>ERZ835051.4360-NODE-4360-length-9886-cov-2.115146_pt1 | contig 9886 bp, 13 predicted proteins | sample MGYA00519575_ERZ835051 | MGnify/ENA primary metagenome ERZ835051 (study PRJEB31850, sample SAMEA3708769) | human gut metagenome | biome: human gut; feature: human-associated habitat; material: faeces | place: China | collected 2014 ... | reverse complement strand
TGTATTATACAGAACTCGCCAACGAAATATACCACGCTCTTGACGCGCGCAGCGCGAGCTTCGCCTGATATACAAGCAGTGCAATTGAAACTCCCGCATCTACCAGCTTTAAAAGAAAGTTTCCGTCGCCGAATACCTTGTCAATCGCTCCCGATATGATGCCGAGAACAAGCATAACCCAGAACGCGTTTTCGTTCCACACGAGCTTTGCGTATATATAACCGTTATAAACCGGAATATAGGCTCTCCAGCTTTCAACGCCCGCCTTCTGAAACATTCTTCCGAGCGGAATTACGCTTAAAAAATATATACCAAGTCCAAATCCGATTACCGCGCTAAGCGCGATTCCTCCGAATATAAATCCCAAAATCGACATGATTGAATCCTCCTACTATATTTTTTCTACATTATAACATAACTCCGCGGATAAAGCACCCGTAAAGCCTCAAAAAAGTTCTACAAATTTTCGGGCACAATTTGTCTGTATTTTATATAATCACCCTTTATCTATGTGTTTTTGCATAATACTCCCTGTTTTATCCTTGATTTTTCCGCATTATACACGCGCAAAAATATTCCCGCCTGTCTGTTCTAAGTATGGACAAAGTGTCATATATATTGAATAAATCAAATTTTTATACAAAAGGGTGGATAACTATGAATACAAGACTTGCGGAAATTCTGGAGTATATGCCGAAACACATCTCGTCAATGCTGGAAAAAACATTTGAAATTACCGAAACAAGTATACAGGAAATACGCATACGCAGCGAGCTGCCTTTGATCGTCGGAACGCTTAGCGGCAGCTTTGCCGTTCTGCCCGACGGGAGCCTGTCGCCCGCGGTCGGCGGCGCATATATCGTGAGCGGAGCCGACCTTCGCCGTATCTTTCAGGCGGTTTGCGAAAACTCGGTCTATGCGTACATAGACGATATTCGCCAAGGCTTTATAACCATAAAAGGCGGTCACCGCGTAGGCTTTACCGGGCGCGCGGTGGTGAGCGACAACAGGATTGAAAACTTCCGCGAGATAAGCTCGCTCAACATTCGCATAGCGCGCGAGGTAATCGGCGCGGCGAGCGGTATCGCGGAAAATGTGCTGACCGCGGGAGGTGTGGTGAGCACCCTCCTCGTCTCGCCGCCGATGGGCGGAAAAACTACCGTCCTCCGCGATTTGGCGCGGATAATCTCCGACAACGGAGTGAAAACGGCGGTCGCGGACGACCGCGGCGAGCTTGCCGCGCTGTACAAGGGCGTACCCCAAAATAATATAGGCGTTCAGACCGATGTAATGGAGAACGCGCCCAAGGCGGAGGCAATCGTCATGATGCTGCGCTCCATGTCACCGCAGATGATAGTGACGGACGAAATTTCAACCGAGGAGGACTCCAAGGCGGTACTCCAATGCTTCGGCACAGGAGTTGCAGTCATTGGCAGCACGCACGGCGGCAGCATTGACGAGGCGGTCGGGCGCGACATAATCCGTCCCCTTATCGGCGCAAACGGTTTCAGGCAGGTAATCTTTCTGCACAAGGACGGCAGCGGACTTAACACAAGAATACTGACCGATGTCAGAAGGATGGTTTGACAATGAGACTTATTGCCTGTGCGGTGATACTTGCCGGCTGCGGATATTTGGGCGCGGTATTTGCCGGAGCATTCAAGAAGAGAACGGAGAGCCTTATGCTGATGTCGGACGCGCTGCGGCAGCTGGAGTTTGACATCGACTTCCTCAGCGTGACCCTTGCGGAGTCGTTCGAGCGTATCGCGCTCAACTTTGACGGCGCAGTGGGGCAGGTTTTTGAATATACTGCCGCGCGGATGAAAAAGAAAAAATGCTCCGACTTCCTTAATATATGGAACTCGGCAATATCGGCGTACGGCGGCGAGCTTTATCTGCGTGAGAGCGACCGCTCCATACTTGCCGAGTTTGCGCGGAACCTCGGCGCGGGAGACAGGGAAAGCGAGAAAAACAATATCCGCGCCGCGCTGATGCGCCTTAAGCTGGCAGAGGACGAGGCTCGGAGCGAGGAAAAACGAAACGTAAAAATGTACCGCGGACTGGGCTTTCTGTTCGGCGTGTTCGCGGTAATCGTTCTTATATAAATAATGAGCCGCTGCGGCGCACGTCGTGTCTGCGGCAGAGGGAGAAAATCGCCGTGCTGCACGGCGGAGGAGGTACGGTTTTGGACGGTGTGGATTTGATATTTAAAGTTGCGGCGGTCGGAATTGTGGTTGCAGTACTGAATCAGCTTTTGGTGCGCAGCGGCAGGGAGGATCAGGCGATGATGACGACCCTCGCCGGGTTGGTGGTTGTACTGTTTGTGGTGATAAATCAGATTAGCGTGCTTTTTGATACGATAAAGTCGCTTTTCGATCTTTAAGAGGCGAAAGACTATGGATATATTCAGAGTAACGGGCATAGGACTTTCCGCAATGGTGCTTGCGGTGCTTTTGCGGGGTCAAAGACCGGAAACTGCAATTCAGATTTCCCTGCTTGCCTCCGCGGTAATATTCTTTATCACTGTTCCGTATATAAGGTCGCTTACCGCGCTGTTTGCGGATATTTCCAACCGCATAGGCGTGGATATAAAATATATAACTCTTGTGATGAAAGTAATCGGGATTGCATATGTGACGCAGTTTGGCGCGGAGCTGTGCCGCGATGCGGGCGAAGGCTCGATAGCCTCCGGGATTGAGCTTGCGGGCAAGGTCGTGATAATGACTATGTCTATGCCCGTGATGTACAGGCTTTTGGAGGTTGTTGAACAGATAATGCGGCTCGGATAATGCGATTGGGCGCAATCAGCTCCCGCCCGAAAGGCATATTGGGGCATACTTCGACCTAAAAGAAAAATTTTTCGGATAATCCCACGGCAGCTGTTACCGCGGTAAATTTTCCGAAACCGAAAGCGGTGATTCAAATGAAAAGGCTTGTTGCTGCCGCCGCGGTCGCTTTTGCGATTCTGTCGGGAGCGGGTGCGGGGATGCTGCCTGCGACGGATAGAGTGTTCACGGTGTTTTACGATTTTTGGGGAAATTCCGCACCCACGGCAAATACTGTGTTTGAGGCAGCTTCCGCACCCACGGCAAATTCCGTGTTTGCGGCAAATACTGTGTTTGCGGCAGATACGGCAGATTCCGAGGATTCCGAGGACAGCGCGAAGGCGGCTGCCGCCGCGGATGCGGCGGACGAAATCATAGACGGTTATGTAAAAAGCTACGGCGATGAGATAGAAAGCGGGATAAGCAGTCTTGACGGCGCCGAAACCGAAAAGGCAGTTCCCGGCTTCAGCGCGGGCGAGATACTCTCGGGACTGGCAAATGGTGAAAACGTGTTCTCGGTACGGGAGATATGCAGCCGCGGCGCGGCGCTCCTTGCGGGCGAGGTGCGCGACACGCTCAAGCTCATGGTGCTGATTCTCGCACTGTCGGTGATGAGTACATACCTTGTAAATATGCAAAGCTCGTTCGGCGGAGAGGGCGCAGCCGACGCTGCATTCTTTGTGTGCTATGCCGTCACGGCGGGCGCGGCTGCCGCGGCATTTGCGGAGGTTGTCGGCTGTGCGGCGAAGGCAGTGGAGAACATAACACTCTTTATGCAGACGCTTGTTCCTCTGGTTCTGGCGGGACTTGCCGCAAGCGGCGCGGCAGTGACCGCGACCGCGTTCGAAACGGCGCTCATAAGCGTTATCGAGATTACCCAGTGGGCGATAGACTCGATATTTATTCCGCTTTTGATGATTGCGGCGGGCGTAAATATCGTCAATAACCTGTCGGATAAGCTGAAAGCCGACAAAATGGCGGAGCTGCTCAACAAAACGGTAAAATGGGGACTTAGCATAATGCTCACACTTTTTGTCGGAATTACAGGACTTCAGGGCATAGCCGCGGGGAGCGCGGACGGACTGACTGTAAAGGTGACAAAATTTGCCGCGTCCAACCTGATTCCCGTTGTAGGCGGAATACTCGCCGAATCGGTGGAAACCGTCATGAATTGCAGCGTGGTAATTAAGAACGCGGTCGGACTGACGGGAATAACGGTTGTGGCGGTCATTGCAGCCGTGCCGCTTATGAAGATTGCGGCGTGCCTTCTGGTCTTTCGGATTTCCGCCGCGGCGGTACAGCCGATTGCGGACAAGAGGATTGTAAAGTGCATATCGGAGCTTGCGGATTCTGTATCGTGCGCGCTTTCTATGGTTGCGGCGGTCAGCGTAATGTTTGTAATTATACTCACGCTGATAATAAATATAGGAAATTCCGCGCTGATGCTCGGAAGATAGGAGGCGGCGGCTATGGAATGGATTAGGAACTGGGCAATGCAGGTCGCGGGAATAACCGTCCTCGCGGCAATCTGCGATGTTATAATGCCGCGCGGCAATATGCAGAAATATGTGCGCATGGTAATGGGACTTGTGCTTATAATCGCGCTTGTCAAGCCTCTTAGCGGTATTACGGGGGAGCGATTCGGAGCGGCGCTTAGAGATGAAGAACAGCATGACGGAGCGCGAGCGCAGCGAGGTTTTGAGGGTCTACCGTGCAAAGCTCGCGGAGAGCATTGACAACGAGCTGCGTGCGGCAGACATATGCGCGGCGGAGATAAATGTCGCGGTCGAGGAAGAAACCGACGGACGTTTCGGGGATATAACCGAGGTCACGGTAACGCTCGGCGGCTCGGCGGGAAAGAACGCCGCGGACTCGGCAAAGACTCTGATTTGCAAAAAATTCGGAGTGAGCCGTGATAACATCCGTATTACCGACGGCTGATTTTAAACCGCCGCGAAAGGAGATAATGACATATGTTTAAGGAATTTTTCAGAGGAAAGCGCGGCTATGTGGTTGACGAAAACGGCGTTCCGCAAAAAAAGCGGCGTTCTGCCGTACTGATTATTATTGCCGCGGCGGTGCTTATTCTTGCACTCAGCGGTCGGGGAACGGAAAAGCCGAAAAAGAGTGCGGAAACGGCGCCGAATACGGAGTTTGATATTGCCGCATACACGCGCGAAACGGAGCAGCGGCTTGCCGAGCTTGACTCCGGGATGAAACACGACGCAGAGGAAAAAATTTCAGAGCATAAGGCGGCGGTGCAGAAAGCGGCGGATAAGGAGCTGAAGGCTCTGGAGGACGATTTCGGCAAAAAGCGCGGCGCTCTTGAAAACGCGTTTGCGGCGGGAAAAGCGTCATGGATTAAGGAAATAACCGATAATGTAAAAGAGGGATAGTTTATGATAACAAATGTTATTAAAAACTCATCGATAAATACGAAGGTACACGCCAAAATGCGCGGAACGCTGAACAATGCGGATTATGACCGCCTTGTGAATATGCGGAGCGTGCCGGAGGCGGCGGAATACCTTAAAAACAATACAAGGTTTGCGGAAATTTTTCGCGGTATCGATGTTGAAAACATTCACCGCGGTCAGCTTGAAGCAAGGCTGCATATGCTTATGACCCGCGATTTGAAATCGTTTCTTGCGTTTTCGGGGACATCGGCAAAGTTTTTCCTCAGCCTGTTTGCAATTAAGGACGAGATTGTATATCTTAAAATTCTGTTAAGACTTATAATGTCGGACAGTCCGCCCGGATTTGCGGGGACCTACCGTTTTGAAGGTGATTTTTATAACGACATTGATTTTACGGCTCTGGCTAATGCCAAGGACTTTGACACATTCGCGAATATGCTTTCGGGAACGGTCTACGGCAAGGTGTTTCACAGCTTTATCGGACACCCAAAGCGGCAGAATCTGTTTGAGCTTGAAAACGCTCTCGATTTGTTTTACCGCAATCTTGTGTTTAACTACATGAGCAAGTATTTGTCAAAGGATGAGAAAGGCTTTGCGGAAAAAACCTTCGGGGCGGAAACCGATATTGACAACATTATGCTGATTGTCCGTGCAAAAAAATACTACGGTATGACTGCGGATATGATTTATCCGTATATATGCACAAAAAGCTACCGACTGAAAAAGGAGGAGCTGCAAAGCATAGCGGAGGCGGCAAGCGAGCAGGGAATGATGGATGCGATAGGCAAAACGTACTATGCGCGGCTGTTCAGCGGCGGTCTGAAAAATGCGGAAAGCAGAATAAGCGTGTACACGCTTGAACTGCACAGCAGAATGTTTCACAAAAACCCGTATTCAATCGAATCTATACTTTATTTCATAAAGCTGAAACAGATAGAAATAAAGAATATAATTATGATTATCGAGGGAATACGGTACGGAATTGAACCGGAAACAATCAAGGGTTACCTTATAGGCGTAACCCGTTCACAAAAATGGGAGTAAGGAGGTATTTGTGTGATATTAAAAATGAAACTGGTCAGCATGAGCGGACGCCGTGAAAAAATGGATGAACTGCTCCGCGACCGGATAATGGGCATGGAGGTTGAATTTGAAAATCCTCTGTCGCTGTTCAAAAGCACCTCGGGATTTGTTCCTCATACAGAGCCTAATCCCTATGACGCTGTTATGAAACGCTTTATAAGCGTTTTTGAGTACGCCGGAGTGGATTACAGCGGTGCGGAACGCCGACCCGGCGGATTTTCGGCGGAGGAGCTTGGCGAATGTATCGAGAAGTTCGACGCTGAAAGACGGAATACAGGCATTGGAGGACGAACGCAGACGGCTGGAGGGTGTTACAAGCACAATGACGCCGATTCTGGACGCTCAGGTGCATATCGAGGATTTGTCAAAGCTGAAGTTTATGAAGTTCAGATTCGGCAGACTGCCGATAGAGAGCTATGCAAAGCTTGAAACCTATCTCGGCTCGATGCCGGCATACTTTACGGCGGTAAAAACCGACCGCAGCTATGCGTGGGGATTTTACTTTGTTCCCGGCGAGAGCGCACACGCGGTAGACCATATTATGGCGACCCTCTATTTTGAAAGATTCTATATCGAGGGCGAAAACTGCGGCACACCTAAGGAAATTGTCGATAAGGCTGCGTTCCGCCTTAAAGAGATAGAAAATGAAACAAAAGAGCTTACCGCGAAGATGAATAAGATGATTGAGATACAGAAGAAGGATTTGCTTGAAGCGTTCGCCTGCGTTAAATTTTTCTACGATTTGAATCAGATAAAACGGTATGCGGCGTATACGAAAAATAACTTCTATCTGACCTTTTGGACTGACGAGAAGAGCGCAAGAGCGCTCCAGAAGGCGGCAGACGAGGATAAGTCGATGACCGTTGCGGTTGAGGACGCGGAGACGGTCAAGAGTGCGACGGCTCCGACAAAGCTGAGAAACTGGGCGATTTTCAGACCGTTTGAGGAATTTGTCAAAATGTACGGTATGCCGAGATATAACGAAATCGACCCAACGGCGTTTCTTGCTGTTATATATTCGCTGTTTTTCGGAATGATGTTCGGCGATGTCGGACACGGTCTGTGTCTGCTTGCGGCGGGAATTTTGCTTACCGTATTCGGCAAGGGCGGCTTCCTCGGCAAGGTGGCGATACCGCTCGGTGTAACCTCGACATTTTTCGGATTTATGTACGGAACGTTTTTCGGGTTTGAGGGCAGCGAGGCAATCATCAAGCCGCTGTGGTTTACTCCTATGGAAAACATGAACAGAATCCTTATAACAACGGTTGTAATGGGCGTGTTTGTCATACTTCTGTGCATGATATTCAATGTGATAAACGGCGTAAAGCAGAAGAACTGGCAGAAGATAGCCTTTTCGCAAAACGGACTTGCCGGAATGATATTCTATATTCTCGTTCTTTATGCGGGGGTTTCGGCGTTTATGGGCAGCAAAAAACCGATGACGGCGATTGGTTTGGGAATAGGCGTATCGCTGATACTTATTTTCCTTCAGGAGCCGCTTGCGCACTTGCTTGAAGGCAGAAAGAACTGGATGCCGGAGGACAAGGGCGGATTCTTTGTTCAGTCATTCTTTGAGCTGTTTGAAATTTTGCTCAGCTTTGTAACAAACACAATGTCGTTCGTCCGTGTCGGCGCGTTCGCACTCAACCATGCGGGCATGATGTCGGTAGTGCTGATGTTTATGCACTCGATGAGCGGCGGCGGCTCGGTCGCGGTCACCATACTCGGCAACCTGCTTGTAATGGGACTTGAAGGCTTGATTGTCGGTATTCAGGTTTTAAGACTTGGATTTTACGAGATGTTCAGCCGCTTCTATGACGGCGACGGCAGGGCGTTTCGGTCGGTCAACGGCTGATTTTCGGAACGTACATAAATTAGAAATCAGTTATATAAAAATAAAATAGTATTTATTGGAGGTATATTTAAAATGAAAACAATTTTAACTTTTGTAATAGTAACACTGGCAATCCTTATGCCGCTTATAGCGCATTTCGGTTTTAAGCTTCGCACAGGTGCGGTGCGCTCTGTCCTCGGTGTGAATATGTTCGCGTTCTTCGGACTTCTTGCGGTATTCACGGTGGCTATGTGGACAGGTAACGTAAACGTATTCGCTGACGCTACGGAGACGGCAGCGGCGGTTTCGACAGACGGCATGAAGTTTCTTGCGGCGGCGCTTTCCACAGGTCTTGCCTGCATAGGCTCGGGTATTGCGGTTGCAGCTGCGTCGTCTGCGGCTCTGGGTGCAATTTCCGAGGATCCGGCTATCATGGGTAAGTCGCTTATCTTCGTTGCTCTTGCCGAAGGTATCGCGCTTTACGGACTTCTGATTTCCTTCATGATTATAGGATAAATTGTATCGGAAAAGCAGTAATATGCTTGGGAAAGGATTGGACGGTAACGGAATATGAAATTCTTTTTGTTAAGCGATAATATCGATACAAAGATAGGTATGCGCCTTGCAGGCGTCGAGGGTGTTGTAGTGCATGGCAGAGACGAGTTTAAGGAAGCGTTCGACAGCGCGGTTGCGGATAAAAGCAATGCAGTTCTTTTGATTACCGAAAAATTGGTTAACCTTGCTCCGGAGTATATCGAGGAGCAGAAAATCAATAACAGAACTCCGCTGATAGTCGAACTGCCGGACAGACACGGCTCACAGCGCCCGGATGATTACATTCTGAGCTATGTCAGAGATGCAATAGGCGTAAAGCTCTAAAGGAAAGGGTGATGTTGAATGGCACAGGACTCATTGATCAGATTTTCAAACGCTATTATTTCCGATGCGGAAAAAAAGCGCAGCAATTATATGCAAAAGCTGAAAAAGGACAATGAAGAGCTGATAAAAAATAAAGAAATCGAGTACAAAGCGGAATATGAAAAGCACATAGCCGACGAGTGCGCAAAGGCTGATAACGAATACGGTCTTGCAATATCCAAAAAGCGGAACGAGCTGAAACGCGGACTGATAATGCGCCGCAGCGAAATGTTTGACGAGGTGTTTGCCGCGGTTACGGCGAATATTTCCGCATATGCGGAAACCGACGAATACAGAAAGAACCTTGTAAGCGAGTTTGAAACGGCGGTTGACGGTATTGGCAAGGGCGCTCTTGAATGTGCGGCGCGCGAATGTGATATAAGCGCGTTAAAGGCGTCCGCAAAGGCGGCAAATGTTACGTTTGCCGAGCCGGAGGGCGCAATGCTCGGCGGTTTTACGCTCAGAAACAGAGCGGCAAACCTGTTTACGGACTGCACGCTTGACGCAAAGATTGCGGAGCAGAAGGAGCAGTTTGTAATCAAAAGTGGTTTGACGATAGAATAGGGGGCAGTACGTTGATGGAAAAGGCGTTTATATATGGAATTAACGGACCTGTTGTAACGGTCAAAAATGCGCCGTGGCTCAAAATGATGGAAATGGTTTTTGTCGGAAATGAGCGTTTGGTTGGCGAGATTATAGCGATTCACGGCGAGGACACTGTTATTCAGGTATATGAGGAAACCTCCGGACTGACGGTCGGCGAGCCGGTCGAAGGTACGGGAGCGCCAATGTCGGTAACTCTCGGACCG
>ERZ835051.4357-NODE-4357-length-9891-cov-9.520842_pt1 | contig 9891 bp, 9 predicted proteins | sample MGYA00519575_ERZ835051 | MGnify/ENA primary metagenome ERZ835051 (study PRJEB31850, sample SAMEA3708769) | human gut metagenome | biome: human gut; feature: human-associated habitat; material: faeces | place: China | collected 2014 ... | reverse complement strand
GATATAGATAACCGGGATTTCCTGCCTGTGGGATTATTAATAAAATAAAAATGTGTATCTTAAAGGAATACACAAACCAGAATTAAAGGAGGTCTATAATGAGTGAATTCAAATTAACTACAGTGGAAGAGTTTGAAGAGGCTACTGCCAGACTTTTGGAGACAGGTGCAAAGGTTGGAGCTGACGCATGGCAGTTCCGTGTAAAAAACCAGACTCCACATTGTAAATTCGGTGAGCAGGGTGTCTGCTGTCGTATCTGTGCTATGGGACCATGTCGTATTACCCCTAAAGCACCAAGAGGTATCTGTGGATGTGACGTCCATGGTATCGTAGGAAGAAACTTCCTGAAATTTACAGCAGCTGGTGCAGCTACTCACTCTGATCACGGTCGTGAAATCTGCCACACATTATATTGTGCAAAAGACGGCGGAAATTATCAGGTAAAAGATCCTGAGAAACTGATCCGTATCGCAAAAGAATGGGGCGTAGAGACAGAAGGAAAAGATATCTATGATCTGGCTCATGAAATGGCTGAGACAGGATTGATGGAATATGGTAAACCATTTGGATATCAGAGATTCCTTGACAGAATGCCTGCAGGACAGAAAGAGAAACTGATTGAAAATGAAATTGCACCACGTGCGATCGACCGTGAGGTTTCCACTTCTTTACATATGGCTCATATGGGATGTTCTTCTCTTCCGGAAGCACTTGTAAAACAGTCTCTCCGCTGCGGCCTTGCAGATGGATGGGGCGGTTCCATGATGGGAACAGAGTTCTCTGACGTATTATTCGGAACTCCGAAGCCAATTGACACAGAAGCTAACCTTGGTGTTATGGTTGAAGAGAACGTAAACATCGTTGTACACGGACATGACCCGAGTCTTTCTGAAATGATCTGTGAATATGCAGACAGCAAAGAAATGATCGATTATGCAAAATCTGTAGGAGCAAAAGGAATCACTGTTTCCGGTGTATGCTGTACTTCAAACGAAGTAGCTATGCGTCGCGGTGTTCCGATGGCAGGTAACTTCCTGCAGCAGGAAAACGTCGTTCTGACGGGCGCCTGCGAGGCCATCGTCGTCGACGTGCAGTGCATCTTCCCGGCCCTTGGCCCGCTGTCCAAGTGCTTCCATACCAAGTTCATCACCACGTCTCCCATCGCCCGTATGCCGGGCTCCGATTTCATCGAGTTCCACGAGGACACTGCGGCGGACAACGCCAAGGCGATCATCCGCATGGCGATTGAAAACTTCAAAAACCGCAAGCCTGAGCTTGTCAACATTCCGAACCTCAAGACCAAGGCGCGCGTCGGCTACTCGGTCGAGGCCATTAAGAAAGAGCTTGACGGCGTGTGCAACTCCCACGTTGACGCGCTCGGCACGCTCAAGCCTCTGGCTGACGTCGTCAAGGCCGGCGTCCTGCGCGGCGCTGTCGCGATGGTCGGCTGCAACAACCCCAAGGTCCGCCCCGACACCGCGCACATTGAGCTGATGAAGAAGCTCCTCAAGAACGATATCATCGTCATCGTCTCCGGCTGTTCGGCACAGGCCGCGGCCAAGGCCGGCCTCATGGATCTCGACGCCGCCGAATACTGCGGCGAGGGCCTCAAGCGCGTGTGCAAGCTGGTCGGCATCCCGCCCATCCTGCATATGGGCTCCTGCGTTGATATTTCCCGTATGATGATCCTTGCTTCCGATCTTGCAAAGGATTGGGGCATCAACATTTCCCAGATTCCGCTCTGCGGCTGCGCGCCGGAATGGATGTCTGAAAAGGCAGTTTCCATCGGCAACTACGTCGTGGCGACCGGCATCGACACCTACCTCGGCGTCGATCCGTACTCCAAGGGCTCCAGCGAGATCACCGAGCTTCTGCAGGGTGAGACGCGGGGCTGCAAGGAGTGGGTCGAGGCGCACTTCGTCGTCGACACCAACATTGAGAGCCTCGGCGACAAGATGATCGCCGCGATCGAAGCCAAGCGCGCGGCTCTCGGCATCTAAGATCTTCCCGGAGGGTCTTTACCGATATGAAAGTAGCTATCACCGGCAAGGGCGGCGTCGGCAAGACGACGCTGGCCTCCACGCTCGCACGTCTCTACGCCGACGAAGGGCGCACCGTCCTCGCAGCCGACGTCGACCCGGATGCCAATCTGGGTCTGGCGCTGGGCCTGACGGCGGAAGAGGTCAATTCCATTGTCCCGGTCTCCAAAATGAAGCAGCTTGCCAAGCAGCGCACGGGTGCAAACGACCAGAACAGCTTCTATAAGCTGAACCCGGACGTTTCCGATCTGCCCGACAAGCTTGCCAAAAATATCAACGGCGTGAAGCTTCTCGTCATGGGCACGGTCGACACCGGCGGCTCCGGCTGCGTCTGCCCGGAGCACGTGATGCTCAAGGCGATTCTGACGAATCTCGTCTTCCGCAGGGACGACGTGGTCATCATGGACATGGAGGCGGGACTTGAGCACCTTGGACGCGGCACGGCCAGCATGATGGATCAGTTCATCGTGGTCATCGAGCCGGGCGCGCGGAGCGTACAGACCTATGTGCGCATCAAGGAGCTTGCAAAGGACATCGGCGTGACCAAGGTACGCGTCGTCGCCAACAAGATCCGCGACGAATCCGACCGTGAATTTATCAGAAGCCGCATCCCGGCAGACGATCTGCTCGGCTTCATCAGCTACAGTCCCACCGTCATCGACGCGGACCGGAAGGGCCTCTCCCCCTACGACTGCAGCCCCGACGCGCTGGATGAGATCCGCGCGATCAAGGCTGCCATTGACGCCAAAGAATGAATCTGAAAGGAATGAAACCACAATGAAGACATTGTTTAACCGCGTCTTCGACGGCTCTGACGAGATGTTCGCCAAGGCCGAGGAAGAAGTGAACAAGATCGTGGCTGAAGTCGGCCGCGACGCTCCTCTGACGCTTCCCTCCACCGCGTATTTCTGCGCCTGCATCTATGCCTACATCGGCAAGAAGGTCACCACGACCGGCGAGCTGCAGGACGCTCTGGCCGACGTCAAGGCCATGATGCTCCGCGAGCCGCGCACCAACTCCATCTTCCAGTCCGGCGTCGGCACCGCCATCGCCGCTGAAATGATCGAAGCCTGCAAATATGTCAAGACCCAGACCCCGTACGAGGGCACGCACTATCACGGCCATTTCACCGACGCAGAGGTCCGTGAGCTGGGCGTTCCCCTTGTCACCGGCGATATCCCCGGCTTCGTCGTCATGATCGGGCCGGCTCCCTCCACCGAGGAAGCGGTCGAGACGATCAAGGGCTACCAGTCCCGCGGCATTTTCGTCTTCCTGATCGGCGGCATCATCGAGCAGGCTGTGGAAGCCGGTCTTTCCATGAGCTTCCCTGTCCGTGTCGTTCCCGTCGGCGAAGAGATCTGGTCCGTCGGCCATGTCATTTCTCTGGTCGTGCGCGCGGCCATGATCTTCGGCGCCATCCAGCCGGGCGACGTCGAGGGCTTCCACAAGTACACCTTCGACCGCATCAACGCGTTCGTCAACGCCTATAAGCCCGTCAACGACATTACCGTCGCCTGCGGCGCAGGCGCCATCAAGCTGGGCTTCCCGGTCATCACCAACGACCACGACGATATGTGGGCCGTTCCGAAGTCCCTCATCATCTATGATAACACCAAGGACTGGATCGACACCTCCATTGAGGCCCGCGGCATCAAGCTGAAGATCACGAAGATCGATATCCCCGTCTCCTTCTCCTCCGCGTTCGAGGGCGAGATCATCCGCAAGGGCGATATGCAGGTCGAGATCGACGGCTCCCGCAAGGACTGCTTCGAGCTTGTCACCACGAAGGACGCCTCCGAGGTCGAGGATCACAAGATCGTGGTCGAAGGCCCCGAAATCGACGAGATCCCGGTCGGCTCCAAGATCTCCATGAGCTACACTGTCGAGGTCGCAGGCAAGAATATGCAGCCCGACTTCGAGCCTGTCTTCGAGCGTAAGATCCACTCCTTCCTCAACTGCGTGGAGGGCCTCATGCACACCGGCCAGCGCGACATGATCCGCGTCCGTATCAGCAAGGCTGATTTCGAGGCCGGCTTCAAGTTCCGCCACATCGGCGAAGTGCTCTACGCCAAGATCAAGTCCGAGTTTGACACGGTCGTTGACAAGTGCCAGGTCCGCATCGTCGTCGGCGACGAGCCGAACGCCGCGCTGCGCAAGCACGCCAACGAGGTCTTCGACAAGCGCGACGAGCGTCTGAAGTCCATGACCGACGAATCCGTGCCCGTCTTCTATTCCTGCATCATGTGCCAGGCGTTCTCCCCGAGCCACGTCTGCATCGTCACCCCGGAGCGTCTGGGCCTGTGCGGTGCCGTGTCCTGGCTGGACGCGAAGGCTACCAACGAACTCGACCCGCAGGGTCCCTGCCAGGTCGTCACCAAGGAGCGCTGCATCGACGAGCGCACCGGCCGCTATGAGGATGTCGACGAGGCCGTCGCACAGTACTCCCACGGCGCGCTGGAGCACGTCACGCTCTACTCCCTGCTGGAGGATCCGATGACCTCCTGCGGCTGCTTCGAGTGCATCTGCGGCATCGAGCCGTGCTCGATGGGCGTTGTCATCACCTGCCGTGAATACGCAGGCATCACGCCGCTCGGCATGACCTTCTCCGAGATGGCCTCCATGACCGGCGGCGGCGTGCAGACTCCGGGCTTCATGGGCCACGGCAAGCACTACATCGCCTCTCACAAGTTCCTCAAGGCCGAAGGCGGCGTCGGCCGTCTGGTCTGGCTGCCGAAGGAGCTGAAGGATCAGATCCGCGACAAGCTCAATGAGACTGCCAAGGATATGTACGATATCGACAACTTTGCCGATATGGTCGCCGACGAGACGAACTGCCCGAACGGCGATCCGGAAGAGCTGCTCGCCTTCCTGTCCGAGGTTGGCCACCCTGTCCTCAGCATGGACCCGCTGGATATTTAATTCAGAAGCTTCAGGCAAACGGCTCCCGTATGCAGCTGCATACGGGAGCCGTTCGTGTGTGGGTAAAGCAAAAACCGCCGGACTCCGTGTGGAACCGGCGGTTTTTGGATGGTTGGGATCAGACCTTTTCCTTGACCTTTGCAGCCTTGCCAAGACGGTCGCGCAGATAGTACAGCTTCGCACGGCGAACCTTGCCGTGGCGGACGCACTCGACGTTGACAACGTTGGGCGCATGGAGCGGGAAAACCTTCTCGCAGCCGACACCATAGGAGATGCGGCGAACGGTGATGGTTTCTTCGATACCGCCATGCTTCTTGGCGATGACGGTGCCCTCGAAGATCTGGATTCTTTCGCGGGAACCTTCCTTGATTTTGACATGAACGCGAACGGTGTCGCCGACCTGAACTTCAGGCAGCTCCTGCTTCATGTACTGGCTGGTCAGAGCCTTCATGAGATCCATACTTGTGTCCTCCTTCAAATTAAGAACGTTCATACCGCAAGGAAATGCCGCTGCACCTTCGTGCCGGCTGCGGCAGAGGACCATTCTTTTTCACAGACCAATGTATTTTAGCACACAGAGCGCCGAAAATCAAGCATTTTTTCAGGAAAATCCGCTTGTTTTTATCGGTTCCGCGCTCTATAATAGTGTCTGTCATACAGACTTAAAGGAAGCGAATGCCATGGCGTCCAGAAAACGAATCGTTCTTTGTTATGTCCTCCTGCAGGCCAGCTTTTGGGGCATGATCAGCTCTATCTGCGCCTATCAGGCCGCGATCGTCCTCGACCGAGGCTTTACGACCGGACAGGCCGGAATTTTCTGTGCGCTGTGCTATCTGGCAAGCCTTTTTACGCAGCCGGTCATCGGCGGCTGGGCCGACCGGCACCCGAGCGTGCCCATCAAGCAGCTGCTGATCGTCATGCTGCTGCCTGCCGTGGCGCTCAATCTCGTCTTTTATTTCACGCGCCCCGGCTTTGCGCTCACGGCGCTGATCATTTTCCTGTTCGGCGTGCTGGAGACGAACTCCTATCCGCTCATTGACTCGATGGGGATGCAGTATGTCAACGCAGGCGTCAAGATCCCCTACAGCTTCGCACGCGGGATGGGTTCGCTGACCTACGCAGTTTTATGCGTCGTGACGGGGCTGCTGACGGCGCGGTTCGGTATGCAGGCGGCGCTTCTGGCGCACTGCGCCGAGCAGCTTCTGCTGATTGTCTGCCTGCTGGCATTCCCGAGCATCCCGGCGCGCCTTCTGCCGCAGCCGCAGGCAAAGTCGGCCTCCGGCCATTCGATCTGGCAGATCTTAAAGAAAAACAGGGTCTTTACGCTCATGCTCATCGCCTGCTTCTTCGGCATGATGGGCGTGATGCCGATCAGCAATTTCCTTGTCTCGCTTGTAAACAGCCACGGCGGCGGCAGCACGGCGCTCGGCGTCGCGCAGTTTTTGATGGCCGCTTCGGAGCTGCCGTCAGCGCTGGTGTTCGGACTGCTGCAAAAGAAGATGAGCAGCGCGAAAATTCTGCTGATCTCGATCATCTTTATGGTGGTCAAGCCACTGCTGATCCTCGCGTCCGGCTCTCTCGGGATGCTGCTGGCCGTGCAGCCGGTGCAGATGCTGGGCTACGGCCTGTTCTTCCCGGCCTCGGTCTATTTTGCCAACGAATCCGTTGACCCCGCCGACCGGGTGCAGGGCCAGTCCATCCGCACGATCCTCGCCATCTCGCTCAGTACGCTGCTGGGCAGTCTCGTCTCCGGGTATCTGATCGATCTCGGCGGCACAACGCTCATGCTCTGGTTCTCGACCGGCTGCGCGTTCATCGGCGTGCTGATCGCGCTCGGCGCGCTGGCCGTGCAGAAAAAATCGCTGCGCGTGTAAACTTCCAGAGGTTTCCGTTATGTCCAATGTTCTTGTTTTTGTGTTGGAACTGATCGGCACGGCCGCGTTTGCCGTTTCCGGCGCCATTGTCGGCATCAAAAAGCAGATGGATCTGTTCGGCGTGATCGTCCTCGGCGTCTGCACGGCGGTCGGCGGCGGTATTGTCCGCGACGTCATTCTCGGCGTGACCCCGCCTGCGACGTTCCACGATCCCGTCTATACCCTCACGGCGGCTGCCGTGTCCGTGCTCATGTTCCTGCCGCACGTGCGCGCCCGCGTCGGGCGGCACGAGCCGGTGTTCGACCGGCTGCTGCTGGTGATGGACGCGGTCGGCCTGGGCGTGTTCACGGTCGTCGGCGTCCAGTGCGCGTACCGGCAGGCAGAGCATGATACGCTGTTCCTGACCGTATTCGTCGGCCTCATCACCGGCGTGGGCGGCGGCGTGCTGCGCGACGTGTTCTCCGGCGAGCGGCCCTATATCTTCGTGCGGCACTTCTACGCCTGCGCATCGATCATCGGCGCGCTGATCTGCGCGCTGTGCTGGGACCGGCTGGGTGCGAACGCGGCCATGCTCTTCGGCGCAGCAGCCATCGTTGTGCTGCGCCTGCTGGCGGCATATTACCACTGGAGTCTGCCGAAATCCGACTATCACGACGAACCGCAGACAACTACCGCAGCGCAGACAAATCAAGATTCGGAGATACCACAATGAACCAGAAGAAATTGAATTCCACAGCGATCATCAGAGAAACGGCCGTTCTGACCGCAGCGGTGGCGATCATCGCGGCGGCGGTCTTCTTTTTCCTGTCCCCGAGCCACACCTCCGTCAGCAGCATTTCCGGCCTCGGCATCGTACTGTCCAACTTCATCCCCCTTCCCCTGTCGGCCATCACAATGATCCTGAACATCGTCCTTCTGATCATCGGCTTTCTCACCTGCGGAAAGGAATTCGGGGCGAAAACCGTCTATACGAGTGTGATGCTGCCCGTATTTTTAGGACTTTTTGAGCTTGTTTTCCCGGATTACACGTCCATGACCGGCAGTCAGGAGCTGGACGTGCTCTGCTACATTCTGGTGGTCAGCATCGGCCTGAGCATTCTGTTCAACCGGAACGCCTCGTCCGGCGGACTGGATATCGTGGCAAAGATCCTGAATAAATACCTGCACATGGATCTGGGCCGGGCCATGTCTCTGTCCGGTATGTGCGTGGCACTGTCCGCAGCGCTTGTCTACGACAAGAAAACCGTGGTTCTGAGTATTCTCGGCACATATTTCAACGGCATTATTCTGGATCATTTCATTTTCGACCACAACAAGAAGCGCCGCGTCTGCATCATCACCGAAAAAGAGGAAGCGCTGCGGCAGTTCATCATCAACGAACTGCACAGCGGCGCCACGATCTACGAGGCCATTGGCGCATACAATTTGCAGAAACATAACGAGATCATCACCATCGTCGATAAAAGCGAGTACCAGCGGCTGATGACCTTCATCAACCGCGAGGACCCGAAGGCGTTTATCACGGTTTACAACGTCTCCAATATGCAGTACCAGCCGAAGATCTGGAAGAAATGACAATTCAAAATTTCAGGAGGCATCTATGCTGAACCACAAAGGATTCGACCTGTGGGCGGACGGATATGACAAAAGCGTCGGTCTTTCCGACGAAGCGAATACCTACCCGTTTGCCGGATACAAAAAGGTACTCGCTGCAATTTTTCAGACTGTCATGCAGACCCCAAACGCGTCTGTGCTGGACATCGGGTTTGGAACTGCCGTGCTGACGGCAAGGCTATATGAACAGGGCTGCACCATTTACGGGCAGGATTTCTCGTCCAGAATGCTCGAACTGGCGTCCGAAAAAATGCCGGACGCACAGCTATATCAGGGCGACTTTACAACGGGTCTGGTGGAGCCGCTGCGAGATCGCCGCTATGATTATATCGTCGCGACCTATTCGCTGCACCATCTGACAGACGCGCAGAAAGTCGTATTTCTGTCCGCACTGCGCGGCTGTCTGAATGAAAACGGAAAAATTCTGATCGGCGACGTTGCGTTTGAAACCCGCGGCGCGCTGAACCGGTGCAGGCAGAAAGCGGGAGCGGATTGGGATGTCGATGAAATCTATTTCGTCGCGGAAGAATTAAAAAGGGATTTTCCAGACCTTTTATTTACGCAGCTATCCCCCTGCGCCGGTGTTCTGACAATCAGCAAGTGATTTGTAGGGGCCGACGACTCTGTCCACCGCGCGCAGAGAGCACCTGTTCTACAGAAATCCCCCAGTGCCCCGTATGCACTGACATATTGCAATGTAGGGGCCGATGCCCACATCGGCCCATTGGGAAGTTACGAATTCGCCGCAGATTTCCGTAGAAACAGTGCATTCTGCCGGGCCGATGTGGGCATCGGCCCCTACGGCGAATGGAGGAACAATATTTGGAGGGCTTATGAAACAGGTTCTTTTAAGCGCAGACGGCGAGATCAGCGTGTACTATGTTCCGGATGCAGTGGCGGATGCTCTCGAAACATACTGTCTGGAGTTCAGCTGTCATTGGCTGCACGAAAGCCCCGATGCTGCAAGGTATCGGGTGAAACGGGGTTCTGCGGTCGTGGTATGCTATACCGAAAAGGACTTTATCGAGTATCTGAACCGTTATATCTGCACAGATCCGTCTTCGCTCGTCACAACACTTCACAATGTATATTGCAAAGAGGAACTGCCGGAGAAATACCGCGGCCTGCCGTATTTCAATTTTTGACTTTAGAAAAACTCCTCCGTATGCCATGCATACGGAGGAGCGTTTTTTACTGTCTGGATTTCATCAGAGCGCGCATTCTGGCCGAATGGTCGAGCTGGCGCTTACGCATACGGAGGCTTTTCGGCGTGACCTCCAGCAGCTCGTCGTCGGCAAGGTATTCCATGCACTGCTCGAGCGACAGAACCGTCGGCGGTACGAGGCGGATGGCGGCGTCGGAGCCGGCTGCGCGCATATTGGTCAGCTGCTTTTTCTTGCAGACGTTGACGGCCATGTCCTCGTTGCGGTTGCACTGGCCGACGA
>ERZ835051.4350-NODE-4350-length-9908-cov-5.444535_pt1 | contig 9908 bp, 10 predicted proteins | sample MGYA00519575_ERZ835051 | MGnify/ENA primary metagenome ERZ835051 (study PRJEB31850, sample SAMEA3708769) | human gut metagenome | biome: human gut; feature: human-associated habitat; material: faeces | place: China | collected 2014 ... | reverse complement strand
AATGCGAAGGGGTCAAGGGGGCGACCGCAGACTTCGTCTGTTTTCATTGCCCCCTTGTCGCGCCCGCAGGCGCGATTCCCCTCGCAACGAAAAAGACCAGCTGCAAAAGAACATCCATGCCTGAAAAAGGGTAGAAAAATCCCCGTGCAGTTACCCGCACGGGGAAAGAGAAATTACTTGCCGAGCTTCGCCGCGATCACTTCCGCAGCCTTCTTGCCCCAGACAAGGCAGTTGCTGTGACCCATACCGCCGATAGAGTTGCGACCGCCGACGTTCGCCATGCCGACGATTTCGCCAGCCATGTAAACGCCTTCAATCACCAGACCGTCGGAGTTCAGCACTTCGCAGTTCTTGGTCATCATCGGACCGCCGCAGGTGATCATGACATAAGGAACCGTCTTGACCGCATAGAACGGACCGTTCGCCATGGCGACTTCCTGCTTGGTGCGGCCGAAGGGATCGTTGCCGTTGGCGCAGCCGTCGTTGTAAGCCGCGATGGTCGCCTTGAAGGTATCCACCGGCAGACCAACCTTTTCCGCCAGCTCTTCGATGGTGTCGGCCTTCCAAGCCAGACCCTTTTCAATCAGGGATTCCACATAGGGATCGAACTCTTCCTTCACGCTGCCCCACGCGCCAGTGGAGAACACCTTCGCGTCCGGAATCAGCATTTCGGAGGAGAAGACCGTGTAGACGATGTTGTGGGGAGCATTCGCCCACGTTTCGCTCTTCACATGGGAGTCCGCGCCGGTTTCGTCCGCCATACGCTCGCCGTTGGTGTTAATCCACAGCGCGCCGTTGGTGGCGTTGAAGTAGCCGAAGGAGCGGAAGTCATCGCTGGTCGGGATGCCGCCCGCATACGCGGTGCAGAAGTCCATGTTCGTCAGCGGCGCGCCCAGTTCTTCCAGCCAAGCATAGCCGTCGCCGGTCACGCACGCGGGAGAGGTGGACAGCACGTTTTCAAAGTTGTACTTGTTCAGCAGCTCTTCGTTGCCGCCGTAGCCGCCGGTGCAGACGACCGTCGCGGGCGCCAGCAGGGTGGTTTCGGTGCCGTCCGCCAGACGAGCCTTCGCGCCGATAACCGCACCCTCGTCATTGGTCACAAGACCGGTGACGTAGGTGTTGAGCATCATGTAAGCGTTGGTGGAGAAATACTTTTCCAGTTCCGCAGTAGAAATAATCACGCCTCGATCCTCCTTTTTCTGTTCTGATAAGATACCGTCAATGACATCGCCGTTGAGCTTGCCTTCCTTATCCAGCTCCCGGAGCCGTTTAGCCTGGGCCAGCGAGGGCGAAGCCTGCTCCCCGTCAATGGAAACAGCGATAAGCCTCTGATTTTTCGGTTTGATGTAGGACAGCTCCACGGCAGGCATGAAGCCCATCTTTTTATCGTCTACCTTATCCAGAAGCTCCGGCACAAGGGAGTTGAGCCGCAAGTAGCGCATGACCTTTTTATAGTTCATTTCATGCGCCTCGCCTACAATCTCAACCGAGCGTTTCCCGACATCGCCTTCCGCAACACCTTTCAGCCGCCCGCCCTGATGCTTGATGTCCTCAACCTCGAGTTCCAGCAGCGCGGCCAATTCGCTGGGGAGCATCCCGTCACGCTGCTTGTTGCTGTCCTTCATGGCCTGTACCGCTTCGTGGTCGGTCATTTCACGGACGATAAAGGGCATTTCCTCCAGCCCCGCCAGTTCACTGCCGTGGGTACGGCGATGGCCCGCTACAATTTCATAGCCGTTTCCATCTTTCTCCGGGCGGGCAAGACCGGGAACCATTACACCGTTTACGCGGATAGAAGCAACGATTTCCTGCATCTTCGCATCGTCCCGTACCTTAAAGGGGTGCGGACGGAATGTGTGAAACGGATGAACCTCGGAAAGTTTCAGATAAACCAGCTTGCCTTCCTCAACCGGGCGGGGCGGTGTAGTCGGCTCGGGAGCCGTCTGTTCCACAGCAGCAGTTTCCTTCAGTGCCGTATCCTGTGCGGGCTTAATGGGCTCCTTGGCATCCGGGGCCTTTCCGTCACTTCGGGACACTTTGTCTCGTTTGGACGGCTTGGGCTTGTCAGGGGCCGTCTTATCCGCCTTGGGTGGGCGGCCCTTGCGGGCCCCAGCCGATTTCTCCGATTTTTGATTTTCAGTCGCGGCCTTTTCTGCTTTCGGCGGACGGCCACGGCGCGGCTTTTTCGGTTCCTCCGTATTGGCGGGCTGCGGTGTTTCTCCGGGGGCTGCCGCCTCCGGCGCTTCGGGGGTTTCCGCCTTTTCGACTTCGGCGCGGGCGTTCTGTCTCTTTTCTGCCATAAGCTCATTGATTTTGTCAAAGGACACAACCACATCGCCGGGCTCAGGTATGGCAGGCCCGGTCTGTTCCTGCTGGGGCTCAGACGCTGCGGCCTGTTCGGGTGTGGTGATAGGCTCGGCAGCCTCCGGGGAAATATTCTCCGCAGGGCCAGTATTCAATTTTTCATCGGCCATTTACGATCCTCCTTTTCGTTAAAGTTGCACAAATTTGAACGCTAAAATTTTGTAGTTATTTTTGCGCCTCCTTTCCGTCTATCCACGCAAAAAAGCCGCCCGTTTTTCATGCCGGACGGCTTTTTGCGTAATGTGATAGATCAAATATTATTTTTTCTGGTTTGTAGGCTCCGAAAAGCCTTGTATTTACAGTGTTCCTAATAGGAAGTAATCATACGGTTATTGATTGTAATTTTCGTAGTCGCCCCGGAATCCAGACTGTTGAGCAGTTCAGAGTAGGCAAGAAACATAGATTCCTTGTCCTCACGGCTCGCCACAAGGTAGTTTATATCGGTGAATTTATAGGTCTTGGAAAAGCGGCTGCCCACCTGAAAGATACCGTCTTTCCAGATACGCTGAATGGGGATAACATCCTGCACCTTGCGTGGGACGGAATATCGCTCCTTGTCCTGTTTCAGCAGGTTTTTTAAGGTCTTAATCATGCTTTACCTCCTGTATCAATTTTGTCTTTGAGCGCTTCATAGTAGAAATTCGAGGATTCAAAACGAATCTCTTTCGGCTCTAAAAACTCCGAGCGAATCCACGCCCAGATGAATTTCTCTGCGGTCATGCCGTGGTAGGTGATAAATCCCATAGCCGCAAAGGGCGCGGCGCCGAGAACACACATCCACGACACCGTTTCCGTCCCGACATACGGCTTTAAGAGAAAATACAGTCCCACGGCGACAACGACCGCCAGCAAAGAAAAAACGAACTGCCGCATAGACAGTCCGAAAAACATGGATTCCGTATAGTTTCGGATTTCACGGTTGATCTTAACTTCCAAAATATCGCCTCCTTATCGTTCCTGTTCGTCTTTGGCTTTGGGCTTCGGCTGCAATTCACGGGGCGTTCTGCCGTCAAGGGGCTTTATAAAATCAATCTGCCCGGCGGCGTAGATGGCGTTACTGTTTAACTGCCTCTGCCACGCCTTATTGGACGGCGACCAGCGGAAACCCCAGCCTTTTAATTTGCTGCGCTGTTCTTCGCTGGGCTTTTCATCAAAAAGTAGCTGCAAGCGGTTTTCCTCCGTGTTGGCAACAGCTTCGCCGCCCTCAAACTGCCAGCCGACAAAGCCGGTTTCCTCCCGGCGTTCCAGACTTTCGATCCGCTTTTTCAGACGGTTAATTTCCGCATTGTTGTTCGACAACTCATAGGGCGCATAGGGGGCGTTAATCCACGAATAATCGCTTTTCACGGCCTCGTCGATTTCCGCCGCTTTTTCGTCGGAAATACCCTCAAAGCCTTTCATCGTACCGTTTTTGCGGTAGTAAGCGTTGACCTTTTTCATATAGCTTTGCTGTTCCTGCCGCTGCTGCAATTTTTCTTTCAGTTTCGTAACAGCTTCGGGATCGTCGCTGGAAATAGCGGAATTGTTTTCAGCGGCCTCGGCTTTGCTACGGTAGTAGTCCGCTTTTTGACCTGCCTCAACGGATTTCTCCATTTTGCCCCAAGCGCGATCACGGTAGTTCTTATCCGATTTGTAGGAATAGTGATCGGGCATAAGCGGCTGTCCCATAGGGATCGCCTCAACCATTTTGCTTGATTCGTGCGCAAGGCGGCTGCTTTCCTGTTCAAACTTTTCCGCTTTCTCGTTGTAGTAGTCGATTCGTCTTTGTTTCTTTTCTTCGTATGAGTTCATAGAATATCGCTCCTTTACATATAAAAATAGCCTCCTGCGAATATCCGCAGAAAGCAATTACAGTCCCATCATTTCACGCACAACACGGTCGGCCATTTTAACCGCGCCCACGAGGACTAACATATTAAATACAAGCTCCCCGATATAGCTCCATACCATAGAAACCGCCGCGGCGTTCGGGTCAACCACGGGCGGGGCAGAAGCGAATAAGGAAAAAACAATGCAAGCCAGTACAATAATCGCGCCTTCCAAGCAGACAGCGGCGTAGGATTTGATAAAGCTCTTTCCCACATTCTGCGAGGGTTCGCCCGCAAAAGCGGAGAGAGGAACCGGCGCAATCGCCGTGTAAAGATACAGCTTGAAAAATCTGCCGTATACGGTCATTATCATAATGAAAGACAGTACCGTAATGAACAGACCGCCGATCAGCGTAACCGCCCACAATGGGATAGATTCAAAAAATCCGCAGTCCTCAACCGCCGTCACGATTTCAGAGGGCAGAACCGTTCGCCCTGCCGTCCCGAATCCCGCGGCGGTCATGATGGTGGAGATAAGCCCCTGCACGATATTGAACAAAGCCATCATCAGTTCCAGACCGTAGGTGACGGCCGCCTTTGCCAATGCAAAGCGGATAAAGACCTTTAATGCGTGCTCCGGCTTTTTCAGTTCTGCAAACGATCCGCAGGTTTTCATCACGCCGACGACAAAGAACAGAACGAGTAGGGCAAGCCCTATCGCTTGTACTACGCCGTGAATGTTGACGATCACATTCCAGATCGTGCCGCCCTTAAATTGCGTGGGTGATTGCGTGATAAGCTGCCATATCTCGGCAAGTTTCTGATTCCAAGTTTCAAGGGCGTTTTCAAGATTTTGTACGACCCAGTTATCCGACAACAAAATCACCTCCCGTCTTTTCACAATAGCCCTCGATTTCAAGGTCGCAGTCAATCTCGTTGCCCCAAGCGTCCCAGCCGTCCGCTTTTTCTCTTGCGAAAAGCTCTACGCGGGGCAGATCGCCCACAAGCTCAATAATTTTATCCCTTGCCTCGTCGGGCTTCTGACTGTGCCCCCGCAAAGGGCTGATAATGAATTGGTGAACACGGTTTGATTTTCTTTTTGGATGGCCTTTTGTAGCAAGCAGACAGATTTCGGCGTTTCCTCTCGTCCAGAAGCCTAATCCGTAAAACCAGCCCTTGCCGCTTTTGTTGAGTTTGAGCCAGACAAAGGCAACGCTTTTATACTCAAATCCCCACGCCTTAATTACCCGCAGCGCTTCTCGTAGCTGCGGAAAAGTCGTCCAAAGAAAAAGAATAGAATCCTTTTCGGAGAGTTCGGAAACAGGCAGACGGCAAAGCTCGTCAATGCTCATCGTGGGATAGTGCTTTTCAGCCGCGCCCTGTACGCCGTTTCGTTCATACCGCCACGGCGGGTCTGCATAAATAATGCTGTATTTCTTCACAGCGTCCTCCTTTCAGGCATAGTAAGGGCAGGCCGCCTTTTGCAGCCTGCCCCGTATGCCGTATCGTTTCGTTATCTGCTGTCCCTGTCGGGCGCATTGCGTATAACGCCGTAGACATCATCCACAAAGTACCGTCCGGCAAAGGGATTGAATATGGCGTGACACTTCACGCCGTTATACTCCGCCAGATAGTCGTTGTCGCCCAAGCGCTTAATGATTGTCGCCTCACCGAGAACATGGGTTTCTCCCTGTTTCAGAGAGTGGATATAGCACTCGCATTTTTCCATATCGTTTTCCTTTCTGTCAGCCTGTAATCAGCGTCAAAATCTCTTTGGCAAAAGTAATGATAATGCCGCCCGCAATGGTGAGGAATCCGTTGGAACGCTGGCTGGGGTCGTGGGACTGAAAAGACAGCCCCACCTGCACGATACCCCAGCCGAGCAGGATCAGGCCGACCGCGCGTATCAATCCAAAGATAAAATCACTCAAATTGTTTACAACGGTAATCGGGTCGCCTGCGGCAAAGGCCGTTACCGAGCAGCAGAGAGTAAAGGCGAGAGCCAAAACTGCGGCGCAGTACAAGCGGAATCCCTTTTTGACCTTGCCGGGGACAGGTAGCTTTTTCGTGGTCTTATTTTTGTTGGTGTTTTTCATTTTTGCAATACCTCCTTAAATTGAAAACAGAGCTTCGATTTCCTCATCGGAAAGAAGCTCGTAATCGGGTTCTGTATCTTCCATATCGGGAATGTCCTCTGCGGGGATTCCCGCAAGGGAAAGTGTGGCGACGGCGTGTTCCGTCCCGCCGTGTTCATAAGGCGCTGCGCCGCCGTCTGTGGTAAGTGATACATTCGGATGTTTTAAGATGTTGTATTTCTCATCCATAATCGGCGGCTCTCCGCGGATAAATAAAAGAGCGTAACGGTTATCCAGCATACGCACCTCGTCGGGCGTCATCAGTTCGCGCCCGGAAATCTGATAGTTCGTACTGTAATTGCCGTTACGCCCCGACGATCTGCCGTAGGTGTTTGTGTCGATGGTCGCCTTGCCGAGAAGCTCCGATACATATTTGTGCGTAGATTGTTCGTTGCCGCCCAAGTAAAGAAACTCGTCGCAATTACCTAAAATGGATTCCCATTGCTTTTCAAACAAGGCCTTTAACTGCGCCAAATTTTGCAGGATAATCGAAACAAATACCTGCCTTGAACGCATAACGGACAGTATCTTGTCGAAATCATCCGGCAAGCTCACATTGGCGAACTCGTCCATCAGAAAATGGACGGGAACGGGCAGACTGCCGCCGTGCTTGTGGTCGGCAAGGTAAAAGAGCTGTTGGAATAGCTGCGTGTATAGGATTGATACAAGAAAGTTGAACGAGGTATCGTTATCGGGTATCAGCGCGAACAACGCCACTTTCTTTTCGCCTAAGCTGGGCAAATCCAACTCGTCCGCAGCGGTCAGCGCCGCAAGAGAGGACAGATTGAATTTCTCTAAGCGAGCCGCCAAAGTGATCTGAATACTTTTCAAGGTCTTTGCCGAACCGGAATGATAGTCCTTGTAATACTTCACGGCGATATGCTCCGGGTCGCGCATTTCCAGCCGTTCAAAGAGCTCGTCCAGCGGTGAAGCGTATTCGTCTATGTCCTCTCTGACATCTGCGGCGCGCAGCATTTCCATAACCATTGAAAAATTCTGTTCATCGGGCGGCGCCTCATATTTGAGATAGAACACAAGCGCCAACAGAAGCATACTCGCCGCTGTGTCCCAAAAGGGATCGTTGGATTGACTGCCTTTCGGCGTGGTACTCTTGAACAGATTTGTAACCAAGCGCTGCACATCGTTGTCGTCCCGCAAATAGACAAACGGATTGTAGCAATGGCTTTTCTCCATATTGAGCAAATCCAGCACCCGCACATCATAGCCCCTTTGAGCAAGCAGATAGCCCGTATCTCGCAGCATTTCGCCTTTCGGATCAAGCACCACATAACTTGTTCCGTGGCTTGCGGCATTGGCGGCTTGGCATAGGTTCGGTTTTGCATAGAACCTTGTTTTTCCTGCGCCGCTTCCTCCCACAACTACGGTATTCAGAGAACGGCGGTGCTTTTTGCCGTCAAATCCCATACGGACATTTTGTGTGAGAATCTTATTTTCCTCCGGGTTTGCCGCCTGATATTTTTTGTTCACGGCTCTTGCATTGCCCCATTTTGCCGAGCCGTGTTCCTCACCCCTGCGGTAGTTGCGGCGGGAGGAAAGATATACGCCGATAGCAAGCCCGTACACGCAAAGCAAAACGAGGACAGTTTTCAGACTGTCCCCGCAAAGCTCTATTTTGAAGGGGTCGTTCATTGCCGCAGGAAACCGGGCAAGGATTTCGGGCAGTCCCCCGCCTGCGGCCGGGGCAATCAAAAGTCCCAGCCACACCACGGGGAGAATCCCGAACAGGCAAAGCACAAGAGGATTATTCCCGCGCTTCATCGCGTCGTTTCTCCTTTTTTGTAGGCGCGTCGATTACTTTCAAAAGAACCTCGTCAAGAATATCGGTGGGGCGTTCTTCTTCCAGCAGATCGTTTCGCATTTCGTTAAGGGCATTGATAACAACGCCATGTTCGTAGCGGTCGAGGGTCAGCACTCGTTTTTCTGTTCTTTCCATATTCAGCGCTCCTGTTCCGTATGGCGGGGCGATTTTTCTTTTTCCAGCGCTCTTGCCATTCGTGCGGAAATGTCGTAGGCGGTATCTCGGATTTCGGAAAGCTCGGTGCGGATTTCCTGCGGATCGTCGGTGCGGAGAAAATCAGCGGGATTCTCAAAACTGTAATCGCTCACATCAACGCCGAACTCTTTGCCGAGAATATACGAAACGCAATGCGCCTTAAAGCTCGCAGTTTGCGGGTCGTATTCTTCGCCGGTTTGAGCAAGCTCTGCTTGTGCCAATGCCTTTGATACCTCGCAGAACAGATCGTTTGCCTCCATTCCGCGGCAGACAAAAATTGCCTCCTGTTCATGGTCGTACAGTGCGCCCAAACCGTCAGGCAATTCATCGACAGACTGAATCGGCACGGGCTTTTTGTAAATGAGCGCGCCGAGCAAAGCCCTTGCGTCGTGGGAAACGGGCGGCTGTGCTCTCATGCGGGAGGTGGTCTGTGAAATGTCATACACATGCTTGATGTTATACGACACGCCGATACTGCCGTCGTCGCGGGTGTATTCGCCGTTTGATTCTACGATCTTGATAGGATGGCCAAATTCCTGTCTTTTGATATACACGCCCTGATCGCGCCAAAAATCCTTGTCGCCCAGCCTGCGGGCGTCCGGCTTCGCCGCCAGAATCAACAAGGCGTTGGTAGCGGAATAGTGACGAAAATTCGCCTGCACATCCAGATATTCACGGAACTTGCCGCCATCTGCGCAGACTTCCTCGGCGGTGGCGTCGGCAAGGGCGTACACCTCGTCACGCTCCGCCTTTTTCTTTGCCGCCCAAGCCTCTTTGTCAAAATCCTCGGCTTGCGGGGCGGGTTCAAAAATATCGTCAAAATTGTTGCTCATAAATCATCGCTCCTTTACTTTTTTGCTCTTTTTTCGGGACGGCTGCTTGTGGGCAGTCGTCTGCTGCTTTGCTGGCTTTTGGGAAACGGTGGGTTCTTCGTTTTTGGTCGCCGCCTCTTGCTGTTTCGCCTTGATTTCCCGCAGTTCTTCACGGACAGAGGGGCGTTCTTCGGGCGGTTTAACAGTACCCTCGGCGGTTCTGCTTTGCTTCTTTGAGGTAGGCGCGGACGGATGGGATTTCTCCGCCGCTGTCCCAAAAGACGCGGTTTTTTCCGCTTCGGGATTTGCCGCTGTGCGCTCGCCCTTTTTCACGGGCGCACCCATCAGATCGTCAAGCAGTCTGTCGTCCGCTTCTTTGTCGGGTTTCTCCTGTTCGGGTACAGAGGGGGCAGCAGATTTTTCGGTTTTGGATTTTTCAATATCCCGTTTGATAGAAACGGTATCGACCGCAGCCAGCTTGAAGCGTTCTACAATGCGGTTGATCTTAGAAGCGTCCTCGGCACGCACCATAATATCCACCATGCCGTCTGCGGATTTTTCTTTGCCCCGCAGAGCGCAGTAAACTACGCCGTAGCGTTTCGCCTCGGTAGCAAACTGTTTCAAATGTTCCTCTCCGACGGTAAAAACTTTCAGTTCCTTTCCACTTTTGAGCATGGCGGTTAAACGCTGGCGACCTTTGGTCTTGTTTTTGTCCCTGTTTTTCAGCACAGCGTAAATCATGGCGGCGATATTCTTTGCCGCCGAGCCGGTCAGC
>ERZ835051.4349-NODE-4349-length-9909-cov-4.891618_pt1 | contig 9909 bp, 7 predicted proteins | sample MGYA00519575_ERZ835051 | MGnify/ENA primary metagenome ERZ835051 (study PRJEB31850, sample SAMEA3708769) | human gut metagenome | biome: human gut; feature: human-associated habitat; material: faeces | place: China | collected 2014 ... | reverse complement strand
GCCAGATACCGCCCACACCTACAACCTTGCTGGCTACCGGAGCGATAATCTGGGCGATCGTTCCGGTTCCGCTGTACAGATCAAAAACAACCTTGTCTGCTGTCTCGCCCACATATCCGCGTGCTGTTTCATAAAGAACCTCTGCCCCCAGAGAATTGGTCTGGAAGAAGGAGAAGGGAGAAATACGGAATTTCAGTCCCAGAAGCTCCTCGTAAAAATAATCCTTGCCATACAGAATCCTTGTCTCATCGCTCTGCACCACATCTGCCAGGCTGTCGTTGCGGATATGGAGAATTCCTGCAAAGGAGCCTTCCAGAGAAAGAGCCAGAAGACCGTTCTTCCATCCTTCCAGAATTGCCTCCTCTCCGTCCTCCAGAGTCTCTGTCTGTCCGGAAGTAACCAGCGCTGCCAGAATCTCTCCGGTCTTTACCGCCCGGCGCACCAGCAGATGACGAAGATAGCCTGTATGCTGCAGCTTTTTATAATATCCTGCTTTTCTCTCTGTAAAATATTCCAGAGTGTAGGTCAGAATTTTACAGAAATCCGGGTTTACAATCTGGCATTCCGGTGTGTTTACAATATCATAAAAGCTTCCCCTGCGGTGCATTCCCAACGCAAGAGGACCGTCCTTGAATTCATCTCCAAAGGAAAATTCCATTTTATTCCGGTACCCCTTAAATACAGGACTTCCCTTAATTTCCTCAAACACATAAGAACTGCAGACACCGTCGATAAGGGACTTAACCTGCTGCTCTTTGATCTTCAGCTGTTCTTCATAGGGCAGACTCTGATAAAGACATCCGCCGCAGATACCAAAATGAGGGCATGTTCCTTCTGCCTGCTCCAGGGGAGAGGGAGCCAGCACCTCTAAAAGGCGCCCCTCGCATTTGCCTTTTCTTTTTTTATTAATCACAAACCGGATCGTCTGTCCCGGCAGAGCATTTTTCACAATTACTCTTTCTCCGTCTATATGCAGAACTCCTTTGTTTGGAAATTCAATTGTTTCTACCACTGCTTCACAATAATCGCCTTTTTTCACGCTGAGTACTCCTTTTTCTTCATTTCTCAATTGAATCTCAGTATACCATTAATCGGCACAATAAGAAACTGTTTTCTGACTTAATGTCACAGAAAGCAATTAAAGCTTCTCCGTCTGCGGCGGGTCATTTTTGCAGCAAAATTCTCTTTCGCCGCACGTCGATCCCCGCGGAGTTTTTTTGTTTCATGGGATTAGGGTGTCAAAAGACACATTAACATTCATTGATTTTTGTTTGTACCTTGAAAATTTAACACGAATTTTTTGAAAAATAGGATATTTAGAACATCTGCAGAATGCGAACTTGATATTTTTTATAATAATTATGCTATCTCTTTTTTGGGGGCATAATGAATCAAGCTATTTTCATAATCCAATAGCTTTTTAAAATTCAGAGCTGCAATTTTAAATCCGAAATGTAAGCGAGTTTGTTTTTTTCCACGTGTTGGAATTTTGTCCACATGATACTTTCTGCGAAGCAGTGATGGTAATGCTTCTACTCCATTTCGAAAATGTGCATGTTGTTTGAATTCTTCTGTTTTCATAAATCGCAGCTGTTTTGCTCGATTCACTGCTTTCCAGGATAATTCTTTTAATGCACTGTTTTGGCGTAAACGTGGTTTACATTCTGCCAGGTACGGGCACTCTATACAGTCACTTTTTTTAAATATTGCAGCGCAGCGATCATTATGCTCATCATAGCGGAATGTATATGGACTTTTGTGATTAATACACTCCAACAGTTCGTGTCCATCTTTGCTAAAAATGAACTCTGCAAAAATATCAGCAGGTTTTACTCCGGTAAAATTTGTAGTGATAAGCCGTATTCCATGTTTAGCAGCTTCAGCAACATTAAGCTCACTTCCATAGGCTCCATCGGCAACCATTAGAACTTCTTGTTCATATATCGGTTCCTTAGATAAATGGTCTTTCATAAATTGACTGTCACCGTATATGTTTTGTTCGTATGCATAATCGGTAATTAAGCTTTTATTTTCCCCTACAGTTTCTACAAGATTAGCTACGTATCCTAAATATTTGCCCCCAGCTTTTCTTCGAAATGTGGCTTCTGGATCAGACGGATTTAACAATATTTTGATGGATCTTCTTTTTCCTTTTTCTCGCGCAATCTGCGAGTTCCATCATCATTAAAAATAGTCTGTTCTTTGAGCAAGCGTATCAATAATTGATATTCGCTAGTATCGTCGAAATCTCCTTCGCAGAGCTCCAGTAGTTTTTCAGCATCGTGCATTACAACAATGGTTCTTTCATTTGCATCCAGTTCGCGTTGATGGTAGATAAACGCATTATAATCATCTTTTTCAACATAATGCTTATTGTTATCTGGTAAAGCTACTCCTCTGCTAACCATTACTTTTGCCAAATTTGAAGTACAAGTATAAAACAGTTCTAATAAAGACAGATTTCGGATATTTGCTGCGATCATCATGCTGTCCATTCTTTGCATAGATGGTGTAAGTTTCATGAATTCAGCGATTTCCTTTGCTAAAGAGATGACACACATATGAATCAGGTCAATGCCAGTCTCTGTTTCGTAGGCAAGACATCTTGCACGAAATCTGCTTAAGGTTCGATCGCTCAAGGGCTGTTCTTCAAAACTTGTAGTATGAAGAGCGTACTGATATCGAATATCAAACATTAAAGCTTCAACAAGTTCATCATCACTATCACCAAGAGCTTCTTTAAGAATCAAAGCGCCAACAATTACATTTACAGGTGTATTTGGACGAGAAGCTTTGCTGCTATATAACGAGAGCTCGATATGATTAAGGAAATAGGCTGGTGGATTTGTGCCATATGGCAAAGGTTTAAATTTATCAGAAAATTGAAGAAAATTTCATAGATAGTCATCTTCCGTTAGATGGTAGGATGATGTATAAGATTCTTTCTGTTTTATGGGTATGCAGAGAGAATGCATAATTGGTGCATCTTCAAATATCTATAGTAAACCTCACGGCTTCTTAGTAAGATTCACGCCGCGAGGAAAGTGTACTTCCGCTATCAGTGTGACGTCCTAACACAAGAGTTTGCCTACAGCTTCCTTCAGATTCCACCTCACGATGGACACCCTTGCTGTTCGGCTATACACTTCCTCGTTGCCTAGGCGTGTTCGGGTAGGGTCAAGCGATGGCGCGGTAGTTTCCGTTTCCATCTCCTGCCACCTCAAACCGTGCATGAGGTTCTCCCTCACACGGCTTTCCGATAATCTTCTTCCCACAGCATTCAAAAGACTGTCACATATCTTTTCTTATTTGGATAATAAAAGTACTCTATTCCACTGGTTGCATACCACTTTCGAAATCCATACAGCACATGCTCTCTATATTTCTTCTGTTTTCGCCTGTAATACACCCGTCTCCATAGCTTCATCCACACGTATTCATCAAGCTGTTTAAACCGTTTTGTTGAGTTACCATGCTGAAAGTAATTTCTCCATCCTCTTATGAGCGGATTTAATTTCTCCACTTTTTGCTCCAAACCCTCATAGGATGATTTTCTGCAAGTAATTACTCTGATTGCATCCTTTACCTTTTTCATCGCTTTTTTACTAGGCATCATATAAGGCAACTTCCGTCCACTTTTGGTTTTACCAAACTTCTGGTAACGGAATCCAAGAAAATCAAAGCTCTCTTTATTCATATTTACAATCTTTGTTTTCTGCGGATTCAACGTCAGTTTCAACTTAGTCATTATTCTTTTCAGATGCTCAAATGCTAATTCTGCATCCTTTCTTGTTCTCCACACAATCACTGCATCATCTGCATATCTGACTATGATGCCCAGTTCCTTATGATTTTCCCAGTAGGAGTCCAATACATGAAGATAGATATTTGCTAACAACGGACTAATGACTCCTCCTTGCGGCGAGCCTTTTTCCGTTGAATAATATTTCCCATTTTCAATGACTCCTGCTTGTAACCACTGTCTGCATAACTTAATGACTCTTCTATCACTGATGCGACGATTTAATAGTCCCAGTAGTATTTCATGATTGATGTTATCGAAGTATCCCTGTATGTCTGCATCTACTGCATACCAGTTTTTATACAATTCTTTTTTCACTTTTTCTGTAGCCTGCTTTGCATCTCTTTTGGGGCGAAATCCATAAGAACTATCTAGAAAGTTTGCTTCAAAGATGGGTTCTATCACTATCTTACAGGCTTGTTGCACAATCCTGTCTCTAATAGTCGGTATTCCCAACGGTCTTTGCTTCCCATCCGGTTTTGGAATGTATACTCTTTTTGCCGGCTTAGGTCTGTATTTCTTATTCTGCAAATCTTCTTGAATATCCAGCAAGTATTCTTCTACTCCATATTCCTCAATCATTTCAAAGGTAATGCCGTCAATTCCAGCACTCCCCTTGTTTTCTCGTACTTCTTTCCATGCCCGCCACAAAATATCCAGGCGAAAGATACGGTCATACAACGCATGGAATCTGCGTTGCTTATCCTTTTTGGCTGCCAGGTATAGATTACGTTGAAGTTGTCGTGATTTTTCTATTGAGTGTTGTTGTCCAATATTTGGCATGCACTATCCCTTACCTTCCCGTTAATCTTGATTAAAGCAGAGCCCCTTTTCTCCCATTGTTTTTCTTACCAATAGTTCATAGATACTATGGGCTCCTCCGACTTCTCATACCACTTCCTAAGGAACTTCGCATGCGTGCTTATATCCTCAGTTACATACTTGTGGTTATATGATGATATGAGACCTCTTCTGTTCCGTTATCAACTTTCATAACATTCCGCTCCCTCTACACCGAAGGGTTCTTCAATGCTGCACTCCAGTATCTGTACATTTTCCATGGTCTTCGTCAGAAAGTCAGTGACTCGACTCTCTCTTGTCCCTTTACAGGGCTAACGTAACGATGCTACAGGATTCACTTTATGTTACGGACTGCTATTTTGCACCTGTTTCTCACAGGCATACCTTGCTTCAACACAATCGGTCACCCAAAAGCATTGGAGGCTTGCTACAAGGCTCACTGGCGATTACCTTGACCAGACTTTCACTGGTAAGCTGATAACAGCTTGCAGAACACACGGCTTGCACCTGTTAAAGCGCGCCCTTGGCGCGCAAACTAAAAACGGAGAATCCCGCCTCACAGAATTCTCCGTTCGTAATGTTTTATTTTATTTTCTGCAGAAAATAGGACTTACCCATGCGACATCACCATTCCGAAGCCATACTCTCAGACGATAATTACAACCATCCTCTAATGAAACCTTTCTAGCTATCTTCATTTGATACCCCTCCTGTATTACGCCCTGACGAAGGCGCATTTTATACGCAGTATGCCAAATCAGATCATCTCTGTAATGCTCAATATCCCCAAAAGTTTCCTTTGCAAGCTGTTCTGCCTCTTCATATTCAGCAATAATTCTACCTGTATGAAGCAGCTCCTTTACCGGAATCTGATAATCTTTGCCGTCAACATGAAGCATAATTTCTTCATCTATCGATGCTTCAATTTCAAAAATGAAGCCCTCCTTCTGAACAGCACTTGGCCCCATCCAGTGTCCTGTTGTTGTAGACATATAGGTGGTCATATCAAACTCGCAGCCGTGCTCTGTTACGTGATGAAGATTCTGCCCAAAGCTGTTCCAACATTTTTCAACTCCAAGAAGTTTTCCCGGGACTTCCAGACTTCCATGCCATTCTTTCTTCAGTTTATCTTTAAAGAAACGCGGATTGGGCCCCCATCCAAATTCCAAGGCAAATTTAAATATGAAACGCTCACCAGGTTTTGGCATATTTTTTTCCCATGTGCCAGAATGTGCAACCATTTCATAGACGATATTATCACGAATAATTTCAATCCGATCAATCGCATCTCCTGCATTTACCCCAATCTCCATGTTTCCTTCGCCCGGCTTTACTACACCGCCCATCGGAACATCATTAATACTGAAATCAATCTCCATTCTGGTCTTGCTGACACCATATACCCGCCGTTGCTTCATAGCTTCCCATATTTTTTCCTTAGAAGAATCCTCTGCCAGCACACACATCATTCCATGATCGTGAACTCCAGGAACATTGTGATTGTCACCGCTGGCAATACAACCAACCTTCAGGCCTGCCTCCAATCCTCTTTCATAGCAGGTTTCTCCTGTTCTTGGTCCCATGTGGAGATGGCGTTCCATATCATAGTTTCCTGTATCATTTTCACTGCATCCATGGCTGGAATAAATCTCGGCAAAAGGAGAAAATTCTTCATCATGGGTGGCCCAGTTTTTTCCCCGGCTTTTCAGCTGATATGCTACATGATGGGGAATCGCAATTGCTTCGGTATCTTGATAAGCATCTCTCAGCTCTCCATATCTCATTGGATGCAACATTTCCTGATCGTTATCCAAGAAGAATACATTATGATCTCCGTCAAATCCACAGCCCTGCCATTCATAGCCCATAAACATTGGCCAGCCTTCTTCATTTTGCTGTTTTACAACCTTGCGGATTTCCTCCCAGTCCTTTTCAATTGCCTCTCTGGGATAAATATCCTCCAAAGGAGCACCAGACTCATTTCTCCGCATATACATGGGATAATAGGCAATCGGCCAGAAATCCATCACCTGCCGGGCATGATCACACCATTTTCCCAGTTGTTCCATCTGATCGTGATGAATATTGCTGTGAAGATCCGTCCAGAGTTTTTTTAATTTCATTTTTTCTTCCTCCTGTCCAATCCGTTTTCTCAATTTTTCTTTTCTGCATCAGCATCCATCATTGCTTGCAGTTTTTCAGCTGCCGCTTTTTCCTTCTTGCTTCCTTTTTTCAGAACAACAATCAGAACAACAGTCAAAATAATAAACATTAAACAAATCGGGCGCTGAACAAAAATCTTCCAGCTTCCACCACTGAGAACCAAAGCATTTCTTAAGTTAGATTCCGCAATTGGTCCGAGAACCATACCCAGTACAATCGGTACCGGCGGCAAATCAATCTTGTTCATGAAGTAGGCAACACCGCCAAAGAACAGCAATACATAAACATCAAATACAGAGTTGGCAATACAGAATGCACCCGTACAGCAAATCACAACCAGCAGTGCTGTCAGCAAATCCTGCGGAATGTGTGTAATTTTTACAAATACACGAAGAAGATATTTTCCCTGTAGGAACATAAAAATCTGGACAATCAGACATCCAATTAAAATAGCATAGACAATCGGTCCATCATTTTCAAAAAGCTTTGGTCCTACCACCAATCCCTGCATCGTAAATGCGCCAAGAAGAGTTGCTGCAACCACATCACCGGGAATTCCCAATGTCAAAAGCGGGATCAGTGTTGCTGCAGTTGCTCCGTTATTAGCAGCTTCTGGTGCTGCGATTCCTTTCAGCTCACCCTCACCAAATTTTTCATCTGGCTTTGCACAGCGCTTTGCCTCATTGTAAGCCAAAAAGGAAGCAATTGCACCGCCCGTTCCAGGGACTGCACCAATAAATGCACCGATATTTCCGGATTTGAACATGGTCCAGAACATCTTTTTGAATTCTTTAAAGGTAAGCTTATCGCTCTGCTTTAATTCTCCAAGCTCACTTGCTGCTGCTTTTTCCGTACCATTGATACGGCTGATCATTTGGGAAATTGCATAAACACCCAGAAGAACTGCCAGCATTTTAATTCCATTATATAAGCTCAGATTGCCAAAGGTAAAACGGGTAACTCCGCTAACTGAGTCAATGCCAACAGATGCAATCAGGATACCGAAACAGCCGCTGATGATTCCTTTTAACAGGCTGTCTCCACTGACAGAGGCAATCACAGAAAGTCCGAAAATTGCAAGTGCAAAATACTCCGGAGCGCCAAAGTTCATTGCCATTTTTCCAATCTGGGGAGCAAAGAACAACAGCCAGCATGCACTGATAAGTCCACCGACTGTAGATGCCGTAAGTGCAGTGCTGAGCGCCTTTCCCGGAAATCCCTTTCGGCAGCAGGGATATCCATCCAAAAGTGTTGCTGCTGCTGCATTTGTACCTGGAGTGTTAATCAAAATCGCGCTGATCGAGCCTCCAAAGTTGGAACCAAAAAAGATAGCTGTCAGCAGTAAAAGTGCCGGCACCGGCTCTAGCATAAATGTAAACGGAAGAAGTACTGTAATTGCCAGATTTCCGTTCATCCCCGGAATGGCTCCGAAAATAATTCCAACGAACATTCCGAGATTCATCATAATCAGATTTTCAATTGTCAGCAGGTTTATTAAAGCCTGAGATATTACACTTCCCATAGTTCCTCCTCCTTATGGCAGTTGAATGTGAAGAAACTGCGTTAATACAAAATACAGGAACACTACCGTAACTGCCACAATGGCATAATAGAGAGGTTTTTTACATTTCAAAAACATCAGGGTTACTGCACCAAGCAGGATTGTTGCAAGCACAAAGCTGACATTAAAGAGCAGAGAATATACTACAAACACTGCCATATATGCCAGGGCCTTCAGTTCCCGTGAAAGTTCCATTTCTTTCACCGTATCTTTTTTCAGAACCAGGCTTTGAACGATCAGCAGGGCTCCAAAAAGAATACATATTCCCGCTAAAACATAAGGTATGGTTCTAGGAGTAATTCCATAAGTATTATCAAATCCCAGACTAATCTGACTGGGAATTACGCTCAAAACAATCGAGCCAAAAATGATACTCACGATACCGGCTGTCAGATTAGAACGATATCTGATTTTTTTCATATCAGAATGCCTCCTGTCCTCTTTTTATTTTGCTTCTCCAGCATAGTATTTTTCATACATTTCCTTACAGAAATCAGCAGAATCTTCTACTGTTTTTCTTACTTCTTCTCCATCCTGATTATCCGGAATATAAGAAGCATTACCTGCCAGCTCTTTGAATTCATCTGTCTCTCTGTACGCCAGCATATCCTGATAGATCTTGTCTGTAACAGCCGGATCAACACCTTTCTTTGTCATCAGGAAGTTACAGGATTTAAAGACAATGTCGTAGCCCTTATCTTTTACAGTCGGAACGGTATGACCCTCATATCCAGTATAGTCCTCTTCTGAAAAGCAGGCCAAAGGTACCAGGCTTCCATCCTGTACATACTGCAGAGCAGCATTTGCAGATACGATACAGCAATCAGCATCACCAGATGCCACAGCCAGTGCATTCTTAGAACCGCCGTCTTCACTTAATACCTCACACTCAATTCCAGCTTCACCAAACAGAGCCTTTGCAAGTAAATGAGTGGTACCTCCGCTCGGGTTTCCTGCACACACAATTCTCTTATCTTTTCCATACTCCATCAAACCTTCAAAATCGCTAACTCCAGTCTTTTCCGGAGCAGAAAGCAGGACAAAATCCTCTGCAATTAAAGAACCTACAATCTGAAAATCATCCAGATTTACCTTGATATCGGAATTAAACAAGGGCGCTAATGTAAATAAACCAATGCCTGCAACCATCATTTCGGTAGGCGCCGGATTCTTGCTTAACAGGTCATTGGCTGCAATGGCGCCATTTGCACCGGTCAGATTATTGACCACTGCTGTTTGTCCGTATGTAGCTTCCATTCCCTTGGCTGCAATACGTGCAATCGTATCTGCGCTTCCTCCAGCTGCAAAAGGAACACGGATATTAATGCTAGAAGAAGGCTTCCATTCACCATTTGCATCCAATCCGTTCGATGTTGTCTTGCTTCCGCCGCCGCATCCTGCCAGACTGACAGCCATAGCTCCTGCAAGAATCAGGGATAATACTCGCTTTGTGAATCTCATAATAATATTCTCCTTTTCTCTTTTTTAAAAACGTTTTTATTTTGTTTTTATTATTAAAGATAGTATATCAATAGTTTTACAGCGCGTAAATAATGATATCTTCTAATTTTTATCTTATTTT
>ERZ835051.4347-NODE-4347-length-9910-cov-3.861492_pt1 | contig 9910 bp, 10 predicted proteins | sample MGYA00519575_ERZ835051 | MGnify/ENA primary metagenome ERZ835051 (study PRJEB31850, sample SAMEA3708769) | human gut metagenome | biome: human gut; feature: human-associated habitat; material: faeces | place: China | collected 2014 ... | reverse complement strand
CCGAGCCCGCCGACACTCTTAAGGAGTGCGTTGTCAAACATGGCTACAAGACGCTGAACCATTTCAGCGAGGTCCACGGCTTCGACCCGATCGCCATGAATACGATCTCTCTCCATCGCCGCTGCACGGACTCGACGGGAATGAAGCTTGCCAATGCCCTGAATGTATCCCTTGAAGAAATCAGGACGGTACTTGTAGCCTCGGATTTCGATCCCGTCCCCAAATCTCTTAAGCTTCTCATCAAGAAGCGCAACTACACTACGTACAAGGAGTTCGCTGCAGCCGCAGGCCTCACGGAACACCACATCATGAAGATTGCCAAAACCCGCACTTGCACCACGACGTGCGCCGTCAAGTTGTGCAAAGCCCTCGGCATCACCGAGGACGAACTGGCAGCTTCGCTCCTGATCGCAGAACCCAGGCATAAGCACGGCTCAAAGCTGGAGACGCCCAGTAAAGAAGCGATGGAAGAGGTGGCTTCTACGAAGGCCCGCCGTAAAAAAGACGAGTCCGACACAGAGGAGGAGTGCGGAACTTCCACCGTCTCGCTCAAGCGCCCCAGGCGTTCATCCAAGTAATCGGTCCCCTCAGTAGACCAGAAGGAACGCTCCCTCGCACCGCAAGGTCGCGAGGGAGCAGCTCCTCCCTTCTTCCGCTCCCTTGACTTTTTCCCACAGCAACCCTCGATGCGGCTGCGCATCTCTTCCCAGCTGACTGAAAGTCTGCTTTCGCGCACCAACCATCCTCTCCCTCTTTTTGATGTACCTAACCGTTTTTCACGCCGCCTCTTGCCTCAGCAGCCTGAAAAATAGAGCGCTTCCATCTAAACAGTGTTCAGCCTCTCCCTTTCCTCACCCGCCGTACCGCTCTCCAGCCAGACGGTGCGGGCAAAACTTGATTCCCTGACTGCAAAAGCAATGCAGGCCCCGACGCTAGCCGGAGCCTTCATTAATATTGAATTCCCTTATGGGGCTTTATTACGCATTACCGGGACTGCTTGACGATCTTATCGAACCAGGAACGCATGTCGACTGGACAGACGATCAGAGTGACATTGGGGATTTTGGAAAAGTCGAAGGGCGTCATCGGACAAACTCCGACGTCATTCGAATGAGGGCTGTGGCGAATTTTTCAGACGCTTCGGTGGCAAAGGTCAGACGTGCGCCACCGGGGAGCTCCAGTTGAACCGGAACATGCGGAAACCGACTTTCTGCAGGAACACGAGAAGTGACTGAGAGACGAAGTTCGCCAACGACCTTGATCAGCTTCGAGCTCAAGCGTGGAACGGGCGTCAGCGTTTGCTTCTCAATTCGGTGGAACTGATGGTATAGCCGCCAGATGTCGGGCATGGCATCTTCGGCCTCGAGGAACTCATGCAGGCGGGTGCGATGGAAGGCGGCTTTGCTGAGGCCGTTGCTGAGGTAGGCAGTATGAGCCTTGGTCCAGTTGATCATCTTGATCTCCATAAAGAGATCTTGATTTTGGCGGATCCTACGCGTGTAACAAACGGTGTTAGGGGGCGTACCCCTCTGATGAGGGGCCCCGTCAAACTCTCATTTCCCCAAAATGTCGGAAGAGCCAGAATGTCTGACGCTCTCTTTGTATCGAGAATTTGGAAACGTTGAGAAGTGTTGCGTTTCCATCAGATTTAAGGGATAACCCTACCCCCCATCACTGAACAGTTCATTCTTCCACTATGAGCCTGGATGATATCCGGGTTGGTTGAAAGGAAGTTCATCATGCACAATAATTTGCCCTTTAAGCCGTTGCTAAGGAAGCTCTTCAAAAACCCCTGTTCCCAAGCCGAATTGAACAAAATCGTTCCGTTCGGTTTTTCTTTACAACGTCAAAAAATGGTGTTTTTTTTGCCATCAAAATAGTATAATTCTATTGTGCTGACGTTTGCGATCTTGTAACGCTATGGAAGAGTTGTTTAATGGTCAATTGAGCTTTGCAGACATTGACGCTGAAAAGTTCCTACATGTTCGTCGGGCTCATGCTGATCGCCGCGTGAATGCCATGGATCGCTTGACAGATGATGTAATCAACGAATTGATCCAACTATGCCTGCCTCACTACCACATCAAAGCCGGCGAGACGGTTCAACAAGGAAGGCCGTATACGCGCCTTGAAACGATGGTTCGGGTTCATCTGCTTCAGGTCTCTCTCAACCTGTCTGATCCAGAGATGGAGTCATATTTGGCGAGCGATATGGTGGCTCGCAACTTCTGCCGCGTGTCCAGCACTCGTCTTTTCATCTCAGATTCGACGATACTGCGCTTCCGGCATTTCATTGAACAACATGGGTTGGCGCAGAAATTACTCGAGCGCACGGTAAATCTGGCAGCAGAGGCCGGAGCCTGTTCTTTTGATATGGTGGCGGCTGACGGCACCTTTATCGAAGCGCCGTCGTCAACGAAGAACAAGGCTCACGCTCGAGATCCTGAGATGGCTTCGGGCAAGAAGGGCAACACCTGGCATTTCGGGATGAAGGAGCACATTGTCGCCTGCTCTGAGGAAGCTCTTCAAAACCCCGCTTCAATTTCGGCTCGCTAGGACTTCTAACTGTCACGCAGGACAAATAGCCGTCACCTCCTTGTTAAAGGGTACTTTTGAAGAGCTTCCCTAGAGCTAGAGAACGAATCGTCGAAGATCGAGGTTGAAAAGCTGTCGGTGTTGCTCCATCCGACGTCGGTGGTATCCGTCACCGAAGCGATCATCTCCTCCTCGTGATGAACATTCTCCGGCAAGACTGCGTAGGCTGGATCGTTTACCGTGTCAACTGGGTGAGTCGCGCTATTGTCATGGCGTGTCGGGTCTACAGATGTGCCATGAAAAATGTTGTCCGGCAAGTATGCGTAAGCGGGATCCGTTGAGGTATCGGATGCAGAGTTGCCCCCGTGAAAAAACGAAAAGAGTTTGTTGAGAAAGGACATGGTGACGTTTCCTCCGCCTCCTCAAGGCGCTTGTGCTTGAGGACGCTTCTGAATTGGTTATTTGGCCTTTTCGTTGTTTTTCTTGAGGACTTCGGCAGGCATTACGAAATAGTTGATGCGATTCTTTTCGAGCACGAAGGGGGCTGAGTATTTCCGGTTGCCAAGATCTCGGCTGACTATGGACGCATAGGTGTGTTCGGGCAGATACGGCGTCACGGCGGTTGCAACCTTGAGCCAATCAATCTTCTGGCTTTGGCCGCCGAGGAAATTGAGACTGATGCTCCACCTGTCAGCTACCCAAGCCTCGAAGGGAGTACCAAGGGCAACGGAGGTCATACGAGGTTTCTCCTCAATGCCATGGCCCAGGATTTCAATGGCACAACGCTTGCGGTCACTCCATTTGTTGTAATGGCAACCAAGTTCATCGCTAACAAGGTCAACGCTACCCGTGTAGACCCAGGCGTCGGCCTTGTCAGTGCGGATCTCGATTTCTGCATCGGGATAAAGGGCCTTGAAGGCTTTCCCGAAACTCTCTAGCGTACGGTCGATGATGATTTTTTGTGCTTCATTGTTGTTGGATGCATCCTGTGCCGGCAGGTAGCCCATGAGCGCTTGATCATAGTTGAAGAACGGATTTTTCATGGAGGTCAGTGCCAGAACAAAGCCGATCCCGATGCTGGTGCCAACACTGCTGGATCCGGGAAGGAAGCTACTGCCGGCAGCGGAATAGATGCTACTGGCCCAGCCTGCGGTGTCAAGCAACAAAGAGCCGTCATTAGCAGCAAAACCTTCCGGCGCGACCATGTCGCTGTGACCACCCTGCCAGAAAACCCAGTTGATGTTGTTGGCACGAGAGATGTTTTCGGTGTAAGGGAAGCTGTTGTGCTGTTCTTCCGGGGTCAGGCCGTTATTGTTGGTGGCGCAACCTGCCAGAAGGGTTGAGACGAGCGAAGCAATAAGAGCGAGTTTTTTCATTTTCGTTGAAGCAGAGAAGTGAGGTTGGGGTGTTAGGGCAGGGCATCGACGCCCTTTGTCCAGAGGATTTTGAGAACTGTGAGAGCGGGTCCCTTGGGTTGAATGGAGCCGTTTTCCCACTTGTCTGTGGTGCTTTGGGATACGCCGAGGAGTTTTGCAAATTCTCCGCGTGTCATGCGCAGACGGCTCCGAAGCTCTCCGACAGCCTTGGCATCGAACGGATCTGGCGCAGCTTCGCGCAGGCGTTGGGCTCGAAGGTTGTAATGAGTGGAATCTTCAAAGTCGCCCACGAGGTCATCCGAACGTCCGGAAGTGGCCATGAGGTCGTACTGATCAATCTCCGGATTCATCAGTTCAAAGATGCCGGGGCCGAGCTTTTCGAGGGTGCAGAGCGCGATTCGTGCCGTATTAGGAATGGTTTCCCCGTCCGTTTCCCAGCGAAGAACGGTTTTGGGAGAGACGCGAAGAAGCGTTCCCAAAGCCTCTTGCGTTAGGTTGAACCTCTCGCGAAGATGCACGATGTCTTTTGGCTTGAAAAGAGGCCAGTCTATCTGGCCGTTCAGGTAATCACGAAACATTACTTCAAATCGGGTCAATTTCCCAACGGCGTAGTCATCGCGGCATTGCGACGACGACATGGTTTTGAGGGCAACAAGAGAAGACAGTTTCACGGCGAACCTTCAACAGCGATGAATAGGAGGGCATAATCGCTCAAACTGTCTTGCCGTTACGTAAATTTTACACAAATCGCTCCGAAGATTCCAATGATTGGAGTATGGTTCGTAAAAATTACAATAGTTCTCGTTGTCCACGCGGTGAGAATCCGACTAGGAAACAGTGGAACGCTATTCCACAGGTCGCAGGCAGACAGGAGTTTGCTTCCAGGTAGCAAATCCTGCTTTCTAGTCTGCCAACTGTTGTTGCGGTCTGTTTAAGAATCACGAGGTTAGGCTCGCAAGAGCCGTCCCCTGAAGGATTTTTTCATGACAGACAGTACGACGAATGCCGAAACCATCGTGCCGGGCAGCGGTTTGGGTGCATTGGTGACAACCGGCCTGGTCTCGGCGATTGCGGCTTTCTCCGCTACGCTTCTCTACTTTCACTATTTTCCGCCTGTGGTGGAAAAGCCCGCTCCGATTGCGGTGGTCGATATGGTCAAGCTCGGCATGGCCGTGACGAAGATGAGCGGAGAAGGCGATGCGTCGGCCTTCATGAACACGGGACGCGCCATTGCCATGCTTAAGGAGTACGGCTACATCGTTCTGGACAGTCGTATGGTCATTACGGCTCCCGATGTCTACATGAAGAAGCCTTCCGATTTGATCGAAGGAGCGCCGGACCTGGACAACACTCCGAGCGGCTATACGCCTCCGAATCTGTTGAAGGGAGTGAAGGGCGATGCTCAACAGCATTAAGGCAATGTGCCTTCGATGGGCCGCTCCTCTTCTTGAAGCTACCCCCAAGCAGCGTATTCGTTGGCTTCTCAGTACGCTGGTTTTCTCGATACTCGCAGTAGGAGCGGAGGTTTGGTTCTACGACAACTACCGCATCGCTTGGGACAGACAGATTTTGCGCTGTCTGGATGCGCGATTCCTTCTTGTCGACTTGAAGGATCAGGAGATCAAGCGCGACAAGATCTATGCCTACACATCGAAACAGGCCGCGCCGATCATCAAGGACGGCTCGCTTGTGGGGAAATACATTCGCGGCATTCCTGGCGATACGGTTGAAATCCATGATGACGATACCGTGTGGATCAATGGCACCAAGGTTGCAGCGGGGATGCCTCATCTTCGCGGCATGACGGATGAGCAACGCAAGAAGTTCTACGGCTCGCGGATCCTGAAGGATGACGAATACTGGATGATGGGTACGAAGTACCTCTCGTTTGATTCGCGCTATTGGGGACCGATTAAGAAAGATCAAATTGTGGCGAGGGCTTATGTCATCTTTTAAACGAAAACTCTTGATAGCGGCGGTTGCAATGGCAATCGTTTCAACTGTCGAAGCCGCAGAGCCGAAGTCCATGTTTCGAGACGGGCCGTCACTTTCGGATGTCGAAATTCCATCCATTGCGGAGCGACGGGCAAACATGTTGAACAATGGTCAGAAGCCTCTAAAGGGGAATCAAGCCATGTCTATTGAAAAACTTCCCGACGGACGATCTGTCATATCCGGAGAGGTGCATCGAGGCGGCGTCAGAGCTCAGATTGTGGTTCCTCATATTCAGCCGAACGTTCGCATGACCGGTCCTGCCGGAGTGGACGAAAACGGAAGGCCAATCACGTGGCGAGAGCGTGAGGATCGTGAACGAGCCAATGCGATTGTTTTCCATGGGTTGAAGATGCAGGGCTATACCTACGAGTCGCATAAAAAGAGCGTGGAAGGCAAGAAAACTCAACTGGACGTGTGGAAAGAGAAAGGTGAGGAAACGGAGCGGTTCGTCAAAGAGCATGGCCCTATTACGTCCAAGGAGTTTGTGGTCCCCGGTCTCTCACCTGAGGTGAGTGCTAGGCTCGATGCTGCGGATGTTGGCGTGCGAATGGAAAACGGCAAGCGCGTTTACTATGACGGCGAGGGCAGACGCATTGATACGATCCCCGTAAAGAAGCAGGAAGCTACGATGGAGACGAGACCGATTTCACGCTCAAAGACGTCGGTTCGCATGAGCAAGCGAAAACAGTTGAGATCTTCAGAAGTAGATTCCACTGGGAACAGCGTCAAGCAGCAATGGATTCAAAAGCAGAAAGCCGCTACGAAGCATAATTCTTTGGATGAAATGGATAAGCCTGCCGTTGATGCTATGCTGAAGGAGGCTCCAAAGCAAGCATTTGAAACGGATCCTCAGGATGATCCGCGCAAGCCCATTCCGGTCAATCTCAAGCCTGAAAGTCTTCCTGATGCCGATGAGGTTAGAGATCGCGTATTGGAGATGTTCCCGGATATGGGCAAGCTGAAAACTGTTTCTGAAAATACGGTGAGCAAGAGAATTGATGGGGCCGTCAGTTTCCTTTTGGGGGTTTCTGAGGCCTGTGCAAGCGATACGAAGGAAGTGGCCAAGGGTAATGGTGAGGCTGAGGAGGCGACGCTAAGCACTTCCACTGCCAGAGCCATTAAGGAGGGCGGCAAGTTTGCAGATATTGTCAACGAGATCGAGCTCAATGCGAATGAAGCAACAGGTGCAGGTATGGGCTACAACGAGATCATTCGCGATATTCGTTCTGGTCATGATCAAATCCTAAATGCCGTGACTGGCCGAGCGAGTTCTCTGAACATGGAGGACGAAAGCACGGGTGCGCCTGAATACATTGGGTCGGTGCGCGAGGCGGGCACACATTTCGATCCTGCTGAGTTTGCTGCTGAGGTCGTCAATCGGACGACAAAGAGCTTGACACCTGAGCAGTTCAACAATGATGTTCAAGCCATCGTAAATTCGTTCTCGGAAGATAGGCTGAATGGGCAGGGCTCGTCAGTGCTCAATGCTTTGGCTGACATTTTGGATGCCAACCCGGAAATCTATGCCGTGATCCCTGATGCGGACAAGAAACTGCAAAAGTTGCGTGGCGATCTGTTTGAAATCGCGCCGCCTAATCCGCAGGGAGAACAGACTTACATCTTCGTCTCATATTCGCTGTCCGAAGAAGTGCTCAAGGACATCATGCTTCGGCATGGGAACCGCAGTGATGTGACCGTTGTCATGCGAGGCGTGCCTGACGGCATGAATGTTCCAGATGGAGTGAAGAAGATGCAGTTGCTGGCGACGAGCATAACGCCTGCGGCTTCGCTCATCATCGACCCTCCGCTTTTTGATGAGTATGACATTCAGCAGGTGCCTGCCGTTGTTCGCGTTGGGCGTACTCCTTCAAAGTTAGACATGAATCTCAAAGATCCCAACGGACGCCGCTATGCGCCGATGGTTGCAAAGGTAACGGGCCTGCACAACGACGAATGGTTGCTTGATCAAATCGAAAACGGTGAGAGAGGTGATCTCGGGGTGCGCGGTGATGTCAAGGAGATTGCCGAGCCGAACCTCATCGACGAGATGAAGCGGCGTGTAGCTCTGATTGACTGGCAGAAGAAAAAGGAAGAGGCGCTTCAGAGATTCTGGAAAAATCAGAAGTTCAAGGTCTATCAGACGGCGGATGTCGAACGCTTGCGGGAAATTGATCCGACGATTCTTGTGGAGCGAGACCTCCTCGATCTGGCCGGTCGTCCAATTCGCAAGGCGGGAGATCGCGTTAATCCGTTGCAGATCCGTCCGTTTACGCAAACGATGCTGATCTTCAATCCCCTTTCTGAAAGGGAAATGACTCGTGTTGAAGCCTTCAGGAACTCGCACGAAGGATCCAGCAAGACCGGTTTGGTGCTTATTGCAACGCAAATGGATGGCGAGGCAAGCTGGGACGGCTACAAGGCTCTGACGGATCGTTTGGATTCGCATGTCTTCATGATGACGCCGGATATTGAATTTCAATGGCACATCGAGAAAACGCCTGTTGTGGTGACGGCTGACAATGCTCGTCATGTGTTCTTGGTGAGAGAGCTTGGGCCTGTTGACGGCGAGCCGGCGGAGGTGGAGTGATGAGCATTCGTAAGGTCTCCAGGGCTGCCGTAACGGCGGTGATGTCATTCTTCTTGGCCACTTCATCGGCGCATGCGTTTGATGAGGGTGGACCGGGTTGTTATGACGCCGAGGTGCTGTCTGGGAAGATTTTCTCCGGAGTGTGTTGGAGTTGTGTGTTCCCGATCATTTTGTCGAAACTGCCGATCTCTGCTGATGGCGCAGATCGCATTCCTCCCGGGGCGGCGGATTCGAATGTCATTGGGACGTGCATGTGTTTCGATAATCTCGGCATCCCGAAGTTCGGTGTCCGGACGTCATTTTGGGAGCCGGTTCGCATGATCGAGCTTGAGCGCCAGTCAGGTTGCGCGTCGGTGCTGGGAGGGGTTCATCTTCCGTTCGATCGACTCAACCAAGGAAAGCAGCAAAGACTCAGTACGGCGGAGGATCAAGGTAATGACGGCGAGACTTACCGCCATTACCACTTCTACAGCTTCCCGTTGATGTACATGATGGACATTTTCGTGCCTTCTCGATGTAATCCAGGCGGCTACATGGACTTGGACATCATGTACCTTTCGGAAATTGATCCGACGTGGAACAACGATGAAATTGCCTTCTTTACGCATCCGGAAGCCGCGTTGATAGCTTCGCCTCTGGGGCCGATTGCGTGTGTGCCTGATGTTTTTGGCGCAAATATTGGTCAACCGATAAAGGAGCTTTATTGGTGCGCAGGCTCTTGGGGCGTCATTTTCCCGACATCGGGTAATGTTCTAAGCAAGGAAGGTACGCTCAAGACGACGAGTCTAATGGCTACTCGTGCGCTCTATGCTCTTCATCGTCGAGGACTCGAATGGCGAAGCATTGGTGATGATGTTATGTGTGGCGGTGCCGTATCGCCGTACCTCCCCAAGAATCAGTATCGCTTTCAGGTGTTCCATCCGGTGGCTGAGACCGAAGACAATCATGTGTTGGGAGAGATGGTTTTCACATGGGGGCTGGGGCGAACAATCCCGGCTGTCGGTGAGGATCCGGTCTTTCTGATTTGGCGATGGTTGGACTGCTGTAATACATCCTTGTAAAGTTGCGCAGATGCGATGAACCCTGTGTGCAAATCTACGAAAAGGACAGAGGAATGAAAAAGAAGCTAGATAGTCGCATTTTGGATGAAATTGTCGGGCCGCCCTACGGTCGCTGGTTGGAGATCAGGGAGAACGGCGTCGATGAGTTGGTTCGGGCCGGGATGCTCCCGTCGACAGCTGCTTATGTGACGGAGGATTCCGACAGGCGCGTATTTGAGGAACATGCGCCCAATATTGCACCGTTTGTTGAGCAGGCGCTGAGGGTGCCGTTCTTCTCAAGCGAGGCGGAGGCTCGAAAAATGGTTCATCTCGGAAGTCCGTGGAACGCGGCCTTGACTTTTAAGAAAAAGTCTGGT
>ERZ835051.4346-NODE-4346-length-9912-cov-5.301613_pt1 | contig 9912 bp, 7 predicted proteins | sample MGYA00519575_ERZ835051 | MGnify/ENA primary metagenome ERZ835051 (study PRJEB31850, sample SAMEA3708769) | human gut metagenome | biome: human gut; feature: human-associated habitat; material: faeces | place: China | collected 2014 ... | reverse complement strand
TGTTGGGGCAGCGGCCAGCAAGACGCAAGCGGAGCGCAGCGGATGCTGGGAGCCGCAACCCGGGTGCGAAGCACCACTGGCGTGCCGGGCAACTCTGCGCTGACCGCTGAAAGCTCAATATGGCGTAAAAAATAGTGCCCTGCTACAGAGGGCAGCAGCTTCTAGACAAGAGCACTTTGTCAAGCTGCTGTGAATCTCTGTAGCAGGGCACTACTGTTTCCGATAAAATCAAACTTTGCTCGTCCCGCGTGGGCCTGACCGGCCTGCCAAAGGCTCTCCCTCTGGGAGAGCTGGCGAGCGGAGCGAGACTGAGAGGGCAAGGATGCTACAGAAAAGCAAAAAGCACAGCGATAGCACCGCTCTGACAAAAGCCAGTGCCTATCGCTGTGCAGATACTCTTGGGAAGTGAGCTTGCCCTCTCCGTCATTGCTTCGCAATGCCACCTCTCCCAAAGGGAGAGGCTTGAGCGAAGTTCCCCTCAGTCCTCCATCCGCGCTGCGGCAAGCTCCTTCGTCAGCCGCTTGCGCACTGCAAAGTAGGCCGGGATGAGGAAGAAACAGGCAAAGAACCATGCCACAGGGTTGGCGATGCAAGCCGCAAAGTAGCCCCAGAGCGGCACGAACCAGAAGCCCACCATGGCACGGGCGACCATCTCGGCCACCCCCGCGAACATGGCAAGGCCGGAATAGCCCAGGCCCTGGATGGTGTAGCGGTAGATGATGAGGACAGCCAGCGGGATGTAGAACACGCTGTTCCAGAAGATGAAGCTGCGGGCATTCGCCATGATCTCCACCTCGCTGCTCTCGAGGAAGAGGCTGATAAGCGGCACATCCAGCACACGCAGGATGAGGAAGGATGCCACACTGTAGACGCAGCCAATTCCCAGCGCAGTATTGACGCCCCGGTCCACACGCTTGAGGTCGTGAGCGCCCATGTTCTGGCTAGCGTAGGTGGTCATGGCGGTGCCGATGCTCTCCAGCGGCACCGAGAGGAACTGGGCGGCCTTGCTGCCTGCGGTCTGCGCGGCCACGATGCTGCTGCCCAGACCGTTCACCGCGCCCTGCAGCACGACGCTGCCGATGGCGGTGATGCTGCACTGCAGGCCCATGGGGATGCCCATGTTGCAGAGCTTGAGGCAGTGGCTGGCGCTCAGACGGCCCTCTTCCCTGCTCCATTTCAGCTCCGGGTAGTGGCGGCCGATGTAGATGAGACTGCCGATGCCCGCCACCGCCTGACTGAACACAGTGGCGAAGGCCGCACCGAACGCCCCCATCCGGAAGGTGAGGATGCAGAGCAGGTCGAGGCCGATGTTCAGCACACTGGCCACCAGCAGGAAATAGAGCGGCCGCTTGCTGTCGCCCAGCGCGCGCATGAGGGCGCTGGTGACGTTGTACAGCAGGGTGAAGGGGATGCCACAGAAGATGGTGCGGATGTAGATGTCCGCGATGTCGATGATGTTGTCGGGGGTGTTGGTCCAGACCAGCACCGCCCGGGTCAGGGCCACCGTCACCACCGTGAGCACGACGGCGAAAAAGAGGCTCAGCCAGACGGTATTGGCGGTGTAGCGCCGCATCTCTCTGTAGTCCTTCGCACCGAAGGTCCACGAGATGGGGATGGAGAAGCCGCAGGCGATGCCGTTGACGAAGCCCAGCACCAGATAGTTCAGGCCGCCCACGCTGCCCACCGCCGCCAGCGCATCCACGCCCACGAAACGGCCCACGATGATGGTATCGGCCAGATTGTAGAACTGCTGGAACAGACTGCCCAGCATCAGCGGCACCGCAAAGGCAAGGATGAGCTTGAGCGGGCTGCCCTGTGTCATGTCTTTTGTCATACAAAGCCCCTCCCCGGGCGGTCACTTAACATTTCTTTGCCGGATTTTTACCGACAAAAACGCCCTGCCGGACGAGGGGCAGGACGTTTTGCGTTTCATGAGTGGTATTATACTCAGCTCATCGTGATTTTGCAAGGGGTTTTTCTCAGATTTCTTCGTACAACATTGCTATTTTCTATCGGTGGTTTTTGGTGATTGTGCGCAGGGGGGCGGCAGGGCTGCCCCTGCGCAGGGCCCTCCTGCTGCACTCCCTCTCAGCCCACGCTCTCAACCTTCATAATCGAAATCCCATGCAGAGTCATAATATGCGGAGTCATAAAAGGGATCCCACCCCACAAATTATCGTCGCTGCTCCCTATCCATTTTCTTGTCTCCCAATTTCCTTCCCAATCCGGCGGTCGACTGTCATCCTTGCCCGGCTTCCACACCCAGTCACCCTGACTGTCCGTTACCCATCCGCCTGTTTCCGGCTGCTGGACGCTTATTTCCGGCTGCTGGGCGCTTGCTTCCGGCTGCTGGACCGTGGTAAGGTTGTCCGGCGAGAGAGTCGTCAGCCCGCTGAGGCCACCGACGGAGGGGGCCGGGTCGTCCTTCTTGCTGTCCTGCTTCCCGCCCACGAGCTTCACGATGTTACCGGTAAATGTCTTCCACCCCGACGAGTCGGAGGCGGACTTCCCGGGCAGACGGATCGTGATGGAGCCCGTGTGGATGACCTTCGGGTCTGCGATGGAGTCGGTCACGCCGCCGACGGTGTCCGTTCCCGGCTGAGTCAGCTCGGGCTGCTCGGACGGACGGACCGTGATGGGGCCCATGTCGATGATGGTGGGATCCTTCGGGGCTGCGCTGAAGTCGGTCACGCCGCCGACGGTACCCGTTCCCGGCTGAGTCAGCTCGGGCAGTCCGCTCAGGGAGCTGCTTTCTCGACCGGAGAGGACCGTTCCCCATTGCTCTTTCTCCTGCTTGCGGCGGGCGATCGCCTCTTCCACCCGGGCAGTCTCCTGCGCTTTCTGCTCCTCATCGCCAACGCGGTACACGAGGACCAGTTCCTTGCCGTTTCGGCGCAGGGCGGTCTCATCCGAGAATGTTTTTCTATCATATCCCGTCTGCCCGACAACATAGAAGCGATAGAGCCCTTCCTGGGACAGCTCGAGTTCGAACGCACCATTCACGCCGACCAGATCTTTGATCCGGGCCAGCGGAATGACGGCCTCCATTTCCTGCCCGTTCCCATCAAGGAACCGGATGCGAAGCTCATGGACCTCCTTTGCAAGCTCCCGCAGCGAGTCGCCTGTCATCCGAAAGAGTGTGCTGTGGGCATCGAAGCTCAGGACCTTGTTGACCGGGTCATACTCCGCCGTGGCCACATTCCCAAGCTCCTGTGTGCCATCCGGATGGGTGATCACGCCGACGGTCTCGTACATCTGCTTCACACGGTCCGGCACCTCGCCAGCCTGCGTGTTCGGGGCGTCATTCTCGTCGTCATCATCGTCGTTGTTCTCGGTATCATCGGGCTGCTCCGGCTGGGAGGGCGTCCGCCTGTCGTAGCTGTAGTCCTCCATCTTGTTCCCGGCGGAGTCGTAGCGGGTCAGACTGCCGTTGTGGCCGCTGGAGAGGGCGTCATTGGAGATCTCGCCGACCATGCCGCCGCCGATGGCCGCAGTTTTACCGCCGGTGCTGGCTCCTGCCCTGGCCTCCACCTCGGCGTCGCCGGAGATGATGATGTGATTGGGGTTGCTGGGGTTGCTGGGCGGTGCATTCGGGTCTATCTCAGACCGCGTACCCGCGCCGTCGCCAATGCCAGCCGCACCGGGGCGGGAGGAATCCAGATTTTTATTCGCATCGCCGCCTGTGGCCGACACCTTGCCGCCGGAAATTTCGATGTCGTGGCCCGTGCCGTACACACCGCCGCCGATACCGGCAGCACCCTCGCCGCCCACGGCCTTTATCGTGCCGCCGGTGATCTCGATGTTTCCGGCACCGCTTTCGTGCTTTCCGCCGATGCCTGCGCCGCCGCCGTCGCCGCCGCCGTCGCCGCCCTCAGCGGTGAGGGAGCCGTCTTTGCCGTTGTCGTCCTTGATGGTCAACGTGCCTTTCGACTCGCGTTCGTTCTTCTCAAGACCCGCATTATTGCTGCCGCTCTTCAGCTTGTTGTCACCGTCCAGCTCGATGGTCGCATCGTGGTTGCCCCTCACGGTGACGGCAGCTTTGCCCCCATGACCAGAGCCGTCACCGCTGCTATCCCCCTCAGTCTTGCCGCTGCCATCCACCTCGGTCTTGCCGCTGCCATCCACCTCGGTCTTGCCGCTGACGTTAATTTTCAGGTCGTCGAAGGTGACGTCCACGTTGCCCTCGGAGGTGTCGATGGTGACGGTGTTCTTATCCGACTCGCCGGTGATGACGGTCTCCCCCTCATCCTTCTTGAACTCGTTGTCGCCCTGCTTGACCTCGTTATAGTTTCCGCTTTCATCGCTCGCACCTTTGACCGTAATGTCGCCGTCGGCGATGTTCCATATTCCCGCATAGGCCGGGATGCCGGAGCTCACCACGATGCCCGCGATGACGGCGGCGGCCACGCCCCGCCGGAGTGCGCTTTTCAGTCTCATAGTACGTCTCCTTTCGTTCTGTGTATCATGCAATGCCGTCACTACGGCTCAGGCTCTCCTTTAAGATGCTTATTTCTTTGGGCTGCCCCAAGTCCTCCGGTATCCAGATCTTTATCTCCCCCTGGGTATCCGGCTGGTCGTCCCAGTCGTCACTAAGGTCGGTATAGCGCCGCAGGTCACTCTCCAACGGATTGGTATACTTTTTGCGCTCCGTGTGGGGGGGTTCGACCAGAAAGAGCAGTGGCTTCTTATCCTCCTCGGGAGCGATGTCCTCAAATCGGGAAGCCAGCTGTTTCAGGGACTCCTCAAGCCCGATTCTCGGCGTTTCCGTTCTCGCAGGCTCGAGCCACCAATCCAAACTCGGGAGGTCGTCCCTTTTTTTCGCGAGTTGGAAGTCCATCATATCCAGCTCTTGTTTCCGTAATTCGTCGCGTTCACGTCTGAGCTCTTCACTCGTTTTTTGCTCTACCCCTTCGTGGGTCAATATCAGCCGCTCCTGCGGCTCTGGCGTCTGCACCGGCACCCACTCCAGATAGCGCTCCGACAGGTCATCCCGCGTTTCGCCGTCCAGCCGGAGGCTGATGTCCTCCTTGTTCTGCTTCAGCTCCACGTCAGCGTCCTCGCCCGCCGCGTCGGCCATCTTGTCCACGCTATAGTGGGTCATGGTGTCCTCATAGCGGAAGAAGATGTCCTCCACGCCGTCCTCCCGGAGGCTGGGGATGTCGGTGGTGACGGTGGAGCGGGGGGCGGCGCTCTCAATAAGCACCGCACCCCTCGAGGTGAGATCCTCTCCGGCGTCGGAGGCCTTTACGCTGCCGACCATGGGGCCGATGCCGCTTTCCGTGACCCCCGAAAGGTCCAGCTGCTGGATGGTGACCCGGCTGGAAAAGAAGCCCTTGACCACCATGCCGCCGGGCAGGGGTTCGGGGGCGTTCTCCTGCACCGGGGGCGGGACGTCATCATCATCGTCGTCCTCGTCGTCGTCCGGCTGGGGCGTGGGGACGGAGGTGTAGTCGTAGCCCATCCCTTCCATCACGGTGCCGTCCGCGTTCAGACGGGTCAGCCGTCCTCCCGTCACCTTATGTTCATCGTCAGAAAGGTTCTCCGTGGGTATCTCGCCGTACTTTCCGCCGATGGCCGGGGCCTTGGCGTCCGCCGTCTGGCTCCCCGCCTTGGCCGTCACCTCGGCGTCGCCGCAGATGTAGAGGTGTCCCGGATTCGGGTCGTCGGTGTCGCCCGACGCGCGGCCTGCACCGTCGCCGATGCCTGCCGCGTTGCTCCCGCCCACAGCCTCGATGGTGCCGCCCCGGATGGTGATGTTGCTGCCGGTGCTCTCCTTTCCCCCGCCAATGCCTGCGCCGCCGTCGCCGCCCTCAGCGGTGAGGGAGCCGTCCTTGCCCTTGTCATCCTTGATGGTCAGCTTGCCGGAGGACTCATCGCCGTTCTTCTCAAGACCCGCCTTATAGCCGCCGCTCTTCAGCTCGTTGTCGCCGTCCAGCTCAATGGCGGCATCGTGGTCGCCCTTCACGGTGACGGCGGCTTTGCTCTCCCGGACAGGGCTGTCACCGCTACCATCCCCCTCCTTCTTTCCGCTGACGTCGATCTTCAGGTCGTCGAAGGTGACGTCCACGTCGCCCTTGGAGGTGTCGATGGTGACGGTATGCTCCTTCGACTTGCCGGTGATGACGGTCTCCCCCTCATCCTTCTCGAAACCCTTGTCGCCCTGCTTGACCTCGTTATAGTTTCCGCTTTCATCGCTCGCACCTTTGACCGTAATGTCGCCGTCGGCGATGTTCCATATTCCCGCATAGGCCGGGATGCCGGAGCTCACCACGATGCCCGCGATGACGGCGGCGGCCACGCCCCGCCGGAGTGCGCTTTTCAGTCTCATAGTCTGTCCTCCTTTGGTCGGTTCATCTTTTGAAGAATCAGCCTTTTCTGACACAAGCTTACCAAAAAATTCAGAGAATGTAAATAAAATCTGCGCGAATCGTGGTGTTTTCGGCGTGAGTGGCGCAAAAAAGCCCTCCCGAGCGGGGAGGGCCATAGCCTGTCTTATTCCGAGTAGTGCGCCAAAAACTGCTTGGTGCGCTCCTCCTGGGGGTGGTCGATGAGCTGGCGGGCCGGGCCTTCCTCCACCACGACGCCGCCGTCCATGAATAGGATGCGGTCGGCCACGTCGCGGGCGAAGTGCATCTCATGGGTGACGATGATCATGGTGGTCTTTCGGTCGGCGAGGTCCCGCAGGACACGGAGGACTTCGCCGGTCAGCTCCGGGTCGAGGGCGCTGGTGGGCTCATCGAAGCAGAGGATGTCCGGGTGGAGCGCCAGTGCGCGGGCGATGGCCACCCGCTGCTGCTGACCGCCGGAGAGCTGGTGGGGGTAGTGGCCTGCCCGCTCCGACAGGCCCATCTGGGCCAGCAGGTCACGGGCCTGTGCTTCCAGCTGGGCGTGGATGGCCTTTTTGTTGGCCTTGTAGCCGGGCTGCTCCTTCGCCAGAAGCTCCCCCGCCAGCATCACGTTTTCCAGCGCGGTGTACTGGGGGAAGAGGTTGAAGTTCTGGAACACGAGGCCGAAGTGGAGGCGCTTTTTCCGCACCTCGCTCTCCCGCTGGGTGGCGGGGTCGGCGGCGTCCCACATGGTCTCGCCGTTCACCCGGATGACGCCGGTGTCGGGACGCTCCAAAAAGTTCAGGCAGCGCAGCAGCGTCGTCTTTCCTGAGCCGGACGAGCCGATGATCGCCAGCGCCTCGCCCTGTTCCAGTGTGAGCGAGATGTCCTTGAGAACTTTCGTCTCGCCGAAATTCTTCCCGATGCCAGAGGCTTCGAGTAATGCCATAATTCAGTATCCTCCTTAGCAGCGGAAATAGTCCATCTTTTTCTCGGCCCAGTCCAGCAGCAGGGTGAGTGCGCCGACAAAGACGAGGAAGAAGATCGCGGTGGAAAACAGCGGCCAGATGAGGCCCTTGGCGCTGTACTCCTTCGCCATCATGATGATCTCCTTGTTGGCGATAACATTCGCCAGCGAGGTATCCTTCACCAGCGTGATGACCTCGTTGCCCATCGGGGGCAGGATGCGCTTGACGACCTGCAGGAGCGTGACCTTGAAGAAGATCTGGCTCTTGGTCATGCCCAGCACCTGACCGGCCTCGGTCTGGCCTTTCGGCACATCCTCGATGCCGCCGCGGTAGATCTCAGAGAAGTAGCAGGCGTAGTTGATGGCGAAAGCCACCACCGCCGCCACCAGACGGCCCGAAGAGCCGGAGGGCCAGGGGTTGGTCATGCCCAGCAGGCCGGGGCCAAGGTAGATGACGATGATCTGGAGCATCAGCGGCGTGCCGCGGATGACCCACACGAAGGTCTTGACGACGCCCCGCAGCGGTGCGCACCGGCTCATGGAGCCAAAGGCCACCACAAGGCCCAGCGGCAGCGAAAACAGCAAGGTCAGAAAGAACAGCTCACAGTTGAGCGCGAATGCGCCGGTCAGACGCTCCAAAATCACAGTCACAGAATCACTACACCTATCCGTTTATAATGTAAGTTACTCAGCCAGAGTCAGGCCGTACTTGTCGGCCAGAGCCTGCATGGTGCCGTCAGCCTTCAGCTCGTCGAAAGCGTTGTCCACAGCCTCGGCCACGTCGCTGCCCTTGCGGAAGGCCACGCCGTACTCCTCGACGTTCAGCTCATCCACCATCTTGAGGTTTGCGTAGTCGGTACCCTCGCCGATCATGGCAGAGGCCAGAGTCAGGTCGAGGATGGCGGCGTCAGCGGTACCGGCGGCGACTTCCATCAGGCAGTCGGTCTGAACAGCCTTGGAGATGAAATCAGCCTGAGACAGGTCGGCGTTCTCGGTGATGGTGGTCTCACCGGCAGAGCCGGCCTCGGCCACCACGGTCTTGCCGATGAGGTCGGCGGTGGAGGTGTAGTCGGTGCCGTCCTTCACCACCACGACCTGGGCGTTCTTGACATAGGGCTTGGTGCAGGCCATGTTCTCCTCCCGGTCATCGGTCAGGGTCAGGCCGTTCCAGATGCAGTCGATGCTCTTTGCGGCCAGCTCGGTCTCCTTGGTGTCCCAGTTGATCTCCACGAACTCCGGCTCAACACCCAGCTTCTCACAGACAGCGGTGGCCAGCTCAGTATCGAAACCGGTGAAGCTGCCGTCGGCGTCGGTGTAGTTCATCGGCTCATAGACGGTGTAACCAATGACCATCTTGCCGTTGGACTGGATGTAAGCCAGGTCGCTGTCAGCGGCCGCGGAGCTTGCCGGGGCGGCAGAGGCAGCGGCAGAAGAAGCAGCCGTGGAAGTGGATGCAGAACCGCCGCAGGCGGCAAGGCTCAGCGCCATCGCACCGGCCAGAAAAGCAGATACCAGACGTTTCATATACAAATTCCTCCCTCAGATTCAGCAGAAGCGGCGCTTCGTTTTACCGCTTTACCATGCTAAATTGTTAAACTGTGACTATAGAATAGCGCGTTTTGCCCCGTTTGGCAAGAGGAAAACCGATTTTTTCGCGTTTTGACGGTTTCCGCCTGTATTCAAGGGAGGGACATAGGAAAAGTGAACAAAGCCGTGCCTTTCCGGCACGGCTGCGGCTCACGGGCAGGCTGTCCTTCGTACAACCTCTCAGGCGCTTCGCGCCAGCTCCCCTAGTAGGGGAGCCTCTGGCGAAGAGGCAAGGCTTTACGGTATGCCAAGGCCTCCCCTCGGTAGGGGAGGTGGCATTGCGAAGCAATGACGGAGAGGTTGTATGAAGGACAGGGCGCTCCGCAAGGCGCAAAAATCCCCCTCGGGGAGTCTCTCCGAGGGGGATGCTGTCCGTTTTTCTTATCTTCCCGCCGCAGGAGCGTCAGCTTCTCCCCGGGATGTCGCCTACCATGATGACGAAGAGCCTGGGTTTGCCATTCTCATCCTTCCACTTTCCGAAGCCGACCCGGTAGCTGGATGCGAGGAAGCTGATAGTGGCCCAATTCTTCTCATTCGGTTCCGGCAGTACCAGTCTGTAGTTGTTACAGAGGTCGATGGCCTGCTTGACGGGGTCGTCCGAGCCTCTGTCCTCTCCACAGTAGAAGATGACCTGTTTGTTGGTGGTGTTGGGGTCGATGCCGATGGTTTTCAAGAGAGCTTTGTGAGGCTCAGAACCGATAGAGTGGTAATTGCCCAACTTCAATTTGTTAATGAGAAAAGTGCTTCCATCCTCAGAGCTCACCTGTGTGTACCTCTCCGCCGCCTCACTCAGCTGCGGGTCGGCCTCGCAGGTGATGTTCTTACCATACCGCACATTTATGATGTCTGCCAGAGCCTCGGCCCGGAGGGTGTCCTCCGGCTTATCGCCCGGCTTATCGCCGCAGCCGGTGAGCAGGGCCAGCGTCATCACGCCCGCAAGGGCAAGGGCAAGGAGTCGTTTTGCAGTTTTCATCGTCGCTACCTCCAATCGTGGGGTGTGTTTCGGTGATTTTATTATACCATACCCCCCCC
>ERZ835051.4339-NODE-4339-length-9922-cov-5.416439_pt1 | contig 9922 bp, 8 predicted proteins | sample MGYA00519575_ERZ835051 | MGnify/ENA primary metagenome ERZ835051 (study PRJEB31850, sample SAMEA3708769) | human gut metagenome | biome: human gut; feature: human-associated habitat; material: faeces | place: China | collected 2014 ... | reverse complement strand
CCGTCTGGCTGCACGAATACCTGGCCGACTTCCCCGGCAAGGAGGACGTGCTCCGCTACGTGCTGTGCGCGAACGCTCCGGAAACGAAGGACAACGACTTCACGTGGAAGGATTTCCAGGCCCGCAACAACAACGAGCTGGTCGCCGTGCTCGGCAACTTCGTCAACCGGGCGCTCGTGCTGACGCACAAGTATTACGACGGCAGCGTGCCCGAGCGAGGCGAGCTGACGGACTACGACCGCGACATACTCGGCGAGCTGCCCCAGATTAAGAAGAACCTGGAGGAGAATATCGAGAACTACCGTTTCCGCGAGGCACTCAAGGAAGCGATGAACATCGCCCGGCTGGGCAACAAGTATCTGGCCGATACCGAGCCGTGGAAGCTGGCCAAGACCGATCCCGAACGCGTGAAGACGATCCTGAACGTCTCGCTGCAGATCACCGCGTCAATCGCGATCGCCATCGAGCCGTTCATGCCCTTCTCTGCGGAGAAGATCCTCCGGATGCTGGCTGTCGGTAAATTCGGCTGGGAACGCCTCGGTGCAATGGACCTGATTCCGGCGGGACACGCCATCGGGGAACCTGCTCTGCTGTTCGAAAAGATCGAGGACGACGTGATTCAGCGTCAGCTGGATAAACTTGCGGCGACCAAAGCAGCCAATGAAGCCGCTGAAGTTGCTCAAAATGTTGAACCTCAAAAAGATACGATTCAATTCGATGATTTTCAGAAAATGGATATTCGCGTTTCGACGATTCTGGCGGCCGAAAAAGTCGCCAAAACGAAGAAATTGCTGAAACTGACGATTGATACGGGTATCGACAAACGCGAGATAGTTTCGGGAATCGCCGAACATTTCACGCCCGAAGAGTTGGTCGGACAGCAGGTGCTCGTCCTGGTGAATCTCGCTCCGCGCGAACTGAAGGGTATTCTTTCGAACGGTATGATTCTGATGGCGGAGGATGCTTCCGGAAAACTGCGCCTGCTGCAACCCGGCGAGGCGACCCACAACGGGGCTGTTGTGGGTTGATCGTTGATATAGCTAATTTTCGATAAATCTTTTAAAAACATAGGATATGGAAAATACAGATTGGAGCGCTTTGGGCTTCGACTATCGCAAAACCGATTACAATGTTCGCTACTCCTTTGCCGACGGGAAATGGAGCGATATGGTGGTTACCGATGACGAATATATCCAGATGCACATGTCGGCTTCATGCCTGCACTACGGCATCGAACTTTTCGAGGGTCTCAAGGCCTTCCGCGGTGTAGACGGAAAAGTGCGTCTTTTCCGCGTTGCCGACAATGCGCGGCGTCTCCAGTCCTCGGCGAAACGCTTGTGCTTGCCGGTTCCTTCGATTGAAATGATCGTCGATGCCTGCATCGAGGTCGTCAAGCGCAACGAGCGTTTCGTTCCTCCCTACGGTACGGGAGCTTCGCTCTATCTGCGTCCGGTGATGTTCGGAACGACGGTCGGATTGGGCGTGAAACCGGCTCGGGAAGCCTTGCTGATCGTCTACTGTTCGCCCGTCGGAGCCTATTTCAAATCGGGAATCAAACCGATTCGGGTTGCTATCGACCGGGAGCAGGACCGCGCTGCTCCACGTGGAACAGGCGATGTGAAGGTCGGAGGCAACTATGCGGCCAGCCTGTTGTCGGGCGAAAAAGGACATGAAATGGGTTATTCGAATATCATGTACCTCGATGCTGCCGAGCATAAATACATTGAAGAGTGCGGAGCTGCCAATTTCTTCGGTATCAAGGATGGCAAGTATATCACGCCGAAGTCGCCTTCGGTTTTGCCGTCGATTACCAACATGAGTCTTCGTCAGATTGCACGCGATATGGGTTTGGTTGTTGAGGAGCGTCATATTCCGGTCGAGGAGTTGGAATCTTTCGAGGAGTGCGGCGCCTGCGGAACGGCAGCGGTTATCTCCCCTATCGGATATATTTACGATATGCAGACCGAAAAATCGTATGATTATGGCGACGAGGTAGGAAAGAACTGCATGGAACTCTATACGCGCTTGCAGGATATTCAGTATGGTCGTGCGGAGGATAAATACGACTGGTGTACGGTTGTGCTGTAAAATAGCGAAATATTGATATTAAAAAGCCACTCCCGAAGGAGTGGCTTTTTAATATTAGTTGTTTTGTGTGGGTATCCGGTGTGTTTTTTTCTTGCGCTTGTTCCACGTGGAACATTATACCCTATCGCCCGAATTTTACAAGCAATACATTGACGTCGGCAGGTGAAACTCCGGGAATCCGTGATGCCTGACCAATCGTTTCGGGTCGGATGCGCGAGAGTTTCTGCCGGGCCTCGATGGTCAGAGCATTCATTGAATGAAAATCGAAATTTTCCGGAATTCGGATGTTTTCGAGGCGTCGCAATTTCTCTGCGATGAATTTTTCGCGTTCGATATATCCTTTATACTTGATTTGGATTTCCGCCTCTTCGATCGCTTCGGGAGTTATTTCGTTTGCCGCGATGAATTTCCGCAGTTTGGGCAGTGCGTTTTGCAGCGAATCGAATGTGACGTTATTGCGCATCAGAATGTCGTAAAGCTTTCTTCCCTGCGATAAAGGCTCTGAATCGACCGATTTTAAATAGTCGTTAATTTCGGCTGCTTTGACACTCTGTTCGCGGGCGAATGAAATAAGCGATTCTACGAGTGTGTTTTTTTTGGTGAAATGATCGTATTGTTTTTGCGAAATCAGACCTATTTTGTATCCCAGCGGAGTCAAACGGATGTCGGCGTTGTCCTGTCGGAGCAGAATGCGATATTCGGCCCGGGAGGTGAACATGCGATAGGGTTCGTCGACGCCTTTGGTCACCAGGTCGTCGATCAGTACGCCGATATAGGCTTCGTCGCGTTTCAGAACGACCGGACTCTCCCCTTTCATTGCCCGGTGGGCATTGATGCCCGCTATCAGGCCCTGCGCCGCCGCTTCCTCATATCCTGTCGTACCGTTGACCTGCCCGGCGAAGTAAAGACCCGAAACCAGTTTCGTTTCGAGTGAATGGTGCAACTGTGTAGGCGGAAAATAGTCGTATTCGATGGCGTATCCGGGCCGGAAAATGTGCAGATCCTCGAATCCGCGGATTTTGTGCAGGGCTTTCCATTGAATTTCCCAGGGCAGAGACGACGAAAAGCCGTTCAGGTAATATTCATTGGTCGAACTGCCTTCGGGTTCCAGGAAGAGCTGGTGCTGGTCTTTGTCGGCAAAGGTGCGGAGTTTGTCCTCGATCGATGGGCAGTAGCGCGGACCGATGCCGCAGATCGTGCCGTTGAACAGCGGCGACCGGTCGAATCCGGTGCGGAGGATGTCGTGAACCTCTTTCGAAGTGTAGACCAGAAAGCAGGGAAGCTGCTCTTTGACCGGTTGCGTTTCGGGTGAAAAGGAGAATTTGGCGGGGTTTTCGTCGCCGTATTGCGGTTCGAGGATTTCGAAATCAATGGTCCGGGCGTCGAGGCGCGCCGGGGTTCCGGTCTTCATGCGTCCGGTCTCGAAACCGATGGCCCGGAGACTCTCCGTAATGCCGTGCGAAGCGGCGTCCCCCGCCCTGCCGCCCTCGGCGTGCGAGGCTCCGCAGTGCATCACTCCTCCGAGGAATGTGCCGGAGGTGAGTATGACTTTCCGGCAGGAAAATTCGACGCCCATGCGGGTCCGAACGCCCCGGATGGCGAGTTTTCCGGCGGCCGACGGTGCATTTCGGAGTGTCGGATCTGAATCCGCATCCGATTCGGCTGCCGAAGAAATCGTGCCGGGCGCGGAATTGAACGACGTTGTGGTTTCGTCGGGCAGATTGTCCGACGGCGCCGCGTTTGTTTCCGGAGCCGGGGCGAACAGCAGTTCGGTCGCGGCGTCCTGCCAGATATAGAGGTTCCAGGTGTTTTCGAGCGTGCGACGCCACTCCTCCGAAAAACGGGTTTTGTCGCATTGCGCCCGGGGACTCCACATTGCCGCACCCTTCGACCGGTTGAGCATCCGGAACTGAATGGTCGTGAGGTCGGTGATACGGCCCATTTGGCCGCCTAATGCGTCTATCTCTCTGACAATCTGACCTTTGGCTACTCCTCCGACTGCCGGGTTGCACGACATGGCAGCCAGTTTGGCCATGTCCATCGTGAGCAGCAGCGTGCGCGAGCCGAGCCGTGCGGCGGCCGAGGCGGCTTCGCATCCGGCGTGTCCTCCGCCGATGACGATAATGTCGTAATCGAGTGTCATTCGTTATTCGTTTTGTCTGTTTTCGGATCTGTCTCCCGGAGTGGTACGGCTCCGGAAATCAACGCTTCGAAGTCGGTTTCGTCCCACTCCACCTCGCTCTCGTCGGGCAGTTCCAGCGAGTGAAAGTCGATCATATCCATCTCAAGTCCCGTTTCAAAGGGAACATAAAGCGACTGAAACCGTTCTGTTTTCCGGTCATTGCTGAAGGCGAACACAGCCATCCTGCACACGGTGTCCACAAGGTATATGTCCACCCGGTCGATGCCGGCGTCTCCGGCCGTTGTCCGGAGGCGGTAATGCGTCGGGGCGATGCGTTCCGCCGCGCTGATGCGTGAGGGCCGCGGGCCGTCCATTGTCTGACGGACGAAAAGCGAATCCGAAATCCACACCGGATAGGGATTGAAACAGTTTACGTAGTAGCTCCCCCGGAAAGAGCGGACCGGCGTCCAGCTGTGCGGAAGTCCGGCCAGCGCCGCATGGTGTGCAAGCGGCCCGGGACGGCGTTTCTTGAGCGTGTGCAGCAGGTCGGTGAAATCATTTTGACCGAGTCCGGCTATAAAGAAATTTCCTGCAATGATGTCGTAGATATCACCATCCGAATCGCGCAGCGCACGGTTGAGCGGCAGCCTATTCAGCTTTCCGTCCTCATTGCAGATCAATGCCACCGGTTCCTTGTAGGGATACACGGCTTGGATATAGCCGTCGACCGCCGCCTGCATACTTCGCAGATCATCACCGATCTGCGTTTCATACGGAGCCTTTCCCGGCTCCACCATCAAGACGTTCATACCAGTCCTTTCCTCAGTCATAGCTGATGTACGGGATCTTCAACCAGTGCGTCCAGCGTGCGCCTTCCAGCTTTGTTTTCACGACGCCGTAGCGCGTTCCCATTGCCTCGACCACCTCACCATTGCCGATGTACACACCAATATGACCCTCGTGCCAGACGGCAAGACCCGGCGTTTCCGGGATCGTGTCAATGGGGCCGGAGACGGTTGCGGAGTGGTACATTTCGTTTGCTGTGATATCCGGCATCCCGTTGGTATTGTAGATGATTTCCTCGCTCTCAGCATCTAACCAGCCGTAGCCTTTAATCAATCCAACACAGTCTGTCGTTCTACCGCCGACCCACGTCTGGCGGATGAAATCTGCGTTGCCAGCAAGAGCATCCGGATACTGTGCCAGCTTTGCTTCAAACAGGCTCTCGGTCAATACGAGACCGAATGTGCCCCAGACGTAGCCCCAATGCTCCTGATAAGCATGGAGCGCATATTGCACCAGATCGTCGGCGTTCTTGGTGGCTGGGTTCGTGAAGCCGGACGTGTCCAGTTCCGTGCTGCCGGTTCCCACACCGTAGTCGATCTGGATCGTGCCGCCCGATGCGCCGCTCCCGTCGCTGCCGTTGGCATTGCCCGCAATCATCGTGTAGATGTGCGCGGCATTTTCTTTATCCTCGTCGGTTATGGTTCTGCCGAGCTTGACTGCAAGATTTTCATACGCTGCCGCCAGCGAGAGGGGGACGGTGGCGGTATAGGGTTCCTCCTGTTCTATAACGCTTCCGTCTTCCAGTTCAACGGTCACGGTTCGTATTCGCTGTTCCGTGATAAAAAAGCAATCCACGAAGCGGTCTGCCGCGCGTTGGCTCGGCGCGGCCTCGCCAAAGCAGAGGGCATAAAAAATCGCCTTGACCTGTATCGGGTCAAGGCGATTGCCGTCGGTCATAGTCGCGTTGGCTTCCGCCACCGCCGAATCCAGAAGAGAAAAAGCCGTCTGCATATCCGTGATGTGCGTTTGAAACTCGGCAGGCACAGAATCCGTAAAGTTGACTCCATAGAACGACGCTTCGACTGCCAGATTGTTGTGGTCGGCCCCACCTGCCGTGTTTGAGCAGAGGATGGCTGCGATCAGGATGACCGGTGCGAAAATAGCGACCAGCAGAAAGCCGACACCCTTGCGTCCCTTTTCGCTGGTCAGCAGTGCGGCGGCGACCTTTATGAGCATCGGAGATACTGCCATCAGCGGCCGCCTGCCTTTCCGAACAGCGCTTCCTTATACGGCGGCGCATGGACTTCCAACAGGTAGCGTTCGTTGCCGCACTTATAGAGGCAAACGCCGCGCTGCGGAAATTTAATAAGGTCGAACTCGCTGTCCTCCAGCTGGAGCATATCCATGTAGGCGCGGCGGTCGATCGAACCGGCGTTGAACAGGAACTGGTGCGGCGGGATGGAGAAGAGCGGTTTTGTCATCTCGCGCACGCCTGGCTGGTCAAAATCTTCGAGGTTCTGGCTTGCCAGCACCAGTGCAGATTCCTTTTTGCGCACACGCTTGAGCGAGTTGCGAATGTACTCGATGGCAACAGGATTTGAAAGCCAGATATACAGTTCGTCCAGCGCCGCGACCGTGTTGCCCTCGGTCAGCAGTTTGTCTGACATATACGACAGCAGGTTCAAGAGGATCGTGCTTCGCACGTTCTGCGCCACAGACAGCAGACCTTTCACACCGAACACCAGAAAGCGCGTTGAGGTCAGGTTTGTGTGACCGTTGAAGAATTTCGAGTCCGCGCCGCGGCACATGGAGTGCAGCCCCAGCAGGATCTGCTGGAGCGTTTCTCTGGTGTAGAGCTGCGGCTTCGTTTCATCAAAATTCTCGTACTCGATCTCGATAAAATCATACAATTCTGAGAGAATGGGGTAGTCCTCCGGCCGCATCTGCGAAAAATCCGTTTCCTCTGTAATGCCCCATTCCGTATATAGTTTGGTTAACATAATTTCAATCGTATCGATCTGCGCTGTCGTAAAGTCCTTATAGGTACGAAAAACATCCTTGAGGAAGGATGTGTGCTGCGCCAGTCTGGTGGACTGCCTGAACGCTTTGGGCGCGTCCACATCATATGGGTCTGCATCGGTGTCCCAGCAGCGGGGTTCCAGCAGATTGATCTTATACGTTCCCTCGATGATGTCCGCAAAGCACCCACCGAGCGCCTGGCACAGCTCCCACTGCTCATGCTCCACATCCAACGTAATGACCGATTTCCCAGCTTCCAAAAAGTTGAGCAGAAGCAGTTTCATGAGGTAGCTTTTTCCCTGACCGGAGTTACCGAGAATCAGCACGTTTGCCGAGGTTTTATCCTCGTCGCGCTGGTCGAAATCGACCACAATATTGCTGCCGTACTTGTCCTTCCCGATGTAGAAGCCCTTACGGTCTGTTTTGCCGGAATAGTTGAATGGGAACAGATTTGCGACCGAGCTTGCTGGCAGGACGCGCTCATACTCTGTGCCAAGCACATTGAATCCGACCGGGCTGACGGCGCAGAAGCCTGCCTGCTGGCGAAGCTTCAGCCTGTCCACGTTCAGCTTCGAGCGCATGAGCTCGACCTCCACATTCGTCTGCAAAATTTGCAGCTCCTGCATATCTCCCGCAATCATTTCGATGTAGACCGCGCAATGGAGCAGCGGTTCTTTGTTCCGATGCAGGGAGCCGATGAGGTTCGCCACGTCCTGCAAATTGCTCTCCGCTTCCACTGACCGCTGCAAATCCTGTGAGCTGCCGCGGTTCATCCGGTTGCGGATCTCGGCGTTATGGACGATTTTGCGTTCTTCGAGCGGCGAGACCATGCGTGTATAGATGTGCAGCGTCACGCCGTGCTTTTCGCCCAAATGCCGCAGGATGGCAAGATCGTCTGTCGATGTTGGGTACTCGCGCAGCGCCCAAATGCAGCGGAACGTGTTGCCACAGATGTAATAGCCGGTTTCAAATTTCACGATGCTGGGCGCGATCATGTCCAGAAACACTTTGAGATTTTCGGTTTCCTCGTCCGGTTTTCGTTTGCGCTTAAAAAGCCCCACTAGATCACCTCCAGAAAGCGCTGACCGTCGTAGTCCTCGAAGCGCTCCGTTGTCGTGTTCTGCTCGAAGTAAATGGCAAGCAGGCGTTTGAGGTCTTCCTTTCCGGCGCGGCGGGTGGTGAAGCCGTTATCGCGGAATTTTGTTTCAATGGTAGACAAGAGCGTGTACGCCGTGTCGGGCTTTTCGTTTTTGAGCCGCACGGCGAGATAGAACTCACGTGCCAGCGTCATCTGCACCTGCTTTTCATCCAGAAATGCACGATCCTGTTCGAGCAATTCCCGAATCGCGGGGTTCTGTTCTGCCTGCATCCGGTCGTGGTAAAAGAGGCACGTCGCGTTAAAGCTCTCACGGGAGTTCATTGCCAGCAGCTCCACGCCCGCCTGTGCGCTGAGTGTGTTTTGGAGCGCGCGAATTTTGGCGCTGACTGCGCCTGCGGGGAGGACGCTGATGTTCGTGGGCTTGATGATGTAAAAAACAAGATCACCGGCGTCGGTAGAAATGCAGTAGTCCGTGATTTTCTGAATGCCCATGAGCTGCTGGGTGGACTGCCGCCGCTTATCTTTCTTCTGCTTTTTCATGTCGGGTCCTCCCACTCGAAAATTTGCTGCTCCGTGATGTAAAAGCTCACGACGAACGAGAGAAAGTCCAGCACACTGAGTCCGTCCAGGTGGATGGACAAAAACGCATACGCCGCCACCAGCACCATGGGCAGAAACAATCCAAGCTGCGTCAACGCAAGCACTGCGATGAGCAGCCCAATGCCGATGACGGCCAGATCCCGGAGCTGCCAGAGCCAGAGCGTGGCTTTGGCATTCAGGTTATCAGGGTAAATGTAAATACGATCACCTCCATGAACGAAAAAAGCGCCGCCGCAGAACTCTCCTGCAGCGGCGCTGGGTGGTTATTCTTCTTCGGCATCCATGTCCGGTTCGTCGGATTCTTCTGTCTCCGGCTGCTCAGCAGTGTCTTCTTCCTCCTGCTCCAGCGCGTCCTCGATCAGTCCGATGATGAACTGCTTCTGCTTGAGATTGTTTTTCTTGAGGTACGCCTTCAACCGCTCGAAGAGTTCTTCCGGGAGCTGAATCGCCATTGTTCTCATATCGCCTGTCATTTTTGTTCCTTCTTTCATTTTGTAATAATCTGTGATAAGCTGTTCTACGAATTCGCTGAGTGTCCTGCAGGATTGTTCCTGCTCCTGCCGCACACGCGCGTGGAGGGCTGTGTCGATCTGCGCGCAGAGGTTTTTCTTGTCTGCCATGGGCTTCTTCCTTTCTGTTCTTGATTGCAAAGTAAGCATACTGTAAGCTTTGGCACAAAGCTATTCATCAGAAGCAACAAAGAAGCGGCGCAGAATGAAGCGTATTACATACCGAGCGAAACAACTTCGTTGAGGCTTTTCATAATGAATTCCACACACGGAATGGCTACACTATTGCCAAGGGCGCGGTATCTGGCCGAGTCTGACGCGCCGGGAATATTTGTCCAACCGTCTGGAAATCCTTGTAATCTCTCGCACTCCAAAGGCGTAAGTCTGCGAATGAGCTGCGCATACTGCCGATCCGATTCTACGACCAGATCCGTCGCATCTTTCGCTTGTCTGGCACTCTGCGTACTGGCAATATTGTCATTTTTGAACTCGTCCACGCGCTGCCGTGCGTAGACCGCGTGGCGATCCAGCGCGGTAAGGGTATATGCAAGATCCTGTTGATACCCACAGCCGTTGCCGCCGTTTTCCGGCTGGCGGTCAATGATGTTGCCGACAATGCAGTAAACATCGCTGTCCTCCTGCACCAACGGCGTATTGCCTCCGCCCGTGCCATATCTGGCGGTGACAGTAGGACTAATC
>ERZ835051.4336-NODE-4336-length-9926-cov-7.858677_pt1 | contig 9926 bp, 8 predicted proteins | sample MGYA00519575_ERZ835051 | MGnify/ENA primary metagenome ERZ835051 (study PRJEB31850, sample SAMEA3708769) | human gut metagenome | biome: human gut; feature: human-associated habitat; material: faeces | place: China | collected 2014 ... | reverse complement strand
CACCTCCCTGTCGGACACAGCATAACTTATCCACATTGTAAAGTTTCTGTTCCTTATACTATATGCACCTGCTCCTTATTCTGATTGTCTGTTAAAATACAAAAAAACCCGCACATTCACAGCTTTCACTATGTCTGTGCAGGTTTTTATCCTGCTTTTGAAGGCAGCCGATTCTTCTGATCTTGTAACTTTTTATCTGATCAGTGTACCTGTCTTTCCTTTGAGTGCTTCATCCAGCTTATCAAAAGATGTGATCAGTGCACTTCTTCCTTCTCTCTTTTCAAGAAATTCTACAGCTGCTCTGAACTTCGGATACATGTTATATTTTCCGAAATGTCCTTCTTCCATATAGGCTTTTGCCTGATCAACACTGATCTCTCTCAGTTCTTCTTCCTCCGGTCTGTCCATGTTGATCTTAACTTTTTCAACACTTGTAAGAATGATGAGTGAATCCGCATCTGTCTCTTCTGCCATCTTTCCGGCTGTCAGATCTTTTTCGATTACTGCACTTGCACCTTTCAGACGGTGATCCTGCTCTAATACCGGAATTCCGCCTCCACCACATGCAATGACAACCTGATCTGCATCCAGCAATGCTTTGATCGCATCAATCTCTACGATGCTGACCGGATTCGGAGCTGCAACGATACGGCGGAATCCTCCTTCTACTGCTGTGACATGATTTCCTTTTTTCTCCTCTGCCTCTGCTTCCTCTTCCGTCAGCACACGTCCAATGACTTTGCTTGGTTTGTAAAACGCCTCGTCATATGGATCAACCACAACCTGTGTAAGGATCGTAGAAACGGGTTTATAGATTCCCTTGTTCAATAATTCCGCACGGATCGCATTCTGTAAATCGTAACCGATATATCCCTGGCTCATTGCAGAACATACAGACATTGGTGTTGCAGTATATTCCGGATATAATTTACAAAATTCATTCATAGCAGTATGGATCATACCGATCTGTGGTCCGTTACTGTGTGTGATCACAACCTGATAATCTTCACGGATAAAATCTGCCACTGCCTTTGCTGTTCGTTTCGTTGCCTCTTTCTGTTCAGGAAGTGTTGTTCCCAATGCTTCATGTCCAAGAGCAATCACAATTTTCTTCTTTTTCATCTCTACCATCCTCCGATGCACCTTTATATTCGCAGAACACCCGGAAAGTATCTCCGGGTGCTTTTTGTCTTGTCTGACACTTATACTGCTATTTTACCATGAACGATTTTGCAGTGCAATGTCATTTTTACATTACAGGCCACAGGCATTCTGCAAACTGTTATTTATCTTCTTCCTCAGTTTCCTCCTGTGGCAGAACAAAGGAATCGATAACCTCCCAGAGTTCATCTCTTCCCTGCTTCGTCTCGGAGGAGAATGGAATGATCACCGTACCCGGCTTTACTTTCAGACCTTCGCGGATTGCTTTTACATTCTTCTGGATCTGGCTTCGTTTGATCTTATCAAGTTTTGTGGCGATGATAATCGGTGTAAATCCCTGATAAACCATCCAGTCATACATCATTTTATCGTTTGCAGACGGATCATGACGGATATCGATCAGCAAAAAGACTGCCTGCAGTTTTTTAGAGGTATGAAGATAATTCTCGATCATTTTTCCCCATTTTTCCTTCTCGCTGGCAGAGGTCTTTGCATATCCATAACCGGGCAGATCGACCAGATACATGGCATCATTGACATTGTAAAAATTGATGGTCTGCGTCTTTCCCGGCTGCGCCGATGTCCTTGCGAGCGACTTGCGGTTTAACAGCGCATTGATCATGGATGATTTTCCTACATTTGACTTTCCTGCAAATGCCACTTCATTAAATGGATTGTCCGGTATTTTACTTGTGATACCACAGACAGTCTCCAAATTTACACTTCTAATTACCATTGTCTTTTCCTCTTCTTAATTCACTTCTTTACAAACGCCACATCCAGCACGTCTTTCATCTGCTCCACAAACACGATTTTCAGACCTTTTTTGATCTCCGGTGAAATCTCATCTATATCCTTCTCATTCTTCTTTGGCACACAGATGGTCTTAATTCCTGCATTTTTGGCTGCCAGTGTTTTTTCCTTCAGTCCACCGATTGGAAGCACACGGCCGCGAAGTGTGATCTCACCTGTCATTGCGACATCAGCGCGGACCGGTGTCTTCGTGATCGCCGACAACATGGCTGTCGCCATCGTGATTCCGGCAGACGGTCCATCCTTCGGCACTGCACCCTCCGGGATGTGGATATGGATGTCATTCTCCTGGAAAAACTTTTTCGGAATATGATACTCTTCACTGACAGAACGGATATAGCTGATTCCCGCCTGTGCAGATTCCTTCATCACATCTCCCAGCTGTCCGGTCAGCTGGAACTCACCTTTTCCCGGCATGATGTTGACTTCAATCTCTAAAGTATCTCCACCAACGCTTGTCCATGCAAGTCCACGGACGATTCCTACTTCATCCGTATCATTTTTCTTATCAAAACTGTATTTCTCTTTGCCGAGGAACTTTTCAAGATTCTGTTCTGTAACTTTAATCTTCTCTTTTTCTCCCTCGTAAAGCGGTCTTGCTGCTTTTCTGCATATCTCACCAAGCTTACGTTCAAGATTACGCACACCAGCTTCCCTTGTGTAACCACTGATGATCTTTGCCATCGCTTTGTCTGTGATGGCGAGCTGCTCCGGTCTGATCCCATTGCGCTCCATCTGCTTTGCGAGCAGATGCTCTTTGGCAATGTGAAGCTTCTCATTCTCTGTATAACTGGTCACTTCGATCAGTTCCATACGGTCTAACAGCGGCCTTGGGATATCCTGCACAGAGTTTGCTGTTGCAATAAACAGCACTTCTGAAAGATCGATCGGTATCTCAACATAATGATCCCGGAACTTCTTATTCTGCTCCGCGTCAAGCACTTCCAGCAATGCAGACGCCGTATCCCCCTTGTAATCGCTGCTCATCTTATCGATCTCATCTAACAGCATGAGCGGATTTTTCACGCCGGCGCTGCGCAGTCCGTTCACGATACGTCCCGGCATTGCTCCGACGTAAGTTCTTCTGTGGCCGCGGATCTCTGCCTCATCCCGCACACCACCGAGACTGATCCGCACATATTTTTTATCTAACGCTTTTGCAACGGACCGGGCAATACTCGTTTTACCGGTTCCCGGTGGTCCGACCAGACAGATGATCGGGCTCTCGCCCTTGCTGGTGAGATTGCGGACAGCCAGAAATTCTAACATACGCTCTTTTACTTTTTCCAGACCGTAATGATCCGCATTTAAAATCTGCTCGGCATTCTTCAGATCCTTGTTATCTCTGGATGTCTTATTCCACGGAAGCTCCAAAAGTGTTTCAATATACCCTCTCGCCACAGCGCTCTCAGAGGAGCTGGAACTGATATTTTTAAAACGGTCGATCTCTTTTTTGATCTTCTCTTTTACTTCTTTGTCTGCCTTAATCTTACCCAGAGCATCCATAAAGTGATCTGCGTCTGATTCCGTATTATCTTCGCCAAGCTCCTCACGGATTACTTTCATCTGCTCTCTCAGCAGATATTCTTTCTGGTTTTTATCTACATGCGCCTTGACTTTCGCCTGAAAATCATTCTTGATGGCTATGATCTCGATCTCTTTTAATAAGAGTGCCATCAGAACCTCATAACGTTCGGTCATAGAAACCGCATCTAAGATTTTCTGTTTTTCCTCAAAATGTACCGGAAGGCTGTTGGCAAGCTGATTCATCAGTTTTTCCAGATCTGTGATCTCACTTAACTGGCGTTGCAGCTCTTTTCCCATTTTGGGATTGACGACCACATATTTACCAAATGTCTCCTGAATGCTCCGAAGCATTGCCTCCTTCGCTTCTTCTGGCAGTCCGTCATCCACTTCCTCGTCAAATCGAATGATCTCCGCAAGCAGATAGTCCGGATTTTCAAGAAAAGCGGACAATTCTGCCCGCTCTTTCCCTTCTACCAAAATGCGTACAATATTATTTTGTAACTTAATTACCTGCTTTACCTCAGCAATGATCCCGATCTTAAATAAGTCCTCGATATCAGGATTTTCCTGTTCCACATCTTTCTGTGCCACAAGAAAAATCTTCTGCTCATCCATCATCGCCTCTTCCACTGCCTTGATGGATTTTGCACGGCTTACGTCAAAATGGGCTACCATTCCCGGCAGGATCACCATTCCACGAAGGGCAACTGCAGGCATTTTCATAATCATTGTATCCATTTTCTATAATTCCTTTATCTGTAACAGCTTTTCCTGCTGTTATCTTTTGTTTAAGAAGCCTGTTCTAACTTCTCAACAAGTGCTTTTTCTTCTTTCTCTTCAATTGCAAGATTCTTTTCTACATCTTCTTTGGTGATCTCACATTTTGTAATGCTCTCATCGGATGGAATATGATACATCAGATCTAATGTAACAGCCTCCATGATTGCACGAAGACCACGCGCTCCGGTCTTTCTCTCAAGCGCTTTGTCCACGATTGCTTCGAGTGCATCCCTGTCAAATTCCAGACTGACACCGTCTAATTCAAACAGCTTTTTGTACTGTTTTACAAGTGCATTCTTCGGCTCGCATAAGATACGGATCATCGCATCCTTATCTAACATATCCAGTGTTACGGTTACCGGCACACGACCGATAAATTCAGGGATGAGTCCGAATTTCACAAAATCCTGTGGAAGTACATGTTTTAATACTTCCCCTACATTGTACTCATCTTTGGCGTGTACTTCTGCATTAAATCCAATGGATTTCTGGTCGAGACGTGTCTCAATGATCTTCTCCAATCCATCAAAAGCACCACCACAGATAAATAAAATATTGGTAGTATCAATCGGGATCAGTTCCTGCTGCGGATGTTTTCTTCCACCCTGTGGCGGAACAGAAGCAACCGTTCCCTCTAAAATCTTAAGTAACGCCTGCTGTACACCCTCGCCGGAAACGTCTCTTGTGATGGAAACGTTCTCAGATTTTTTTGTAATCTTGTCAATCTCATCAATGTAAATGATACCGTGCTGTGCACGCTCAATATCATAATCAGCAGCCTGGATCAGTTTCAAAAGGATATTCTCGACATCTTCACCCACATAACCTGCCTCGGTAAGTGTGGTTGCATCTGCGATTGCAAACGGAACATTCAACACTCTCGCCAAAGTCTGTGCTAAAAGTGTTTTACCGGAACCGGTTGGTCCGAGCATAAGAATATTACTCTTCTGCAATTCTACATCTGAATCTGATCCTGCCATAATTCTCTTGTAATGATTATAAACTGCAACGGACAAAACTTTCTTCGCTTTATCCTGGCCAATGACGTACTCGTCTAAAAATGCCTTCATCTCCTCCGGCTTGATCAGATTGATCTGCTCCGCAGGTTCTTCCAGATTTCCGTCAAATTCATCATTCTCCAACTCTTCGTCTATAATCTCGGCGCAAACGTCTACACACTCATCACAGATATAGGCTCCGTTTGGTCCCGCGATCAGTTTACGGACCTGATCCTGAGTCTTACCACAAAATGAGCAGCGCAGTCTCTCGTCATTTCTTCCTGTCATTTCTTATTCTCCAATGTCTCTATTTATTAGCGGCTTGTGATCACATTATCGATCAGTCCGTATTCCATTGCTTCCTGAGCAGACATATAATGATCTCTCTCTGTGTCCGCTGCGATCACGTCATAAGGTTTTCCGGTGTTTGCAGCTAAAATCTCATTTAATTTCTTCTTTGTCTTTAAAATGTTTTCCGCTGCGATCTGGATCTCCGTTGCCTGACCTTTTGCTCCGCCGGATGGCTGATGGATCATAATCTCTGCATTCGGAAGCGCAAGTCTCTTGCCCTTTGCTCCACCTGCAAGTAAAAATGCTCCCATGCTGGCTGCCATACCGATACAGATGGTAGATACATCACATTTGATGTACTGCATCGTATCATAAATAGCAAGACCTGCTGTTACCATTCCACCTGGGGAATTGATATATAAATGAATGTCTTTTCCAGGATCCTCGGACTCTAAGAAAAGTAACTGTGCAACCACAAGGCTTGCTGTTGTCTCATTCACTTCTTCTCCCAGGAAAATAATTCTATCTTTTAATAATCTGGAGTAAATATCGTAATTACGCTCTCCTCTGCTTGTCTGTTCAATGACGTAAGGTACTAAACTCATATCTCTTACCTGCCCTTTCTTTTCATAAATATGATCTGGATCGCACTATCATGGGATCCGCACTTCTTTCACTATTGCAATATATCGGTCATACACTGCACTGATAAATATTATCCCACAAATGCAGAGACGTTGGAATAGGAAAAAAACATGTTTTATGAAAAATTAATATCTTGTTCGAATTTTCAAAAAATATTGAACTTTTTTCTCATCAGATGCAATCTGTCATAAATCTCAAACAGACCGGCTCATAAGAGCCAGTCTGTCGTATTTGCTGTGCATTGTTCAGAAATTATTCTTCTGTAGCTTCCTCAGCTTCTTTTTCTTTCTTTGTCTTAGCTTTTGCTCTTTCTTTTACGTTCTCCATAATTAAGTCAACTGCTTTTGTCACAGATAAATCTCTCTTAATGGATTCTTTCTCAGCTTCTCCTAAGTACTCTTTTAACTTGTCAGCTTCCATTCCGTACTGAGCTGCCATTTTCTCAATTTCTGCATTGATCTCATCTTCAGAAACTTCGATATTCTCATCTTTTGCGATCTGTTCTAATACAAGGCTGCTCTTGATACGTGTCTCAGCTTCCGGACGAACCTGCTCTTTTAATCCGTCGATCGTCATACCGGAGAACTGCATGTACTGCTCCATGGAAAGACCACTCTGTGCGATTCTCTGTGCGAACTCATTGACCATGTTCTCACACTGTGTATCGATCATAGCTTCCGGGATCTCCATTGTGGATTTGTCGATGATCTTCTTGATTGCTTCATCTTCTTTTGTACGTTTTGCTTCGTTCTCTTTCTCAACTTCAAGATGTTTTCTTAAGTCTTCTTTGTACTCAGCTAATGTATCAAACTCAGATACTTCAGAAGCAAATTCATCATTTAATTCCGGAAGCTCTTTTGTTTTGATCTCGTTGATCTTAACTTTGAATACGGCTGGTTTTCCAGCTAAATCAGCTGCCTGATATTTCTCTGGGAAAGTAACGTTAACTTCTACTTCATCCCCTGCATTGTGTCCTACTAACTGATCTTCGAATGTATCGATGAAAGAGTGGGAACCGATCTCTAATGGATGATTCTCTCCTTTACCTCCTTCAAATGCAACACCGTCAACAAATCCTTCGAAATCGATGACTGCTGTATCACCGTTTGCTACTGGTCTGTCTGTTACAGTTACAGTTCTGGAGTTCTTCTGCTGCTCTTTCTCAAGTGCTGCTTCTACTTCTTCGTCTGTTACAGTTGTGTCAATCTTAGTTACCTGAACACCTTTGTATTTTCCAAGTGTCACTTCCGGTCTTACTGCTACTTCTGCTGTGAAGATGAAAGGTTTTCCAGATTCGATCTGAACAATGTCGATTGTTGGTCTGGAAACGATGTCCTCTTTGCTCTCTTCCATAGCTGCTGCATAATTATCCTGAATTAAGATGTTTGCTGCTTCTTCATAAAATACAGCTGCACCGTACATTTTCTCGATCATAGCTCTTGGAACTTTACCTTTACGGAAACCAGGGATGCTGATTTTGTTCTTCTCTTTCATGTAAGCAGCCTGTAAAGCTTTTTCTACTTCCTCTGCTGGTACTTCAACAGTAAGTTTTGCCATGTTTTTTTCTAATTTTTCAACCTGTACACTCATTATAATGATTTTCCTCCTTATATATATAAAATATCCATGTACATTTCACGCTTAATGCGCTAATCGAGCCACGTCCAAAGTCGCATAAACCCGCGGTTTTTCTGGCTCTGCCTAAAAATGGGCGTACTACGACTATCGCAGTCATTCTAGGATTATAGCACACACTTTTGCAAAATACCAGTGTTTTTTATGGTTTTACGAGGTTTTCTGCGATTTCTGCTCTTTTGCCATGCAATTTATCATATACGACATTACAAACCACTGTATAAAGAGAGGCAGTCACATTGATCCCTGACCGAAGCAGCAGCGCCATCGGCAGTCCGAACAATGAAGCTGCAATTGCAAGCGCTCCAAACGTGTTAAAAACCGTCTGCCATTTATATCCGGCAGAATAACCCACGCCGATTCCACCAATAATTCCGATCATACTTCTTCCTGACTCCGGCAGTATCAGATAAAGGACGAGAAACAGCGCACATCCGGCAATATTAAACACGCCCCTGTCCACCGCCCTCATTTTTCCATCCTCTGTAAATGGAAGGCAGACTGACATACATGCGATCCCTGCCCACATTGCTCTCGGAAGTCCAAGCAGTGAAACGATCAGCATTGCACTTGAGACGATCAGTGTCAGTTTCAGATACCATTGGTTTCTCGCAGACCGAACATCAAATTCCCGGAATAAATCCTTAAATGTCCTGCGATAAGGTCTGTTTTTCTGATTTTTATAAAAAACCGCCATGCACACAAGCATTCCCGCCGTAAGTCCAATCACCCGCAGCGCAAACGCTCTGCCACTCACATCATATCCATATAAGAGCAGATACCCGAGCACAAACGTGGAATGATTATGCATAATGACATTGTGACACCCAAAAATCATAAGAAGCAGGATACAGACACAATTTATAAAAAATGCTCCCACCGGAGATACCATATTTGCCAGTCGCGGGCCAGCCATCATGATCGTAAATATTCCCACAATGGACAACAATCCATGACTCGTCCGTATGCCAAAATCTGCCTGTCTCAGCACAAGCAGCGCCAACAGGACCGTTACTCCTACAACGCTGTTTTCCTGCCCTGTCAATTTTGTATACAATGTGACAACCGCCACACAAAAAGCCATAACAAGATATACTTTAAAATTATAGATAAGAATATGACGCCATTTTTCTTTTTTGTCTGTCGTATTTTTGATCAACTGTTTTGAACCGGCAGAACTAAGCTGTAACTCCTGATAAAATGTCATTTTGTAGTCTCCTTCTCTTCTCTTTTGAATCAGCAAAGCGAAGAGTACTATACTTCAAAACATGGAGTCTGGCAAGTATAAAATCTCATTTTAGAAAAATTTTGGAATGTTTACTGTTTTTTCATATAGAAATATTTTCCGAACAGACTTGATTTATGCTAAAATGTGATTATCTAGAAAGGTCTGCACAAATGAGGAGAAAGCTATGGCAATCACAAAATCCAACGAAAGAACAAAATATGAGCTGGCAGATGCCATGAAACGCTGTATGAAAACTGCACCTGTAGAAAAAATCACTGTGAAGGAAATTGTAGAAGCATGCGGTGTCACAAGACAGACTTTTTACCGCAACTTTCAGGATAAATACGATCTCATCAACTGGTATTTTGACAAAATTCTGTTGGAGTCCTTTGAACATATGGGAGAGGGAAAATCTGTCTATGAAAGTCTTGTAAATAAATTTACCTATATTCAGGAAGAAAAGCTGTTTTTTAAAGCTGCATTTAAAAACGATGACCAGAATTGCCTGCGCGATCATGATTTCCAGTTGATCACCGCTTTCTATACGGATCAGATTGAAAGCCGTACCGGCAAAAAGATTTCTCCACATCTGCAGTTTCAATTAGAAATGTACTGTCAGGGTTCTATCTTTATGACCGTTCAGTGGGTACTTGGCTACCGGAAATGCACACCGGAAGAACTGGCCAGATCACTGGCTGGCGCTATGCCGGCAGAACTGAGTGAAGTATTCCGTGAGGTTGGACTGATATAAACCTGAGTTTAACTTATGAACTGCCGCTTACAGGTGGTGTTACGGATTTCCTAAGGTTATGTTGTATTGCATGCCAACAAAGTGTATAGAAATATAA
>ERZ835051.4328-NODE-4328-length-9937-cov-3.034001_pt1 | contig 9937 bp, 9 predicted proteins | sample MGYA00519575_ERZ835051 | MGnify/ENA primary metagenome ERZ835051 (study PRJEB31850, sample SAMEA3708769) | human gut metagenome | biome: human gut; feature: human-associated habitat; material: faeces | place: China | collected 2014 ... | reverse complement strand
TCGAACTTGCGACCTCTGCGTCCCGAACGCAGCGCTCTACCAAACTGAGCCACGCCTCGAAGCGACTTCTATATACTATCATCGATTCCGGAAAATGTCAATAGAAAAATTAAAAAAATTTAAAAAAATGAAAAAAGTTGAAAAACCGCGAAAAAACCACGAAAAACCGTGGGAGGTTCTTCGTGGTCTGGATGAACAGATAAGACTCGTTTTTTGCTATTTCCAGGCAAGAACCTCTTCCCTGAGAGGAATGGAGGCAGAGGCGCCTGCACGCGTTACGGCAATGGCAGATGCCTTTGCTGCTTCCTCCATGGCTGCCTCTGCAGTGTCTCCTCTGGAAACAGCCGCAATAAAATATCCGGTAAAGGTATCTCCGGCAGCAGTAGTGTCAACCGCATTTACCGGGAAGGCCTCCTGAAAATGGAATTTTTGTCCGGACAGGAAGATGCTTCCCCCGGTTCCCATGGTCAGAAGAATCTGAAGCCCGGGATAGAGGCTGTGAAGGGCTCTGGCACACTCTTTGGGGGATTCGGGCAAGGAGGATGCTGCCAGCTTTTGTTTTTCCCACTCTGAAGCGCAGAGATCTGCCGCTTCGATTTCATTTAGAATCAGACATGAAATTTTATCCAGAGATATTTCCTTCAGCTGTTCTGTAACAGGAGAGGGATTCAGATAAATCTGCATTCCTTTTTCAAAGGCCTGTTCAATCAGTAAAGCAAGATGATTGATTTCATTCTGCAGCAGGAGAATATCTCCGGCTGAGAAGTGAGAAAGGGTTTCGCGGATCTGTGATTCTGTAATTGCCTGATTGGCGCCTCCAAAGAGAATAATGCAGTTTTGTCCGGTATCAGATACCTGGATTATAGCATGACCGGTGGGGATCTCCAGTTTTTTCAGATATTCTGTGTGAATATGGCTGGCAGTCAGTGCATCAGAAAGCATGTCTCCGTCATATCCGATGCATCCTGCATGGTAGACGGGAGCGCCGGCCCGTGAAATAGCGATGGACTGATTCAGACCTTTTCCGCCGCAGAAAAATTCCAGCTTTTTTGAAGAAATGGTTTCTCCGGGGCGGACAAAATCCTTTACCTGATAAACCTTATCAATATTTAAAGAACCAAAATTCAGTATTTTCATGGAAATGACCTCCTGTATTTGCCTTGCAAGCAGTTTAGTGCTCCTCAAAATAAAATTTTCCGAAGGAGGTTCGTCCTGCTTCGCAGGAACCGCATCCGATCATTCCGTGATCGAAGGAATCATCCTCGGCCGTAAGAACTTCCGCGCCATTTACAGAAAGAGAAATACGGTTTCCTGCAAATGAGAGGGTCAGCTGATACGGTGTGTCTGCGCTCCAGGGGAAATCAGCTTCAGCCAGCGTGGTAAATCCAAAGTCGTTTTTGATAATGACAACCTTGTTTTCCTTGCCAAGTCCGGCGAAATATCCGCGTTTTGCGCCTAAAATCCGGCCTCCGATCAGGTGGCTGGTGCCGTGGCGGGGAATTACGGAAGCAGAATATACATAATTTTTTGCGTAATAGTTTCCGGTACATGCAAGGGACGGCTCATTTCTCATCAGGTTTAAGGTTCCGCCGTACAGATCCCATGCGCCGTGATCGGTGGCAAAAGGAGTAACGGAAGCAAAGTTCTTCATCTGCTTGCCGGGATCAATGGTGTATTTGGCTTTTCCGGAGATGCGGAATTCGTCCAGATAGACGTTTCCAAGGGTTTTATTTTTGCCTGGAGCATAACCCTCCAGAATGATGCCGACCTCATCAATGATATCTCCGTTGGTATCGGGAATGGTAAAGGTAATGTTAAGCCACTGGTGCTGTACTAATTTTACATATCCATCTATGTGCAGTTTTTTGTCATGACAGGTGCGGATATAGGGAGCGGCTCCCGGCGTTTCATTTCCATTCCACTGATCCAGATAAAGCATCAGAGACATTGTCTGCCCGGAGTATACGGTGGGGCTGAATACAGGGCTGTAGCGCTCGTCAGAGAAGTCCTCTCTGGTGTAGAAGGGCTTGTAGTATATGCGGCACTGATCTCCGCGAACCATGCGATCCATAAGGATGCAGAGGGATCCGGTTCCCTTCCAGGCAACCTCTGTGCTGTGGCGCATCCGGCAGAAGAAAGGATCGGAAAGGCGGAGGCTGTGAGTGCTTCCGGGAAGCTCGAAATCAAAGTAGATTTCTTCCGGACGATAGCTGTCCTTTAAGTCCTCGGGAACCGGCTCTTCTGCAAGCATGTATCCCAGAATGACAATTTCTCTGATATAAGACGGGATATCAAGATTGTTGATATATCCGGAAATGCCTGAGCATGCAATCCAGTCACCGACAGGCTCGCGGTACCGGGCAGGAATTCCATCCAGGCCGCAGGCAACGCCCATAATGGAGCCTACATTTCCGGCGTTGCAGTCTGTATCCCAGCCGGCCATGGTGGCAATTTCCACGGTTTTGTCAAAATGGCCTTCTCCATACAGAAGGGACATGATGCAGACACCGGCATTGGGTATGATGTGGCAGACACCGGGATAACGGTCATAGCCCCATTCCTCTTCCAGGTATTTCCGGCATGCACGCCAGTCGTGAGGGTGTTCCTGATGGAAGCGGATCACTGCATCTGCTACATCCCGGTAAGTGCAGGATTCGGGAATTTCCTGAAGACCGGCCCGGATAATTTCTTTGACATCAGAAGTCAGAAAAGCTGCGGCGATGGCAGCGCACAGGAAGCGTGCTCCGTAGATGCCGTTTCCGTCGTGGGAAACGCTGGCTGCTGCCTGTCCGTAGTCGGCGGCGCGTCTGACATTGCCGGGATTGACAAAACCCCAGGTATCAATAAAGATCTGGCCTCCAATCTGTTCAGCCAGAATCTGGCCGTTTTGCTCGATGGAGCCGGACTGGGGCGCCGGAATACCGTTTTTCAGGTTCAGATAGGCTGTGTGTTCGGTGCTGATGCCATATCCGCCCCACCAGAACATTCCCACACCTTCTCTGGCGTAATTCAGCCATGCTCTGGCAACATCCTGAGGCTTTAAAGGACGATCCAGCGCATCGTCAATCAGGGCGCGGAGAAAATAGACGGGGCCGTTCACATCATCATCTGCGGCAAAGTTCTTATAGTATTTTACATAATCGTGAATGTCTCCATAGGTTTTTTGAATTCGCTCATAAGTCCAGATGGTAGGCTCTACAGGCGCACCCAGACGGATGCCGATATTCATACCAAGAAAGCCTGCGTAAACTTTTTCCATGTAATTTTTAATCATTGTCTAAATTCCTTTCTGAAAAAGTAAAATGTTCTTGCACTGAGGAAAGAAAAAATGTAAAATAAAAAATAAGAAACCGGTTACGTTAATTGTACTACGGCTAATACAATTTATCAAGGAGTTACGCGTATGAGTGGAGAAAAAAATTCAGGAGATCAAAAACGCAAATACAGTATAGAAGAGATTGCCAATATTTGCCACGTTTCCAAAGCGACAGTTTCCAGGGTGATAAACAACAGCTCTACTGGTGTGGGGAAGGAAACGCGGGCGCGGGTGCAAAAGGTGATAGACAGCCTGAATTACAGGCCGAATAATCTGGCTCAGAGTGTTGCCACGGCTCGTTCCAGGATGATAGGACTCATTGTGCCGGATGTTTCCAACTTTTTTTATCCTAAAATTATACGAAGTGTCACAGATTATATGAATGGCAAGGGATATGCAGTCCTGATAGGGAATTCCGATTACGATCCGGAAAAAGAGGCTGATCAGCTGCTGAACATGATTGATAAAAGGGTGGATGGTATTATTTTGTGCTCCGGTGTTTCCAATGCGTCCTTTTTGGAGGATTTCAGGAAATATAAGGTTCCCCTGGCTCTTATTGGAAGATCCTTTGACAGTTCATTAAGCGATGTCAGTATTACGGGAGATAATGAAAAGGGGGCATATAAGTCGGCCAGCTACCTGATAGAAGGCGGAAACAGAAGAATTGTCTATGCAGAAGGGAATCCAAAGATTTCCGGCTCGATTCAGAGGCTCCGCGGTTACCGCTGCGCGCTGGAGAATGCGGGACTTTCATTTGATCCCCGACTGGTTTTAAGCGGAGAATATTCGATTGAATATGGGAAGCAGGCGGCAGATTATCTGGTAGATCAAAAAATTGATTTTGATGCGGTTATGACAGGCAGCGACCTGATTGCCATTGGAATGGTTTCCGGTCTTTTAAAACGGGGAATCCGGATTCCGGAGGAAGTAGAAGTGATCGGGTTTGATAATATAGAGCTTTCCGGTGTATTTCACCCTCCGCTGACAACAATATCAAAGCCGCATTATGATATGGCGCAGCATATTTCAAGGCAGCTGATTAACATTATAGAAGGAAAAGAACCGAGTTTAACTCATATGCAGGTGGAACCGTCCCTGGTAATCAGGGAAACAACGAGAGAGCGGACGTAACAACCGCTCTCTTTTTTTAACATTATGCACAAAAAATAAAAATTATATCATAAAAACTATTGAAAATTACAAAATTCAATGATATAATTTCTAATGTAAGTTGAGAAACCGGTTACGTTATTTGAGAAACATAAATGGAGGGTAAAACATGCAGGAAGGGACAAAAAAGAAAAAATGGAATAAAACCCTGCAGAGAATGTGGAAAGATCGATATTTGTATTTGCTGATTTCACCGACACTTCTGTATTTCCTGATTTTCAGGGTATGGCCCATTATCAACATGAGATTAGCCTTTTATGATTATAAGGCAAGGGGGCCGTGGGAATTTGCCGGGCTGAAATATTTCAAAATGATTTTTTCTACATCGGCATTTGCCTCCATTTTGAAAAACACGTTGATTTTAAGTTTCATGAAGTATGTACTTCTGTTTCCGTTCTTTGTAATTTTTGCGTTGATGCTGACAGAACTGAGACGCGATCGGTGCAGGAAATATGTTCAGGTTGTTTCTTATCTGCCGCATTTCCTTTCCTGGGTCGTTATTGCCGGTATCTGGATGTCATTCCTTGCTCCGTCTGATGAAGGCGGACTGAACCAGCTTTTGTCAATATTTGGTCTGGGACCGGTGGATTTGCTTACGAATAAAAAGGCAATTCGCTGGATTTTGATGTTATGTGAGGGATGGCGAAGCCTGGGATGGGATTCCATTATTTATTTTACTACGATTATCGGGATTGATGTTTCCTTATATGAGGCAGCGAAAATGGATGGGGCGAATAGAAAGGCGTTAATCCGCTACATAATTCTGCCGGCTCTGGTGCCTCCTATGACGACAATGTTTATTCTGAACCTTGGGTTCTTTATGTCAGCGGGCTTTGATCAGGTTTATAACTTTACGAACCCGGCTGTAAACAGCACCATTGATATCCTTGATACCTATATTAACCGGGTAGGAATTGAAAGCGCACAGTATTCGATTGGTACAGCAGTTGCTCTTCTGAAGGGATTTGTCGGAATGGTTCTTGTTTATGTCACTCATATTACATCGAAAAAGCTGACAGGGGAAGGAGTGTGGTGACGGCATGAAAAAGAAAAAAGAAAAGCTGGATATCTGGCAGATACTGCTGATGGTGATGCTGATTTTATTTTCACTGACTATCCTGTTTCCTCTGCTTCATATTCTGGCAAGATCCCTGTCTGACCCGGCTCAGTCCAGTCAGATGAAAGGGCTGGAGATTATTCCGCGGGGACTGTCTTTAGTCAACTATAAGCTGATATTTAGCAATAAAAATCTGGTTCCTTCAATTTTTAACTCTATTTTCATTACGGTTGTGGGAACGGCTCTGAATATTGGTTTGACAATTACAGCTGCATATGTGCTCACCAGGCCGGGACTTGTGGGAAAAAAGATTTTAATGAGCTTTTTTATTGTCATGATGCTGTTTGATCCGGGAATTGTTCCGGAATATATGGTCATGAAAAAGGTCGGGCTTATGGGAAGCCGCTGGTCCGTAATTCTGGGACAGGCTGTTAATGTTTATTACCTTGTGATTATGATGAGGTATTTTGAGGCCGTACCCCAGTCTCTGTGTGATGCGGCAAGAATTGACGGGGCAGGGGATCTTACGATTCTGTGCAAAATAATTGCTCCGCTTTCCAAGGCCGGAATCGCTACTCTGACCATGTTCTATGCAGTGCTCAGATGGAATGAATACTACCGGGCCGGAATTTATATTTCCAAAATCAGCAAAGTGCCCCTGCAGGTAATTTTGAGAAAGTTTGTAGTGGCAGGAGATGTCACTACGCTGGTTGGAACGCAGAATCTGTTTGACTATAACGCTCTGGCAAAGCTGGACTATACTGCGCTTCAGTATGCTACCATTGTTGTGGCGATTATACCGATTTTGTTAATTTACCCTGTTGTTTTAAAATTCTATAACAAGGATATTATGGCAGGAGGAGTGAAGGAATAGCCTGAAACGAAGAATACATTTTAAGGAGGAAGTATGATGAAACGTAAGCAGATGATGGCACTGACAATGGCAGTTATGATGGGAACCTTAACTGCATGTTCTTCCGGTGGAAACGAGCCGGAAACAACACCGGCAAAAACAGACAGTAGCGCTGCGTCTGGAGAGACAGGAAAAGCGGATGCGCCGGCGGGAGAAGACGGATGGGCGCCAATCGGTTCTCCGGATGCGCCAGTTGATGTCAAAATTATGATTAAGGATGTATTTCCGGATGAGGAGGACGTAATCAGTCTTACCACCGCTATCAACGAGAAAATGGCAGCTCATGGACAGTATGTAAATGTAATTATCGAGGAGCCGCCGGCAGACAGCTATAAAACGGCAGTGCCTCTGGCTGTAATGAATGGAGAGGTCGAGGCTGATTTGATTTATTTCCAGGGAGGAGATGAGGCTGTTTCAGCCCAGGGACTTTTGGAGGACTGGACCCCTTATCTGGAAAATTCCCAGTTCCTGACAACGATTATGGATGAATCAAATGTAGAAAAGATGGCGAATTATCCGTATCTTCTGTGGCTGGCACCGCCAAGAACACCGGCGCCTGTTATGCGGGGAGACTGGGCAGAGCAGCTGGATTCTTACAAGACCTTGACAGAAGAACCGACACCGGAAAATTATTATGCCATGTTTAAAGAGATTAAGGATAAGGGAATGGCAGAATATCCCATTACAGCAGATGGTTCCACAACAAGACTGGACAGTATTTTTAATCATGCTTTTGGCGTAACAGGAAGCTGCGTTCAGGAAAACGGACAGTGGATTTTCAGCAAGGCAAGTCAGGCTGAAAAGGCAAAGCTGGAGTTCTATGCAAAGCTTTATGCAGACGGGCTTCTGGATCCGGATTTTCTGACGAATACATGGGATGTAATGGAACAGAAGTTTTATGAAGGCAAGGCTGCTGTTCTGGCTGGTACAGCAGGTGCCGTAATTCAGGTATACAATACGAAAATGACTTCTGCCAATGGTGAAGAGGCACAGTTGGTAGTGCTTCCTCCGGCAAAGGGAGTTTCCCAGTCCTACACATCCGTAGACGTTACAAAGGAATCCAGAGGATTTGCTTTAAATATTGATTCGGAAAATAAAGAAGCGGCTGTAGCTGTTCTTGATTTTATGGCAAGCCCTGAAGGAAGAATTCTGGATAAGATTGGCGTGGAAGGAAAGCAGTACACCGTAGAGGATAATAAGATTGTATTCACAGATAAATTCGGCAGCTGGTGGGCCAGATTCTGGGATTCCAATGTAAACTTTGATCCGCAGGATCCGTCTCTGGCAGAGCCGGTTATGAGTGCTCCGGCTCAGGATTCCCTGGATAAAGTGAATGAGTATATGTGCATGGATAAAAATATTCTGATTCCATCAGAAATGACACCTCAGTGGGATGCAATGAACAATTTGTATAACGAATATTCTGCAGATATTATCAGAGGCGTTCGTCCTGTTGATGACTTTGACAAATTTATTGAAGAGTGGAATGCAGCCGGCGGAGATGCCTTTGCCCCCATTCTTCAGGAAAAACTGAAATAAGAGGATCTGAGGAGGAAAGAGATGATTAGCAGAGAAGAATTTATTCAGGATCGAAGCCGGGTGTTTGACAAGGTATATGGCGCTCTGTCAGGAATTGCGATTGGAGATTCTTTTGGAGATGCAGCCAGAATGCAGGATAACAGGGCTAATTATCAGGTGACAACAGATTTCAATAAAGGAGCTTCCTGGAGTACGGATGATACAGAATTTGCCCTTTTAACAGCGCACACCATCATTCGATGTGATGGAAAACTGACAACAGAGGAATGTGTAAAGTCCTGGATGGAGCATGTTGTAACACAGGATGAATATAAGAGAGGCGGCGCCAGTGAGGTAGAGGCTGCCAATAATCTGAGACGGGGAATCATGCCTCCTCTGTCCGGAAAATTTAACACCTTTCATCAGAGTGATGGATCGTCGATGAGAATCGGGCCGATTGGAATTCTCTGTGCCGGAGATGTTGAAAAAGCCAAGGAATATGCAAAAATAGAGTCTGAGCTGAGCCATTTCCGTGATGGAATCTGGGGTGCGCAGGCAGTTGCAGCAGCTGTGGCAGTTGCCATGGTTGATGGAACAATGGAAGAAATTATCGATGCGGCCATGGAAGCGATTCCGGAGGAATCCTGGCTTTATCATAATATGACAGAGGCATTCCGGATTCTGGAAAGCAATCACGGAAGTCTTCTGGATTCCTGGATGGAGCTTCATGACTGCCTGAGAACAAGTGCATGGGCAACTACAGCGGAGGCGATTCCGTCAGCATTTGCCTGCCTGAAGGCTGTAAATGATGATTTCAGAAAAGGCGTTATTGTTGCAGGAAACTTTGGAAGAGATGCTGATACCATCGGCGCAGTGGCCGGAGCTATTCTGGGAGCCAGATATGGAGCGGGCAAAATGCCGGAGAAATGGATCGAGAAGACCAGATACCCCAGCGGAACCTGCCTGCAGTTTACAAAAGGAATTGATATCAGGGATTATGCAGAGAAAATCACAGACATTATCATGAAAGGATAAGCTGCAGATTCTGTCAGGGAAGGATGTGCCAGTCATATCCTTCCCTTTTCTGTATCAATATGACTAAAAAACAGAGGAGAGAACATATGCTGGAGATAAAAAAAGCGGCAGCAGCCGGTACCATGGAATCAAGCGATGTAATGATTTTGATTGAGCCGAATGAAAATCACGGAATTGAAATAGAGCTGGACAGTAATGTAATAGAAATATTCGGAGAGGCTATTGAGCAGACAATCCGAGAGGTGTTGGATAAATTTGAAGTGAAGCATGCCCGTATAACGGCCCATGACAGGGGCGCTCTTGACTTTGCGATTCGTGCACGAACAGCCTGTGCAGTTTGCAGGGCGGCAGAAATAACCTATGACTGGAGTGAAGATGATGGAAAAGAATGAGCCAAGACTGTTTAGAACGTCCATATATACAGGGGGAACCAGTCCGATAAAAATGATTCAGGCTGGATTTTATCACGAGGATTGTATTGTATACGATGTCCCGCACCTGCGCCGAGCAGGGCAGGCAATAGAGTTTGCCGTCGCGGGCTATACTGTTGAGCATGGCGGTGTTGTACCTGCTGGTGAAAGGCATACTCGAAAGATCGAGCAGGCGGCGGGATGTTCTGAATCAGGTTGAGGGAGGCATAGCCGCTCCCGAAGTCGTCCATAGCGCAACCGGAACCGGCCGCATGGATGGAGTCGATGATCTTGCTGAGTTTGCCCACGTCCTCGAACACCACGTTTTCCGTGAGCTCGATTTCAATGTATTGCGGCGGCGTGCCGCACCTCTGGCAGATTTCGATATGGCGCTCCAGGAAAAGGGGATTTGAGTTGCACGCGGGAGCAGTTCATCGGTACTTTTACCGGGGGCAGCCTGGCGTCGAGCCACGCCCGGATGCGGAGGCAAAACTCTTCGAACACCCAAAGGTCCAGCT
>ERZ835051.4327-NODE-4327-length-9938-cov-51.348477_pt1 | contig 9938 bp, 4 predicted proteins | sample MGYA00519575_ERZ835051 | MGnify/ENA primary metagenome ERZ835051 (study PRJEB31850, sample SAMEA3708769) | human gut metagenome | biome: human gut; feature: human-associated habitat; material: faeces | place: China | collected 2014 ... | reverse complement strand
CACAAACGTCAAGGACAGGAATATCATCATAGATACCAGCGAAAGAATGCCACGCCGCTGATTGACGATCATCAGGGAATAACGGGCCGACAGGTTTGTCAAAGCAATGATCAGCACCAATACGATCATCCCCAGCCGCACCAGATCGATTACAGGCAGACGATGTATATGTTCACCGACCATCAGGTTATCCGTAAAAATAGCCGGCAACAATTCCAAACGATCCGTCCAGAAATAATAAAAAGCAATAAACAGAACCGGCGTCAGAATTCCCAACCACAAAGCCACAATATCCTTCAAGGTAGAACGGCCCGAAAAGAACAAGACCCCGAAAGCCCAAGCGATCAACAGGATAAACTTCGGATAAATAGCAACGGACAGGGCGATTAGAAAACCGAAATCATACAGTGCACCATTACTTTTCGTATCATTGATCGCCATCTGCAATTTCCATACAGCGACCGTCACGATAAAAACAGCGATCAGGAGGTAGTCAAAACCGACATTGACCATAATGCCCGACGTCAGCAGGATATAAATAAGTGAAGGCAAGGTCGTCGTTTGTCCCAGCAATTTAAACCGTTCACTCAGAAAAAAGATCAGATAGGCCACCCCCAACACCATGACAAAGCCGATTGCCGATACCCAGGATTTATCCAGCTGATTGATATAAGCCATATTGATGACTCCCTTCACCTGCACCGATTGGAGAGACTCCAGAGAGAAATACCCACTAAGAAAAGCGATTGCCATTACAAGGAATGGCAATACAAAAAGCATATATAACCGAAGATGTCTTCGAGGAGATTCCCTCACGCATAACGCTCTTGCAACAATATCCACGCTTCGCCGCCATCGCATCCGCTTTGCGGGACACACCGCTCAACCGCCGTCCGGTCGATGATGCCAAAGTCACCGACCACCATGCGCTGCTCGTTACCGAGAACCTGCCCGAAGGTCTGTCGCAGGACGAGCGGGCTATCTACGAAATGGTTGCCGCACGCCTGCTCGAAGCCTTCTCCCCGCATTGCGTCAAGGAAATGACCGAAGTTGCCTTGTCCGCAGGCGGTGAGATATTCACCATCAAGGGGGCGGTCGTCAAATCCGCCGGTTGGCGTGCCGTGCGTGGTGAACCGGAAGAAGAGGTGGAGGAAACCACATTGCCGGAGTTACAGACGGATGAAACCCTGCCGCTGCTCGCTTCCGAAACGGTGGAAAAGCAGACCAAGCCCAAACCGCTGCATACCGAGAGTTCGCTGCTCTCAGCTATGGAGCATTGCGGCAGGGAGATCGGCGACGGGCAGCTGCGTACCGCAATCCGGGAGGCCGGTATCGGAACTCCGGCCACCCGTGCGGCCGTTATCGAGACATTGTTCGCCCGTAACTATATACGCCGGGACAAGAAGAACCTTGTGCCCACCGAAAAAGGACTGGCGGTTTACGATACGGTAAAGGACAAGAAGATTGCCGATGTCGAAATGACAGCGGCGTGGGAGGAAACCCTCGCCAAAATAGAAACCGGAGAGGCCGATGCGCCCTCTTTCCGCCGGGACATAGAGGTCTATACCGCACAGGTCGTTGCCGAACTGCTGTCCGCCACCCTCGATGTAGCTCCTTCAGGGGAGCAATGCACCTGTCCCAAATGCAAGAAGAGCCGCATCCTGTTCTTCGACAAGGTCGCCAAATGCGCCGATGTCGATTGCGGATTCACCCTGTTCCGCAACAAGGGAGGCAAGGTGTTGACCGACAAACTGATTGTCGGGCTGGTGACCACAGGCCGCACCCCTCTTGTCAAAGGCTTCAGGAACCGTGAGGGCAGGAGCTTCGATGCCGCACTGGTGCTTAATCCCGATTTTACCGTAGGCTATTCCTTCCCGGACAGGAAACCGCAGGGAGAAAAAAGCGGCAGGAAGAGATAACCCGTCCGGAATTGTATCACTTAATAATCCGATAATTATATGAATCAGAATAAATCCAACGTGCCGGTATCCGTAGCGGAAGAACCGGATGAATTGTCTTACTACCGTCTTACCCTGTTGTCCTTCCTGCGTGAGTCGCATCCCGATTTGGCGGATGACGAGTCTTTTGTCGCCACCCGCAGCGAGCAGGCCGCCGAAGCCTTCAGCGCAGCCGTCCGTTCCGGCCTGACCTACGACGATGCGGCACAACAGGCGAACGCCCTGCTTTTTCAGGGGTTGCATTTCTCTCCTCTGGACACGCTGGTTACCGTCCTCTGGAACGAGTTCGCCGCCGAAGTCCCCGAAGGCAGCGCACGCAGCGTGGCCTTGCAGCTGCTTCCCGAATGCCGGAAGGTCTTCGCCGGCTATACGCTCTCGGATGATTTCATGTTCAGCCCGGAGTTCGGGCAGCTCTATGACGAGCTGACAGGTACGGTTGTAATCTGGTTGGAAGAGAATGGCTTATAATAAAAAGGCGCATCTCAGGGACAATATAGAGGCAATCCGGCTGATGTTCCGTTTGGAGAAGGAACAGCGCACCGCCACACCGGAGGAAGCGGGCATACTCGCCGCCTACTCCGGGTTCGGAGGTATCAAGGCGGTTCTTTCCCCTTTCGGGAAACTCACCGACATACTCCGCTGGACACAGGCCGACCGTGAACTGTTCCCCCTGATTACGGAACTTCACAACGTCCTGCGTGACGGAGCAGCTGACGAGCGTGAGTACAGGAAGCTGGTGGAAAGCGTGAAGGCATCCACCTTTACCGCTTTCTACACGCCGCCGGCGATTGTCAATGCCATTGCCTCTTCTTTGGGCGAACACGGAGTGTCGCCCGGTCGTTTTCTCGATCCTTCATCGGGAACCGGCAATTTTGTCTCGGCCTTCCGACCGCAATGCCACTCCGCATCCGGCAACACTCCCGAAATTGTTGCCTATGAAAAGGATTTGCTTACCGGCCGCATCCTTGCCCGGCTCCATCCCGAAGCGCAGGTCAATATCAAGGGCTTCGAGGAGTTGCCCCCGCACCGCAACGGCTATTTCGACGTGGTGAGCAGCAACATCCCCTTCGGTGACATACGTGTTTTCGATCCCTCCTTCGACAACGGCACGGCGAGGCGTTTTGCGCTGAACAGCCTGCACAACTATTTCTTCGCCAAAGGGCTGGATGCCGTCCGTGAGGGAGGCGTCCTCGCCTTCATCACCTCACAGGGGGTGATGAACTCCGCTATGGCCTATCCCGTAAGGCAATACCTGATGAACCGATCCCGGCTGTTATCGGCTGTCCGCCTGCCCAACAACCTCTTTACCGACTATGCCGGTACGGAGGTGGGCAGCGACCTGATCATCTTGCAGAAGGACACGCTTTCCCAAAGGGAATATACGTCACTCGAACGGTCTTTCGTGGAAGTCGGCACGCAGGCCGACGGGACGACGCAGAACGAGTATTTCGAGCATACCGCCGCCATCGTGCATACACGTGGCCATGTCGGTACCGATCCCTACGGCAAGCCGGCACGCATCTACCTGCATGACGGGGGTATGGAAGCCATCACCGCCGACATGAAGTATTTCCTTGACCGCAACCTCTCGGAACAGCTCGATCTGGACTTGTATCTCCGCCATTCACCCGTGCAGGAGTTCCGCAATCTGGTGAGCCGTCCGGCGGAAACCATGCAGCAACGCATCGCACAGGTGCGGGAAATCAACCGGTCCGGTAACATGAACGGACATTCCACTTCTACGGATCGACAGACGATACAGGTGGAGCGTCGGACTCTCACGCCGGAGCAGCCCTCAACGGATGCCCGGCCAACCGCCGCAAAGACCACGCCGGAGCCGGTCATGTCCCTGTACGACCTTTTCGGCTTCACACAAGAGGAGCGTTCACAGGTCAGGAAAAGGAAAACAAGGAGCACGAAGAAGGACTCCGGGCAGTTGTCCCTTTTCGATATGCCACCGTTGGAACAACATCCCGCCCCGGCCGAACCGACTCCCCAAGAGAAAGAGCGGCAGGAGCAGGAACGGCAGGAACAGGAACGCCGCCGGCAGGAGGAAGAGGCCGCACGGCAGGAACGCATGAAGCCCCGTCCTTATCCGGCCGGCCTGCAGGGACACCACCGCAACGGCTCCCTTGTGGACGATGACGGGCAGATAGGCTACCTCTCCGCCATTGGCGGGGCCGCACCGGTATTCAACCCGTTGGATCTGCCCGAACGCCAGCGACGCCGTGCGTCGCTCTACATCGAGATACGTGACACCTACCATCATCTGTACGAAAACGAGGCGGCCGCCCATGCCGCAAATCCGGCGTTGCGTACCATGCTCAACACTCTTTACGATGACTTCATCCGTCAGTTCGGCAATCTGAACGACAGGAAGAACATCGACCTGTTCCGCATGGATGCGGGCAACCGTGAGATATTGTCGCTGGAACGTTACATCGACGGCCGGGCGGTCAAGGCCGACATCTTCGACCATCCCGTCTCGTACAACATCAACGAGATTACCCATACCGATGACGTGCACGAGGCACTCACCGCCTCGCTCAACAAGTACGGCAACGTGGACATGGCGTACATGGAGTCCCTGACCGACAAATCGCAATCTGACTTGTTGGAGGAACTGCGTGGACGGATATTTTACAATCCCCTCTCGAAGAACTACGAGATTGCCGACCGTTTCATTTCCGGCAACGTCATGGCCAAGGCCGAACACATCGAGGAATATTTGCAGTCGCATCCCGACAACGGCGAGGCACGTATTTCCCTCGAAGCCCTGCGGCAGTCGCTGCCCACGCCCATACCTTTCGAGGATCTGGATTTCAATTTCGGCGAGCGTTGGATACCGGCGGGAGTGTACAGCCGTTACGCCTCATGGCTGTTCGACACGGACGTGTCCGTCCGTTATACCGCCAGCAACGACGAGTACAGCATCAAGGCCGACATGACCTCCCCACGCATCATGAACCAATATTCGGTGCGTTCGGAAAGCCGCATCTTCAACGGCATCGCCCTTATGCGCCATGCCATCCACAACACCACGCCCAACATCACCAAGACCGTATTGGACAAGACGGGCAAGGAAATGAAGATACGTGATCCGGAGGTTACCCTGCTTGCCAACAGCAAGATTGACGAGATCCGTAACGGCTTCTCCGACTGGCTCATGGAACAGTCGCCGGAGTTCAAGCGGAAAATGGCGGACATGTACAACCGCAAGTTCAACTGCTTCGTCCGTCCCAAGTACGACGGCTCGCACCAGAGCTTTCCCGGTCTTGACCTCAAGGGGCTGGGCATTCCCGACCTGTATCCCAGCCAGAAGGACTGCATCTGGATGCTCAAGCAGAACGGAGGGGGGATCGCCGATCACGAGGTGGGTGGCGGCAAGACGCTCATCATGTGCTGTGCCGCCTACGAGATGAAGCGTCTGGGACTGGCGAACAAGCCCCTTATCACCGGCCTGAAGGCGAACATCCACGAGATCGCACAGACCTTCGCCACCGCCTACCCGAACGCCAAAGTCCTCTATCCCGGCAAGGAGGACTTCACGCCGGAGCGCCGTGTCGAGATTTTCCACCGGATGAAGAACAACGACTGGGACGCCATCATCCTCTCGCACGAGCAGTTCGGCATGATACCGCAGTCCCCCGAAATCCAGCGTGACATCCTGCAACAGGAACTGGACAGTGTGGAAGAGAACCTCGAAGTCCTCTACCAGCAGGGTGCGGAAGTGAGCAACGCACAGATCAAGGGCATGGAGAAACGCAAGATGAACCTTGAGGTCAGGCTGAAAGAGCTGCTCCACGAGATCGAAACCCGCAAGGACGACGTGGCGGACTTCAAGCGCATGGGCATCGACCACCTCTTTGTCGATGAGAGCCACCGGTTCAAGAACCTGATGTTCACCACCCGGCACGACCGTGTGGCAGGTCTGGGCAACAGCGAGGGCAGCCAGCGTGCGCTCAACATGCTCTTCGCCCTGCGCACCATCCAGCAGCGCACCGGCAAGGACCTGGGAGCCACCTTCCTGTCGGGAACCACCATTTCCAACTCGCTGACCGAGCTGTACCTGCTCTTCAAGTACCTGCGCCCCCGGGAATTGGAGCGTCAGGGGATCAACTCCTTTGACGCATGGGCGGCGGTGTTTGCCCGGAAGTCCGTCGATTACGAGTTCTCCGTCACCAACGAGGTGGTGCAGAAAGAGCGTTTCCGCTACTTCATCAAGGTTCCGGAACTCGCTTCGTTCTATTCCGAGATCACCGACTTCCGCACCGCAGCCGACATCGGCATCGACCGTCCGGAAAAGAACGAGATACTGCACAACATACCCCCGACGCCCGACCAGAGGGAGTTCATACAGAAGCTCATCGAGTTCGCCAAGACCGGCAATGCCACCGTACTGGGCCGCCCGCCACTGAACGAGAGGGAAGAGAAGGCGAAGATGCTCATCGCCACCGACTACGCCCGGAAGATGTCGCTCGACATGCGGCTCATCGATCCGCTCTCCTACGGCGACGACAAGGACAACAAGGCCACCCATTGCGCCGATATGATTGCGAAGTATTACAATAAATACGCCGGGCATAAAGGCACTCAGTTCGTTTTCTCGGACTTGGGAACCTACAAGCCCGACCAGTGGAATCCGTACAGCGAGATCAAGCGCAAGCTGGTGGAGGATCACGGCATCCCCGAAGACCAGATACGTTTCATTCAGGAAGCCAAGACCGAGAAGAAGCGCAAGGCGATGATCGAGGCGATGAACGAGGGAAAGATACGTGTTCTCTTCGGCTCTACTGAAATGCTGGGCACTGGAGTCAACGCCCAGAAGCGGTGTGTCGCCATCCATCATCTCGACGCACCGTGGCGGCCTTCGGACTTGCAGCAGCGGGACGGCCGGGGCATCCGCAAGGGCAATGAGGTGGCCAAGCTCTATGCGGACAACAAGGTGGACGTGATAATCTACGCAGTGGAGAAGTCGCTTGACAGCTACAAGTTCAACCTGCTTTACAACAAGCAGCTTTTCATCACCCAGCTCAAGCAGAACAACATGGGTTGCCGTACCATCGACGAGGGAGGCATGGACGAGAAGGGAGGCATACCTTTCTCAGAGTACGTGGCGGTGCTTTCCGGAAATACCGACCTGCTCGACAAGGCACGGTTGGAGAAGCGGATTGCCGGCATGGAAGGGGAGCGCAAGGCCTTCCAGCGTGGCAAGGGGGAATCACGCATCAAACTGGAAACTTTCCTGGCGAACCGGGCAAGCAACGATGACATCATCGCCCGTGTCAGGAAGGACAAGGCCGCCATCGAGAGCCGTATGCAGTACGACAAGGAGGGCAACAGGCTCAACCCCTTGAAGATTGACGGCGTGGCAGGCGATGATCCGAAAGTGATTGCCGCCAAGCTCCACGAGATAGAGGACAGGGAACGCACGCACGGCCAGCCGAAGGTCATCGGCTCGCTCTATGGCTTCGACATCGTTGTCAAGACCGACACCACCGTCAAGGACGGTCTGGACTTCTGCGAGAACCGTTTCTTCGTGCGTGGTGAAGGCAACTTCCTCTACAACTATAACAACGGCCGCTTGGCGGTCGATCCGAAAACCGCCTGCCAGAACTTCATCAACGCCTTCGACAGCATCCCCCGCCTGATAGAGAAATACACGAGGGACAACGAAGCCATTGAGAAGGAACTCCCCGTCCTGGAACAGGTCGTCGGGGAAGTCTGGAAAAAGGAGGACGAGCTGAAGCAGCTCAAGGCCGACCTTGCCGCTCTCGACCGCAAGATCCTGCTCTCCCTCAAATCAGTGGATGCGCAGGAAAAAAGCACCGACGGAGTGATCGAAGTCGTGCCCTCCCAACCGGTAACGCCCGACGGACAGGATAACGCCCCCGCCGCCGGCATACCCGTCGCCGATGCTCCGCCCGGCAGTCCCTCACCGGGCAGTGTCCCCACACAGGACACGCCCCCTGCCGAGCCTTATGTCCACCGGATGCCCGACTTCCTCGCCGACAGGCAGCGCACTCCGCCCAAACTAAGCGGAATGCCCAAAAGCATCAGCATCAAAGAGGCAATGGGAGCGCTTGGCGGCAAGCTCGTCATCGGAGGCGTCCCCAAGTCCGGCAACAAGGACGATCCCGATCCTGACCGGCCCGAAAAGCCCAAACCCAAGCTGAAGTTATAGCTCCTGTAACCGAAGCCATAAAAACAACCCCACTCCGCCGGCTTCCCATGAAACAGCGGAGTGGGGTTTAATACTATAAGCCCCAAAAACATATATTATTCCTTATACATACTCAAACCCTTGTTTAGAACAAAAGGAATATCTATATTTGCAGTGTCATCGCTCGAAGAACGAAAGACTTGGTTGCCCGCATTACCGTAAATGCGGTTTTTTTATGCCCTTATTTTTCTCCGTTTATTATTTATTGTGATAATAAAGGTTGATTAATCACAATCTAAACAGAGTTCTGTAATTAATGCGAATTCGGTGGTATCATAAAATAGACTATAAATATATCAAGCTTTTTCGACTTCATCATCATGTTCTGAATCAGGAATAATTGATGCTAATTCATCTTCAACATCCAATCCATATGCGGCAGCTATCTGAGCAATCATATTGCCAAACGTTCCTCTCATTTCACCTAAAGCAGAAGCAAAAGTCCAACTTGCCCAATGATCCCAGTGCTGGGCCTTATATAGAAAATCTTTATCTTTTTTAAATTCCATTCTGTCAGTAAACTTTCGGGCTGCTATCCTCATTGCTTTAACAAACTCAAATAATTTTGAGTTTGCATTCATATTTTGCATTTCTGATGTAAGATATTCTCGTATTTGAATGGCAGATTTAACACAATATGTTGGAGATTCCATTTCACTCGGATTAAAAAGAACTCTCCTGTTTTCTAAGTAACGAATAATTCTTGTTGCTATTATAATCTCAGATTCTATAGGATTCCAAGATATACCAAATATAGGACAACTTAATCCTGTCAATCTATTCAAAATCGCTTTAAATTTCATTCTGTCTTCTTAAATATTTGATTATAACTAATTTATAAATCACATATCTTCCATTGAAAAAAGCCTGCTCTCTATCTCATACTTAAACAAGGCTTTCTTCCGTAATTCCTCTACTTTGAGTGCAAACAAATCCGGCTTGAAATTTTTGGATTGTCTTTTCACCTCTGCCACCAGAGCTTTTTTCTCTTCCGCAATTTGTTTTTACTTCTCCGCCCGTTTCGCTTTTTCCCACGCTCCGTTTCCTTTTTTCTTCTTCAGGTAACGGATCCCTTTCAACACATTGATATTCATAAAAAGAAAATAATAAGGGATGAAGAGTATCTTGTTCTTAATCTGTTTGGTAGACAGATAATAGCCCCAATATCCCAACCCGTAGAAGAGGAGCTGCATCCCGAGCAGCACCCCGTAGAATACCGTCGAACCGCCCGACAGCAGAATCGCCACGTTCAGCGGCAGGAGTGCGAACAGCAGGAACGGAGTGACCGACCACCTCAACACCCGGTGCGACGTATATTGAAAGCTGAGTACTCCGTAGCGGAACGGGTTCAGCAACGGGCGCAGCCGCCAGATAGACTGCAATCCTCCCGCAGCGATGCGCACCTTTCTTTTTTCCTCCTCCCTCATATCCGCCGAACCGCTTTCGATGGCGTAGGCATTGGTGCAGTAAGCAATCGTGTACCCCTTCATCGTGATTCGCAGCGATAAGATAAAGTCGTCGAGCAACGTATCCGGTACCATCGCCTCGAACAGTTCGCGGCGTACGGCAAACAGTTCACCCGCAGCCCCCACCGCCGAATATAGCCGTGCGTCCAACGCTTTCAGCGTCGACTCATACTTCCAGTAAATCCCTTCGCCACCGGCGGCAGCCCCGTCCTTCGTCTGCACGGCAATTCGTTTCTCTCCCGCCACGCATCCCACTTTCGGATCCTGAAAAGCGAGTACAATCTCCCGTAT
>ERZ835051.4325-NODE-4325-length-9948-cov-4.005661_pt1 | contig 9948 bp, 7 predicted proteins | sample MGYA00519575_ERZ835051 | MGnify/ENA primary metagenome ERZ835051 (study PRJEB31850, sample SAMEA3708769) | human gut metagenome | biome: human gut; feature: human-associated habitat; material: faeces | place: China | collected 2014 ... | reverse complement strand
ATTCCTGTCCATTGCAACTGCCATCCGCTCCCTGGGCGTCATCGGCGGCATGGAGGCCCTGTTTGCCTACGTTCCATCCTCTGACATGCCTCTGTTTACAGGCATCACGGCTGTCATCGGTACATGGGTCCTGTCAACCGCCACCTGTATTGCAGATATCATGCGTTATGCCAAGGACACAAAGGCAGCTGTCTCCGCTGGGTTCCAGCACCGTATCCCGAAAGCTGGGACGAATGGCTCCTCCCAAATCCCGGATAATTTTTCCCCAGTCCTGGCGAATCAGATTCAAATCTTCCAGCTGGGCTCTGGGAATCGCCACCTGCGGCGGCATTTCTCCCCCCGAACCGCCTTCTTCCTGGCCCGGAGAAACTCCTGCAGCTGTACTGTTTAAAGACGCACCGCCGAAATTTCCCATCCGGGCTGCCATCTGCTGCATCAGCTCCGGCGTAACCTGAGGCGTTTCTTCAATCCTGGCCTCCAGCTCATTAAGCCTCTGAAGAATAGAGTCCAGATTCGGCTCCATCTGCGGCTTTGTCAGCTTAATCAGGGCTATCTCAATCAAAACCCGTTTCTGGGAAGCATAGCGCAGCTGGTTGGAAAGCTCAGAAAAAATACGGATAAACCGCATCAGGGTTTCCCCGTCTGCCATCCCGGCTTCTTCACGGAGAAGCCGCAGATTGTCCTCCGACATTTCCAGCATAGACTCCGCATCATCTGTAGTTTTCAGTATCAGAAGATTCCTCAGATACCAGATGAAATCCACCACAAACTGTCCAAGCTCCCGCCCCTGAATCACCATTTCCTCCAGGCGGCGAATGCAGCCGGCCGTATCTCCTGCAAGAATTTCACGCAAAAGCTGGCTGAACACGCTGGAATCCACAGCCCCCAGCACCTCCAGCACATTATCATAAGTCAGCAAAGTGCCGAAATGAAACGCCACGCACTGATCCAGCAGACTCAGCGCATCCCGCATGGAACCATCTGCCGCTTTTGCAAGATAAGTCAGCGCCCGCTCTTCTACCGGAATCTGCTCTGCATCTGCCAGCTCCCGCAGCCGCGCCGCTATCGTCTCGATAGTGATCCGCCGGAAATCGTAGCGCTGGCACCGGGACAGCACTGTAATGGGTATTTTATGAACCTCTGTTGTTGCCAGAATAAAAATCACATAAGCCGGCGGCTCCTCCAGGGTCTTTAACAGGGCATTAAATGCGCCCGTAGACAGCATATGCACCTCGTCAATGATATAAACCCGGTACCGTCCTTCTGTAGGCGGATACTGCACCTGCTCCCGAATCTCTCTGATATTTTCCACGCCGTTGTTAGAGGCCGCATCAATCTCAACTACATTCATAGAACGTCCGGACGCAATGCTCCGGCAGCTTTCACACTCGCCGCAGGGGCTTCCGTCAACAGGATGTTCACAGTTGACCGCCTTTGCAAAAATCTTGGCAATAGTAGTTTTTCCGGTTCCCCGCGTTCCGCAGAACAGATAGGCATGACCGATGCGCTGCCCGGTTATCTGATTTTTCAGGGTCTGTACAATGTGATCCTGTCCCTTAACGTCCGCAAATCCCGCCGGTCTCCACTTGCGGTACAGCGCAGTATATGACATAAATCAAAAACTCCTTATTTCTGCAGATATCCGGAATTCCATCCGGGACTTTGCAGTTATTTTTATTCATCACCAAAGCTGATGCCCAGCATCTTTGCCTCTTTGATCATCGAGCAGTCCGGATCCACCGTTTTCAGGCGCCCGGCTACCTCGGCAAGAGGAACCTTGGTAATCTCATTATTTTGCACAGCGACCATATAGCCATATTCCTTGTCATGAATCAGCTTGGCTGCCGCTGCACCCAAACGGGTAGAAAGCACACGATCATAGGGGCAGGGTTCTCCGCCTCTCTGAGTATGGCCCGGAACTGTAACGCGGACCTCCTGACCTGTCTTTTCTGTAATCTTTGCCCCCAGCTCATAGGCTACTGACGGATATACAACCCCGTTTTTCTTCTTTTCTTTCAGTTCCTTTTTGGCTTCTTCGAGTGTAGGAAGGATCAGTACGCCTTTTCCTGCGCAAAGACCGTCGGCTTTCAGCACATAGGGTGCTTCAAGGGTTTCAAGGAAAGCGAGTCCTTCTTCCAGATTCTCGGCATTGATGCTTTTGTAGCGGGCGGTGGGGATGCCATGGCGTTCCATGAAACCCTTGGCAAACTCCTTGCTGCCTTCCAACTGGGCGCCCTTGGCAGTAGGGCCGATGATGGCGATATGTTGTGTGGCGGCGTCTCCGGTAAAGCTGTCGTAGATACCTTCTACCAACGGATCTTCGGGACCTACCACGATCATGTCTACTTTTTCTTTCAGGGCGAAAGCTTTCAGGGCAGGGAAGTCGGTAGCTTTGATAGCTACATTCTCGCCTATTGCACTGGTACCGGCATTACCGGGGGCTATAAAAAGTTTCTCTACTTTCGGACTTTGGGCTATTTTCCATGCCAGAGCGTGCTCGCGGCCGCCACTTCCTAATAATAATATCTTCATCTTTATATTTCGTTTAATTTATTGCTTCTATTTTATTCTATAAATTGTCTTCAAAATATCTCGTTATCTTCTCATGCAGATGTACCCGGTCACGTCCTATGACATTGTGCTTATGCGTGGGATAGATGAATAAATCGGGATACGTACGTGCATCCACACAGGCTTTTATGAACGAAAGTGTGTGTTGTGGCACACAGGTATCGTCATGGTCGTCATGAATCAACAATAAATGTCCTTTCAGGTTGCCTGCCAGATTCTTCAGGTTGCATTGTTCGTAACCTTCCGGATTGCTTTGCGGCGTATCCATGTAGCGTTCTCCGTACATGATTTCATAATATCCCCAGTCAATGACCGGACCGCCTGCAACACCTACTTTGAATATCTCCGGATAGCGGAGCATCAGGGCAGTAGTCATGTGTCCGCCAAAGCTCCATCCGTGTACACCGATGCGGTTGCCGTCTACGTAAGGCAGGCTTTTCAGGAATTCCACACCTTTCACCTGGTCTTTTCCTTCTTCGATGCCGAGATGGCGGAAGGTGACGTTTTCAAATTCAAGACCACGGTTATCGCTTCCGCGGTTATCGAGGGTGAACATGATATAACCTTTGTTTGCCATGTAGATGTCCCAGCCGCGTGCACCGTTTTGCCAGCCACCGGTGACCATCTGTGCGTGCGGACCGCCGTATACATAGATGATAGTGGGGTATTTCTTGTTCGGATCGAAGTCAGCGGGCTTTATGATGCGGTAATAAAGATCGGTCACACCGTCGGCAGCCTTGATGGTGCCTACTTCGATACTTGGCATGTTGAAATCCTGATACGGATTCTTTGCTGTCAGCAGATTGATGCTTTTGAAGGTTTTAGTGTTGATTATGTCTATCTTACGGGGGATGCCTGGGGTTGAATAGTTGTCAATGATGTATGTGCCCGATGCACTGAGTTCTCCTTTGTGAACACCTTCAGTTGTGGTGTTGATATTGAAAGGCAGACTACGCTTTCCGCTGGTTACATTGACTGCAAAGTTGCTGCTTCCCAGTGCATCTACGGCATTGAATATAACTTCTTTTCTCTGATTATTGAATCCTAAAATATCACTTACCAACCATTTCCCTTCTGTGAGTTGCTTAATCAGTTTACCGTCTGTGCCGTAGAGATACAGGTGGTTGAAGCCGTCGCGCTGGCTCTGATAGATAAACTTGTTGCTATCCCATGGCAGGAATACGATGGGATGCTGAGGTTCTACATATTTGGGATGCGTCTCTTCAAAGAGAGTACCCATCAATTCACCTGTTTCTGCATTGTATTGACAGAGTTTGGCATGGTTCTGGTCGCGGTTCAATTCTATAAGATAGAGGCTTTTGGCATCCGGAGCCCAGCTGATATTAGTAAAGTAACGGTCGGTGGGATCTCCCGCATTCAGATAAATCGTTTTCTGAGTTTCGGGATTGTAGATGCCTACGGTTACTTTATGGCTTGTCATTCCTGCCATGGGGTAGCGCACGTTATTCAGTTCGCCTGTCCGTGCAGTGATGTCTACCAACGGATACTGCGTCACCATAGTTTCGTCCATGCGGTAGAAAGCAAGCAGGTTGCCCTTCGGACTCCAATAGGTTCCTTTGCTGATGCCGAATTCATTGCGGTGTACGCTTTGGCCGCATACGATGCCTTCGGGTTCGTTGGTTACGGCGTGGCTATTTACGTACAGATTATTATTCTGGGTATAAGCCACGTTACCACTTGTGATATTGTAATCTTTGTTGGCTGCTTTTTCGGGCAGGGCTTGTTTGCTGATGATTTTATCGGCTTTCCAGTCGTAAACAACGTAGTTTCTGGGCAGAGAGATAAGCAGTTGTGTTTTTTCGGCCCAAGGCAGGGCTACCTGATGTAAATGATTCAACTTACCCAGCTTTTCCTGTTCCAGTGCCTGATTGATTTTCTCACGCGTCAGGAGTAGTGTTTCTTTTCCTGTCTTCGGGTTTACTGCAAACAAGGAGTCTATTCCGGGCTTGATGCACGTATCTCCCCACCATTGCAGTCCGTACAGGTTTTCAGCAAAGCGATACGTTTCTCCGCCGGGAATCAGGTCTTCCAGCGTCGGTTTCTTTAAATCTTGTGCCATAACATTTGTTGTGAAGAGAGCGGACGATGCCAATAGTACCACTCCCATCCATTTACTGATTATCTTCATATCCATAATCTTTTGTTATTCTTCCTTCTTTCCGAACTCCCTTCTTTTTCTTTCCGGATAAGATGTTCCTTTCGGTTTACGGTCTCCGTCGAACTCTCTTCTTTCGCGCGGTCTAAACTCTTTTCCACCGTCGCGACGTTCCCTGTCGAATGGTTTTCTTTCTCGGTCTCCATCTTTGCGGAACTCTCTTGGCTTGAATTCTCTCGGTTTGTCATCTCTGGACCTGAATTCTCCCGGTTTGCGAGGTTCTCTCGGTTTAAATTCCCGTCCCTCTCTCGGCTTAAATTCACGCGGCTCTCTGGGTTTGAAGTCTCTTCCTTCTTTCGGTTTGAAGCCGGATTCCTTGGAGTCTTCTCCTTCTTCGCTCTCGCCTTCCTGCTTCTTGAATTCTTTATATTTTCCGTCGAAGATCTCATATTTACGGAATTCACATTCCAATGCACCGTTGAACAAAGGTGTCTTGACGGTCGGTTTCAGTCCTATCTGATCGAAGCACTCTTCGCGGTAAGAGAGTACCCATGCTGTATTTCCGATGAAAGCATGTTTCAAACGTTCACCTATCATCTGATACAATCCCAACAAGTTATTGGTAGAGATACGTTCTCCATAAGGCGGGTTGGTGATGATCATTGATTTCTCTGCGGGTTGCTCAAATTGCTGGAACGGCTGTAATTTCAAGACAATATCTTTTGATACACCTGCCGCCTTCACATTGTGTGTAGCTATTTCATTAGCTTGCGGGTTATTGTCGTAACCATATATCTTATGCGTAAATTCACATTCCTGACTATCGTCATTGTAAATCATGTCGAACAAATCCTGATCGAAGTCATTCCACTTCTCAAAAGCGAATTCCTTGCGGAACACTCCCGGAGCAATGTTGCGTGCAATCAGTGCCGCTTCAATGGGAATTGTACCCGAACCACACATCGGGTCTATCAAGTCACATTCCCCTTTCCATCCTGTCATCAATATCATTCCGGCAGCCAGTACTTCGTTTAGTGGAGCCTCTACTGCTTCCTGGCGATACCCGCGGCGGTGCAGTGACTCGCCCGATGAGTCGAGAGAGAGCGTACAAGTGGTCTGTGCAATGTGTATATTCAGCAATACATCCGGTTTGTTGATACGTACGGACGGGCGTTTGTTAAACTTATCACGGAAATAGTCCACAATGGCATCCTTCACTTTATAAGATACGAACTTGGAGTGGCGGAACTCTTCGCTGAATACAACGGCATCTACGGCAAAGGTTTTTTCTACATTCAGGATATCTTCCCAGCAGATAGCTTTGATTTGGTCATACACTTCATCGGCGTTCTTGGCAGTGAAGCTCTTGATTGGTTTTAGGATACGGATTGCTGTACGCAGGCAGAAGTTTGCTTTGTACATCATTTCCTTGTCTCCACTGAAAGACACCATGCGTCGGCCTATTTCTATGTCGTTTGCCCCTAATGCAGTCAGTTCTTGTGCCAGTACTTCTTCCAGTCCTTGGAAGGTTTTGGCAATCATTTGAAATTGTTCGCTCATTTATTTAATAACTGTTTGACTATACTTTTTATATTGATTCTCTCTATGTTTGGCAAATTATTGCATCTATATATTCAATGTGCTGTATCTATATATCCAGCGTCACTCCGAACATCATCTGTTATAGATTCATTTCTTGGCTTTTGTTTGCACGATTCTCGCTCCTGGCGGCACATTTTCCGTTACCCAGATATTACCACCTACTGTGGCACCCTGCCCGATGGTGATGCGTCCCAGGATGGTGGCGTTGGAATAGACGATAACATTGTCTTCCAATATCGGATGGCGTGGAATACCTTTGATCGGTTTGCCGTCTGCATCCAGCGGGAAACTCTTGGCACCAAGTGTCACTCCCTGATATAGTTTCACATTATTGCCGATGATGCATGTCTCACCAATCACCACACCTGTTCCGTGGTCTATGGTGAAGTGGCTGCCGATGACGGCTCCCGGGTGGATATCTATTCCCGTTTCGCTATGGGCCATTTCGGTGATAATGCGGGGAATGAGAGGAACACCGAGCCTCAGCAATTCGTGCGCAATGCGGTAGTTGCTGATGGCGCGTATGGCCGGGTAGCAACTGATTACTTCTCCGAAACTATGTGCAGCAGGGTCGCCATTGTAGGCAGCCGCTACATCCGTAGCCAGTACACGGCGCATTTCCGGCAGGTGGCTGATAAACTTGGCGGCAATCAGCGCAGCTTCTTCGCGTTGAAGTTCGGTGCAGCAACTGCATTCGCCGTCGCCGGTAAAGCAAAGACCTGCAAGCACTTGCTCGGTCAGTAAGTCGAACAAACGTTCTACGTTTACTCCGATGTGGTACTTTACGGTACGACTGTTGACTGTGGAATTGCCGAAATAACCGGGGAAAAGTATGGCACGCGACAGCTCTACGATGTCATGCAACGCTTTGGCCGAAGGCAATGGATTACCGTCCGTGTGCTGATGAAACAGTCCTCTGTAAGATGAACTTTCCGATAGTTCATCGACTGCCTGTGTCAAAATGTGAGTAAAGTTCAATGGACTCATTGGGATATCCTTTTATAATAAGGTGGGCACAAAGGTAACTATTCTCAGCGAAAATCCCTCATTTATAGTATGAAAATCCCACAAATATGGTATTTCTTGTGAACCGTTATCCCGCTATCTTTGTACTTTATAAAGAAGAGTATAAATTAAAACCCAATAAGTTATGAAAAAGATAGCAAAACAGCTCACTGATCTTGTGGGCAACACTCCTTTACTAGAGCTGAGCAATTACAATAAAGCGAAAGGTTTAAAAGCCCGTTTGATCGTGAAACTGGAGTCATTTAACCCCGCCGGAAGTGTGAAAGACCGCGTGGCATTGGCGATGATTGAAGATGCAGAAGCTTCCGGTTTGCTGAAACCCGGAGCCACTATTATAGAACCTACCAGTGGAAACACCGGAATTGGGCTTGCATTTGTAGCTGCTGCAAAAGGTTATAAGCTGATTCTTACGATGCCCGACACCATGAGTGTAGAACGCCGTAACCTGCTGAAAGCCCTTGGTTCCGAACTGGTGCTTACACCGGGTGCCAATGGTATGAAGGGTGCCATAACCCGTGCTGAAGAACTGAAAGCTGCTACTCCGGGTGCGGTGATTCTTCAGCAGTTTGATAACCCTGCAAACCCTGCCATGCACGAACGTACTACAGGACAGGAAATCTGGAGGGATACGGAAGGTGTTGTTGATATTTTTGTAGCCGGTGTCGGTACCGGTGGAACCGTTAGTGGTGTAGGTGCCGCCCTGAAGAAACATAATCCTGCTGTGAAAGTAGTGGCAGTGGAACCTACTGACTCTCCTGTGCTTTCGGGAGGTGCACCGGGAGCACATAAGATACAGGGAATCGGTGCCGGTTTTGTTCCTAAGAACTACAACCCGGCGGTAGTAGATGAAATTCTGCTGGTAACGAATGATGATGCTATTCGTGCGGGCCGTGAATTGGCTAAGTTAGAAGGTTTGTTGGTAGGAATTTCGTCCGGAGCAGCAGTCAGTGCAGCTACCCGTCTGGCACTTCTTCCTGAAAATGCCGGGAAAACAATCGTTGCATTATTGCCGGATACGGGCGAACGTTATCTTTCGACGTTGCTGTATGCGTTCGAAGAATATCCGCTGTAAGATGCCTGATGGAATCTTTTAATGGAAATCTGTTGGATATTTGTTTTTGGACTTCGGAGTGAAGAAGTATTCTGATTGAAAATGTCGTACAGACTGAATTTGGAATGGTATAGATAAATATTTCTTTTATGCCCTTTAGAAGTGCCTGTGGCCCTACTTTGGTAGGGCTACACCTTTTGCTCCGGATGGCTACACCTTTAGGGTAAAAGGGGGTAGCTTTGGTATGGTTATGGGACTTGGAATAAAACAAATAAACCCTGCCTCACAAACATATGAGACAGGGAATATTTAATTACGACTAGACAGAAACAAAAAAATCATTTCAAAAGTTATTGTACACTTGGATTATTCTATCACAAATTAATTGAATATCAGTATTATATTTTTTATTTCTTCCATCATATTCTAGTCCCATTTCGTTAACCAAGATATTTTGTAAATAGTTTATCAGTTTTTTCTTGTCATGACAAAACTGAAGAATTACTGGAATATAACCTCTATATTCATCTATGGCTAACTCATAACCAACCCCAATAGGATCCCATTCGGCTAAAATTCGGTTTATCATTTCTAATTTTGTTTTCATATCACTCAAATAAATTAATAGATCCTTTTCCTATACCATTTCTTGTACCTAACATATTGCTGAATACACTAACAATCTTTCCCTTAGCATTTAATATAACTGTATTGCCATTTAATGTATATCTCATCTGTGCTCCATACCGTCCCATAGCTTCAACCGCTTCTCCTTCTCTAACGATCTTCAAAACATCTACTACCTTAAAACCACGGGTAATCATTTGATGAACACCATGCTTTGTAACTCCTCTAATTGTGGTTAATTGTGTCGTTCCAACTTGAGCTGCCATTTGAGTTGCAGCTTTAGCCCCACTTTTTCCCAATAAGTTGACTAAACCTTTAGCTCCCCAGCCAAAAATTTTTCCTAAGGCCACTCCACCGAATTCAGCAGCTCCATAATTCACTAAAGCTTGACCAATCGGTATCCCAATACTATTCAAAGAACGATTTATAAGTCCATTGAACAGCCTTGATTTGGAAGCCTCCGATAACAGACTATTCTCACCAAGAAAAAGGTTCTGCAACTTAGGGCTGGAAGCGATCAAATCAAAAGCATTGACCGGCTTATTGGCTACAATACCACCGTTCTCATAGTAATTGACATACCGGTCCTTACTTATTTCTATAGATACGGAAGATCCGACCCATGTCCATCCTTCAGCAATGTCGCCACCTCTTTCAGCCCAATGATAATTGCCGTCACTATCCTTATACCAGTCCGCTCCCGTAGGATCTATCCTATTTATAGGATCACCTCCACAATAAACATAAGGAGAGGTTGAGTAATACCTTTCGGATGAAGGATCTACCGTAGTAAAGATTCCCAGTGCCGCATCATACTGTCTCGCCCCATAATCATACCAGTTCAGCCCCTTCTTTGCATCCAGTTCCTTACCATTATACTTATAAGGCTGCAAATTCTCTTCACTTGCAAAGACACCTCCGAATGGATAATAATGGTTGATTTCTTCTACGCCAC
>ERZ835051.4319-NODE-4319-length-9961-cov-2.741369_pt1 | contig 9961 bp, 5 predicted proteins | sample MGYA00519575_ERZ835051 | MGnify/ENA primary metagenome ERZ835051 (study PRJEB31850, sample SAMEA3708769) | human gut metagenome | biome: human gut; feature: human-associated habitat; material: faeces | place: China | collected 2014 ... | reverse complement strand
ACATCATTGATAACTAGATGCTTATGCGAAAAGGATGAAATTCTTTATCGCTATTAATCTAAAATTAATATGGCATTAAGGACTGTAATTCTATATTTGCTTCAGAAACGGATGGGATATCCTCCACTATGTTTCTGATGACTTGAGCGGATCAACTATAACCTTATAAAATGATGGAAATATGAAAAACGACACTTCTTAATTACTGCTTGGACTTACTTGTCAGAGAAAGTTTTCTTGAGATGAAAACGGTTTGAATCAATTAATGTTAATCTATAAATTATGAAAACAGGAAAGAGCAAAGATCATTTGCAAAGAGTTTTTTTAAGGTTCCTTTATTTGATAATGGGGAGCATCCTTTCTTTGGATTCTGTTATGGCGCAGGAAAACCTGAAAGTTTCCGGGCAGGTGACAGACAATAAAGGAGAAGCCATTATCGGAGCCTCAGTGAAAGTTCTGAAAACGGGTACGGGGACTATTTCTGATATGGATGGTAAGTTTACTATCCAGGTTCCTGTGGGAGCGGAACTGGAGATAGGATATGTCGGCTATAATCCGAAGAGAGTGAAAGTGGTGAATAAAAACTTCGTAACGGTAGTCCTTGAGGAGAATGTGGTAGCATTGGGCGATGTAGTTATTGTCGGATATGGCATTCAGAAAAAGGAAAGTCTGACAGGAGCTATCGGAAACCTGAAAGTAGATGATATCGTAAAGACCAAGGCACCTAGTTTGGCACAGGCTATTCAAGGAAAGGTAGCCGGTCTGCGGATCAGACAGGAGAATGGAGAGCCGGGTAAGTTCAGTTCCAATATCAATGTCCGTGGCTTCGGAACTCCTTTGTTTGTGATTGACGGAGTGGTGAGAGACGGTTCCAGCGAATTTCAACGGCTGAATCCGGAAGATATTGAAAGCATATCTTTTCTGAAAGATGCTACTGCCTCTATCTATGGTATGAATTCGGCGAATGGTGCCGTGATTGTTACCACCAAGAAAGGGGCTACAGGCAAACCGCGTATTACGTTGAACGCCAATGTCGGCATTACTTCTCCTACCAATGTGCCGGAGATGGCCAACGCCGGACAATATATGACCATGCGAAATGAGGCGGAAATCAATGCAGGCAGACCGGCTTATATCACAAAGGACGAATTGACCAAATGGCAGCAAGGTGCTCCCGGTTATGAGAGTGTAGACTTGTATGATGCCGTTTTCAATAAGCACGCCACACAGTTCCAGACGACTCTGTCCCTGGAAGGTGGTACCGACAAAGTAAGTTATTACGGTAGTTTCGGTTATGCCACCGATAACAGCTTGTTGAAGAATAACGCATTGACTTATGATAAATATACATTCCGTTCCAATGTCAGTCTGAAGATTACCAAAGACCTGACAGCCAGTATCAATCTTGGCGGACGTTATGATACCACCAACCGTCCCTGGTTTCCTTTCTATGATATATTTAAGAGTACGCGTGTAAATCCGCCTACTACTTCTATCTATGCCAATGACAATCCGGATTATTATAATAACTTCTCTTATGTCCCTAATCCGGCGGCTATGATCGATGCCGATTATACCGGAAGCGCTAAAGAGCGGAATAAGAACTTGCAGACACAGTTTGCATTAGAGTATAATATTCCTTATGTAAAGGGGCTGAAGGTGAAAGGTACTTTTATCTACGATTACAATAACTACGGATATAAGGCAACGCGGAAAGGTTTTAAGACATATACCTATGGCGAATATACGGGCGAGTATACGGCGGCAGATGCCAACTATCCGGCTTTACTCCAGGATAATCGCAGAGAATCGGAACGGGTGGATATGCAGTTCCAGACAAACTATAACAGAACGTTCGGCAACCATACCATCGGAGCTACTTATGTCTTCGAAAGACGCGAAGAGAAAGCAAACTGGATGAATGGTGAGCGCAAGTTTGACTTTTTCACAATCGGTGAACTGGACAATGCACGCGAATCTGACCAGAAAGTATCCGGTTCCTCGGAACACCAGGCTTATCTTTCTCATATCGGGCGTCTGACCTATGATTATAAAGGCAAATATCTGGCAGAGCTTGCTTGCAGATACGACGGTTCTTATCGATATGCTCCGGGCAGCAGATGGGCATTCTTTCCGTCCGCTTCCGTAGGATGGAGGATTTCGGAAGAGAGCTTTATCAAAGACAACTTCAAGTTTGTCGATAATCTGAAACTTCGTTTCTCTGCCGGTCGTTCGGGGCAAGATGCCGGTGATCCGTTCCAATACTTCTCCGGTTACACGTTGAACAGTGGCGGATATGTATTCAGCCAGGGAAATTATACCAATGGAGTAGCTTCTCCTGTGATGATCAATAAGAATCTGACCTGGATTAAAGTGAATATGTATAATATTGGTATTGACTTTTCAATCTTTAACCGGCTGATCGCAGTAGAGTTTGATATTTATCAGCGTGACCGCAGCGGCCTGTTGGCCGACCGTTACGGTTCTCTTCCCAATACGTTCGGTTCCAAGTTGCCACAGGAAAACCTGAACGGCGACCGTACGAGGGGTATTGAATTTACATTGACTCATACCAACAAAATCGGTGATTTCCACTACAGTGTATCCGGTAACTTTAACTTGGCGCGTACCCAACGCCGTTATATAGAGAGCGGTCCTTACAAGAGCAGTATGGAAAGATGGAGAAACCAGTCATCCAACCGCTGGGGAGATTTTATCTGGGGGTATCAGACGGACGGACGTTTCCAGAACTTTGACGAGATTAATACATATCCGATTCAGAATGGGGATAACGGAAATTCCAAGGAACTTCCCGGTGACTACATCCTGAAAGACGTAAACGGTGACGGAGTGGTGAATGATCTGGACAAGACCCCTTTATTCTGGTCCGGCAGCCCGTTGATTCACTATGGTTTCAATGTGGAAGCATCCTGGAAGAACTTCGACTTCTATGCTCTTTTTCAAGGTTCTGCCCTGTACACGGTGCAGTTTGACGAGGTATACGCAAAGATGCTCTGTTTCAAGGGTGGCAATACCCCCGAATACTTCTACGACCGTTGGCATCTGTCCGACCCGTATGATGCGAACAGTGAATGGATACCGGGAGAATGGCCGGCCATCCGTCTGGAGCAGGACATGGGATCGTTCTATACGAGGGATTCGCAGATATGGCGTAAGAACGCTTCTTATCTGAGACTGAAAACAATTGAGATCGGCTACACCTTCAGTCCCCGACTGATGCATAAACTGGGTATCGGTAGTTTAAGAATCTATGCGAACGGAAATAACCTGTTTACTGTCTGTGACCCGTTTGTAAAGGCATTCGATCCGGAAAAGATTGAAGGAGACTATAGTGCCGGCTTGAATTATCCTCTGAATAAGAGCTTTAACTTTGGATTGACCTTGAACTTTTAAAGAAGATGATTATGAAAATATATAGTTATTTATTATTGGGAGCTATGTTCCTGCTGGGCGGATGTAGCGATTTGCTTGATATCGATCCGAAGAATAAAATTCCGGCGGATGAATTGTTCTCTACTCCGGAAGGAGTACAGGCACATATGGCCAATCTGTACGGTCGTTTGCCTATCGAAGATTTTACCTATTCACCGAATCGCGGCTTCAATGTGGGAGTCGGTACGGATGTGAATAATGCCGGTTTTATGGCTGCTCATTTCTGTGATGAGGCTATCCATCCGGAGTACAATGACTTTGGAGAAGAGTGGTTCGATTATTGGGAAGACGGTTATAAACTCATTCGTGATTTAAACAGTCTGTTGGTTACTATTCCTACATTGACCAGTATTACCGAACAGCAAAAGAATGAGATCAATGCGGAAACTCATTTCCTGAGAGCTTATACCTATTTTGCCTTAGCCAAAAGATACGGTGGGGTACCTATCATTAAAGAACCGCAGGAGTATAACGGTAATATCGAAGAACTGCGTGTCCCCAGAAATACGGAGAAAGATACTTGGGACTTTGTCTTGGAAGAATGTGACCAGGCAGTATCGCTTTTTGGAGATGCGAATGAAAATGATGTGCTGAGAGCGAACAAATGGGTAGCATTGGCACTGAAGTCAAGAGCAGCTCTGTATGCAGCTTCCGTTGCCAAGTTTACTCATCAGCCTTATGTCTCTTTCTCTGGTCCGGCTGTTGACCAGAAGCTGGTAGGTATAGAAGTTATATCGGCTGATCATTATTATGATGAATGTATATCAGCTTCACAGGAAATCATGAATAGTGGTAAGTTCGGTCTTTACAAACCTTCCCCCGCTACTCCGGAAGAAGCGACAACCAACTATCAAAAGTTATTTGAACAACCTTTCCAATGTCTGGACGGATTGAAAGAGCCTATCTTCATGAAGGCCTATGCTGCAAATACCATTCTGGCACATAACTATGATGTCTGGTTCAGCCCCCGTCAGATGATCCTCGACCCGAATCTCTATCCCGGTCGTATGAATCCGACACTGGATTTTGTCGACTCTTTCGAAGATTATACGGATGACGGAACCGGAACACCCAAGCCGATCAGCACTCGTGTGGATGGAAATGAAAGTGATTATGATGGATTTAACTTATCCACCCGATACCTGTCTTTCCCGATAGATAAACCTTACCAGGCATTTGCCGGTCGTGATGCCCGTTTGAGTGCCATGGTGTTATTCCCGGGACAGAACTTCGGAAGTACGAAGATCATTATCCAGGGTGGTCTGGTGAAAGCTGACGGTTCCGGTTATCATTATAGGACTCAGGCTTCGGAGAAGGGACAGGATGGTCTGATCTATTATACTTACGGAGCGGAGAAAAGCACGGAATATTCAGGATTCGATCCGACTTTGGGACATTATACCCGCAGCGGATTCCTGTTTAAGAAGTTCTTGCAGATAGAAAGTCCGGTTGAGCAGGCATGGAGTAAAGGTACACAGCCTTGGATCGATTTCCGTTATGGGGAAATTCTTCTCAACTATGCAGAAGCTGTTATCGAAAAGACAACCTCTACTTCTGCTGAAAAACAGGCTGCACAAGACGCTTTGAATGCGGTCCGCAAAAGAGCGGCTCACAAAGATGACATTGCATTGACTCAGGCGAATGTTCGCAAAGAACGTTTTGTCGAGCTGGCATTTGAAAACAAACGCAGATGGGATTTGTCGCGCTGGAGAACTTTCCATAAGGAATTTGAAAACCGGGTGAGAAAGGGACTTGTACCTTTCCTTGACCTGCGGACAAATCCTGCGCATTATGTATTTGTACGTGTCAATCCGTTGGGCATTGAATCAAAGACCTTTGATTATAGCTGGTATTATAAGAGTATTCCGGGTACGGGGGCTAATGGTCTGGTACAGAATCCTTAATTAGTATATTCTAAAATATAGATTAGATATGAAAAAGCTTCTATTTTTATTATGCGTTGTAGTAGCAGGCAGTATGTTTTACTCTTGTGAAAAAGATAATCTCGAAGGGCCGGATGCAATCTTTGCCGGCGAACTGAGAGACCGGAAGACCGGAGAACTCATTCAACAGGAGATATCGGACGGTTCCCGCGTTTATTTCATCGAACAGGGGTGGGGAGATAATCCTCCTGTTCAGAATATGGTCGTTAAAAAAGACGGAACGTTTTATAACGGTATGATTTTCTCCGGTGACTATAAAATCATCCTGAATCGTGGGAACTACGTTCCTTTGGATACTCTGGATATGAAAATAAAGCCGGGAAAGAATTATCAGGTCTTCGAAGTGAATCCTTATCTGCGGATCATTGAACCGGAAATATCTGTGATCGGAAGAAAGGTAGTGGCGAAATTCAAACTGGAGCAGGTGACCAGTAACGAGGTCTATCGTATTTCGTTGTTTGCACACTCTCACATCGATGTATCCAACAAACTGAATATTGTCAACCGGACAGAAGAACTAAACCGTTCCATTACTGATGGTGAGGCTTTCGAATTGTCTATCAATCTGGAAGACTACACTTCCACGCTGGTTCCGGGCAAGAGTTATTATTTCCGGATCGGTGCACAGTCTCACGGAAGTGAGACAAAGTACAATTATTCGGCATCTGTACAGTTGGATATTTAGCATAAAAACGGAAAAGCCATGAGAAAGTATTTACAGTTGGTATTCCTTGCGGTCTCTGTCTTTTGTTCAGAGATATTGTTGGCAGAATCTCGTGATCCGGTCCGGATACTGGATTTGAGAACGCTCAATGAACTTGATCTGAAAGAACAGGAGAAGGCGGAGCAACTATGGGACATTATGCATACGACAGCTACCTTGCAAGGCATTGTGAATCGGAATAGTCCGAGATTGTACATTCGCTATGTCAAGAACGGGCAGGGAGAGAATGTCGATGATTATTGGTGGAATAAATACCGTCAGGCAGGACAGTGGCTGGCGGGACGTGATACGATAGCTTACACGGAACTGTCGGATGTCGTGACCGTTTTCAGAAAAGAAATACGCGGAGTGGTTGTTTATGACTCAAAAGTAGCATCTACCAGTAATATTGCTTCATCTGTGGCAGGAATCGAGAATCTGATAGCTGTGCGCTATGACATATCTCCCAATAGTCTCTATACCCGTTTGGTACTGCAAGGACCGAAGCTGGCTGTGAAATGCTGGCTGGTGAACAAAGATGGTTCTTCTCTTTTCACGGGCAAAGGAAGGATTGCCGGAACCGGTCAACCTTCGACAGGATCTCTGAAAATCGATCCCTATGTATGGTTTATAGAGAAATACCTGAAGAAAGGGTTATGCAATACGGAGTACGCCGCTTATTACATCGACCAGTTCTGGCGTACCGATCCTACCCGGACGGTAACGAACCATCACCAATTGACCAATCATGACTTTTTTGTCAGCAAGAAAGCTTTTTTCTTTGACCTTTCTCCTTGGGGAGACGAGCCGGCAACGGATGATCCGACACAAGAAGAAGGACTGGACTTGCAGATACTGAAAACTTTTCTGCAAGAAGCCTATAAGCAAAATAAAGGAGAGAAATTCTGCTATATCGGAGGTTTCCCGAGCTGGATTTATAAATATACGCAGCATGCTGGAGGAAAGCATGAAGATGTAGCTACCGAGTGGGAATTTTCCCGTATTATCAGTGCTTATAATGCCTTTAAGGATGCCGATGCCATCGGACTGGGAGCATTGGCTAACTCCTCCTTCTGGCAACATTTTCCTCTTCAGGAAAAGTATCCCCAAAAGTGGGTGACACATCAGGAACTGATGGACAGAGGCTATCTGAACCGTGACGGAACAATCAACTTTCAGGGACGGAACTTTATCCTCTTCTATGTAGGCGATTATGATTCCTCCTCCTGGATTGCTCAGACTACCCCTTTCCTGTGGGACGAACCTAGCCGGGGAGAAGTGCCTTTGATGTGGTCTGTCAGTCCTGTACTTGCAGAACGCGTTCCGATGGTGATGCATAATTATCGGGTGACGGCTACTCCGAATGATTATTTTGCCGCTGCTGACAATGGTGCCGGATATTTAATGCCGGGTATGTTGCAAGAGCCTCGCTCGGTGTCCGGATTGAAAAGCGGATTGAGTGCATGGGCAAAGCATTGCAGCAAATATTATCAGAAGTGGGGATTGACCATTACAGGATTTGTGATTGACGGCGAAGCCCCCGGACTGGATTCAGACGGATTGGACTGTTACGCATCGTTCAGTCCGAATGGAATAGTTCCGCAGAAGATGCCTTTGACATTGCTGCACAATGATATGCCGGTGATCCGGGCAGATTATGATTACCGCAGGGCAACGGATGTGATTGTGGAAAGAGTGGAGAAACGTCCGGTTCCTTTCCATTGGTTCAGAGCCATATTGAAGTCACCTTCCTGGTATAAAGGGATTTGTGATGAGTTGAAACAGCGGCATACGAATATTGAATTGCTGGATGCACCGACATTTTTTGAACTCTATCGTATCTATCTGAAGCAGCATCCGGATGCTGCTGCCGGAAAGATAACGATGAACTAACCTGATTAATGAACAGACATATTCATATAGAATGATGATGAACAGATTGAATATAAAAAGAACAGTCGGCTCCTGTTTGATGGCGATGGCGTTTTTTTCGTGTACCCATACGGATCAGACGCCCGCAAAAGACTTTGTCGATTATGTAAATCCATATATCGGCAATATCAGCCATCTGCTGGTGCCTACTTACCCAACCGTACATCTGCCGAACTCGATGCTCAGGGTCTATCCGGAAAGGGGAGACTATACATCGGACAGGGTAAACGGCCTTCCGGTCGTGGTGACCAGTCATAGAGGCAGCTCGGCTTTTAACCTGAGTCCGGTGCAGGGAGAGGTATCCCGACCGATTGTATCTTACTCCTATGATTTGGAGAATATTACCCCCTATAGTTATTCCGTATACCTGGATGAGGCTGATATACAGGTTGAGTATGCCCCTTCACATCAGGCTGGTATTTATCATATCAGTTTTGGGACGGAAGGTGATAATGCTTTGGTGGTGAATACGAAGAACGGAAAGCTGGTCGCTGAAGAAAAAGGAGTCAGTGGCTATCAGATTATTGACAACACTCCTACCAAAATCTATCTGTATCTCGAAACCAGTCAGCTACCTTTACGTAAAGGGGTACTGGCAGATGGAAAAGTTGATATGGAAAGTAAGGAAGGCAGTGCCATCGCTTTGTATTATGGAAGCGAGAAGAACCTGAATTTACGTTACGGAATTTCCTTTATCAGTGCCGAGCAGGCAAAGAAGAATCTGCAACGTGACATCACCACCTATGATGTAAAGGCGGTGGCGGATGCCGGACGCAGGATATGGAATAAGACATTGGGCAAGATTGTGATAGAAGGCGGTTCGGAAGACGAAAAAGAAATCTTCTACACTTCCCTTTATCGTACCTACGAACGCATGATCAATCTTTCGGAGGACGGGAAATATTACAGTGCTTTCGATGGCAAGATTCATGAAGATGGCGGAGTACCTTTTTATACAGATGACTGGATATGGGATACTTACCGGGCTACACATCCGTTGCGTATCTTGATAGAACCGCAGAAGGAACTCGATATGATTCGTTCATATATACGGATGGCAGAACAGTCGGACAGAAGATGGATGCCTACCTTCCCCGAAGTGACCGGAGACAGTCACCGGATGAATGGCAATCATGCAGTGGCAGTTATCTGGGATGCTTATTGCAAAGGATTGAAAGACTTTGATCTGGAGGCTGCTTATGAAGCCTGCAAAGGAGCGATTACAGAGAAAACGTTGTTGCCCTGGCTGAGATGTCCGTTGACGGAGCTCGATAAGTTCTATCAGGAAAAAGGATTTTCCTGCACTGAACCCTGGCGAAGAAGAGACTTGCAAGGCTGTTCATTCGTTCGAGAGACGACAAGCGGTTGCGGTTATGTTGGGTAACTGTTACGATAATTGGTGTCTGGCACAGATAGCCAGAACATTAAACAAGACCGATGACTATAAGAAGTTTATGAGGATGTCTTATACGTACCGGAATGTTTATAATGCGGAAACGGGTTTCTTTCATCCCAAGAACAAGGACGGAAAGTTTATCGAACCGTTTGACTATCGATATTCGGGAGGACAGGGGGCACGTGGCTATTATGGTGAAAACAACGGTTGGATCTATCGTTGGGATGTGCAGCACAATCCGGCGGATTTGATTGCCTTGATGGGTGGACAGGCTTCATTTATCGAGAGATTGAATCAGACATTCAATGAACCGTTGGGGCGGAGCAAGTTTGATTTCTATCATCAGTTGCCGGACCATACCGGTAATGTCGGCCAGTTCTCTATGGCAAATGAACCTTGTCTGCATATTCCTTATTTGTATAACTATGCCGGTCAGCCGTGGATGACACAAAAAAGGATTCGCGTTTTGCTGAACCAGTGGTTCCGTAATGACTTGATGGGCGTTCCCGGTGATGAAGACGGAGGTGGAATGAC
>ERZ835051.4318-NODE-4318-length-9966-cov-4.377560_pt1 | contig 9966 bp, 9 predicted proteins | sample MGYA00519575_ERZ835051 | MGnify/ENA primary metagenome ERZ835051 (study PRJEB31850, sample SAMEA3708769) | human gut metagenome | biome: human gut; feature: human-associated habitat; material: faeces | place: China | collected 2014 ... | reverse complement strand
TGCTACCGGTAAGCCTATACAACCGAATGCGGCACCCGGTGATACGAAATTTGAGGATTTGAACGGAGACGGTGTGATCAGCGATGATAACGAGGACCGTACGATGATAGGCAAACCTAATCCGGATTGGATAGTTGGACTTACTGTTGCGGCTGATTGGAATGGCTTTGATTTAAGTGCCTTTTTCCAAGGTTCTTTCGGGGCGGATGTTTTCGATGCGTTACGCCGTTATGAGCTGGCGGCGGTCAATTATACGTCGGATGCTTTGGAGCGATGGACTGGACCGGGTACCTCCAATTCGATGCCAAGGATTGTCTTGGGTGATACGCCTAAGAACTTCCGTCCGTCTACTTTGTTGGTTCACGATGCTTCTTTCTTGCGCTTACGTAATTTACAGGTAGGTTATACGCTACCGGCTCAGTTGACCCGGAAAGCTTATATACAACGCTTGAGATTTTATGCGTCGTTCGATAATTTGTTGACTATTACGGGATACAAGGGAATGGATCCGGAAATCGGTTCGACAATGGGTATAGATAAGGGTGTATATCCTCAAGCCCGGGTTTATACATTTGGATTGAATTTGACATTTTAATCATTAAAATTAGTGTTATGAATAAATATATTTATCTGCTAGCCGTTGTATTCGGACTAAGTGGCTGCAATGATTTTTTAGAGTTGTCTCCGACGAATAAGGTTATCGAAACGGATTATTACAAGACACAGGAGGATTTGACCGAGGCATTGGTCGCTGCCTATGACCCGTTGAAATGGAACGCTTATAATGCGTATAGCTCTTATGAACTGGTAAGTAATATCATGTCGGATGATGCGGAGACCGGTGGATCGACGGTCTCGGATCAACCGCAGTTGCAGCGAGTGAATGATTTTACCAATTGGGTGACACCGACAAACTTACCCGAGGGTTTATGGGGGCGTTCGTATGAGGGTGTGAACCGTGCGAATATCGTGATAGAGAAATGCCCTCTTCTTCCGGAGGGGACGATGTCGGAGGAGCTTCGTGATCGTTATGTGGCTGAGGCTCATTTCTTGCGTGTATTTTATTATTTCCAGTTGTGGCGTTTCTTTGGATACATACCGTATTACGAGACGAATTTGGGGTTGGATGATATAACAACTGTCCCTCAGTTACAGCCGGATGAGGTCTATGCGAAATTAATCGAGGATTTAGATAATAATGTTATTGGGAAGTTACCTAAGATAGTCCCGGCTAATGAGAAAGGACGAGCTACGAATGGTGCCGCTATCGCGATGAAAGCACGTATCGTTCTATATCAGAATGATGATACTAAAATGAAGGAGATCGCCAGCCAATTGAAAGAACTAATTACCGATCCTGCCTATCAATATGATTTGATCCCGGATTATAAAGTTCTTTTTGATGATGAGTATGAATGGTGCAAAGAATCTGTTTTTGAAGTCAATTATACGGAAATCGGGAACTCGAATGATTGGGCAGGCAAGGCTAATCAAGGTAACTCCGATATAATAATGCTAGGAGCCAGAGGTTTGAAAGATCCTAATAATGTATATGTGGAAGGTTGGGGTTTTGCGCCTGTAACAAAAGCATTGAATGATGCGTTTTTACCAAATGATCCTAGAAAGTGGACAACAATCATAGATCATGAGGAGTTTAGAGCGGAAGGCGGGACGGTTAGCTCGGATGTGAATCAATATACAGGATATAGCGTACGCAAATATCATCCTCGTGCGGGGTATTCTTCTACGGTTGGCACGGAAGCGCTGAATTATAAGAACAATTACCGTGTAATTCGTTTCTCCGACGTATTATTGATGGCATCGGAAGCTTTGTTGAGAAGTGGAGGTAGCGTAGGCGAGGCACAGGATTATTATGCGAGAGTCGTTAAACGTGCGATGGGGGATGATTATAAGGTTCCGGTGGTTTCATTGGATAATATCTATAAGGAACGCCGTTATGAGTTTGCGATGGAAGGTATTCGTTATTGGGATTTAGTACGTACGAACCAAGCAAAAGATTTTATCAAAGGTTGGGATGATACAAAGAAATACTTACCGATCCCTCAGTCGGAGATTGATAAGTCGGATGGCCATTTGGTACAGAACCCTCATTTCTAAGAATTGAGCTGTATTTACATTTGTTCATTTTAGGAGAACCTGATAGCTTTTAATTTGTTGATAATTAGATATGGATGTGTGATCATTTGTCCACATCCATGTTTTTTGTCTTTAAGTAAATAGTTTAAATCGATAAAATATGAGATTAAAATAGAGTAATAACGGTACACGAATACCCATTTGCGACCGCTTACGATCCCGTTCGTTGGCTATTCACTTACGGATCCAAAAAGAAGGACATTTCTTTTTAGATGGGATAGGCTTGTATTCCAGATCTTTTTATGTACATTTGAAGCCACCCAATAGTGGGGTAACTAAAACATGATATGACTATGGAAAAGAAAACAGAAAAAGAGGAGAAGTATATGAAGGAATTACAAGATCGATATATCCGTTTCGACTGGGCCATCAAACGCCTACTCCGGCAAAAAGCGAATTTCGGAGTGCTAGAAGGCTTTCTTACCGTGTTCTTGGGCGAGCAGATCAAGATTGAGGAGATATTGGAGAGTGAGGGAAACCAGCAAATGGCCGATGATAAATTCAATCGGGTGGATATCAAGGCTAAGAACACAAAGGGAGATATCATCCTTATCGAGATCCAGAATACCCGCGAGCTTTATTATTTGGAACGTGTGCTCTATGGCGTGGCGAAGGCCGTCACCGAGCATCTTCATTTGGGGCAGGACTATTCCGAGGTGAAAAAGATCTATTCTATCAGTATCCTTTATTTTGATATAGGCGTAGGAACCGATTATCTGTATCACGGGCAGAACCAATTTGTCGGCGTGCATACCCATGATCATTTACAGGTAAATACCAAGGAGAGGGGTGCGATCGTCAAGCGTCTTCCTTCGGAGATCTTTCCGGAGTATATATTGGTTCGGGTGAATGAGTTTGATAAGGTGGCCGTGACCCCCTTGGAGGAATGGGTGCGATACTTGAAAGATGGGATCATAACTTCCGAAACGACAGCCCCTGGCTTGGAAGAGGCACGAGAGAAATTACGCTATTACTCAATGTCTCCCGAGGAACGTTATGCTTATGACGAACATCTGAATGCGATTATGATCCAGAATGACGTGTTGAGCACTGCTAAGTTTGAAGGACGGGAAGAGGGATTAGCGGAAGGTCGAGAAGAAGGCCGTGTGGAAGAACGTCTAGAAACAGCTCGGCGTATGCGGTCTGATGGGCTTTCGATGGAAATGGTCGTGCGTTATACTGGTTTGTCAGAGGAGGAAATAAATAATTTATGATATCCTTGGGGCTTTGCTAGCGGAGCAGGATCGGTTCTTTTAAGTTCTTGGCCTGCTCCTCGGATGATGTTCCAGTATCTCTTTGCGAAGGAATTCCCGGTCGATATGTGTATATATCTCGGTGGTGGTGATTTTCTCATGCCCCAGCATCTCTTGGATAGCGCGTAAGTTGGCGCCGCCTTCCAGCAAGTGGGTGGCGAAAGAATGACGGAAGGTATGGGGACTTACGTTTTTATGGATACCGGCGGCCTCCGTCTGTTGCTTGATGATATGAAATACCATGATACGGGAGAGGGCCGTTCCTCGCCGGCTTAGAAATAAAATATCCTCGAAGCCTTTTTTAACCACGACCGAATTCCGGTCATACAGATAGTTTTTAATTTCCCGCAAAGCAACTTCGGAGATAGGAACAAGCCGTTGTTTGCTTCCTTTACCCTCTACCCGGATGAAACCTTCCTTGGGATATATATCCGAATAACGCAGGCCAGTAAGCTCCGATACGCGCAGTCCGCAACTATATAAAACCTCCAGCATCGCACGGTTCCGCTGTCCCTCGGGAAGCGTGAGGTCTATCGTGTCGAGAATGCTATTTATCTCGTTGACGGTTAATACTTCCGGCAGCTTCAATCCGATCTTGGGAGACTCTAACAATTCGGTCGGATCATTTGTTATATAATTGTCAAGCAATAAGAAACGATAGAACGATTTGATACCCGAGATGATGCGTGCTTGCGATCGGGGATGGATGCCGATGTCACGTAATTGGGCGATGAACTGTTGCAAGTCGTCGTAGCTGATCTCCTTAACGTCCTTTTTCTCATCCTCTGCGAAACGTAGCAATTTGTCAAGATCTGTCAAATAGGCGTCGATGGAGTTGGCTGAGAGCGATTTTTCTAATCGTAAATAGGTGTTATATCGGTTTATTATATCTTTTCCTTGTCGCATTGTCGGTATGTCGTTATGAATGTGTCAAATAAAATCCTTACCTTTGCCGGATAATTCCGGCCTCAACGGGCGGTACAAAGGTAATAAACTTACAATAAGAATGAAGAAGATTCAGATCATCAATGGCCCTAATTTGAATCTGTTGGGCAAGCGAGAACCGACAGTATACGGAAATGCCTCGTTCGAGGACTATTTGAGCGAGTTACGTGCCCGCTTTCCTCAGTGTGAGATATCTTATTATCAAAGTAATGTGGAAGGAGAGATAATTAACAAGATCCATGAGGTGGGTTTTGAATATGACGGTATCGTGTTGAACGCCGGCGCTTATACGCATACTTCCATTGCGTTGCACGATGCTATCAAGGCGGTTACTACGCCAGTCGTGGAAGTGCATATCTCGAATGTGCATGCCCGTGAATCGTTTCGTCATGTGTCGATGATATCGGCGGCATGCAGGGGAGTGATTCTTGGGTTTGGGCTGGATTCGTATCGGTTGGCGATCGAATCGTTTATGTGATAGAAGGTTTAGAAGGTTATCAAATAGAATTAATAATTAGGTTATAATAATTTAAGGTATATGTTAAAGCATACGAAGATTGTTGCTACAGTTTCCGACCAGCGCTGCGACGTTGCGTTCGTTGAGGCGTTATATAAAGCGGGAATGAATGTGGTGCGCCTGAATACGGCTCACATGATGGAAGAGGGGTTGACCCGTGTGGTAAATAACGTCCGTACAGTATCCGACCGTATCGGTATCTTGATGGATACAAAGGGGCCGGAAGTACGTACCACGACGACGGTAAACAAGGAACCGATCCCTTTCAAGACTGGAGAGATCGTGAAGGTAATCGGTAATCCCGATCAGGAAACTTCGCATGATTGTATTTGTGTGTCATATAAGAATTTCGTGAACGACTTGGCGATTGGCAGCGACATCCTTATCGATGATGGTGATCTGGAAATGAAGGTTACCGGGAAATCCGGCGATTGTTTGCTTTGCGAGATCCAGAATGACGCTACGCTAGGTAGCCGCAAGAGCGTGAATGTGCCGGGCGTACGTATCAATTTGCCTTCGTTGACTGAGAAAGACCGTAATAATATCCTTTGGGCGATCGATCATGATCTCGATTTTATCGCTCACTCATTTGTTCGCAACAAACAGGACGTATTGGATATCCAACGTATCTTGGACGAGCGTAACAGCCCTATCAAGATTATCGCTAAGATCGAGAATCAAGAGGGTGTAGACAATATCGAGGAGATTTTGGAAGTGGCTTATGGCGTTATGATCGCTCGTGGTGACTTGGGTATCGAGGTTCCGGCCGAGAAGATCCCGGGTATCCAGCGTATGCTGATCCGTAAATGCGTGGAGGTGAAGAAGCCGGTTATCGTGGCTACGCAAATGCTTCATTCCATGATTAATAATCCTCGTCCTACTCGTGCCGAGGTTACGGATATCGCCAACGCTATTTATTATCGTACGGATGCTTTGATGTTAAGCGGTGAGACGGCTTATGGAAAATATCCGATCGAGGCGGTACAGACCATGACGAAAGTGGCTCGTGAAGCCGAGAAGACCAAGCTTTCTGCGAATGATATCCGTGTGCCGATCGAGGGGAATGATTTAGACGTGACTTCTTTCTTGGCGAAACAAGCCGTTAAGTCTTCTTCTAAATTACATGTGAAGGCGATTATCACGGATAGTTATACGGGTCGTACGGCACGTTATCTGGCCGCTTTCCGCGGAACCTCTACTGTGTTCGCTATATGCTATAATCCTCGTGTGATGCGTATGTTGGGTCTTTCTTATGGGGTATGGGCGGTTCATCAGCCGTACAACGACAGTCGTAGGGGATATTTCTATGATGCGTTGAACCAGCTGATCCATAGCGGACGTATCACTCGCAACGATATGGTAGCGTATTTGAGCGGTAGCTTCGGCGAAGGTGGCGGTACCAGCTTTTTGGAGATTAACAACGTAGGAAAGGTGCTGGATGCCGGCACGCAATATCAGTTGCCTACTTTTAAAGAGTAAGAGGAATGTTTACGGGCGAGATTGATGCGTATATTCTTTCTCATATAGATGAAGAAGGGGATTTGCTGTCGGCGTTGAATCGCGACGCCAATGTGAACCTTCTCCGTCCGCGTATGCTATCCGGGCATTTGCAGGGTAGGATATTGAAGATGTTTTGCCGGATGATTCGTCCGAGAAGAGTCTTGGAGATCGGGACTTATACGTCTTATGCCACTTTGTGTATGGCGGAAGGCATGGAAGAGGGGGCGTTGATCCATACGATCGAGATCAATGACGAGATGGAGGATTTTATCATGAAATATCTTTCCCGCTCGCTACATAAGGACAAGATAAAAGTCCATTTTGGGGATGCGATGGAGATTATCCCCCGTTTGGATGAGACGTTCGATATGGTTTTTATCGATGCCGACAAACGCCTGTATTCCGAGTATTATGATTTGGTATTCCCGATGGTCCGTCCGGGCGGCTTGATTCTCGCGGATAATACGCTTTGGGACGGTAAAGTGGTAGAAGAAGTGCATCCTTCCGATAAACAAACGAAGGGAATACTGGTTTTTAATGAAAAGGTTAAGCAAGACGATCGGGTAGAGAAGGTGATCCTCCCTTTACGTGACGGCTTGACGATGATCTGGAAAAAGTAAATAATAAAGCGTATGGAAAGTACTAGATTACAAAAGATCGAACGCCTTCTTCAGAAGGAGTTGAGTGATATATTTCAGAAGCAGACGCAAGGAATGCATGGCGTATTGGTCTCTGTCAGCGTAGTTCGTGTAAGTCCGGATTTAAGTGTGGCGAGAGCTTATTTAAGCATTTTCCCGTCGGATAAATCGCAAGAGCTATTGGAGGCTATACGGAGCAATACGAAAGCGATCCGTTTTGATTTGGGGCAACGTATTCGTTTGCAGGTTCGTAAGATTCCTGAATTGAGCTTCTTTATAGACGATTCATTGGATTATATCGAGAATATCGACAATCTTTTGCATAAGTAATCAGAGGAGCCTTGAATCTTCCGTTCTATATAGCCCGGCGATATCTCTTTTCGAAGAAGTCGCACAATGCCATAAATATCATATCGATGGTATCGGTATGCGGGGTTGTTGTCGCCACGATCGCCTTAGTATGCGCCTTGTCGGTCTATAATGGTTTCAACGATTTGGTCTCTTCTCTCTTCAGCAATTTTGATCCGGAGTTGAAGATCATGCCCCGGAAAGGGAAGGTTTTCGACCCGACCTCGGAAGAGATACGTAAGGTGAGGGAATTGCCCGGCATTGTTTGTTTTAGTGAGGTATTGCAGGACAATGCCTTGGTCCGTTATCGAGATCGTCAGGGTGTAGCTACCTTGAAAGGTGTAGACGAGCAATATGAGAAACTGGCGCAGATCGATAGTATCTTGATCGATGGAAAGTTCCTTCTGAATGACGAGGTGGCGAATTATGCGAATATGGGGATCGGATTGGCTTTCTCGCTAGGAATAAACGCTGGCTTCGTCTCTCCGCTAGAGATCTACGCTCCGAAGCGGGAGGAGAAGGTGAACATGGCGAATCCGGCTTCTTCTTTCAATTTGGAATATGCTTATATCGGTGCTGTCTTTCGTACGGACCAACAGGTTTACGATGATTCATATATGATCGTGCCTTTGTCATTGGCCCGTTCTTTATTTAATTATGATAAAGAAGTGACAGCGGTGGAATTGAAGGTGAAAGATAGCGGGGATATCGCTCCGGTAAAGAAAGAGATTCAACGTATCCTAGGTGATCAATATATCGTGCAAGACCGTTTTGAGCAACAAGAGGCTTCTTTCAAGATGATGCAAGTCGAGAAATGGATGACCTTCTTGATCCTTACTTTTATATTGGCGATCGCCTTATTCAACGTGGTGGGTTCTTTATCCATGTTGATGATCGAGAAACAGGAGGATGTGAGTACACTGCGTAATATGGGGGCTGACGACAGTCTGATCCGTCGGATTTTCTTGTTTGAAGGCTGGATGATCTCCGGTTTTGGAGCTTTGATCGGAGTCTTGATCGGGGTTGTACTTTGCTTGCTACAACAAGAGTTTGGCTTTATAAAACTAGGGGAAGCTGCCGGAGCGTTTATTATAGAGGCTTATCCGGTACGTGTAGTCCCGGTCGATATAATAACAGTCTTTGTAACGGTATTAACGATAGGCTTTTTGGCTGCGTGGTATCCTGTACGATATCTTGCTAAGAAGTTGAAAATTGAGAATTGAGAATGAATACCGCTTGCCGATAATTCTCAATTCTCAATTCTTAATTAGTTGTATTCTTTTCCGTATTTGATTTTAGCGTCGGCTACGAATTGTTTGATACGTTGTTCGTCATCCTTCTTACAAATCAATAATACGTTTCCGGACTCAGCCACGATGCAATCTTTTAGCCCTTGGATAACGGCTAGACGTTTCGGGTTATTTAATGCGATCACATTGCCGGAGCATTCGTATAGCATTGCCTCGTTATTTTTCAATACTGCGTTCTCATTTTCGTCTTTATTCGCTAGGTCGAACAAAGATCCCCAGCTACCGAGGTCAGCCCAACCGAAATCTACACATAGCATATATACGTTGTGCGCTTTCTCCATGATACCGTAGTCGATGGATATATTTAGGCAATAAGGGAAATTCTCTTGGATGAACGCTTTTTCTTCCGGGGTATTAAATTTATCCTTACCTAGATCGAAACGGCTGCTGATATCCGGGAGATATTTAGAGAACGCTTCCAAGATCGTATTCACGTTCCAGACGAACAAGCCAGAATTCCAGAAGAATTCTCCACTTTCCATAAATACCTTTGCCAACTCGAGGTCCGGTTTTTCAGTAAAGGTCTTCACCTTGGTGAAATCATCTACTACCGTATCACTGCTTTGGATATATCCGTATCCTGTTTCCGGGCGGCTAGGCTTGATGCCCAAGGTGACCAACGCACGGTTTCTCTTCACGAAATCCAACGCTTTTTGAACGTCCCTCAAGAAAACATCCTCTTTTAAGATCAGATGGTCGGAAGGGGCTACGACAATATTGGCTTCCGGATTGCATGCCTTAATATGATAAGCCGCATAAGCGATACAAGGAGCCGTATTGCGACGAGCCGGTTCCAAAAGTATTTGTTCTTCCGCTAATTCCGGCAACTGCTCCTTGATTAAGTCCGCATAAGATTCGTTGGTAACGATGTATATATTTTCAGTAGGGATGATTTTTGCGAAGCGATCAAATGTCATTTGCAGTAAAGACCGTCCGCTCCCAAAAAAATCAAGGAATTGCTTTGGGTAACTTTCTCTACTGAAAGGCCAGAAACGGCTACCGATCCCGCCTCCCATGATGACGCAATAATTATCTTTCATGATATTGGCTGTTATTATGATTATACGTTTACAAATGTAACGAAATAATCTTTCTATGCGAAACAATCCCATACATATTCCCACTGTGAAAAAAATATTTGAAAATTTTTACCCAAACGCTTGCGGGTTTAAAAAAAAGCTGTACCTTTGCAACGCATTTGAGAAACAAACCTACTGCTAAAGCTAAAAGGTTAATCAAAAATGCCCAGATGGCGGAATTGGTAGACGCGCTGGTCTCAAACACCAGTGGATTCACTT
>ERZ835051.4312-NODE-4312-length-9980-cov-17.790630_pt1 | contig 9980 bp, 14 predicted proteins | sample MGYA00519575_ERZ835051 | MGnify/ENA primary metagenome ERZ835051 (study PRJEB31850, sample SAMEA3708769) | human gut metagenome | biome: human gut; feature: human-associated habitat; material: faeces | place: China | collected 2014 ... | reverse complement strand
AGTAAACTTACATTCAGGATAATTTGAACAACCATAAAACGATTTTTTTAATACAGAAAATGTAGTCTTTTGAAAGGTGGAATTAACAATGAAGAAAAAATTATCATTTATCATTGAGATTATTATAGGTATAATCTTTATATGTTTTGGATATTTCGTTATTGATACTGATTATTACGCTACACTTTTTTACGCAATGGGGTTCGGTTTAGCTTTTGCTTCTGGTGTTCAATTATTGAAAATTTGTTATTATGAAATGCCAAAAAATAAAGAAAAATTACAAAATATAAATAGAGAAAATCACATCAATAATGTTGATGAAAGAAAAATATTTTTAAGAATGAAAGCTGGTTCTTTAGTATATCAGTTAATGACTTTCGTGTACTTGTTTGTTGCTTTTGTACTTGCGTTACTTCATATTGAAGCATGGATTATAGGCATTATATTTGGTTTATTCCTACTGCAAACATTTTTAGGGATTATTCTATATAAGCATTTTGAAAAACATTTCTAAAACATTCAGTAAATTGTGACGAGGTAATACTATGATAGGACTTAAAAAACGAGATATTAAAAAAGCATTGAAAGCTGGTGCAAAAGCTGGCGGTGTGTCATTAGCTGATGTTCGAGCTGATATTGAAGCGACGATTGATGAAGCTATGAACAGCACCGACCCAGAAGTGCAGGAGAATTTCAGAAAGTATTTTGGAAATAAACGCCCTACTCCAGAAGAATATATTTACAAGATTACAAAAAAGACAAAAGTTTAATAGAAATCAAGTGCTGTAAGGGGGCTTGTGTCATGGAAAGTTTTAAGCATAATCTTATACGGTCATACACTACCTAACAGCATTTTATTAACAACTGAATATCTCACAGCTTTAATAGCTCGTACAGACTATATGTTTTGTGCGGGCTTTTTTTGTACCCGAAAAAATTTTTTCATTTTTTTTCAAAATCATGCAACAAATCACACCTTGCTGTACAGATATGGTGCGGAAAGAGGGATAAACACTTTTCACGTCATAACGGAAAGGGGGTGTGATGATATGAAACCGTCGGACTTCCAAAAGACAATACAATGTCAATTTGACTGCAAGCTCAAACGTGTAGTGAAAGGCATTGTCCGTAATTATCGCAAAGAATTAAAGCGACGAAGAAATAAGGAAATTTCCTATTGTGAACTTCCAGAAATCGTCGTAGAAAAGCTGGCAGTCTGGGACGAATACGAAAGCGATTATACCGCCTTTGATGTATGTGGTATTGAGGTTCGTGTCCTTGATGATGATTTAGCAGAAGCGATTAAGTATCTGTCTGAAAAAGACAGAGAAATCTTGTTGATGTATTTCTTCTTAGGCATGAGCGATACAGAAATCGGCGACAGATTAAAGATTAACCGTTCAACGTCGTTCCGCAGTAGGAAGAACTCACTTGAAGAAATCAAGAAAAAATTAAAGGAGAACATGAATGATGAATAACACACGCCCGTCATTTTACCTTATTTCGTCGGCTGTGGACGGCAACGTAAATGCGATTGAAAAGATACTGGCGTTGTATGACCCGTACATATCAAAATGTTGTTTGCGTCCGTTCTACGACAAATATGGTAATGTCTGCATAGTCGTAGACATGGAATTAAAAGGACGTATCAGAGAAGCACTTATCAAAATGATTTTGGACTTTGATATTCCTTTAGAAACCGAAGAATAACAAGCAGTAACCGCAGAGCATGATTTGTTCAATCCCCTCTTTCCTGCTCTGCCCCTGCTTTTACATGAAAGCAACACGCTTTCGCCACAGCTCTTTGACAACTGAATAAAGCAGACAGATACGTTTGTGAGATAGCGAGCCACGGGGACTGTACGCCACGACCTTTCCAAAAGAAAGCGAGCGACTCACGCAGTGATCCGAGAGCGACTGTTGGAAAAGTCGTTTTGCCATGACCTATCCTCACAGAATAATGATACGTCCGCATGGTGCGGTTCTGCCCACAAGAATGGGAATAGTTGAGATACTAACGGAGCTTTCCAAAGCCGTCTGCCTGCTTGTAAAAAATGACACACAGTAAAGGGGGTGCATAGATTATGAACAATACTGATGTGCCTATCTGGGAAAAATATACGCTGACGATTGAAGAAGCGTCCAAATACTTCCGCATTGGCGAAAAGAAATTGCGTAAATTAGCCGAAGAAAATATTGACGCTGGCTGGGTTATCGTGAACGGTAACCGTATTCAGATTAAGCGAAAACAATTTGAAAAAATCATAGATACATTGGACGAAATCTAATGTCATTGAGCCGTAGATATGGTATAATAAATATAGCGTATCACGGCTCATTCCATGACGGAAAGGAGCTTTACACTATGTCTAATGTAAAACGAAAAGACGGTAAAAATCGCAATTTGCGTAATGGAGAGAGCCAGCGAAAAGACGGAAGATACGTTTATAAATATACCGATATATACGGAAAGCCACAATTTGTCTATTCTTGGAAACTTGTACCGACAGACAAGACACCTGCTGGAAAGCGTGATGATATATCGTTGAGGGAAAAAGAAGCACAGATAAAAAAAGACCTTAACGACGGTATCGACACAGTCGGCGGTAAAATGACAGTCTGCCAGCTCTACGACAAGAAGAACAGCCAAAGAAAGAACATCAAAAGGGCTACTGAAAAAGGACGACAGTATCTTATGAACGCTCTGAAAAACGACCCGTTGGGTATGAGGGCGATTGATACTGTGAAGCAATCGGACGCTAAAGAATGGGCTATCAGAATGAGTGAAAAAGGATATGCCTATAAAACGATTGATAACTATAAGCGTTCCTTGAAAGCGTCATTTTACATGGCGATACAAGACGACTGTATCAGAAAGAACCCGTTTGAATTTAAGCTAAGTGATGTTCTGGAAGATGATACGGAGCAGAAAGTTATCCTTACACCAGAGCAGGAAGAACGCCTGCTTGCCTTTATGGAAAAGGACAAGATTTACAGCAAGTATTATGATGAGGTTGTGCTTCTGCTGGAAACGGGACTTCGTATTTCTGAATTTTGCGGACTGACGACGCATATTGATATGCAGAACAGAATACTCAATATAGACCACCAGCTATTGAAAGATAGCGAAATAGGCTACTATATTGAAACACCAAAGACCAAAAACGGAAAACGGGAACTTCCATTGACAGAACGGGCTTATCAAGCAATCCAAAGAATACTAAAGAGCAGAGGAAAAGCACAACCGCTGATTGTAGGTGGTTACAGCAATTTCCTATTCTTAAACCGTGAGGGCTTGCCTAAAGTTGCAGGAAACTATGAGGGTATGGTGCGAGGATTGATTAAGAAATATAACAAGTATCACACGGATAAGTTACCGAACATCACACCACATTCATTCAGGCATACTTATTGTACGAATATGGCAAATAGAGGAATGAACCCAAACACCCTGCAATATCTCATGGGACACGCTAACATAACCATGACACTTGGCTATTACGCACACGGTACATTTCAATCTGCAAAAGCGGAACTGGAAAGACTGGCTTGTTAATATCGGAGCTTATATTTACTACTCATTTACTACTTTTGGTTGCATTTTCATGCTGGTAAATGCCAGCTTATGCAAGGTATCTTCCAAAAAGAAAATACCGATAAAGCCCTAAAATACGGGATATATCGGCATTTACCAACTTATGAAAAGATAATCAGAAATTTAGTAAGTTTTTTATAAAAACTACTTTATTTTTATGAGGTTCTAAAATTTTAATAATATCTTTCATATTTGTTTTTTGAAAAGTATCGGTCCATTTCAAAAGATTATAAACAGATTTTAATGTCTCTTTCTTACCGTTTTCGAGACCAATTTTTCTATTAATGAATCTTTTAATTATGCGAAAACTATATAGGTATTTTGGCATATTCAGTACATAAATCATATCCGCTTCTTCAAAGCTCCTTTGAACCCAGGCATAATAAACTCCGTCTATAATCCATTCCGGCTGTTGTAATATGTCATTCAACATTTGATTGCGCTTTTCTACAGGCATTTTAACCCCGTATGAATTTTGGCTGTTATCCCATTGGATATCATCCAAGTCATAATTAGGTATATTATACTTTTGGGATAACCTTTTGGCAAAATACGTTTTGCCGGATCCGCTGCAACCGATGATTCGTATTTTCATTTCGAATTTTCCTTTGCGGTGTTGATGGAAGCAATCAAAATTCTACGAATTGTTCCACATTGATTGTAAAGATTGATGGCGATGTCTCTGTTCAAGATATCGGATTTTACAAACAAATCCATCCAGTATTCAGTTTCGTAGCATTCTTTCAGCGCGATCTGTAATTTCGCAATAAAATCCGGTTTGCCGTGGGCATAGTTTGCCTCGTGAATATTGGCACCAATGGAGGTTGCACTGCGCTCTAACTGATTCACAAGGGAATAATGACCTTTGATCGTTTCGCAGAGTTTCATGATTTTTACGGCAAAGTCTATAGACAAATCAACAAGTTTATTTTCTTTCACGGCGACCACCTCTGTGAGGATTATAACATATTAAATGAAATATTGCTACGCAATATGAAATAATCCTTACGGATTATGAAATATTTTGCCTTGCGGCAAAATGTGAAATAAAATAAATCCCTCATACGCCGCAGCGTATTTCATAGCGTCAGCTATTTCATAAGGCAGCGCGTTATTTCACAAATCCCGTAAGGGATTTATTTCATTGAAAAAGCGAACCTTTGTCAGTAGACAAAAGTTCGCTTTTTCATGGTGGGAGAGGGTGGATTCGAACCACCGAAGCCGAAACAACAGATTTACAGTCTGCCCCATTTGACCGCTCTGGAACTCTCCCATATTCTGTTTTCGTTGAGGTTGGAAAAAAACTGGAGCTGGTGGACGGATTCGAACCCCCGACCTGCTGATTACAAATCAGCTGCTCTACCAGCTGAGCTACACCAGCATCTCAACGCTCGAATAATATATCACAAATCGAGCGTTGAGTCAAGCCCTAAATCAAAAAAAATCGAAAAAATCGTTTATTTTCCGCTTCTGAGCAGTTCTGTCATGACCGCCGCCGAATTCTTCGCGGCAAGGGCGGTGAATTTTGAATAATCCATGTGCGATGAGCCGTCCGCCGCGTCGGATATCGCGCGGATAACGCAGAACGGGACTTTGTTCACATAGCACACATGACCTATCGCCGCGCCCTCCATTTCGCAGGCTATCGCGCCGAAAGTTTCGGAGATATATTTCTTCTTCTCCGCGCTGTTGACAAAGCAGTCGCCCGAGGCAATTTTGCCCTTGACGCATCTGATGCCGCCGACGCCCTCGGCTGCAGCGCAGATTTTATCGGCAAGCTCGCCGTCGGCGGGGATATCAACTATATTTATGCCCGATATCATGCCGACCGGGTCGCCGAGCGGACTCGTGTCCATATCGTGCTCGACAACGAAGTCGCTGACCGCGATATCGCCGATATTGAGCTTCGTGCTCAGGCTTCCGGCAACGCCCGTGTTTATTATCCTATCCGGTGAATAGAGCAGGATCATAGTCTGGGCGCACATCGCCGCGAACACTTTGCCTATTCCGCACACGGCGGTCACTACTTCGCGCCCGCAGAGCGTGCCGCTCGTGAACTCGATGCCGCTGACTGTCTTTGTCTGCCTGTTCTCCATCTGCGCGTTGAGCGCCTCTATCTCGATTTTCATCGCTCCGATTATTCCGGTCATGGCTGTCTCCTTTTTATTCCGTGGGATATTTGAAATCCTGCTCGCGGCTCTCGAGCTCTTTGAGATACCGCGCCGCCTCTTTGTGCGCCGCCTCGATGCTGAGTTCTTTATAGTTGCCGCATTCCTTGCGCGATGCGCCGAACATCTCCGGCGCGTCAATAGTCTTTCTCAGCGCCTCTTTGACTTTTTCGAGCGCGCGCTCATGGTTCTGCGAGCGCATGAGCAGATAAAAGCCCGTGCGGCAGCCCATGGGGCCGAAGTATATGACATCTTCCGCCGCGTCCGAGTTGCGCAGGAACGTCGCGAGCATATGCTCCATGGAGTGCATCGTGATGTTATCCATATAGTCTCCGCAGTTCGGCTTGCGGGTGCGCAGATCGTATGTTGTGATATCGCCGTCGATGCGCGAGATGTACATCCCCGGGACTATATAGTCGTGATCGACCGAAAAGCTGGTTATTCTCTGCATAAAATACCCTCCTGTTTTCTGACAGATGAATTATACCACACGCCGGGCGCGGTTTCAATGAATATCGGCGCGCGGCGGAGCAAAAATAGAATTGAAGGAGGCTTTTATAAAATGGGAAAAATCTTTCTTGAAAACCGCGAGATACGCGAATGCTTTGACGCGCTGCCCGTTGAAGTACGCAACAAGATAATCGAGAGCGACCTCGAAATAAACAGCAAAGACGAGCTCGAGCTTGTCGCAAAAAGGCTCGAAAATCTTTCCAAATAGCCATTTTCTGTTGACTGATGCCGCGCACTCGTGTAAAATGGGTGTGCGGTATATTTTACACAGATTTTACAATAGAATTAGTATCGTGCTGTAAAACAACATACAAAAAGAGGCATCGCTATGATTATTGACAAATTCGAGAATCTTCCGCTCTATTTTTCCTGCCTGCCGGGGCTCGACAGGGCGGCGGAGTTCCTCGTCGGAGAGAATATTGCCGACGGACACTATGAGATAGACGGCGAAAAAATATTCGCAAACGTGTCGAGCTATGAGCCAAAGGAGTTTAACGGCGATATGCGCTTTGAGGCGCATAAAAAGTACGCCGATCTTCAGGCGGTTCTCGAGGGCGAAGAACGCATCGACTGGGCGCCGCTCGGCTCGCTCAAGGAAGAGAGCGAGGAATATTCAAAGGGCGGCGACATAGCATTTTACAGCGGGGACGAGCACATGAGAGTGACGCTCTCGGCGGGCGAATTTCTTATTCTGTTTCCCGGCGACGCGCACAAGCCCTGCATCCGCAGCGGCGGAAAAGTGAAGAAAGCGGTAGTAAAGCTCGCGCTCTAAAACGCGCTTTCGGGTGAAGCTATGAAGAAAAACGACAAGATAACAGTTATAACCTGCGCGGCAGCGTTCGCGCTGAATGTCGCGCTGTTTTCGGTCAAGCTCTATGTTGGTCTGTGCGCGAACAGCATCAGCATATATTCGGACGCCGTGAACAATATGTTCGACAGCCTCTCGGGGCTTGCGGCGTTCATCTGCTTCGCCGCGCTGCTCAGCTCATCGAGCGAGGGCACGCGCGCGATAATCAAAAAAGCGGAGCAGTTCTTTTCGTTCGTCATGTCGGTGATAATACTTCTCACGGGGCTGTATTTCGCATATAATTCGCTCGAGCGGCTGTTCTATCCGACGCCTATATCTTATCTGACGCGCTATCTCGTGATGCTAATAGTCACGGTCGCAGTGAAGTTCATCATGTTCTTCGCCTATCGCGGGGTCTACCGAATCACCGGCTCGCCGATAATAAAGGTCATGGCGGCGGACAGCATTCTCGACTGCTTCATAACCCTCGCCACGGTCATGAGTCTCACCGTCTCGCAGTATGTCGAGTTCGCGGTCGACGCGGTGTTCGGGCTTGTTATCAGCACGGTGCTGATAACCTCGGCAGTGAAGCTCGCGAAAAAATCGGGCGCGGTGATGCTCGACTTCGTCGGCAGCGGCAAACGCGAAGAGATATCTGAAATATTTGACTCCCTCGGCGTTGCGGTCGATTATATCACCTACCGCCGCACGGGGACGGAAATTGAAGCGTTTGCAAAGCCCAAATTCCCGGAAAATACAGACGAAAATGAAATAACTCAAAAACTTGTCAACGCCTGCAAAGAAAAAGGCGTGACGCTGCACATATTGAAAATCTGAAGAGTCATGAAAGGAGCAAAAATGAAAGAGAAAAAGAAAAAAGACCCGAAGAAGAAAAAGAGAGCGCTGATTATCACAGGCTCGATCCTCGGCGTTTTCGCGCTGTTTGTTATTACCGTCGTTATGATAACGATTATCGGCGACAAGGCGAACATCAAGCGCGCCGAAAGCTATGACCCGGTGGTCATTGAGAATCAGCTCGTACCCGAAAAAGACGAGAACGGCTACTGGACGTTCACGACCGACCGCGATCTCAAGATCATGCAGCTGACCGACATACATCTCGGTGGCGGCTGGCTCTCGCTCAAGAAGGACTCGCAGGCGATAAACGCAGTCGCCACTATGATTCAGGCAGAGAAGCCCGACCTCGTTATTATAACGGGCGACATGGCGTTCCCCGTTTTCTTCAAGGCGGCGACATTCAACAACAAGCTGCCCGCCAAAGAAATAGCCGCTCTCATGGAGCATCTCGGGGTCTACTGGACGGTCGCCTTCGGCAACCACGACACCGAGGCTTACAGCTACTACTCCCGCGAGCAGATTTCCGACTTCTACGGCAACTCCGGCTTCAAATACTGCCTGTTCCAGAAGGGTCCCGACGATGTTGACGGCTACGGCAACCAGGTCATAAACGTCAAGAACTCCAAGGGCATCCTCACCCAGTCGCTCTACATATTCGACAGCCACTCATACACCGACGGCGACTTCCTTGGCATGATGTGGAAATACGACAACATCCATGAGAACCAGGTTCAGTGGTACAGAGACAACGTAAATCTCATGAACAAGCAGAACAACGAGCGTCTCAAGGAGCTGGGTCTGCCCGAGAATTCGGATGTCAAGTCCCTCGCGTTCTTCCACATTCCGCTGACCGAACAGCGCGACGCATGGTACGAATACATGGCAAACGGCTTCAAGGACACGGAAAATGTCAAGTATGTCTACGGCAAAGCCGGTGAGGGCAAAAAGATAATCTATTGCGGCATGGGTGAAGACGATCTGTTCGAGACGATACGGGAGCTTGGCTCGACGAAGGGACTCTTCTTCGGTCACGACCACGACAACAACTTCTCGATTTATTATAAAGGCATCCGCATGACTTACGGATACAGCATCGACTACCTCGCCTATTCAGGAATCAACAAGCGCGGTTCCCAGCGCGGCTGCACGATAATCACTGTCTCGCCCGACGGCACTTTCGACTGCAAGGCGGAAAACTACTATCAGGAGAAGTATCAGAGCCAGTACGAAAAAGAGCAGGTCACGATGCAGGATGTCACCGAGGCTTCGACTCATCTTTAATATAACGCCCGCAGGCTTATAAGCATAAAAAAGCAATCCTACCCGAGGAAAATCCCTTGGGTAGGATTTTTGTGTATACGGCACGGCGAAGCGGAGATTTAGGGTTGTTGTCCGGAGTTGCCGATTTTTCCTTGCTTTTTTAGATGTCCTTTTGTAGGGGTCGGCGACTCGACGACCCTTTGACGCGCCAACGGCACCGAAAATCAATTTATTCATCCGTGTCGTGTAATAAATACGTTTTCCGCTTGAGGCTTGCCCCCTGTGCCGCCTGCGGCGGCAGCGGTGCGTCGAGTCGCCGCACCCTACAAAATGAATCGCCACAAAACCCCGCATAAACCGCAGGCGGATAATATTTCCCCTACACAGTTAAATATACATCAGCCTCTGTATTTTCTGTGGCCGAACAAAGTTCACCCCTTGCGGTATACCTCTTGCAGCTGCGCTGTATCTTCCGATTTGTCCACCTCTTTCCCGCACCGCACATAAAAATCCTGCCCGACAACGCCGCGGACAGGATTCTGTTCTTCCGAAACCACGGGGCGTGTTCTCTTTCAGTAGCCTCGGGCGAAATCTATTTCATTGATTATGTCCTCGCCCGAGAGGTAGCGGCGGAGATTTTCGAGACAGATGTCCCATACTTTCTTTTCTGTCTCCGGGTCGTGACCGAAACCGCGCCCTGATATGTGCGGCGTTATCAGCACATTCGGCATACTCCACAGCGGTGAGTCCGCCGCGAGCGGCTCTTTTTCGAGCACATCGAGAATCGCGCCCGCAATGCGCC
>ERZ835051.4311-NODE-4311-length-9983-cov-6.188558_pt1 | contig 9983 bp, 9 predicted proteins | sample MGYA00519575_ERZ835051 | MGnify/ENA primary metagenome ERZ835051 (study PRJEB31850, sample SAMEA3708769) | human gut metagenome | biome: human gut; feature: human-associated habitat; material: faeces | place: China | collected 2014 ... | reverse complement strand
AGCGCATGATGCGTGATGCCAAGATCACCGAGATCTACGAGGGCACCAGCGAAGTCCAGATGATGGTCATCAGCGGCGCGCTGCTGAAGTAAGGAGGACAGACGTAATGAAAGCAATCGTTTGTGTCAAACAGGTTCCCGATACGCAGGGCAAGGTCGCTGTCAAGGCTGACGGCACCATGGATCGCTCTGCCATGGCTACCATCACCAACCCCGACGACCTGAACGCCGTCGAGGCCGCCCTGCAGCTGAAGGACGAGACCGGCTGCGAGGTCGTCGTCGTCACCATGGGCCCGCCGCCGGCAGAGGGTATGCTGCGTGAGCTGATGGCCCGCGGCGCTGACCGCGGCGTGCTGGTCTCCGGCCGCGAGTTCGGCGGTTCCGATACCTTCGCTACCTCCCAGATCCTGGCCGCTGCCGTCAACAAGATCGGCGTCGGCCCCGAGGATATCGTTTTCTGCGGCCGTCAGGCCATCGATGGTGATACCGCTCAGGTCGGCCCCCAGATCGCCGAGAAGCTGCATCTGCCCCAGGTCACCTATGTCACCGAAATCAAGAAGGACGGCAACGCCCTGACCGTAAAGCGTCAGCTTGAGGACGGCTACATGGAGCTGAAGGTCCAGACTCCCTGCCTGCTGACCTGCATCAAGGAGCTGAACACTCCGCGTTACATGAGCGTTTCCGGTATCTTCGAGTGCTACGACAAGCCGCTTGAGGTCTTTGATTACAACGCTCTGAAGGACGATCCGCTCATCGAGACCGACACCATCGGTCTGAAGGGCTCCCCGACGAACGTTTACAAGTCCTTTGCTCCTCCGGTCAAGGGCGCCGGCATGAAGGTCGAGGACGCTGCCCAGCTGGTCGGCATCCTGAACGACAAGCACCTGATTTGAGGAAGGAGAAACGAACAATGGCTGAATTCAATGCAATGGACACCGCCGCCTTCAAGGGCGTGTGGGTATTCTGCGAGCAGCGTGAAGGTCAGATCCAGACCATCAGCTATCAGCTGCTGAGCGAAGGCCGCAAGCTGGCCAACGACCTGGGCGTTGAGCTTTGCGGCGTTGTTATGGGCAGCGAGCTGAACGAGGACTATGTCAAGGCGCTGGGCGGCTACGGTGCTGACCGCGTTTATAACATCGACAGCCCCCTGCTGAAGGACTACACCACCGATGGCTATGCCAAGGCGCTGTGCGACCTCATCATGGAGAAGAAGCCCGAGATCATGCTGATCGGTGCGACCAACCTGGGCCGCGACCTCGGCCCCCGCTGCGCAGCCCGTCTGCACACCGGTCTGACCGCCGACTGCACCCATCTGGACGTCGATGTCGAGAAGTACAAGAACTTCCTGCGCACCACCTCCAATATTGATGTGGACAACACCAAGTTTGAGGAGAACACCAACCTGAAGATGACCCGCCCCGCTTTCGGCGGCCACCTGATGGCTACCATCATCTGCCCCCGTTTCCGCCCGCAGATGTCCACCGTGCGCCCCGGCGTTATGCAGACCCAGCCGTTTGACGAGGCCGGTGCTGCCAAGGTCGTAGTTGAGAAGGTCACCCCCGCTCTGACCGCTGAGGACATCCATGTTGAGGTTCTGGACATCAAGAAGAGCGCCGAGAAACTCGTTGACCTGATCGGTGCCGATGTTGTTGTTGCCGTGGGCCGCGGTATCTCTGCCGACCCCGACAAGGGCATCAAGCTGGCTGAGGAGCTGGCCGGTGTTCTGGGCGGCGTTGTCGGTGCCTCCCGTGCCGTCACCGATGCGGGCTGGCTGTCTGCTGACCATCAGGTCGGCCAGACCGGCAAGACCGTGCATCCCCGCATCTATGTTGCTCTGGGCATCTCCGGTGCTATCCAGCACGTTGCCGGTATGCAGGATTCCGAGAACATCATCGCCATCAACAAGAACGAGAACGCCCCCATCTTCGATGTTGCCACCTACGGCATCGTCGGCGATCTGTACAAGGTCGTTCCCGAGCTCATCAAGGAGATCAAGGCCGCCAAGGCTTGATTCCCGCCCGTAATCAACAAGAGCCGTGCCCCGCAAAGGGCACGGCTCTTTGTTTTTTTGTATTGCTCAGTCTGCCACAGCCGGGGCGGTCAGCAGCTCCGGCGGCAGCTCACTCTCGTCCTCATTGACGAGGGAATCATCGACATCAAATGTCGCACCAAAGGCCTTTGCGGCAGCATCCGCCACCAGATCGGCATCGACCAACTCACTGTCTGCCATGACATACAGCAGCTTATCATCAAAGCTGACCACGCGGGCCTTATCTGCCTCCACGCAGACCCACTTGCGCATACTGATGTTTTCCTCCATCGAATCGGCGATCTCGCGGGCATCGGCCTTGTCCTTGAGGCGCAGCAGCACCAGGCTGTACGCCTGGCTTCCGGTCATCGGCTCGCTGACTACTGCGGCATCCACCTTGTCCACATTGTCCGCGGTCAGCCCCGCCAGATAGCCGTACCAGCTCTCGTCGGTCAGGTCAATGGCCACCGTCTCCATGCCCATCAGGTCAACCGGCTGGACGTTATAAATAGCATCCACCATCTCGCTCAGCTCCGCGTCCGGCTGCGGCTCGGCGGTCTCACCGGTATCCTCGTCGTCAACGCTGAACTCCGGGTCCAGCTCCGCGCCTTCCTCGGGTCTTGTGGCAGGTTGGTTCGCAAGATCGTTGCTGTCAGCCTTTTGGCTGCCGCAGGCAGACAGGAAGAGGGCGGTCAGCAGGGCTGTTGCAAAAAGCAGCTTTTTCATCGTAAAATTCCTTTCTCGGTCATAATATTCTCGGGCGCAAAGCGTGCGTCCCAGTCGTCGCAGGGCAGCTCGTCCAGCAGCAGGGCCTCGGGGCAGAGCAGCAGCCCCGCTCCCTTATAGTGTGCCAGAAATCGGTCATAATACCCGCCGCCGCGCCCCAGCCGGACCCCGTCGCGGCTGGCGGCCAGGCAGGGGACAAGGGCCAGCGCCGCGGCGTATCCCGCCGGGTCGGCGGCGGGCAGGTCGGCGGGCGGTTCCTGAATGCCGAACGCCCCGGGCCGCAGCAGGCGCAATGCCGGTATCTCCACCCAGTCCATCTCGGTTTTGCTCCGCACGCGGGGCAGCAGCAGGCGCTTGCCGTCGGCCAGCGCGCGTCTTAGTATTTCCGCCGTGTCCGGCTCATCCGGCATGGCCGCAAAGGCCAGCACTGCCCCGGCGCTCTGCCATTGCGGCAGGCTGAACAGCGCCTGCCCCATACCGCGGCCCACAGCCGCCATATCCAGTTCCGTGCGCCGGGCCTTGGCCCATGCGCGGGCTTCGCGTTTTGTCATTCTGCACACCACCTTCCGGGCTATCATACCATATCTGCCCTCTACTTAACAAGACGGAAAAGCCGTCCTGTTGTTACAGCAGCGACAAAATTTTTCCGCCATCTTGCCCGGCGCAGTGAAATAGAGTATAATATATCCTGTATCGCTATGTATTAGACTTATGAAATATAAAAAGGAGATTCCAAACCATGAGCAAGTTCAATTTCATCAAGACCGATATTCCTGACGTGCAGATCATCGAGCCGACTGTTTTTGGCGATGACCGCGGCTATTTTATGGAGACCTACCAGATCGACGAGTTCGCCGCAGCGGGCATCGACAAACCCTTCGTGCAGGATAACCAGAGCCGCTCCACCAAGGGCGTGCTGCGCGGCCTGCACTTCCAGACCAAGCACACCCAGGGCAAGCTCGTCCGCGTGACCCTGGGCGAGGTGTTCGATGTCGCCGTCGACTGCCGCCCCAACAGCAAGACCTTCGGCAAGTGGGTGGGCGCAACGCTGTCCGCCGACAACAAGAAAATGCTCTGGATTCCCGAGGGCTTCGCCCACGGCTTTGTCGTGCTGTCCGATGTGGCCGAGTTCTGCTACAAGTGCACCGACGTCTACGACCCCACCGCCGAGGGCGGCATTCCCTACGATGACCCGACGGTCAACGTGCAGTGGCCCGACTGCGGCTGCGAGCACAAAACCAGCGCCAAGGACAAGGAGCACACCCCGTTTGCCGCCCAGAAGTTCGAATATTTTGAGAAATATTGAGGGTAAACCGTGCAGAAACTGAAAGACACCTTCGCAGGCTTCTGGAAATACCGTTACCTGCTGCAAAACCTGATTTCCCGTGATTTCAAACTGAAATACCGCCGCAGCGTGCTGGGCGTGGCGTGGAGCGTGCTGAACCCGCTGCTGACCTGCCTGGTCATGTGGGCCGTGTTCGGTGCGCTGTTCAACCAGCGCGGTCAGGGCATCGAGGACTTCCCGCTGTTCCTTATCATCGGCCAGCTGATGTTCAACTTCTTCCGCGAGAGCACGACCATGGCCATGGAGAGCGTGCTGAAGAACGGCCCGCTGCTGCGCAAGGTCTATATTCCCAAATACATCTTTCCGCTGGAAAAGTGCTGCTTTGCGCTCGTCAACTTCTTTTTCAGTCTCGTGGCACTGTTTATCGTCGCGCTGCTGACCTGGTCGCACATCTCGATCGGGACTGTACTGCTGGCCATTTATCCCCTTGTGATGCTGTTTATTTTCAGTCTGGGCATCGGGCTGATTTTGTCCACGCTCTACGTTTTTGTGCGTGACATCATGCATATCTGGGAGGTCTTTTGCACACTGCTTGTCTACGGCAGCGCCATCTTCTACGACCCGCGCCAGATGGAAAGCTGGATGCAGTACGTCATCAACCTGAACCCCATCTACTGGTACATCACCGCCGTGCGTTCCTGCGTCATGTGGGGCGAGGGGCTGACCCCCAACATGGTGCTGATTCCGTTCCTCTGCGCCGCGCTGAGCCTGGGCCTCGGCATCTGGGTGTTCAAAAGGAATCAGGACAAGTTCGTCCTGTACATGTAAGGGGGCATCGAAATGGCAGAGCAGAAACCCATCATCTCCATCGACCATGTTTCGATGCGCTTCAACCTCTCCAAGGAAAAGCACGAAAGCCTGAAAGAGTACTTTGTCGCGCTGCTGCACGGCGGTGTGCGGTTTGACGAGTTCTTCGCGCTGGACGATGTATCGTTTGATATTATGCCCGGTGATTTCTACGGCCTCATCGGCCTGAACGGCAGCGGCAAGTCTACGCTGCTGAAAGTGATTTCCGGCGTCTACAAGCCCAGCGCCGGCAAGGTCACGGTCAACGGTACGATTGCGCCGCTGATCGAATTGGGCGCGGGCTTTGACATGGACCTGACCGCACGGGAAAACATTTATTTAAACGGCACCGTGCTGGGCTACACGCCCAAGTACATCGACTCAAAGTTCGACGACATCGTCGAATTCAGCGAATTGCAGGATTTTCTCGACGTACCGCTGAAAAACTACTCCTCCGGCATGGTCGCGCGTCTGGCGTTCGCCGTGGCAACGATTACGAAGCCCGACATCCTGATTGCCGACGAGATCCTTTCCGTCGGTGACTTCCTGTTTCAGGAAAAGTGCGAAAAGCGCATGGCCGAGCTGCTGTCCGGCGGCACGACGGTCATTCTGGTCAGCCACTCCATTGACCAGATCGAGCGTATGTGCAACAAGGTAGCCTGGCTCGACCACGGTCATCTGCGCCGCATCGGCGCGACGAAGGAAATTACCGCCGAGTACCGAAGGTTTGAGAAAAAGGACGCCATGCCGGCCAAAGTCACCGAGGAATAAGCTATGTCCGAGAACACGAAACCGAACAACGAGCGCCCTGCCGACCTGGCCGTACAGGACAGCGTCGGCGGCATGGCGCGGCGGCTTTTGAACCCCGCCCACCTGCGGGACCTCGCGGGGCGCAGCGTCAAGACCCTGCGGGAGCAGGGGGCCGAGCAGCTCTGGCGCGATGTGAAATTCCGCGTCGGGCTGGCGATGCACCACGACGACTGGCGGCACCGCGCCGACATTCCGCTGCGCCGGGAGCTGAAGGCCCAGCGTGCCGCGCACCTGCAGGGGCCGAAGATCAGCATCATCGTGCCGCTGTACAACACGCCCGCCAAGCTGTTTGACGAGATGCTGCAAAGCGTCGTCAGGCAGACCTACACAAACTGGGAATTGGTGCTGGTGGACGCATCCGACGCCGACAAGCGGCTGGAGCGCCGTCTGCCTAAGGCTGTGCCCGGCACGATTGTGTATGAGCCGATTGAAAACGGCGGCATTGCCCTCAACACGACCCGCGGATTTGCGCTGGCGCACGGCGAGTACATCACACTGCTGGACCACGACGACGTGCTCTACCCGAACGCGCTGTTCGAGGTTGTGCAGACGATACAAAACACCGGAGCGGATTTTGTCTATAGTGATGAAATCGTTCTCTCCGCCGATTTGAAGGAGCTGGGCGGCTACCACTTCAAGCCCGACTTTGCGCCCGACTACCTGCGCGGGGTCAACTTTATCACGCATCTGGCGGTGTTCAGTCGTCCGCTGCTGGACGCGGCGGGCGCGTATGAGTCGAGGGAGTTTGACGGTGCGCAGGACCATGATTTGATCCTGCGCCTGACAGAAAAAGCACAGCGCATCGAGCATATCAAGAAGGTGCTCTACATCTGGCGTGCCGTGGCCGGCTCTACCGCCGCGGGCATGGAGGCCAAGCCCTACGCCGTCGCGGCGGGGGAGCGCGCCATCGACGCGCAGCTCAAGCGTCTCGGTCTGCCGGGCCACGCCATGGCCGTGCCCGACGCGCCCGGCGCATTTCAGGTGCGGTACGAGCTGACCGGCCACCCGAAGATCAGCGTACTGATCCCCAGTAAAGACCACATTGACGACCTGGACCGCTGCCTGACGAGCCTGTACAAAAACGCAGGCTACGACAATTTTGAGGTCATCGTCATTGAGAACAACTCCACCGACCCGGCGACGTTTGCCTATTACGAGACACTGCCCAGCCGCTTTGCCGACTGCCGCGTCGTCTACTACAAGGGCGTGTTCAACTTCTCGGCCATCAACAACTTCGGCGCGACGTTTGCCGAGGGCGAGCACCTGCTGCTGCTCAACAACGACATTGAGGTGTTGTCCCACGACTTTCTGCGGGAATTGCTCAGCTACAGCCAGCGCCCCGACGTGGGTGCGGTGGGCGCGAAGCTCTACTACCCCGACGACACGATCCAGCACGCGGGCGTGCTGATGGGCATCAACGGCAGCGCGGGCCACAGCCACAAGAGCTACCCCCGCACCGCTGTGGGGGACATGTACCGCTTGGTCACGACGCAGAATTATATGGCCGTGACGGGTGCCTGCCTGATGACAAAGGCGTCGCTCTACCGCGCATTTGGCGGGCTGGACGAGGAAAAGTTTGCCGTCGCCTACAACGATGTGGATTATTGCTTAAAGCTGTGGCAGAAGGGGCTGTTGAACGTTTACACCCCGCGCGCCGAGGCCTATCACTATGAGAGCAAGAGCCGCGGCCTGGATACCTTAAGCGAGAACGCCAAGCGGTATGAGCGCGAAAAGGCGAATTTCTACGCGAAATATCAGCAGTATATCGACAATTACGACCCCTATTACAACCCCCATTTCAACAATCTGTTTGAGAATTTCGGGTTGAAGTGATGGAAACCGTATTACCGAAGCGCAAGTCTCACCATTTGCAGGGTTACGATTACAGCCAAAACGGCGCCTATTTTATCACAATATGCACGCACCAACGCAGAATGTTGTTTGGCCCGAACCGGGCTCCCGTAGGGGCGGATTCCATATCCGCCCGCATGGCGGCGCGCGTTTTCCGGGAGATCATCGGCCAATATCCGGCGGTCCAGTGCCGTTATTTTGTGGTGATGCCCAATCATTTTCACGCGTTGGTCGAGATTGAACGGGCACGGGCGGATATGGAATCCGCCCCTACGATTATCAGCATCGTGCAGGCGTTCAAACGGTATTCTACCGTCGAGTACATCCGTCTTGTCAAGCGCGGGCAAGCCGCACCGTTCGATAAGCACCTTTGGCAGCGTTCCTTTCACGACCACGTCATCCGCAATGAAACCGATTACCGCATGATTGCGGAATACATTCAATCCAACCCCCGCCTTTGGCACAAAGACTGCTTTTATGAGGAGCCATCCCATGAGCCTTGAAACGAAACGCATCAAAGAACTGTTCGGCTATGCGCGGACGCTGACGAAAGAACAGGGCGTCGGCGTCATGGCCGGGCGGGCCGTCGGCTTTTTTAAGCGGCGGTTCTTCGGCAAAAAAGCGCGGTATCTGCCGTCGAAGCAGACGCTGGAGACCCAGCGTGCCGACGCAGCCGCCCGCGCCGACGGCTGGCCGACCATCAGCATTCTAACGCCGCTGTACAACACTCCGCCGCAGTTTTTGCAGCAATTTTTGGACAGCGTGCAGGCCCAGACCGCGCCGAATTGGCAGCTGGTTCTGGTGGACGCCAGCGACGGCGCCCACCCCGACGTGGGCGAGACAGTCCGCACCCGCGCCGCGCAGGACAAGCGCATCGTCTACGCCAAAATCGAGAACAAGGGCATTGCCGCCAATACGAACGAGGCCGCGAAGCTCGCAGCGGGTGAGTATCTGGCCCTTGCCGACCACGACGACATGCTCGCGCCTCATGCCGTCTATTGCATGAGCAAAGCACTGGCCGAGAGCGGCGCGGCGTTTGCCTACAGCGACGAGGCCCTGTTTGAGAAAACGCCCGAGCACCCGCGCGTCGGCCACTTCAAGCCCGACTATGCGCCCGAGTACCTGATGGCCGTCAACTACATCTGCCATCTGGCCGTGTTCAAAAAATCGCTGTTCGACGCCGTCGGCGGTGAGCGCCCGGCCTGTGACGGTGCGCAGGATCACGACTTATTCCTGCGTCTCATCGACGAAATGCAGCGCTGTGACCCCGCAGCCAAGCCGCTGCACATCCCGCAGGTGCTGTATTACTGGCGCGTGCACGCGGCATCCACCAGCGGCGGCACGGCGGCCAAGCCCTATGTGGAAAAGGCTGCGCAAAAGGCCGTGGCCGACCATCTGGCCGCCACAGGGCGGCAGGGCAGGGTGGAGCCGGGCAAATTCCCGGGCACCTGCCATGTGGTGTGGGACATTCCCGAGCCGCAGCCGCTCGTGTCTATTTTGATTCCCAACAAGGACCACACCGACGATTTGGAAAAATGCCTGCACAGCATCTACGCCAAAACGACCTACGAGAATTTCGAGGTCATCGTCATTGAGAACAATTCCACCGACCCGGCCACAGCGGCCTACTACAAAAAACTGCCGGAGCGGTATGACCGCGCGCGGGTCGTGACTTACAAGGGCGGCTTCAACTTCAGCCGCATCAACAATTTTGGCCGCAGGTACGCGGCGGGCAAGTACCTGCTGCTGCTCAACAATGACGTCGAGGTCATCAACGGCGACTGGCTCACCCAGATGGTGGGCGAGTGCAGCCAGCCCGGCGTCGGCCTCTGCGGGGCAATGCTCTACTATCCCGACGACACGATCCAGCACGCCGGCATCATCACGGGGCTGGGCGGCTACGCCGGGCACAGCCACAAGTACCACAAGCGCGGCGGCAGCGGGTATATGTTCCGGCTGGCCACGGTGCAGGATTTCTCCGCCGTGACAGCGGCCTGCCTGCTGGTGCGCACCGCCGTTTACGACGAGCTGCACGGCCTGGATGAGGAGTTCACGGTTGCCTACAACGATGTGGACTTCTGCCTGCGTGTGCGCGACGCGGGCTGGCGCATTGTCTGGACGCCCTACGCCGAGCTCTACCACTACGAAAGCAAGTCCCGCGGCTCCGATGAGAACGATCCTGCCAAAAAAGCACGCTTTGACGCCGAGCATGAACGTCTCTACGCCGTGCACGGGCGGGAGAATATTCTGCACGACCCCTATTACAGCCCGTCGCTGTCGCTGGATTACGAGGATTTCCGCGAGAGCGGGGATTTGCGGAATCTGAAATGAGTTGATTGCCTTCCCCCGTGGGGGAAGGTGCCCGAGGCCCCGACCGAGGGCGGATGAGGGGCGGGTTTGCCCTATTTCCCGTCAGTGGGAAATTCCCGGCAAGTTT
>ERZ835051.4296-NODE-4296-length-10012-cov-2.607512_pt1 | contig 10012 bp, 9 predicted proteins | sample MGYA00519575_ERZ835051 | MGnify/ENA primary metagenome ERZ835051 (study PRJEB31850, sample SAMEA3708769) | human gut metagenome | biome: human gut; feature: human-associated habitat; material: faeces | place: China | collected 2014 ... | reverse complement strand
GGAGATAAAAATTTAAATATACCAACAGAAATAGTTGAGCCAGATCCAATTAATTTAGAGAAAATAAGAGCAGAAATTTATAAAGAACCAAAAGATGCATATGTAACTAAAAATCCTACAAAGGTTCATACACATGTAAATGGTGTAGATTTTGCAATAAGCATGGATGAAGCTAAAAAAATAATAAAAGAAGAAAAAGACGAATATGTAATTCCACTAAAAATAACACTTGCAAACTATAGCAGATTTAGGAGAAGAAGCATTTCCAGATAAGCTCTCAACTTTTACAACAAGGTATGATGCAAGCAATTATAATAGAAGTACAAATATAGAATTAGCAACAAAATCAATAAATGGAACTGTTATAATGCCAGGAGAAATTTTTTCTTATAATAAAACAATAGGCAGAACAACTTTAGAAAAAGGATATAAAGAAGGTACAGCATATGTAGGCGGAAAAGTAGTACCAGATGTAGGAGGAGGAATTTGCCAAGTATCTTCAACACTATATAATACTGCATTATTAGCAAATTTAGAAATTACAGAAAGAAGTAACCATTTATTTGAAACATCATATGTATCACCAAGTAGAGATGCCACAGTATATTGGGGGTCAATTGATTTTAAATTTAAAAATACAAGAACATATCCAATAAAAATTGTAGGAACAGCGAAAAATGGAGTAGTAAAAATTGATTTATATGGAATAAAAGAAAAAGAGGAATATGAAGTTGTAATTGACTCAGATGTTATATCTTATATTCCAAATGAAACAGAATATAAAAAAGATCCTACTTTAGAAAATGGAAAAAAGGTAGTAGAACAAGTTGGATTTAATGGTTGTAAAAGTAAAGGATATAGAATATTAAAGAAAAATGGCACCCTGCGCAGGGTGCCATTTTTTATATCATGAAAAATGAATTACATGAGGAAGTGATCACTGATCGATTTATGCTCGTAGATGTTGCGGATCGTGTCGGCAAACATGGGAGCGATCGGTAATACTTTAATTTTTGAGCAAGGTTGTTTCTGGGGAATGGAATCGGTGAAGATTACTTCCGTCAGTTTTGATTTCTCGATATTTTCGTATGCCTTACCGGAAAGAACTGCATGGGTGGCCACGGCACGTACGCTGGCAGCACCATTGTCGATAAGCATATCGGCTGCTTTGCAAATTGTTCCGGCCGTATCGATCATGTCGTCAACAACGATGATATTTTTGCCCTCTACATCCCCGATCACTTTCATGTCGGCAACTTCATTTGCCCGGATACGGGTTTTGTGGCAGATGATCAACCCTGAATCAAAGTATTTTGCCCAGGAATTTGCTCTTTTGGCCCCACCGATGTCAGGGGAGGCAATGGCAAAATCACGTAATCCTAAAGATTTGATATAAGGAATCAACACGGTAGAACCGTATAGGTGATCCACGGGAACATCGAAGAATCCTTGAATTTGGTCAGCGTGTAAATCCATGGTGATAATTCGGTCGACTCCAGCTGCTTGTAGCATATTAGCCACTAGTTTTGCCCCGATGGCGACACGCGGTTTATCTTTCCGGTCTTGACGCGCGAACCCGAAATAGGGGATTACGGCGATTACCTTGTAGGCAGATGCTCTTTTGGCGGCATCGATCATCAAGAGTAATTCCATGAGGTTATCACTGGGCGGGAAGGTTGATTGCACGATAAACACGTGTTCGCCTCTCACCGTTTCGTCGAATGAGGTGACGAATTCTCCGTCACTAAATCTCGTAAACGTTTTTTTACCGAGTTCCAGCCCTAGAGAACTAGCAATACTTTCTGCAATATATTGGCTATTCTCTCCGGCGAAAACTTTAATTTCGGGAAGATTTGACATATCTAATTCATTAGTTGAAACACTTGGCAAAAGTATGAAATTATTTTGTTCCACCAAAGGAATTTGGCGGAACAGTTACAAGTTGCAGGTTTGCAGGTTACAAGTTGTAATCGTTGTGTTTTTTGCACGAACCGTTTGATCTCTTCGCTCGAAAATGTTATATTTGTTCCAACAAAGATGTTGTTGAAGCAGTTTCAAGTTACAGGTTCGTAGGTTACAAGTTGACTAGCTTGCTGTTCAATGATAAGATTGGTTTTCTTAACTTGTAACCTGTAAACTCGCAACTTGTAATTATGTGCAGTATGTTTATTTTATTAATTAATATATTTTCAAATAGATGGAAGAAATCAAAAAGTACGTGGAAGAGAACAAGGAACGTTTCCTGAACGAGTTATTCGAGTTGATTCGCATTCCTTCAATCTCTTCATTGTCTGAGCATAAGCCAGATATGTATCGTTGTGCCGAGCAATGGACGAAAATCATGTTAGCTGCCGGAGCTGACCGGGCAGAAGTGTATGAAACAGAGGGTAATCCGGTTGCTTACGGGGAGAAGATCATTGATCCGGCTCTTCCTACGGTGTTGGTGTACGGGCACATGGACGTGATGCCGGTTGACCCGATCGAGTTGTGGAACACGAAACCTTTCGAGCCGATTATTAAAGATGGTAAAATCTGGGCTCGCGGGGCTGACGATGATAAAGGACAGGCTTTCATGCACGCGAAAGCGTTTGAATATTTAATGAAATCCGGGAAATTGAACTGTAACGTGAAGTTCATGATCGAGGGAGAAGAGGAAATCGGTTCCCCGAGTCTTCCCAAGTTCTGCCGGGATCATAAGGATATGTTGAAAGCTGATGTGATTTTGGTTTCCGATACCAGTATGATTGGCCGTGATATTCCTTCAATTACCACGGGATTGAGAGGTTTGGCTTACTGGCAGGTTGAAGTTACCGGTCCGAACGCTGATTTGCATTCCGGTATTTTCGGGGGAGCGGTGGCGAACCCGATTAACGTGTTGTGTAAGTTGATTGCCGATATGCAAGACGAAAAGGGACATATCACGATCCCCGGTTTCTATGATGACGTGTTGGAAGTAACTGCCGAGGAACGTGCGAAGATGGCCAAGGCTCCTTTCAATTTAGAAAATTACAAGAAGTCTTTAGATGTTAAAGAGGTGAAAGGCGAAGAAGGGTTCACGACTAATGAACGTACTGGTATTCGTCCGACATTCGATGTTTGTGGAATCTGGGGTGGTTACACGGGCGAAGGAGCCAAGACCGTATTGCCTTCTAAAGCATACGCCAAGATTAGCTGCCGTTTGGTTCCGAACCAGAAACACGAGAAGATCGCGAAATTGTTCAAGGAATATTTCGAGTCTATCGCTCCGGATTACGTGAAGGTGAAAGTGGATTACCTGCATGGCGGACCTTCTTACGTGTGCCCGATTGATCTTCCGGCTTACAAGGCTGCCGAGAAAGCATACGAGGAAGTGTATGGAAAACAACCCGTTCCGGTTCGTTCCGGTGGTAGTATTCCAATTATTGCCACTTTCGAGGAAGTGCTGGGAATCAAGTCCGTACTGATGGGCTTTGGTTTGGGCTCCGATGCTATTCACTCTCCGAACGAGAACTATCCGTTGGAGCAATTCTTTAACGGAATCACGACAATTCCATTATTCTACAAGTATTTCGGAGAGATTATGAAGAAATAAATTTTGTAGTCCATAATTTAGACTCCCCTCATTTTACGGTCGTAAGGTGAGGGGTGTTTTATTATTGTCTGGAATCCATTGTTTGGAATACGTGAAAACGGGTTTTACGTCCTCCGCCTTCGATGGAGAATTGTTCCGTGTGCTGGGAGCCGTTTCGGGCATTCAGACGTAGTGTGAGGTTATTGGTACCGGCAGATAGGGGCAGTCGGGTGTAGGAAATCGAGTAAGGTAGTGTTTGCCAGTTGCGGGTATCGGCTTTTTCGGTGAGGCTGTTAGCGATACCGACGGCAAAGCCTAGCCATTCGTTTTGCTTACGGGCAGAGTATTCCAGTCCTTTTTTGGCGGCTACCCGAAGAAGAGAATTTGAAAATTCCCGTACCATTCGGTCCCGTAAGGTTTTGAATGCAATTTCATTGATATTTTCGGCAAGTTCCAACGGGTACGAGTGATTGTCCGTCACGAGAGTTCCCGTGGCATAAAGTGGGGGACGTTCCATGTATTTGGGGAACGCGACACGCAGGGTTTGCAGATCGGCAATGCTTTGTTTTTCATCATCACTGTATCCCGAGCCGAAGAAGAAAGGGAAGGTAAGTCCGAGGGATTCGTTGTGGAATACAATCGCTCCGTCTCCTCTTTTTTGTTTGACAAAATTTATGCTCCATTCTGCCTTTACCGGTCCCATGCCGTTTAGCCAGAAAAACACGAGTTGCCCGTCCGTGGGTGTCGGGGAATGGGTGTATGTCGTGTTGAATTCTTTCTCGTATTGTTTTAATTCAGTTGTAAAACCACAATTATAGGCGGTACGCATCAAGTCCTGTTTTAGTTGTTCCGGGGTTTTCACACCGAAGTTTTTAATATAGTCGGACTGGTAGACCTCGTAGGCATTTCGATAGGCGATAAACGCATTGTTGTAATCTCCCGTGGCATCGTAGATCAGGCCCATTAGTAGATGAGCGAAAGCATCTCGTTGATACCGGTTCTTGTTATCGGGATACTTGTCGTTTAGCTGGTTGAGTTTGATGTTGATTTTACGAACCTCGACCAAGGCGCCTTCCATGTCATTCAGATCAATGTAGTTCAAGGCCTTGTAGAAGTTAATCATGATGACCTCGAAATCTTCTGGTCGGTAGGGACGGGCTTCCGGGTTGGTCACCAATGCCGCGGCTTCAGCCCCGACATTACTGTGATACTCGTCAATCAGGTTCTCGGCGGTCTCGAAGTATTGATTGCTGTTGGTGGGATTGCCGAGCATGAATTCCACGTATCCTTTGTTGAGATAATAGAGGATGCGGTTTTTACCCGTGGCTTGTTTTTTATCTTTATCTAGGAGTTTGTTTGCTTTCTCGAAATTTCCCGTGTTGACGGCTGCTTGGAAATCTGCCGTTCGCTGGTACCAAGTGGCGCATCCGGAGAAAAGAAAAACGAGAAGAAGTCCTAGGAGTTTATAAGGTTTATAAAGTTTATAAGGTCCATAAGGTTTATGAATCCCGATTTTATTTCTTTTAAAGTATGAATAATGAATATTTATCATTTCTTTTTAAAATCTTAAACTTTTGGGGAAGTTACTTTATAAACCTTATAAACTTTACAAACTGATTAAAGAACCCGGTCGCTGATTTGTTTCTTGATCTTCTTGTCACCCATCCAGACAACCTCGTTGGTCTCGATATTCGTGAGTTGAAGGTCGATCTGGTAAGTCACGACTTTTTGTTTCTTGTACGAGTCGACGATGCTGTTGATTGTCCCTTGCAAGATGAAATCGGCACCCAGTTCTTTTCCCCACTTCTTGGTGGTTTCCGGTGATGCGTAATCTTGTTGCTCGGCTCTTTCTTTTCGAAGTTCATTCCGCTTCTCTCCGGCAACAACCAAACGGATGTTACCATCTCGGATAATTGCTTTTTCTACGTCCTTAATAAAGGTTTCCGAGTTAATATGCTCGTGACTTTTGTTCTCCACGAGGCCGACTACCACCACGGGGCGTTTGTCGTTTGCTTTCAAGTATCTTGGAATCCAAGCTGAGGTAAGCAGGTCGCCGATCATTTCTTCGGAAACAAGCCGTGAGTCACTATCATTCCAACGTCCGCTAAGGTCGATGGTTTCATTCGGGTCTACCCGGGTGATTTTCCGGTTAGCACATCCGTTAATTAAAGCAATGGTCAACACAACAAGTGTTCCGATAAATATTCTTCTCATATTCCGTTGTTTTAGGTTTCTATTCAATTTCCACGATCACATTTTGTGTTCTTGTAAAAGTTTATAACAATAATTCTACCAAATATACGTATTGCGCAGTTTTATGGATGTTAATTAGATTTAAAATTGATGAGACGCCCGATCATTATGCCGGAATGTGACGTGATTCGTTGCAAATAATCGGGGAGTGTTTCTGTCGTGACGGACACTTTTTTGTCGGAAACCGAGGCGTGGAGCAGGTATATTTGCCCCTCATTTTCAATGGCAATGCCCACGTGGGCTGTGTCGAGTCCTTTTTTCTTCGTGGTGATCAGTATAATATCCCCGGTTTTGATTTGTCCCGCGAAAGGGAGTACTTTTTCTTTCGGAATATAGTAATATGCCCTGCCGTTAATAGTCTTTTCAATATCAATTATTTTTGTAACGAGGGTGGAATCCTGTATTAGTGCCGGGTACTTTTTCCAGTTTTGGGAGATGAAGGATACTTTGTTGGGGAAGGGGATACCTCCTTTTTCTTTCGTGATGTCTTCCAGAAGGTTCAGGCAGGTCATCTCGTATAACCAGTCGGAAGAGTAATGCAGGCGTGACGTGTAGTCAACGATCTTCCCGTTCCGGTACCGAATCTCTTGTAAATTCTTTTGGAATTGGGGAATACTTTGTTCTTCGTATTTATCTAGGCGTGCCAAGGCAATGACATTATCGACGAAAGTCACGCAGTCAAATTCTCGCAGGTTGACAACCAGCTTCTCTTGGGGATTGATGTCCAACGTCCCTCCCACGTAAGGCGTTTCGAGAAAATAGCGTCCGATGGCGACAACTTTTTCGTTGATCGGGAGTTTAGCTATTTCCTTTTTATTGGCGTATTCAAAGAAATGTTTTAGCAAAGTTTGATCTTTCCGGTACACGGAATCGGCGGGAGAGCAAGCGAAAGCCCCGAATGAAAAGGTGATCAGGAATAGAATGACTAAATTCTTCATAGCAATCGGTGTTTGAGAATAAAAAATGAGGAGTCGTGTGACCGACATCCTCATCTCTCTTGTGTTGTGTTTATATATTATTTGCCTGCGGCCGAAAACTGTTCAAGGAAACGGATGTCGTTTTCGAAAAAGAGACGTATATCCTTGATGCCGTATTTTAGCATGGTGATACGCTCGATACCCATACCGAGTGCGAACCCGGTATATTTTTCCTTGTCTATACCATTTAATTCCAAAACATTGGGGTCAACCATTCCACACCCGAGGATTTCCAACCATCCGGTTCCTTTACAAACATTGCAGCCTTTTCCGTGACATAGTGTACATGATACGTCCATTTCTGCCGATGGTTCCGTGAAGGGGAAGTATGACGGGCGAAGACGAATTTGCGTGTCCGGTCCGAATAGTTCTTTCGCGAAATAGGTCAAGGTTTGCTTTAAATCGGCGAAGGAAACGTTCTCGTCGATGTAAAGAGCTTCGATTTGGTGGAAGATGCAATGTGCCCGGGCCGAGATAGCCTCGTTACGGAACACTCTTCCGGGAGTAACTAGCCGAATCGGGGGACGATGAGCCTCCATGTCTCGCACTTGCACGGATGAGGTATGCGTGTGTAGCACGATGTCCGGGTTCTTACTGATAAAGAATGTATCCTGCATATCACGTGCCGGGTGTTCTTCCGGGAAGTTCAATGCGGAGAAGTTATGCCAGTCGTCCTCGATTTCCGGTCCCTCGGAAATGGTGAATCCAAGTTTATTGAAGATGGCCAGAATCTCGTTTTTCACGATAGCTAACGGGTGACGGGTTCCTAGTTTTAAAGGATCTCCCGGCATCGTCAAGTCAATACCGCTTAAATCTTCTTCCGCGTTAGAAAGTAACTCTTTCAACTCGTTGATTTTTGCCAGAGCCGTGTTCTTCAATTCATTTAATTCCTGTCCCATGGCTTTTTTCTGATCCGCGGGAACGGTTTTAAAATCATCAAAGAGAGCAGCGATTGTTCCTTTCTTGCTTAAATGCTTGATTCTGAACTGTTCTACTTCTTCTAGGCTCTTCGCCTGAAAACCGGCTATTTCAGCACTGAGTTGTTTAATCTTGTCTAACATCTTCTCAAAATTTGAAATCTTTGGTGGACAAAGTTAATAAAAAAGTCTCATACATTTCAATTCTTTTGAGAACTTCATTTTTCATCCCAAATATTTTTCATCGTGTACGGTCCGTCGGGGAAAATCCAAGCCGAGCCGTCGGTCATCCGGGTGTGTGAGTCGAGGGTGGCAATTTTGGTCATGTCCTCTGGCGAAATGTTGATGTCCAGTGATTTAATGTTTTCTTTGATTCGCTCCGGGTGAACTGATTTTGGGATAATCACGATCCCTCGTTGTACTCCCCAAGCAATGATAATTTGTGCCGGTGTGCAATTATATTTTTTTGCCAAATCGCTAATGATCGGTTCATTGGTCAGGCCGAGTTTGTTTTTGATGGGCAAATTACGTCCGAGAGGGGAATAAGCCGTCAAGTAAATCCCTTCAGACTGACAGAATCGAAATAATTCATTTTGTTGCAAGTAAGGATGCATTTCTACTTGATTCATTTCGGGCTTGTTTTTCGCCACGGCGATCAGTTCTTTTAATTTCGGGATGCTGAAATTCGAGACCCCGATATGTCTGCACAGCCCTTTTGCCTGCATTTGTTCCATCGCTTTCCAAGTCTCCGTGAGGGGACATTCTTCGAGAGAAAGTAAATCGGATGCTTGTCGCGGGTATTCAATGTCGTGTTTCAGTGCTATCGGCCAGTGAATCAGGTACAGGTCCAAGTAGTCCAGCCGGAGATCGTGCAAAGTCTTTCGAAGAGCCTCTTCCACGTGTTCCGGGGCGTGGTTATTATTCCATAATTTGGATGTGATGAAAAGTTCTTCCCGTTTCACGAGTCCGGACGTGAATGTTTCTTGCAGGGCAGCCCCGATGATTTCTTCATTTTTATAATAGGCGGCACAGTCAATCAACCTGTACCCGTCTTTCAGCGCGCTAATGATGGCGTCATGTAGTTCGTTTGCCTTGGATTGATAGGTTCCTAACCCGAAGAGGGGCATGGGGTCCCCGTTTCTAAATGTAATTGTTTTCATATTTATGAATCTTTATATTCCATTTTAGTGAACGAGATTTCCCCCGGGGTGGTTATACTTCTTTCCGGCTTTTTAGTTTCTTGTATAGATAATCAACAAGCTTGTCTTTCTGTTTTTTCGCCGTGGGGTATAGCAGGCAACCAGCCACTCCCCCGAGAACGTCGGCAAACAGATCCCACCAGTCTCCGCCCCGGTTGAAATATTTGAATTGCAGGACTTCGATAAGTCCCCCGTAGATGAAACTGAACCCGATGGCGATCAGATAGATTTTTCGTAGAGACAATCGAGTCTGATAGCGGAGTTCGCTGCATAGGAATATCGACATGATAAAGAACATTCCGAAGTGTACCACCTTGTCAAGGTGGGGGATATTTAATTTCGGATCAGGAATCGAGTCGGATGGAATAGCGCATAAGAAAAAGATTACTCCTGCCCAGATGATATTCCTCCATAATAAGGAGTATTTGCGTGGTATCATGTTATTTTATTATTTTTACACTGATTATTCTGACGTCTTTGAACGGGCGGTCCTGCCTGTCCGTGGGAAGAGCGGCAATTTTATCCAGTACATCGAAACCTTCGATCAGTTCTCCGAAAACCGTGTACTCTTTATCCAAATGGTGGACCCCGCCTATCGTGGTGTATGCCTTTCTTTTTTCATCATCCATGTAGAGCTTGTCCGTGTTGTTTTCCCATTCGAAATTGATGTCTGATTTGATCTTTTCTGCGATAGCCCGGAATTCAGGTACTTTCTTTTGAGCCCTCAAGGTGTCAAGAATGGCTTTTTTCTCCGGGGTATAATATTTTTTCTGGATGGCTCTTTTAATGGGGACGTTTATTGATTTCTCGATTTTGTCCAGTTCTTCCGGCGTGTATTTCTTACCGACCACGAAATAGAATTGGGCGATATCCGATTCTTTGAAGACATTTACCCGGTCCGGTTGGCGGGGTGCGGCTAAGGCTCCTTTTTTGTGATAATGGTGTGGTTTGATTTCCGCGTCAATCGTGACCCCTTTACCGTAGCCGATAGCTTGTCCGGCTATGGCATTTCGACTGTCGGAAGAGCCTCCCTGTACCACGAAATTTTTAACAACACGATAGAATAATGTCCCGTTATAGTGGCCGGATTTTGCCAACCGGATAAAGTTATCCCGG
>ERZ835051.4290-NODE-4290-length-10030-cov-4.268271_pt1 | contig 10030 bp, 12 predicted proteins | sample MGYA00519575_ERZ835051 | MGnify/ENA primary metagenome ERZ835051 (study PRJEB31850, sample SAMEA3708769) | human gut metagenome | biome: human gut; feature: human-associated habitat; material: faeces | place: China | collected 2014 ... | reverse complement strand
GGAATTTCCTCGGCCGGGAGGTGATGGTCGCAGATGATGAAATCCACGCCCTTGCTCTTTGCATAGACAATCTTTTCCGTGGCTTTGATACCGCAGTCCAGAGCGATGATAAGCCCCACGCCCTTGCGGGCCGCGAGGTCGATACCTTTGACCGAAATGCCGTAACCTTCGGTATAACGGTCGGGAATGTAGAACATCAGGTTTTTATGCCCGATCTGGCGCAGGAACTTGTACACCAGCGCAACGGCCGTGCAGCCGTCCACGTCGTAGTCGCCGTAAACCATGATCTTCTCATTGTTACGAACGGCCTGTTCGACCCGCTCGACCGCCTTGTCCATATCCTTCATCAGGAACGGATCGTGGAGGTCGGCGAGGCTCGGTTTAAAGAACTTGTCCGCCTTTTCTACAGTGTCTATGCCTCTCTGTACGAGCAGATTCGCCAGCACGGGGGATATCCTGAGCACGGAGGCGAGCTTCGCCACCGCCTCGGAATCGCCCTGCGGTTTCACTACCCATCGTTTTTCTATAGGCATACGATTTACTATTTATATATTCTAACATTTAATATCTCACTTAAAAATTTCACGACGAGTCTTTTGACATCGTCCATCGGGACTTTGGCGCCCGCTTCCCTTTCGATCGAGGTCGCGCCCCGGTCGGTGAATCCGCAGGGGTTAATGCGCGAAAACCACTCCAGATCGGTCGTTACATTCAGCGCGAACCCATGCATGGTAATATAACGCGACGAACGGACTCCTATTGCGCATATCTTGCGCGGAGCGCCCGCCGGCGTGCATTTTCCGCCGCCGTCCGCCGTCCGGCCATCGCCTTCTTGCGCGATTCCCGCTCCCACCCAGACGCCCGAAGCGCCTGCGATGCGTCCCGCCCGGATGCCGTATTCGGCCACGGTGCGAATGACGGACTCTTCCAGCGCGTCGATGTATGCCCTCAGCCCGATGCCTAACCTTTCGAGGTCCAGAATCGGATAGCAGACCAGCTGTCCGGGTCCGTGGAAGGTGATGTCGCCCCCTCGGTCTATGTGAAAGAACTGCGCGCCCATCGCTTCGAGCGCTTCGCGGCCCACGAGCAGGTTCTCGGCGTGGCCGCTTTTGCCGAGCGTGTACACCGGCGGATGCTCCACCAGCAGGATCGTGCCCGCCTCTTCCGAGGACGGCGTTGCGTTCTCCGGCGCTGCCGTCCGGTTCGTTTTTCCGGCTGTCAGGGCGTCGAACAGGGTCTGCTGTAAATCCCAGCAGGCTTTGTAGTCCATCTGTCCGAGGTCCCGGCAGTAAACGTTCATCGCTGCAAACTTTTAACGCTTTTCAGGGCCTCTTCCGCCAAATACGACGAGCGGACCAGCGGCGCGCTCGCGCAGTAGGCGAAGCCCATTTCCAGCGCTTTGAGTCTGTACCATTCGAATTTTTCAGGAGTGATATACGCCGCCACGGGGTAATGCTCCAAAGTTGGACGAAGGTACTGACCGAGCGTTACGATCCCGACGCCCGCTTCGCGCAGGTCGTGCAGGGTTTGTAATACTTCGTCATCGCTCTCGCCAAGTCCGACCATCAGTCCGCTTTTCGTTGCGACGCCCTGCCGGCTCATGTGGCGCAGGGTCTCCAGACTCGTGCGATATTTCGCTCTGGAACGGACCATGGGGGTCAGCCGCTCGACGGTTTCGATGTTGTGCCCGATTATATCGGGCTTCGACACGATGACCGTGTCCAAGAGGTCGGGCCGTGCGTCGAGATCGGGAATAAGGAGCTCAATTGCGGCGTCGGGATTCTGTTTGCGGATGGCGCGGACGGTTTCGGCCCAATGTGCGGCGCCGCCGTCCGGCAGGTCGTCACGCGTTACAGAAGTTACGACGACATACCTCAGTTTCATCAGCGAGACGCTTTGGGCGACCCGCTGGGGTTCCTCGGCGTCCGGGGCAAGGGGATGTCCTGTTCTGGTGGCACAGAAGCGGCAGCCCCGTGTGCAGATATCGCCCAGAATCATGAAGGTCGCGGTTCTGCGGCTCCAGCATTCGGCCTTGTTGGGACACATGCCGCTGCTGCAAATCGTGTGCAGCGCATGTTCTCGGACTATCTGCTGAACCTCGGCGTATTCCGGGGTTCGGTGGAGCCGGATCTTCAGCCATCCGGGTTTTTTCAGTACGTCTACCTTGTCATAAAACTTCGGCATTTAAGATCATTATTTTCCAATTGATGCAAAAATACGAAAAAATAATTGATATTCCCTAAGAATGGTTCATTTTCTTTGACAGCCCTGCGCCGGACGCTTCTGCGCCGGCATCCGTCCGTTTTCGGGCTTTTCGGGGCGGATCTTCGAAGGGGGAACCGCTTTCCGCCCTCCCGTCGCCGCCGCGGGGAGAAAGCATATTAAAAAATAAAAAAATGCGCCCTCCGGAACCGCAATAATTCATTATCGGAACCCTCTTTCCGCCGCATCCGGACACGAGAAAGGGGTTCGGTACCTGGCAGTAGCGAACCCCTCTGGTTAGGTTAGTTAGGTTAATGAGAGTGGGAGAATCCCACGTTTTGTTATACAAAGATAAACTGAAATTCACAATTCACCAAATCTTTTATAACATTTTTTCAAACTAACCTGAAGAAATCTGTTAAATTATAATTAAAAAATTTAAAATAATAGCCGATTTATAAGTTTTTGATTAAAGTGCTTCGCGTATTTCCGCGTTCTGCACCGTTTCGGGCTGCTTCTCCGGGGTGAGCGAAGTGATGTGGCGGTTGCGGTAAGCGGCCGGCGTCATCTGGTATTCCTTTTTGAAAAGTTTAATAAAATGCGACGTATTGGGGAACGTGCAGGCGTTGCCGATCTCCGAAATGGATTTCGAGGTCGAGATCAGCAGCAGACGCGAGTGCATCAGCCGCTGGCGGATGTACCACTTGTGGGGCGGCATCTGGAAATGACGGCGGAACTCCTTCTTGAACGAAGTGAGCGAACGGTTCGTCAGTTTAGAAAGCTCCTCGATGGAGATGTCTTTGAAGATATGGTCGTAGACGATCTGTTCGAAATTCTCTTTCGCGGCGTCCACGTTGCTCAGCAGCTTGCTTTTGATGCAGCAGTCCTCGTGCGAGGCGATCAGATAGATCAATTCGGTCATCTTGATGTTCTCGGCCGTCTCGTCGCGGTGGAAATCTTCGTCGCGCAGGTCGTTGTTGGTATTGACGAAAAAGTTGCGGATCGAATTCCATGCGGGCATGGCGACGTGCGTGCGGTTGCGGCAGTTTTCACACGAATGTTCGTTCGAAATGTTCAGGCCGTAGGTGATGTTCAGATGCATCAGGATACGCTGGAGGTCCGCCGGCGTATAATAAAAGAGCACTTGTTCGAAGGGCTGGCCGTTTTCCGGGAAGTTCTCGATATAGTGATGCCCGATGCCGAGGTAGAATACGTCTCCGCGTGTGAGCGTCTGGCGCTTATCGCCTTCGTAGATGTACTTCGTACCACGAAGAATGTAACCGATTGCATAGCGCGAAAGCGCCTGAGACTGGATTCCGTTGTGAAGTGCTTCGACATACTTCACGATCATCGGCTGCTGAGCCGACGAATTCAATGAATTCTTCATACTAAATCGTATTTTAAGTTTCTATGAACAATAAGTTGCGTCACTTTTGTTCAACTCCAAATATACAATTTAATATTTGTTTTATAAAAGAATTAATACGCTAAAAAGGCGCATTAAGGCAAATAGGACTGTTTGTATTACCTTTGTGATTAAATAGATTATTGTAGTGTTGCAATGTAGACCGACGCGGCCAGCAGAATCAGGTAAACGGGCAGTGCGATTCTGCGGTCTATCCGCACGAAAAACACCGGGAAAAGTAGGGCGGCGGGAACCGCCGTCAGGGTGAATGCTTCGGGGGTGACCGACGGGGTGCAGAGCAGGGCGAGAGTCATCGCCAGTATACCTGTATTGAAAATAAGGATGAAGCGGGGTTTGGTTCCGGCGGCATAAATGTCCGAGAGAAAGAAAAGGAGCGCCGTCAGGGCGAGCGCCGCGATGACGCACAACATGACAAGCGACGGGAGCGGAAGGCCCTTAAAGATCCACAGCGGAACGCCCGATACGAGCGCATCGGCCAGCGTCATGACCGGAGCCGTAAATTCGTCACCCATGCCCCAGCTGACATAGCAGGCGGTCAGCACGGGCAGTATCAGACCGGCGGCTGCGGCGACGACTTCGCGGAACGTACGTCTGAAAAGCAGTATCGCCAGCGGAAGGATCAGCACCAGCGGCGTTGCAGGGGCATAGACCAGCGGCAGCAATCCCAGATAGAGGGAGGCGCGGAAAATGGCATCGAAACCGTAGCCGTTGCAGTAGGAGCGGCAGTAGTTCTTGGCGGCGAGCGCCAGCAGCATCGAGGCGGCGAATGCCGTCAGGTAGTTTCCGCCCGAAACGATGCCGCAGGCGACGACGGCGTAGAGCGGAATCGGCAGACATGTGCTGACTCCATAGAGGTTGTAGCGGATGGCGATCCGCCCCGTGCACATGCCCGTGAAGAGGATCATGAATCCCGCGGCCAGACGCGCCCACACCGGATATGCGGCCTGAAATCGGGCCAGCGCTCCGCCCAGCAGGGGCATTGTCTCCGGCGCGCCGGCGGACACGCCGTTTCCCGCCCCGCCCCACATGGCCGTGACTGCGAGTGCGAAGAGGGTGACGAAGGCCGGGACCAGCGGTTGTCGGGCGATATCTATCTTCATGCGGCGATTTCTGCTTTCGGCAAAAATACGGAAAAAAGCGGTACGGGACTAAATAATTGCTAACTTTGTTGTAGCCGGAATCCTGCGGAGGGTGTTTCTTTTCGAGTCTTGCGTATGGTTGCGGCCCGTTTGCAGGAGCAACACGGCATGTTTCGGCTGTTCGGCTGTTTAGTTGTTCAGTTGTTCGGCTGCTCAGCTGTTCAGTTGCTCGGCCGCTCGGCGGAATCGGTGGGACGGCCGCGGGACGGGTCGACGTCTCCGGAGATGCCGGTTGCATTCCGGCGGTTCTGTCCGGAATCGGGTTCCGACTCGCTTTCCGGACCAGCTTTCCGGGCCTGTTTTGGGATCTGCTTCCGGGCCTGCTTCGCGATCTGCTTCGGGACTGCTTCAGGATCTGCTTCGGGACTGCTTCAGGATCTGCTTCGCGATCTGCTTTCGGACCAGCTTTCCGGGCCAGCTTTCCGGACTTGCTTCCGGGGCTGCTTTCCGGATGCAGGTGCTATTTTGTTTGATTGTGGAATGCGAAGTGTGGTTCCGATCCGGCCGCAGGATTCGTCTGTGCAATTTTTGCCGCAGCAGCTTCCGGCGGCGGGCGTGTAATAGTTTGTTGCCGGTTTTCCTTGATTTGTGTCGGGTGCCGATGATTTAATGTTTTTGGCTATGCTTGAAAATTGCTTTCAATACGATCTTCCCGAAGCGGGATGCGACGAAGCCGGGCGGGGGTGTCTCGCCGGGCCGGTCTTTGCAGCGGCCGTGATGCTGCCGCCCGATTTCCACGACCCCTTGCTCAACGATTCGAAGCAGATGACCGAGCGCAACCGCGAGAAGCTTCGGACGATTATCGAACGCGAAGCCGTGGCATGGGCCGTCGAAGCGGTCTCCGCCGAGCGGATCGACGAGATCAACATTCTGAATGCGTCGTTCGAGGGAATGTCGCTGGCCGCGGCGCGGCTCGATCCCGCTCCCGGCTTTCTGGCCATCGACGGCAACCGCTTCCGGACTCGGCTCGAACTGCCTTACCGCTGCATCGTCAAAGGCGACGGCAAGTATGCCGACATCGCCGCCGCTTCGGTGTTGGCCAAAACGCACCGCGACGAGTACATGCTGCGTCTGGCTGAGGAGTTTCCCCAGTACGGCTGGCGGAAGAACAAAGGTTATCCGACGCGCGAACACCGCCTTGCAATCCGCGAGTACGGTCTCACTCCACATCACCGGCTGACCTTCAACCACGAAATCGGCCAGCTGGAATTGGTGTTCTGATCCGGCGGCGTATCATTCGTATTCGAAACGCCGAAATCCCTCTTCATACGGCAAAACAAAAAGAGCTGAAGTCAAGACTTCAGCTCTTTTTCAAACAATTTTCCTCGGATTTTAGTATCCCAGCGACTTGGAAGCGGCGTAGGAGACTTTCAGTGCGTTGGCACGGCGAAGCTCCTGCTTCACGTCGGTTACGATACCCATTTTCGTGGTCTGGTCGGCCTTGAGGCAGATGGTCATCGAAGCACGGTCGGCCTCGCTGAGCTTATCGCGCTCTGCAGCGACGAAATCCAGAATATCCTTGGTCGTTTTGTACGAGTCGTTCAGCTGGATACGGGGTGCAGTACCGAATTTGGCCTGCATCGCCAGCGAAGGCTGTCCGATGTGGATGTAGCTGACGAGCGATTTCTTCTCCAGCTTCTGTACCTCGGTAGCCTCAGGGAGTTTGTATCTCACGAGCAGTTCCTGATCGCGCATGGTCGTCGATACCATAAAGAAGAAGAGGATCATGAAGATCACGTCAGGAAGCGATGCGGTCGAGATAGGGGGCAAACCTTTGTTGCCCTTCTTTTTCATTACTGCCATAGCTTACTTCTTTATATTACGGGGTTCTGCCTCCGAGATCTTCAGCGGAACGGCTTTTGATACTGCGTTGCGGTTCTCTTCGGGAAGGTCGGCGAATTTCGAGCCGAATTTCCGCATGGCGACCTCGTCGCGTACTTCGTTGAATGCGCGGGTGAGTTCGTTCTGCACCATGATGTACGACTGATAGCCGGTATCACGGGTGGTCTGAAGCGAAACGACGCCTTGGCTTTCGGGATACATCCACTTGCTGCCGTCGCTCAATTCGATCTCCTTCTCCACCTTCTCAGGAAGGTTTTCGTCGTCCATCGGATTGAGAATGAATTCCTTCGTCCTGTTCTTGAGCTGGTGCAGGTCGATAATCTCCTGCTTGCCGGAGGGACCAGCCATGATGTTGCCGCTGCCCGATATGAGCACGAGGAAGAGGTTGCGTTCCTTGACCTTGATGTCCTCCTGTTGTTTCTCATCGGGGGGCATCGGCGGGAGCATACGCACCAGACCGGTATCGACATTCATGGTTGTGGCCACCAGGAAAAAAATCAGCAGCAGGAAGGCGATATCGGCCATCGAGCCGGCATTGATTTCCTGTATTTTCCTTTTATCTGTTGCCATTGTTGTTCACTCCATTATTTGAAAGCGCCCCAGATTTCGGTTACTACGGCCGTCAGGAAAGCGGCGACGAAAGCAACGTACGTCACGAGAATGCTCGTTTCGGTAATTACGGTTTCACCGTGGCCGAAGAAACCATTGGTCTGGAGATCGACGATGTTCACCGTGTGGCCGGCAGCGTAGAAGTACGATACGCCGACGACGATGATTATCAGCGCCAGAGAGAGTATGGTTCCCTTGATGCCTGCCGGGTTCTGAATCATTCCGAAGATGGCGCAGAACAGGGCTGCGGCGATAGCGAACACGAAGAGGAAGTATCCCCATACGAGGTTCAGGCTGATCGCAGCATCCGAGCCGCCCGTAGCGATCGCGTATACCAGAAGTACCACGGTGATCGCCATCAGAATGCCCAGCAATATGTTCAATATCTTTTTCATAATTGCTTTTTAACTCTTTAAATCGTTGGGATTATTTCTTGCTGTATGCCGTCAGGATATCCATCAGCGTGATGGACGAATCCTCCATATCGTTCACGAGCGAATCGATCTTCGAAACGATATAGTTGTAGAACAGCTGAAGAATAACCGCAGCGATAAGACCCATGAGGGTCGTCAGAAGGGCGACCTTGATACCGCCTGCAACGAGGGTCGGGCTGATATCGCCGGCAGCCTGAATGGCGTCGAACGCCGCGATCATGCCGACAACGGTACCCATGAAGCCCAACATCGGCGACAGAGCGATGAACAAACCGATCCACGAAAGACCCGACTCCATCTGGCCGGTCTGAACCGAACCGTAGGAAACGACAGCCTTCTCGACCGAATCCAGACCCTGATCGTAGCGGTCGAGACCCTGATAGTAGATCGAAGCGATAGGACCGCGGGTGTTGCGGCAAACTTCTTTGGCAGCTTCGATGCCGCCGTTCTTCAGTGCGTCCTCAACGGCAGCGATGAGCTTCTTCGAGTTGATCGTTGCCAGCGACAGGTAGAGGATACGCTCGATAGCGACAGCCAGACCGATCACCAAGCAGAGAAGAACCGGGAGCATCCATTCCCAACCGCCTTCGAGGAATTTCTGCATCATGATGTGGTGCATGCTGTCACCTGCGACTGCAGTCTCTTCGGCAGCGGCAGCGGCTTCCTGCGCGAAAGCGTTAACAGTACCCAGTGCGAACAGGGCCACTGACAGAATCAAAAAAAGTTTTTTCATAGTTGTGTTGGATAAAATTAAATTTGATTAGTTGTTTATTTGTTTGTGTCTTTTTTGGTTTATTCCATATCTCGGTTTCCCGACTTCTTCAATTTCTTATTTTTCCCTAAAAAAAATCCTAAAAAAATCTTTTTTTTCACGCTTCCGGAATTCATACGGTGCTTTTTGGTCGCTGTCCGCATACTTTCCATACCGGTTTCACGCAGGCAGCCGAATCCCGAATCTTTCATTCTGAACTCATGCAATTTCCTGCTGATCAACTTGTTGCGATGTTCGCATCTTTCCGTCCGCCGTCACCGGGGGCCTTCTAAGGATACATTAGCAGTGCGAAATATAGAAAAAAAAATCGTTCCGTGCAATGGCTTAGGCCGTAAATTCTCCGCGCAGGGGGCGGCGCAGCAGCGCGCGCGTCCGGTCGTCCGGCAGGTCGAGTCCCAGCACGTACATCAGTTTGGTCACGGCGGCTTCGGTGGTCATGTCGTGGCCGCACAAAACGCCGATTTCCTGCAGGCGAAGCCCCGTTTCGTAAAGTTCCATCGAGACTTTTCCGCCGCCGCACTGCGTGATGTTGAGAATGATGATTCCGCGGCCGATCGCCTCCTTCAATACGCGGATGAACCACTCGTTGGTCGGGGCGTTGCCCGCGCCGAAGGTTTCGAGCACCACGGCTCTCAGTCCGGGGGCCGAGAGCATGGCCCGGAGGATGTTTTCGCCCAGTCCCGGAAAGAGTTTGACCACCTCGATTCCGTCGGCCAGCCGCGTGGCGATGCGCAGCTGGGGCGAAACCTCCGTCGGATGCAGGATGGCCGGGAGATTGTAGGCGATGTTGACCCCGACCTCCGCCAGCGGCGGATAATTGTAGGAGCGGAAGGCGCTCAGCGCTTCGGCGCTGCGCTTGGTGGTGCGGTTGGCGCGGAACAGCCGGTTCTGGAAATAGAGCGACACTTCGGGCACTTCGGGGCGTCCGCCGATGTGCGCGCCCGCGATTTCGATGGCCGTGATGAGGTTCTCGCGGCCGTCGGTCCGCAGTACGCCGATCGGAATCTGGCTTCCGGTGAAGACGACAGGCTTTGCGAGGTTTTCGAGCATGAAACTCATGGCCGACGCGGTATACGACATGGTGTCGGTGCCGTGCAGCACGACGAATCCGTCGTAGCGCGCGTAGTTGTCGCGGATCAGTTCGGCAAGTGCGGCCCAGTTGGCGGGCGTGACGTTCGACGAGTCGATCACGGGGTTCATCGTCAGTACGTCGATGTCCACGTTGAGTCGCTTGAGCGACGGGAATTCGTCGTATATGGCGCTGAAGTCGAACGGCACCAAGGCTCCGGTTTCGGCGTCGTTCTTCATGCCGATCGTGCCGCCCGTGTAGATAATCAGGATAGAGGATTTCATCGTGTATGGTCGTATTCTTTATTTTCCGAAAATGCGTCCGGCGTTGGCCGTCGTCGCTTCGGCCGTCTCGCCGGGCGTCAGCCCCTTCAGTTCCGCGACTTTTTCGCAGACGTACCGCACATAGGCCGATTCGTTGCGTTCGCCGCGGTGGGGTGCGGGCGTCAGGTAGGGACAGTCGGTTTCGAGGACGATGTCGCGCAGCTCCATCTCCCGCACCGCGTCGGCCAGCTTGCTCTTTTTGAACGTCACCACC
>ERZ835051.4287-NODE-4287-length-10035-cov-6.033267_pt1 | contig 10035 bp, 11 predicted proteins | sample MGYA00519575_ERZ835051 | MGnify/ENA primary metagenome ERZ835051 (study PRJEB31850, sample SAMEA3708769) | human gut metagenome | biome: human gut; feature: human-associated habitat; material: faeces | place: China | collected 2014 ... | reverse complement strand
AATATCCTCTACATCATCTTCAAGCTGATGGGCTTCTACGTGCAGGTGGAATACCACACCAGTCGCGGTCGGATTGACCTGGTGCTCCAGACACAGGACTACGTGTACATTATGGAATTCAAGCTGAACGGCAGCGCGGACGAAGCCCTGGCCCAAATTCGGGAGAAAGGCTATGCCGCACCTTTTGCCAAGGACAGCCGTACAATCTACAAGATTGGCGTCAACTTCAGCGATGAGCTTCGGAACATTCAGGAAGTGAAGGTGGAAGTGGAGTCTTGAGCATCGTGTCAGTTTATTTCAATGGCATAAGAAACTACAACCGCTTTTACGCCTGCATCCGGGTATTTGCTCTTATAGTGTGCTGTCCCTAATACACTGATGTCATCTTTTATTGCGAGCCATTTTGGTCCTTCACTGTGGGCATAATAGAAATAGTGATAGTCCAATGGCAGAATAGAGTGATTCTTCAAATCCTCTTCAATTACCTCTTTGTTATTTTTAATGATTGTTGCAATAACTATCAATATAACAGCTGCAAATAAAAGTATCACTTTATGTTTCCGGTCCGAGTCAATATCGCAAATATAGTGCTTATAATAAAGATTTAGAGATAAATCTTGTTTCTTTATATAAATATCAGTATATTGGCATAAAAGTAAATTCTAATATGAAGGAAAGACTTCTTATAAAATGTGATACTACTATTTATGCAGATGAGATTACAAATCTGCTTATTGAAAATAACATTGTTTCTCGCCAGCATGATGAGGGGCAAGACCAAAATCCAGGTGCTTATGGTGCGATCACAGGTATTGCGATATATGTTTTCGAGAAAGATTATGAAAAGGCTGTTGAGATAATAAATCCTATTGTTGACAGTAGAAATAAATCTCATGTCTGGTGCCCTAAATGTGGAAGTTACAATGTGTCAGCCATAGCCGTAAGCAACAAATACGGAACTGCTATAGCATTATGGTGCATCTTTCTTTTTCTTATTCCGGGGCTTTATCTTGTTTGGGCAAATGATTTGGGTATCAGATCAACTATCGCCGATTATATAGCATTGTCTATGTTTATTTCGTTTCTTGTAGTTGCATTCTTGGGGAAAATTTCTAATGCCAATTATATATGTAAAGATTGTAATAAAAGGTTCCACCATAAATGATTTTTTGTATCTTATGAAATAAGCCAGCTATTATCAATACATATCATTATTTCCGTACCTTTGTTATGTCTGTATAAACAAAAAATATGATTGGAAGCATCCTTGGCGACATCGCAGGCAGCGTCTACGAGTTTCGCAACATCAAGACAAAAGAGTTTCCTTTCCTCACTCCGCAGAAGGGATATACCGACGACAGCATACTGACCCTCGCCACGGCCGACTGGCTGCTGCACGGTGGAGACTGTGCTACCTATTATTTCCGTTATGCCACCCGTTACCCCTGTCCGCTGGGAGGCTTCGGCGGACGTTTCCGTGAATGGCTCCGACAGGGACAGCAAACGGGACAGCTCCGTCCTTACGGCAGCTGCGGCAACGGTTCGGCCATGCGCGTAGGTCCCGTGGGATGGGCATTCCGCACGGAGGAAGAGACGCTGGAGGCTGCACGCATATCGGCTGCCTGCACGCACAATCATCCCGAAGGCATCAAGGGTGCCCAGGCTACGGCACTCTGCATCTTTCTAGCCCGAAACGGGAAAAGCAAGGAGGACATAAAAAATACCGTCGAAGCAAAGTTCGGCTATGACCTGAACTTCACCTGCGACGGCATTCGTGATACCTATCAATGGGATGCCACCTGCCAAGGCACCGTGCCTCAAGCCATCCGCGCCTTTCTGGACGGGACGGACTTTGAGGACTGCATACGTACGGCCATCTCACTAGGTGGCGACAGCGATACGCTGGCCTGCATCACGGGCAGCATTGCCGAAGCATTCTACGGCATTCCCCCTACCCTGCGCATGCAAACCATGCTCTACCTGCCGACGCATTTCCAGCAGATAGTGACGGAATTTGAAGGGAAATTCGGAGCGGGAATCGGGTAAAATTCATCCCTTAAAAAGACAACTATATAATAAATTAAGCATAATAATCAAATCACAAAAGAATGTATCTTTATAACCTGATATAGTTATTATTTCATTGTTTTACATAATAAATTTTGTACTTTTGTAACTAAATTAGTTCAATTTATTTAATAAAATGAAAACAGAATATCCACTACCCATTAATAAGGCAGATATGGAATTATCTCCTAAATTAAAAAAATTTATTCATCAATTATGTGAAAGTGAATATGAGAAACAACTTGCTATAAAATTAAAAGAAGGATGGACACTTAATGATAAATATGATGAAACAAACAAAACGACTCCTTATTTGAAACCTTATGGCGAATTAGATTGGGAAACAAAAAAACAAATGGTTGATGAAATAGAAAAAACTCTTTATACGATATTATCTCAATCTATAAAAAGACATCTGACAGATACAGATGTCCAAGAAACTGATGAAAAAATAGAGAAATTAAAACCTCAAAGAATGAATTTTCTAAGGTCATTTAGTTTTTGGATATTTCTTATTATTGAACTATCACTGTCAGTTCTTCCTTTTGTCTTATCACATTTGTGTGATAATGCAGGTATTTGGGGACGTTGTATTTTTGATTCATCTTATTTCTATATTTTTTGTTTATTCATTTTCAGTCTTATGTCCTTAGAGGCATGGATAGCTTATAAACAATTTAAATGCCAAATAAAACAAAACAAGAAAGAATATGATCTTTATTGGGAGTTCAAACGCTCATGGATTGAAAAGAAAAGTGGTTTCCTTCTTTAATAAAATTATCATTAATCACCCATATCTTTTGTTTGATTTACAGAAATAATCTAATAAAATAACACATTAATAATCAATTAGGTATTTGTAAAAGAGATTAAAACTGATAAAACAATATAAAATTCTATTTTATAATATTTGTTCAAAATGGAAAAACAATCGAGTTACCATATTTTTTATTATACCTTTCTCTGGTATGACATGAATAATTTAATTTCACAAGACTGTTCCCAAAAAGATATTTGGTCGGAATTAAATGATTTTAAATCAAATAACAAATGGATAAGAAAGCAAGAAGCCTTAAAGTTCCAATCTACTGATGAAGCTCCAACTTATTTTAATGAGATGTGTTATTTCCATGAATATACGCATCAAATACTTTTCGATAAAAATAAAAGGAGTCATGTTTTACATTTTGAACGCATAGAATTAGAAAAGAATAATTCTGAGGTACGATATATCATAGAAAGCAAAGAAAAAACATATAATTTAAAAGTTGATAGAATCTGTTTAGATTTATATGAACTAGGAGTTGGCATATTATCTTTCTATTTAGACAATGATATGGAAAACTTTACTCCCCAAGACGTGTGTGCTATCAATTCATTGGGAAGATGTGTATATATTCCTTTTTGGGAGGATCAAAAACTACACAATTATGTTCCTCATAAATTATCTATTTCGGGATTAAGAGATGAATATGTTCATGAATATGAACTATCAGAAACAAGTGACATAAATTCTCTTACTCCGTGGAGTTTGCCTGAACATATACATAAACTACTTTGGACAGATTTGTTTTGTAGATATTCTACAGTATCCATTAATGCAGCTTTAGACAATCGAATGTTTGTTAACTGTTCATATTATAATGATGAATTAGCTAAAAAGATATCAACATTAGATCTAAAAACAGAGAAAAATGAGTCTATTCTAATTTGGAAGTCTTTGTATGGAATAGATGAATTAAAATCACTCGACGAACAGGCAATTAGTCAAATAGATAATGAGGATATATGTAACCACACATATACTTTATGGAAAAAAGGAGGTACATTATATGGATATACTCGGTATTCTTTTGTTACATTGACAAATACTCAATTTACCAAACTACATATGCAAACTTTATATTCTAGGATTCTGAAATTAGTGTTACTGCAAAAATCCTCTGTTCTTTATTTTTCGAAAGAAATCAGTGTTATCTCATTAAATCAGGATAATGAAGAATATCTCATAGAAGTGGTACGACGAATTTATAATCAATATATTACTTTCTCAAATCATATTTATTTTGATGATATAACTCCTCAACCTCAAGGAAGCGAATTATATAACATATTACAAAAAGAATTAGAAATAGAAAAAAGTGTAACGAAATTAAATCATTCAATAGAAGAAGTCTACAATTCATTATCCACGACCATGTATGCTTCTAAAAGAGACCGCCAAAGCAGAGCTTTGAATTGGATTGCAGTACTTTTCCTCCCCCCCTCTTTAGTAACTGGTTTTTGTGGAATGTCACAATTATGGTACGAGAAGTTCACTTTTGATTTATTTGTAGTTGAATGTTTATGGTCTATAGCAATCACACTTATGTTAGCTCTTTTCTTTTGGATTATAACAAAACCTTCTGGTAGAAAAAAAAAGCATCGTCTTTTTCTTTAAATAAATAAAATAGATTTATCAAGTAGCGTTCTATACAGACTGAAGGATAATCGCTATGCAATATATAATGAAATAAATATTTTACAGATTTCGTTATTACAGAAAATGTACCTTTATATTGCTTATTCATTATATTAATATATTGGTTTACATACTCTGGCATTGTTAAAAACGTTTGAGTACTATGAGGATAATAGATTTGATACCTATTGAACTTTCCTAAAGGAGTATTTATTGAATCATATAAACTGCAAGGCGTAATATCTATTTGGATTTTCATTTTAAACTTGTGTTCAAAATATTGATGTATTATATCTTGGATTTGTTGGGTATGTATATATTCCAATAAATAAGGATAACCTTTTAAAAACATCTCTTTTTCACATATAAGCAAAATATCTAAATCACTACCCTTGATATCAGTCCCTCTTGTTCTTGAACCGTAAGGTATAAAAAGATAACCATATAGATGAATAGGAGTTGATTGAATTAATGTCATATATTTACCAAATCTTAGACCATGTATGAAAATCCATATTAAGTTGATTCTCCCTTGTTATCAGAGCATCTACTAGTACTTGCCTAGATACTAAATTCTAATAAATACAAAGTTACATTAATGAAAATCACTTTCCAAATTTTATGAAAAAAGTTTGTCACATGGAAAAGACTCCCCAAAAACGCAAGTGCATTTCACACAAAACGCCTTTGCGTTTTACCCGAAACGTAAGTGCGTTTTGAGGAAAACGTAAAGGCGTTTGCATCCAAACGTCGAAGCGCTTTTTTCGGCAAAGAAATTTTCTGATTCTCAGACGGTTATTTTTTCAGGAAATCGGCCCGCATCGGAGAGAAACAGTCGATGAGCAAACCGGCCTCTAGGCACTTGCAACTATGCAATACATCCGGTTCCATGTAGATACCGTCGCCTGCAGATACCACCTGCGTCTTGCCGCCCACGGTAAACTCAAACTTTCCGCTGGCCACGTAAGTGGTCTGCGTGTGATAATGCGTATGGGCCGTACCTACAGCACCCTTCTCGAATTTTACTTTCACGAGCATCACCTGTCCGTCGTATCCCATAATTTGACGGGTTACTCCCTCGCCAGCCGGTTCCCACTCGGTTCCTTTCTCTGTTATGAAGACCTCGCTGCGTGTCTTCTTTGTCGGTGTGTCGGTCGTGTTTTCTGCGGTAGCCGACAACACACTGGTCATTGCCAAAGCTGCCATCAATACAAATGCTTTTTTCATGTTTCTATTTTTCTTAACTGATTGGTTAGTCTATTTCAAAACGAAGGGTCGTGCCCCGATTCTTTCCTTGCGGAAGCGCATGCGTGCCACGCTTTCCGTTCACCGTAATCTGCACCTCATCCTGACACTGCATGGGGTCACTGAAGTACACCTCCCAGCGTCCGCCCGTTCCCCGTCCGATACGGTACAGACCAGGCGTGTGAAAATCCACTTCCAGTTCCGGCGTTACGCGAAGGGTAAAAGGTTCACGCACGGCTGCCCAGCAGACCGAACGGTCGACCTGCCACACTGCCTGTAAGCGACTGTCGTTGCACATCACCCGGAAATTGTCGGTACGGAAGTTACGCAAGTCGGCTTCCGTAGTCTCGGGAAGGACGGCATAACAGTAAGAAGACTCTTTCGGACGTACGCCGTGGTCCAGATAAAGGGTAAACAACCGGCCCGAAATGGTATCGTTCTTGTACATCTGCATCACGTCTTGCCAGCTTCCGGAAGATGCCACTGTGCGGGCAAAGCAACTGTCTGAGTTGTTCCACAGCACATACCCGCGTCCGTGATGCCAGATTCGCGTATCGTCGGCAGTAGAGATGCGAAGCGGTTCCTCCTTGCTCCAGCACTGCTCCACGGCGGTGGTGACATGAAGAGCCGAATCGGAAGAGATGCCTGCTCCCAGACAAAGCACCGCCTCATCGGCAAAGAGCCAGAACTTCTGCGCCTTCAGTCCGTCGCGGTCCAGTTCCATGGCGCTGATTCCGTTTTTCCCATCCGACAAGCCTCCCACAAAACGGCCCCGATTGCCCGGATAATAGCTGTGCTTGAGCAACGGCACCGGACGGACATCGTCGTAACAAGTCACACCAGGCAATTTACGCCAGTCCCATAACGGGAAGATATCGTAATATTCCGTTGCATCCTTATAGATATAGAGAGCCCCGTCGGCCATGTAATAGCCTTTCATGTTATCGCCGTTCATGGTCTCCACTCCCATCACGCGGTCGGATGCCATCTTGAGCGAGGCCATCCATCCGGCACGACGGCTCAGCGTGTAGTCCGACTGCCAGAAATGCTTGTGGCCAATCAGCTCGTTGCGCGGCGAGAAACAGTTTTTCAGCAGACGGGCAGCCACCTGATTGCAGTGCGCATCGCGTCCGCCTCCCAATTCGGTAGCGGCAAAAGCCAGACTCAATGCCTTGTGCAAAGGAGCCGAAGCAAAAAGCTGGCGTCCCAGGGCGGCAATGTCCATTTTCCCTTGCCAGATAACCCACTGGTAACCCTCTTCCAGCAATCCGGCAATCACCTCCAGTTGCGAAGGCGTAAAAGCCATCGACGTATCCGAAAAGAGGCCCGATAAAAGGCTCATGGTGTACACATACGCCAGCCCGTAATTTCCGAACTGAGGTTGCGGCCCGTGCTGGTGGAAGCACCCGTCGTCTTTGATGCCTTCCTTTCCACCCCGCACAATCTCCGACACAATCGTATCGCGCGCCTGTTTCACCAAATCCAGATTGTTCTCCAGCACCCCTCTCATCATGACGTTGCCCGCCAGCCACACCTTGTTCTGTCCGGTCATGCCGAAACGGGCCTGCTTCATCACCGTGATGGCATCCTGCTTCTCGGCATCGGTCAGGAAAGGTTCAAACAAGATGAAGGCAGTGCCCAGCGTACGGGGAATACCAATCTGATTATAGTACCAGTTCAGGCAGACCGGCTTCTGGACAAACCAGTAGCGCAAGGCCCGATGAATGGCCTTCTCCACCTTCTTCGAATGATAATGTTCGTTTTCCGGATTGCTAAAATGCTTCACCATCTCAAGTATCCGTTCGGCATGCAGACGCGGGTCCCATCCCGAGCGGTTGGTATCCTGATAATTGATGTCACTCCACGAGCCGTCGGCCTGCAACGCTTTGAGGTAATGCCTCATCCGAGCTGCTTCGTACGGCACACGCTGCTGGAGTTCCATCACCACACGGTCGGACACCGAAAAGCCCGGCTGGTTCTGCAAGAGCAGCTCTTTCAGAGGAGATTCCTCCCCTTCCGACTGCACATAAATCCGGTTGAAATTCTGCCGGATGACCGACAAATCGCCTTCCGCCTTACCGAAAGCCTGCGAAAAGGCCAGGCATACGCAAAAAGAAAAAACTAAACGAGTGTATTTCATAGACATAGACTGAACGGTATTTTCTTATGACAACATTCCGCCCGGCACGCGACCGATTTCCACTTTCTCAAATTTATATCCCAGTCGTTTGAGTTCAATGGCCACCCCGATGCGGAACATCGTACGGCAGGCACGGGCAAATACATGGAAGGCCAGCGGGCTCTGCGGCTCTATCTGTTCGTGACGAATCAATCCCACGGTAGTCTGTCCGCAACGGCGAATGATATCTTCCAGCTGGCGAGCTTCTTCTCCGTCGAGCGACAAACCGAGTAAATCGCGCACGATGTGTTCATCCATGTCGTCAAAGCCCTGCTCTCCGTAGTACGACTGATAAGTAGCCTGTGCACTGGCCTCCCAGTCTTCATCCCAGCAGAAAGCTACTCCCAGGCCCAGATAAGCTGCTCATGCCACCGACACCACGGGATAATCACGAATCTGTTCCACGGCATCAGCCACATACTCCGGTGCCAGGTCGTGCCAGCGGTTGTCCAGGTCCTCCGTAGCCAGCAGGGTGCCGTCCAGCACATGATAGTCAGTACACAAACGCAGCAATTCCTGCTGCAATCTCTCTTCAAAACGGTTCAAATATTCTGTATCCATTGAGGTTTCTTTATTTTTCCGTCAAAGATACGAGTTATATACCAGTTTTTAAATCGTGTGAATTGCTTTTAAAATGATTTGACATTTTAAGGACTTATGCCTAAATTTGACATAGGCAGGTGCTTTACTTTGCCACATCACCAAAACTTTTCATTTTATTATTTATGGCAGCAAACAAATTCGGACGATATATATGGCTGGTGGATTTAATCCGATGCCACCCGTACATCACCTTCAACGAAATCAGTGAACGATGGGAAACCTGCGGACTGGGCGACGGGAAACCGCTTCCGTGGAAAACCTTCATGAATCACAAGAAGGCCGTGCAGACCATCTTCGACATTCTCATCTCCTGCGATGCCAGTCGAGGATACGGCTATTACATAGAGGATGCGGATTCGCTGGAAGGTGACTCCTTCCGTTCGTGGCTCATCGACTCGTATGCCACCCTGAACCAGCTTCAGGCAGACCGTCAGCTGGAGAAACGCATCTCATTCGAGAAGATTCCTTCGGGCAATAAATATTTGCAGACTTTCCTTCAGGCCATGCGTCAGAATTGTGTGGTCGAAATTACTCACCAGGGCTTTGGCAGGTCTCATGCCAGCACGTTTCAGGTAGAGCCTTATCACCTGAAGGTGTATAACCGCCGCTGGTACCTAATTGGATACTCGGTCTATTCCGAGGAGATAAGGACATACGCGCTCGACAGGATTCAGCACGTGAGCCTTACGGACGTGAAATTCCAGCTTCCCAAAGATTTCAGCATAGATCGGTATTTCGAGGGATGCGTGGGCATCATCTCCGACCCGGAATATGACATCGAGCGGGTAGTTATCAAGGCATACGGATGGGCCCGGAACTACCTTTCTACCCTTCCCCTGCACGAATCACAACGCGAGATTGCCTCTGACGACGAATCCATCACGTTTGAGTTCAGCGTTCGCCCGAACTATGAGTTCTTCCAGTTGTTGCTACAGCAAACCGACCAGATTGAGATTCTCGAACCGCAGTGGGCAAAGGATGCCATGTGCCAGATGGCGGAGAATATATTGTCTTACTACAAGAAATCCGAAAATGCATAATAAATCCGGTATAAATTTCATAGCAATAGACTTTGAAACGGCTGCCGCCAAGCATGTTTCAATATGTGAAGCAGATATCTGTGTGATACAACACGGAGAAATAGCAGTGCCCTGTTCATGGCTGGTACGTCCTGAAGACAACTGCTATCAATATTGGAATATAAAAGTACACAGTAGCTTGAATATGATTCGCTGGATTATCGTTGTGAGCAATTGGGTATTGAGCAAGTGCGCACCACCGTACCGGTGATGATGTAGAGATGTATGCGAAGCTGTATTTGAAAGAGTTAGAGAGCATTTAGAATCATATTACAAACACTAATGATTGTGTTCTATAATTTTCAAAGCAAATGTAATAAAGCATCCATAGTTAACACATTAAAATTGATATACCTTAAATCCGCAACTCCATTCCCGAAGTGCTACCTACATAAAGAGAA
>ERZ835051.4285-NODE-4285-length-10038-cov-2.905439_pt1 | contig 10038 bp, 8 predicted proteins | sample MGYA00519575_ERZ835051 | MGnify/ENA primary metagenome ERZ835051 (study PRJEB31850, sample SAMEA3708769) | human gut metagenome | biome: human gut; feature: human-associated habitat; material: faeces | place: China | collected 2014 ... | reverse complement strand
CCCGGCTCCCTCACCGCAGGGATACAGCCCCCGGACCTTACTTTCCATCTCCTCATTTCTCCAGATGCGAACCGGAGAGGAGGTGCGGCTTTCAATTCCTGCAAACAGAGCATCCGGGCGGTCAAAGCCGCGGATCATCTGCCCAAAGCCCTCCATGGCTTCCAGAAGCGCCAGATTCAGCTTTTCCGGCATAACCTCCCTCAAATTACCAAAGGCCCATCTGCCCCGCATCTGAGGCTCAATCTCCCCAAGCTGTCTCGACATCCTTCCCGCCCGGTAATCCTCATAAAGCTGAACGGGAATGCGTCCGTCTGCCGCCTGGTAAGCCAGCTTTTCCAGACTGCGCTGAAAGGCCACTCCCCCCAGGGGGCCTGCCTCCGGAAAATCCTCCGGCGTTACCGTAACAATCAATGCGCTGTTTGCATTTTTCCCGTCTCTGGCATGATAGCTCATGCCATTTACTGCCAGATGGCCTTTCTCCGAGGAAGCATCCACCACATAGCCTCCCGGACACATACAGAAAGAATAAACACCCCGGCTGGTACTGGTCTGCCTGGTCAGCTTATAGCTGGCCGCCCCGAGACTTCCCGCCTTTTCCCGTCCGTACTGGGACAGATTAATCAGCGGCTGAGGGTGCTGAATCCGCAGACCCACGGCAAAGGACTTGGCATCCATGGGGATCTTCTTTTCCTCCAGCATAGAAAAGGTATCCCGGGCGCTGTGGCCGACAGCCAGAATCACAGCCTGAGCGGGAAGAAACTCCTCCTTCTCCTGCAGCTTATCGTCCTCATTCTCTTCGGTATTCTCATCCGGCTTTCTTTCCTGCTGCCGGACCTTCACTCCGCAGATCTGTCCGCCTTCCGTCACAAGATCTGTTACCTGACAGCAAAAGCGCACCTGACCTCCCAGTCTGACAATCTCCTGACGCATGGCCTTCACAATCCCGGAAAGAACATCGGTACCAATGTGAGGCTTGCTGTCGTAAAGAATTGACGGATCCGCTCCAAACTCGCAGAAGATCTCCAGCACCAGCCGGTTTCTCATCAGAGGATCCTTTACAAGCGTATTCAGTTTTCCATCCGAAAAGGTGCCCGCTCCTCCCTCTCCAAACTGTACATTGGAGCGGACATCCAGATTCCCTGTTTTCCAGAACTCATCCACCCGTTTCCGGCGGCTGTCTACATCCTCTCCCCGCTCCAGAATCACCGGCCGGTACCCTGCTCTTGCCAGCATCAGGCCTGCAAAAAGCCCTGCCGGACCAGCTCCTGCAATCACCGGAGGAGAAAACAGCTTCTCTTCTCCTGGCTTTGGAAATGTATATGGCTTTTCCCGGCAGATTGCTGCCTGAGAATTCTTTGCCCTATGTAACACCTGCTCTTCCCGGGCAGTTTTTATATCAACGGTATAGCTGTAAAAAAGCTCCGGCTTTTTTCTCCCGTCCAGGGAACGCCGGCGGATTTCCAGCCTTTCTATCTGTTCCGGAGTAATCCGAAGAGTCCTTGCGGCCTTTTTCTTAAGATCCTCCTGTTTATGCTCCACCGGAAGCTTCAACTGGTTCACTCGTATCATTTCTCTATTCTCCCTGCACATCTTCCTGCTGTAATTCCCGTAGACCAGGCCCACTGCAGGTTATATCCTCCGCAGATTCCGTCTACGTCCAAAAGCTCTCCTGCCAGATAAAGCCCCTTCACCAGCTTTGACTCCATGGTTTCCGGCCGGATATCCCGGGTATCCACTCCTCCGCAGCAAATCTGCGCCTGCTCAAAGGAATTGGTTGCGGTTACCGGAAGCTCAAAAACCTTAATCAGGTGAATCAGCCGTTCCAGCTGCTGTTTTTTCAGATTTCCCACCGGCTCTGCTCCATCAATCTGAGACAGCTTTAACAGCACATGAGCCAGCTTTTTATTTAATACACCGGTCAGAAAATCTTCTGCCTTCCGGTAGGAAAGCGTCTCTGCCCGGTTCCGGATAAACTGTTTTGTTTCCTCCATACTCTTTGAAGGAAGAAAATCAAGCACCACAGAAACCGCCTGCTTCCTGTGGAGAGCCACTGCAGCAAAACGGCTTACCTGAAAGGTCGGAATACCGGACACACCGTAATCTGTTAACTGAAGTTCTCCCTGATCGGCAGCCAGAACCCGTCCCTCAGAAACCAGCTTTACCAGGGCATCACAGCGAATGCCTGCCAGCTGCTTTAAAAACTTTCCCTGACAGCGAAGCTGCACCAAAGCCGGAAGAGGGGTAATTACCCGGTGGCCAAAGGCCTCTGCCAGCTGATAACCGCTTCCGTCAGAGCCGGTCACGGGAGCCGCCTTGGAGCCTGCTGCCAGAATCAGCCGCTCTCCGCGAAATACCCCCTGATCCGAATCAATCCGGAATCCTCCTTTTCCCGTGGAAACCGCCCTGCTGATATGACATTCTGTCACAACCCTGACGCCTAAACGCTCTGCCTCCATTCTCAGGCTGTCCAGAACAGAGGCAGCCTGATCCGAATTGGGATAGATATATCCGTTTCTGCTTTTTGTCACAATACCGATTTCGTCAAAAAAAGCCAGCGTATCCCAAACAGAAAAGCGATCCAGCACCTTCATGGGAAACTGCGGCTGACTGCAGCGGTAGTGCTCCGGCCGGAGAGACAGATTGGTCAGATTGCAGCGTCCGTTTCCTGTGGAAAGAATCTTTTTCCCCACCCGATCCATATGCTCCAGAATTGTCACTTCCGCGCCTTCTCTGGCTGCTGCAATCGCTGCCGCCAGCCCGGAAGCTCCGCCTCCAATAATTATCACCTGTCTCTTCATAATATCCTCCGTACCCATGATTTTATTCTTCCCTATTGTATCTAGTTTGCCGTTCCTTTTCAAGTGTATTTTTCCTCAGCTGGTGTAAGACTCCAGATAATGGAACACATCCATCATGGACGAAAACCAGATTCCCTCCCGCAGACGTTCCTGCTCCTCCTGAGGAAAATCCATCAAGGGCACATGAGTATACAGACAAATGGTTTTCTGATCCTTTAAAAAAACCAGCAAAAATCCATCCTCTGCCACCAGATAGTATTCCTCCCGGACCACCACCGGCTCTGCCTGCCGCCCGTTTGCCGCCTGGTAATCCTCCCTTGTTGTCTCCTCTAAAGAAGAGGACTCCGGCTGTAATGTCTCCTGCGTCGGATTTTTTTTGCAGATCCGGCTTGCTCCGATTCCACTCCCCAGGCAAAAGGCAGAAACTGCCGCAAATAAAAATAAACAGATCATATACTTTTTCATCGTGAAACCTCCATAAGTACAGTATCTGCTTATTTTTACTTTTTTATCCAGCGTCCCGCCCTTCAATCAGGGCCGGCTTCATATTTCTTGTAGGTACCACACAAATCCATGTCTTGCCGGGAGTCAGAACAATTTCGTTCCCGGATGCGTCATAATAATGGGTAATTCCAAACTCTCCGTCCTTTTTCCAGGTAATGTCCTCTGCCTTTCCTCCTGTAATAAAATATCCCCAGGATTCATCGTGAACATTGATATTCAGATATTCTGTAGAAGCATAAAATCCCGACGGACAATATTGAATAATAATATTTCGCACCGCAATGGGACCTCCATCCCCCATATGGGGACCTCCATACTGATACCGGTAATACAGGCCGTCATCCTCGTGATATTCGAACCAGGGCTGGTTCAGCTCATATCCGGGCGTCACCTTCCAGGCATCTCTTGCATCCGCGCCTTCTAACACCGCCGCAGTTCCCGGAGCTGTGAACCGGAAATGTCCCTGATACTCCTCCGAATAATCCCAGGAATATCCCAGCTTTTGAGCTGCTTTTTTGATTCCTGCCGCGCTTGTATAGGCATTATGCGGCTTCTTCCTGTCACTGGAACGGTAAAAGGCAATTCCCCCGGTTCCGTCGATTCCATTAATATTGTCAATCTCTTTCAGGTAAGGCTTCGCAAAGGTGCTCTGGCCAAAATGAGCATAAATTCCATCAAACTCTCTGGCAAAATAAACATAATAAGTCCGGCAGCTGCGCACCGAGCCAATCCGCTCCAAATCATCGAAATTTTCTATAAGAGCCATGTAGCGGTTCATTCCCGCCTCCACCGGCACCTCATAAATCACCCCCGCCCGGTTGATTCCATACTGGGGCAGGGCGGCCCGGTCATTGCTCATCATAACCGCCAGGGGTCTGCGCTTTCCCTGTTCTGCAGGAACCAGCTCTCCTGTCAGATAGCTGTGAATCATGCCGTCTGTTTCCGTCCTCTGCTGAATCACATTTCCCTCTGCCGGCTCCGGGGCTTCTGTCTCTGACTCAGTCTCAGGCTCTGTCTCGATTACCAGCGTCAGGGGCTCTGTCCCTTCCGCATGTTCGGAGGATTCCTGAATAATTCTCTGAGACTCAGAAACAGGGGCCTGAACCGGCCCTGAACAGCCTGCGGCCATTATGCACAGCAAACCAACCAGTAACCAACCCAAAACCCCTGTTCTTTTTTTCATCGGCAATATCCCTTTTCTGCTAAAATTTCAGACTGTTTCTGTTCCATAACTTCCCGCTCTGCATCTTCCATATGATCATAGCCGCACAGATGAAGCATACTGTGAGCCACCAGAAAAGCCAGCTCCCTTTCCTGGGAATGTCCGTATTTTTCCGCCTGCTCTATTACCTTCTCCACGGAAATAATAATATCCCCCAGCACCAGCTCGCCTGTTTCCGGATCAAAATAATCCTCAGCTGCATCCTCCACATGAGAAAAATCCGATTCTCTCTCAAAATCTACCATAGGGAAGGAAAGCACATCAGTCGGCGCGTCTATCTGCCGATAGTCCCGGTTAATCTCGTGAATCCCCTCATTATCTGTAAGAATCACGCTGACCTCTGCCTCATAAGGGCATTTCTCATAATCCAGGGACGCCAGAATGATTTCCCTGATAATCCGATCATAATCCAGATCCAGTTTTTTATCTGTCTCGTACTCAATACTAATGGTCATCTTTTTTTCCTGCCTTTATTTTTCTTTTGCTGCCAGCCTACCGCCTGTCCTCTTTTCCACGGGTGTGTGTCTTAAATTTTCCCTCTTTGACCTTTTTGGGCATCCGATCCTGCAGAAGAGGCTTTGCCGCCTCGGCTCTGCGCTCATAATCATCATACGCCTGTACGATTTTCTGAACAAGCGGATGGCGCACCACGTCGTCGCTGGTGAAGTAGCAGATCCCGATATCGTCGATGTTCTTTAAGATCTTAAGAGCCGTATCCAGGCCTGAGACCGTTCCATAGGGAAGGTCCTTCTGGGACTGGTCGCCGGTGATGATGACCTTGGAGCCGAAGCCGATACGGGTCAGGAACATCTTCATCTGGGCCTGGGTGGTATTCTGGGCCTCGTCCAGGATGATGAACGCATTGTCCAGGGTGCGTCCCCTCATATAAGCCAGGGGAGCCACCTCGATCAGTCCCTTTTCCGCGTTGTGCAGATAGGACTCGGCGCCCATGATCTGATACAGGGCGTCGTACAGGGGCCGCAGATACGGATCGATCTTGCTCTGCAAGTCTCCCGGCAGGAAGCCCAGCTTCTCTCCGGCCTCGATGGCGGGCCTGGTAAGGATGATCCGGTTCACCTCTCCGTTCTTAAATGCCTGGATGGCCATGGACATGCCCAGATACGTTTTTCCCGTTCCCGCCGGGCCCACGCCGAACACGATCATCTTTTTCCGGATCAGGTCGATATACTGCTTCTGTCCCAGGGTCTTGGGCTTTACAGGCTTCCCGTTGATGGTGCGGCAGATGATATCCTTATCGATCTCGAGAATCTGATCGTCCTTCTCCGTGAAGGACAGCGACAGGGCGTAATCAACATTCTGCTCGGTAACGGTATTGCCGCGCCTGGAAAGCTCTAACAGATTGTTGAACACACTCTTCGCCTGCCGGATCGTCTGCTCCGGACCGATGATTTTCAGCGCGCCGTCGCGTGTGATCATCGTCACGTGCAGCGTCCGCTCAATCTTTTTCAGATACGCGTCAAACTGTCCGCATACATTCCGCTCATGTTCCATCGGAATATCAATCATTGTCTCTATTATGCTCATTCCTTTGCTGTTCTCCTTGTGTCACAACTTGAATCGGCTCCTCCGTCTGAAGCCGTACCTCAAAATGGCAGACTCCGCCATTTATTAGTATTCTACCATCACTTGCCATAATATGTACACCTTTTTCGATCAATTTTTCTTCCGTCTCCTTTTGAAATGCCGCTGACAGCGCCGCAAGCTCTGGTTCTGTATACCTTTTTTCGCAGACAGACGTCTCCCGGTACTCACTCCACCCGACAGAAAGCGGCAGATAAAAATCAAGCGGGAGCCGCAATTTCCGGTACTCCGTCCGGATCGTCCAGGCAGGTTTCATCCGCCTGCTTCGTCTGAAAAATCCCCACCGCTCCGCTATATCGAATGTATGTTCTATCATATCATAAAATTCTGGAATTTTCCAGTAAAATGTGTGTGTTCCTGCTTCCAAAGCAATTCCGTATCGTTTCTTTCCCGTTTCCGTCCGCATTTCCCTCCAGAGCGGAAGCTCCTTTCTCCCGACCCGCTCCCGGATCCCATATATATCCGCATCCGCCCGCACCCGGTAAGAGGAAATTTCTTCGCCTCCATCATCTGTGATCGGCACCGTTCCCGACACCAGAAGCTGCCCCTTTTCCACCGTATCTCCCGCCTGCACAAGCGGGATTCCGCTCCGGACGACTACCGACGTGATCCGCGCGTCTGATGCCGCCGCCAGATCGCACGCCTCGCCGGACTCCACTTTCTGACGGACCGGAACCTCGCTCTCCCGCAGGCGGATGAAAAGGCGCGTCCCATGCAGGCGCACCGACACCCAGGTGATATCTTCAAATGACTCCCGCAGTTCTTCCTCCAGCCTCGCACAGGAAATCCGCTTCTTGGGAATTCCCTCTTCAATCTGCAGCGTCTGGAGGTAATGATTCAGCTCACTTTCGGTATAACGCCGGTTTCCACTCCAGTCGATCTCCCAGACAAATTGTGCCAGAAACAATAATAACAGAAAAAAAAGGACGAAGCTGACCGCCCACCCTTTCCGTTTCCGGTTCCGCCAGAGAAACACCGGCAGTCCACGCTTTTCAACGATATGCAGACGGACTCCCGCTTTTCTTGCCAGTGGCGCACACCGCTTAAAATCGCGGATTTCCATATAAAACAGCAGATTTTCCTGCTCTTTTTTTACCTGCCAGACATTTAAACCTGCCAGTGTACAAAGATTCAGGAATCTCTCCGGGGAGGTGCCGCGCATGTTAAGCCGCACTATCCCATGTAGAAGGTGCCTTACCTTCGCCATACTCATTCCTCACAGCACCCCAAATTCGACAGACACAATCTGCCCCGTGACCCGCAGATTGTCGCGGTCATAATACTCAATCGAAAGCCCTTTCCCCTTGATAGTAAGCCGGATGTTCTTTCCCGTCAGCCGCAGCATTTCGTCGGAAAAAAAGAGAATGCTCCTGTAATTTTCTACCACAGCCGCCCGACTGCCGGTAAAATACAGAAGCATCTCTCCGAGAACGACGTCCTCCGGCAGATGAAGTGCCGAAACGATCGCTTTTTTCTGTCTGCCAAACAAGCGCCTACCGCCTATTTCATTGTTATTATCTAATATATGTAGGAAAGCAGAAACTATGCCGTTTACTATTTTCCCGTCAACCCCACTATCATTTCCAGCATCCGCGGCACACAGTAAATCAACGGCAATGCATACCGCAGGGAAACCACCGGTCCCAGCAGAAGTGTTCCCCAGCAGCCGAGCAGAAGCATCAGCGGAATGATCTCATACGCCCGGTGCTTCCAGACTGCAAATCCTGCCGCAAACAGCATCAGCCAGAACGGAAATGCCTGATTGAGAAGCACCGACAGCACCGGAACCGACTGGAATGCGGGTGTCAGTGTTGCCTCCCTCAACCAGTCCGAAAGCGCCTGAAAATGGCTGTTACGCGTGATATGCAGGATATTTAAATTACCTTCCAGGTATGCCCCATCGTATAAAATATAGCTGATCCAGTACTGGCTGTCTCCCATATACCAGTACCCCCAGTTCCCCATCAGAAATGAATCCAGATAAATACCCGGATGGCGCTTCCCGATTTCCGCCCAGGTACGAACGAAGCGTCCTATATCTGCCTGCATCACTTCTGTATGGAATCCATTTTTCACTGGATCCGCATTGACACGAACATACTCACTGAGCGCCTGCGGGTCAATCAGCGTCTCGATATATTCCTTTTCCTCCGGCGTCAATTTCTCCGGAACTTCATGATACATGCGCGCCAGCTGCTGCATCGGCACGCACAGCATCTCCCTCGCATCGCCCTTTCCCACGCCGAACGCCGTTGGAATCGGGCCGGATAAAACATACCATAAAGCTGCCACCAGCAGAGATGCCATAATAAACCTGTTTTTGCAATACACTTTTTTTCGTAGAAACAGGCAGGCTGCCAAGACAAAAAACAGGAAGACATAGATTCCCTGATTCCGGAACAGGCACATAAAAAGCACACTCACAAAAAAGAGTAGCCAATCCCCCGTCTTTCCCACTTTTTTCTGAGAACCTGTTTCGTTCAGATTTTTCTCTTTATCCAGCTCTCTTTCTTTATCCAAATCTTCTTTCTTCTGGCACATTCCCCGCCAAAAATGCTCCGGATCCTCAACTAGACAACACGCTGTATCAAATGACAGCAAGAAAAATGCGCCAAAGAGCACATCTTTCGTCGTGACAAAGGAAAAGACCGTCAGATACGGATTCAGAATCCAGAACATCCACGAAGCAACGCAGAGCCATCGCGGTGCCCGCCGCGCTTTCATCCGGCACAGACACAGGGAAAAGACCGCACTCATAAAAAACGACTGCGACAGCGCATACAGCGCCATCCCTGCCTGATAGGTATGGAACAGACGCCCCGCAATCTTCATGCAGAGTCCCAGATATAGCGTGTGAATTAATGGATGGTGGGTTGTCAGCGGCAGTTTTCCATAAAACTGAAGGAGCTGCGCGGACGCATCGTAAGAATAAATGCCCGGATAAACCGCCAGAAAAACCGGAAGATAGACGCACCAGGAGAGAAACATCCATTTCAGCCATGTCCCCAAATCCAAATTTTTCGCTGCGCGCTGTTTCGATTCCCGTCCCTGGCTTTCCACATCGCGGCTGCTTCCCTGGTCTTCGCAGTCTTTCTCCCTCCGTGCTTGCGTCCGTTTCTGGTAACTGTTCACAGGCAGGAATTTTCTGAACTGAAAATCCCGTATCTCAGGCCAGCCACGCCCCAAAGCATCCAGTCCCACACAAATCGCCCAGACCATCACCGTCATACACACCACCCAGCCCGCCAACTGTCCCAAAAACTGACCCGCCGTCCGGTAAATCAGCTCATTGCGGCTGTAACGGATTCCCAGAAGAATCATTAGCCCCATCAAAATACCCAGCACAAGGCTGACTGCTGCCAGGCGCCGATCCGCAATATATTGTTTCAATCCCTTTCCCCGTCTCTCATTTTCCTGCTTCTCTCTCATGCCCCTCACTCCATCATCCGCCACATCGCATTTCTTCTCTTTCTCCTATTGCACAAAAAAGTCCTGGTTCATATGAAAACCAGGACTTTTGCGTTACTTAATTGTATTTGCGTTTTCTAGCAGCTTCGGATTTCTTTTTACGACGAACGCTCGGTTTCTCGTAATGCTCTCTTTTCCGAATCTCCTGCTGGATACCAGCCTTAGCACAGTTTCTTTTGAATCTGCGTAAAGCGCTGTCCAGACTCTCGTTATCTTTAACGATTACATTTGACATAGCTCACACCTAACCTCCCTCCAGTTGTGTAATAAGTGCATATTAATACAACTGTATGGGTATTTTTTTAGCACTAAAAAGATTATATCATAAAAAAATGATACGTCAACAACATTTTACATTTTTTTATGATTTTTTTATTTTACTTGCTCTGCTACTACTTCTGCCGCTTTTTCAAGGGCTGCTGCAATACCAGACGGATTCTTTCC
>ERZ835051.4283-NODE-4283-length-10039-cov-2.664263_pt1 | contig 10039 bp, 4 predicted proteins | sample MGYA00519575_ERZ835051 | MGnify/ENA primary metagenome ERZ835051 (study PRJEB31850, sample SAMEA3708769) | human gut metagenome | biome: human gut; feature: human-associated habitat; material: faeces | place: China | collected 2014 ... | reverse complement strand
ATCTTCCCGCAGAAGCATTTTCCGAGGCTCGTGCTCGAGGTGTCGGTCCTCGAGGGACCGAGGGGCGACGGCGCGGACGAGGGCCGCAGAGTGCTCTTCATGAAGCCCGTGCCCGGCCCCGCCGCCGAAATGGCCGCGGAGGCGGAGAGGATCGTCATGGCGTCGTGGGCGCCCGCCGCGGAAACGACGGATGGGGCCTTCGCCCGAGCCCTTCGCGCCGCGCTCGTCAACGCCCTTGAGCACAGGGATTATTCGCCTGAAGGACGAGGCATGCCCGTGCGGGTGCGCGTCTTCGAGGACGCCGTCGACATCAGGAGCCCGGGCGGACTCTTCGGCATGGCGCCCGAGGCGCTCGCCTCGGACGCGGGCCTCAGGGCGAGCCGAAACGAAAGGCTCGCGCGCATGCTTTCCCTCACGCCGCTCGCAGGTGGCCTCGCCGCCGAAGGCACGGGCTTCGGGTTTGCCGCGATCCTCGGCTGCGGGGCCGACGGCCTCGCCGTGCGCGTCGAAACCACGCCCGCCGCCTTCACGGTCATCTTCGCAAAGGCGGCCGAGGAGGAAAAAGCCGACATAAGAGAAGAGGTGAGGGCGGAGGCTCCGGACGAGTCCGCAGCGCCTTTGGTGGGTGCGGATCAGGCCGACTTCGAGACGATTCTCAGGGAGAGGCTCGCGGAGGCGGGCAGTCTTTCGGTCAAGGAGATCACGCTCCTTGCGGGCGTCTCCCGCCAGACGGCCGCCAAGCGCGTGAAGCGTCTTGTGGAGGCGGGCGTCATCGAGCCCACCGAGGCGCGCCAGAACCCGAGGCAACGCTATCGCCTCGCCGCGAAGGGCCGACGCGCCAAGCGCGGGTGAGGTCGCTCAAAAGACTGCTCCGCGCTCGTTTCGGGACTCTTGGAAGGGCGGGAGGGGGGCGGTAGAATGAACGGAAGAACGAAAGTGCCGGACTCGACGGCAGAACAACAGCCAGCCAAAGGACAACGCAAGGATATGCGCCGCAAGAACAAGAAGATCGACATGCTCAACGGATCGATCTGGGACAAGATGATCGTCTTCGCCCTGCCCCTCGCCTTCACAGGCATGCTCCAGCAGCTCTTCAACGCTGCCGACGTTGCGGTGCTCGGGCGCTTCGTCTCGAACGAGTCGATGGCGGGCGTGGGCAACAACGTGCCCGTCATCGGCCTCATCATTGCGTTCTGCATGGGTCTTGCGCTCGGCGCCAACGTCGTGGTGGCGAGGCTGCTCGGCATGAAGGAGCCCGAGCGGGCGAACAGGGCCGTGCACACGGCGCTCGCCACGGCGGTGATCTTCGGCATAGGCGCGGCGATCGTTGGCGAGTGCTTCGCGGGGCCCGCCATGGACTGGCTGTCGGTGCCCGAGGCCGTGAGAGACGATGCGCTCACCTATCTGCGCGTCTATCTGCTCGGCATGCCCTTCATTGCGATCTACAACTTCCTCGCCGCTGTGATGCGAAGCCAGGGCGACACGCAGACGCCGCTCTGGGCGTTGGTGGCGGCGACCCTCGTCAACATTGCGGGCAATCTCTTCTTCGTGCTCGCCTTCGGCATGGGAACGGCGGGTGTTGCGCTCGCGACCGTCCTCGCCAACGCGCTCGCCGCCTCGCTCCTCTTCTTCAGCCTCATAACGGCCGAGGGCCCGCTTCACATTGAGCCGCGCGAGGTGTTCCGGATCGACATGACGGCGCTGCGCCCGATGGTGAGGATCGGCTGGCCCGCGGGCCTTCAGGGCGCGGTCTTCTCGATCTCGAACCTCGTCATCCAGTCCGCCATCAACAGTCTCGGCGCGGACGCCATGGCGGGTTCGGTCGCGGCCTTCACGATCGAGATCAACATCTACTGCTTCATCAACGCCTTCGGTCTGGCCGCCACGACCTTCGTGAGCCAGAACTACGGCGCGAAGAACCTCGAGCGCTGCAAGCGCGCGACCTACGTCGCCACGGGCCTCAACATGGTCGCCACCGTCCTGATGGTGGCGCTCGTGCTCGTCTTCGGACGCACGATGCTCGGACTCTTCACGGACGTGCCGGCCGTCGTCGAGCTCGCGATGGCGCGCATCTTCTGGGTGGCGAGCTTCGAGCCCATCAGCGTGCTCATGGAGGTCTCCTCGAGCGCCATGCGAGGCTACGGCTACTCGATGCCGCCCGCCATGGCGACCCTCATCTGCGTGTGCTCCGTGCGCCTCATCTGGGTCTGGACCGTCTTCGCGGCAAGCCCCGACTACGTGACCCTGATGATCGTCTATCCGATCAGCTGGGCCGTCACCGTCGTGCCGCTGCTCTACCTCTACGTGCGCCTCATGAAGCGCATCAAGCGCAGGTTCGAGGAGCGCGCCCTCGAAGCCGAAGCCGCCTGACGTCGTGTCCGTCAACGAAAACGGCCCCCGTGAAGGCAGGGGCAGTTTCTGTTCGAGAGGATTTCCAGCGGCTATGCCGAGGACTTCTCGAAGTAGGTTGAGATGCTCTCGAGGAAGCGCGAGGGCCTCTGGGCGTAGTTCCAGGCGTTCGCCGCGGGCATCGTCAGGACGAGCGTGCGCTTCGTTCGGCTGATGGCGACGTAGAGTTTGCGGGCGTCCTCGAGGATGTCGGCCTTGTCGTGGTTCTTGAAGAACGGGTACGTGCCGTCGATGACGCTGGTGACGATGACGTTGTCGAACTCGAGCCCCTTGGCCTTGTGGACCGTGGAGATGAAGACGCGGTCGCGCACGATGTCGCTCGAGCAGAGGTCGGGCTCCTTGAGGGAGTTGATCTGCACGAGGTTTCTCTGCAGCTGCGCGTAGAGCGTCGGCTGTGAGGTCGTGTTGATGAGCACGCGGTCGAGGTACTCGTAGATGAGCGGGAGCTTCTTGCGGATGTTCTCGATCTCGCCCTCGTCGTCCGTGTAGTTGGGCAGGGCCTCGATGAACTGCCTGAAGACCTGGACGAGGATCGCCTCGTCGTCGGCGGGCATTCTGCGGTACATGAGGTTCCTGTGCTCGAGGAACATCGGGAGCACGATCTTCCTGAGCGTGTCGGACATGCGCACGACGCTCGGGTTGGAGAGGAAGCGCCGCTGGAGCTCGACGAGCGGACGGGCCTGGGCGTGGAACCAGCGCAGCAGGCTGACGGTCGCCTCGACGTCGTCGTCGGCCTTGTGGGTGTTGCTGCCCTCGAGTCCGAGGACCGCGATGAGGTCCTTGAGCTTGTGCGAGGGAAGGCGCGCAAGGCCCGCGGCCTTGAGGATCGCGGGCTCGAGCGCATGGGAGAGCTTGAGCGTGTCGAAGCGGCGCACGAGCTCGGTGCGGTCGACGTCCTCGTCGGGTCCCGCCGCATCGCCGCGCACGCGCCTGAGCTGGTCCTTGAGGACGGCGTACTGGGCGTTGACGATGTTGGCGTCGTATTCGACGTTGTGGCCCACGACGGGCGCGTAGCCCACGAAGTCGAGGAAGATCTTGAAGCCCGCCTCGGGCGTGACGAGCTCGGCGCGGTGCGCCTCGTACTCCTCGAGCATCGGATTCGGGATGTTGCCGAGCATCTTCGGAATCTCGCGCTCCGTTTCAAGGTAGAGCACGAGCCGCTCGACGACTTCGCCCGCACGCAGCTTGACGGCGGCGATCTGGATCACCTCGTCGAGGCCGATGTCAAGGCCCGTGGTCTCCGTGTCGAAGACGACGAGCTCGCCCTCGTAGGCGCGCATGAAGTCCTCGAGCGCGCTGACGGGCTCCTTTTCGTCATGCGTGCTGTAGAGCATGAGGTCGGAGGCAAGAAGCCCGCGCCTGGGAAATTCGACGGCAAGGTAGTCTCGGATCTTCTTGAGGGAGAGGTTCTTCTTCGAGCTGAGCCGATAGACGAGCTGGGCCCAGGGGGCGCTTCTGAAGTCGTCCTTGAGCACGCTCAGGTAGGCCTTGGCGGCCTTGAGGATGTTCTGCCTGAAGATGTCGCTGCCGGAGATCTTGAAGTGCTCGATGTCCTGTGCCTTGAAGGCGGCGCTGACGGCGTCGGCCTCGCGGTTGCTCGGCACGATGACGGCCGTCGTCTCCTCGGGGCGTCGCCCTTCGAGCAGGTCGCACAGCAGCATCAGCTGCGACTGCGGCGTGGCCGTGCGGATGGCGCGCAGGGCCCCTTCGGGTCTTGCGACCGTCTTCTCGGCCTTGGGCAGGAACTCGGGATCGCACTCGAGCACGCGCTGCGCATAGGTGTTGAACATGTTGAGCAGGTAGTCGGGCGAGCGGAAGTTCCTGTAGAGGCGGTGGATCTCGTGCGTCTTGTGAAGGGCCCTGAGCGTGTCGAGCTTGGCGCCCATGAAGGAGAAGATCGCCTGCTGCTCGTCGCCGAAGTAGACGCACACGCTCCTGTCGATCGAGTCGTTCCAGAGCTTTTTGACGATGTCGAGCTGCAGGGGCGAGAGGTCCTGCACCTCGTCGACCTGGATCCAGGCGTAGCGCCCGCAGGCCTCGGGGGTGGCGTCGAGCCAGGCCCAGGCCTTGAGGAGCAGGTCGTTGAAGTCGAGCAGGTGCTGCGCGGTCTTGTACTCGAGGTAGCGCCTTGCGGCCGCGTCGATCGCGGCATGGTCGAGCTCGATGCAGCGGCCGAAGTCGTCGACCTTGATCAGTCCGAAGGCGTCGAGCTCGTCCTGATTCTTCTTGTTGACGTCGAATTCGGGCGTGCGAAGAAACGTCTCCTCGGGGAAGCCGTGCGCCTCCTGAAAGAGCCTTGCCGAGCGCGCCATGATGTAGTCGGCGGCGTTGCCCGGCAGGGACCGTCCTCTGCAACCGCCGGGGATGGCCTCGATGAGCAGGCCCTCGATCACGTCGTGGACGTCGTCCTCGTCGAGGATCGTCGAGATCTCGGAGACGACGTCGTTGTCAAAGAGAAGGCGGGAGCAGAAGCGGTGGAGGTTGCCCACATAAAGGGTGTCCATGCACCGGTCCGCGAATCGCTCGTCGATGCGCTCCTTCATGCCGCGCGCGGCTCGGTTCGTGAACGTGAGGCAGAGCATGTCGGAGAGGTTCACGCCGTCCTTGAGCGCGACGGCGATGCGCTCGGTGAGGATGGCGGTCTTGCCGCAGCCCGGCGGCGCGAGCACGAGATGGCGCCCCTGCGAGAGTTCGATCGCAGCCTGTTGGTCGGGGTTGAAGACGACGGGAGCGCCCTGCGCGGCGCTCCTCGCCCTGGGCGGCGTGAGCGGCCTGAAGACGGGATAGCGGAACTCGCGGTCGAGAAGCGACATGAGCCAGACCGCGATCCCGTGCCCGTACTTGAGGCACTCGGCGGCGTCGTCGGCCGTGCGCACGCGGTAGTGGCGCTCGCCCGTCTCGAGCATCGTCCCGGACGTCCCGAGCCTGAAGTGCGAGGCCTCGTTGCCCAGATCGCGGATGCGGCGGAAGTATTCGAACGTGAGGCTGTCGGCGAGCTGGCGCACGAGCGGCGTGCGCATCATCTCCGAATAGGTGTGCCTGTCGTCCTTGAGGATCGTGCGCAGCACGCCCTCGGCAAACTGGCGCATGACCTGCGTGCACTCGCGGTAGTGGTGGTCGCGAAAGAGGTTTTCGGCCCGTTCGCCGAGAGCGGCGAGTGCAGGCTTGCGGAGCTGCAGAGGCGAGAAGTTCATGTTGAGAGTCTCCTGCGGCGGATGCGGCCGCAATCGAAGTCTTGAGTCCTGACCGGATGTTTCGAACATTGTACGACGGCATGCCGGAAGGCCCGTCCCTCAAGCGGGAATAGAAGGGGAAGAAGGCTCCCGGCCTATATTTGCGCACCTCTTGACGTCGCTCGAGATTCCTCGGACTTTTCTCCTAAGACATCTCGTGTAGATGCATCGGAATCGCCCCGGAGGCTCCCATAGAATGATCGGGCGGGCCCTTGAAAGGGCCTCTCCCGCACCTCTTCAACCATTCACCACAGGAAACTTCTACATGCGTTCTGACCCCCTCAAGAAAGGCATCAACGCGGCTCCCCAGCGCGCGCTCCTCAAGGCTCTCGGTCTCTGCGATGCGGAGATTGAGCGCCCGCTCATCGGCGTCGTCTCCTCGCAGAACGACATCGTTCCGGGACACGTCTTTCTTGACAAAATTGCGGACGCGGTGAAGCAGGGCGTCGCCCTAGGCGGCGGCGTGCCCATCGTCTTTCCTGCCATCGCCGTCTGCGACGGTCTGGCGATGGGCCACAAGGGCATGAAGTATTCGCTCGTCTCGCGCGAGCTCATCGCCGACAGCGTCGAGGCGATGGCCACGGCGCACCCGTTCGACGGCCTCGTGATGGTGGCCGCCTGCGACAAGAACGTGCCCGGCCTGCTCATGGCCGCAGCCCGCCTCAACATCCCGAGCATCGTGATCTCGGGCGGCGCGATGCTCGCGGGCCGCGCCTGCGGCCGCAAGCTCTCCTACTCCGACATCTCCGAGGGCGTGAGTCGCTTCCGCACGGGCCAGATCGATGCGAAGACCTTCCTCGAGCTTGAGAACAAGTCCTGTCCGACCTGCGGCTCCTGTTCGGGCATGTTCACGGCCAACTCCATGAACTGCCTCACCGAGGTGCTCGGCATGGCGCTGCCCGGCAACGGCACGATTCCTGCCGTCATGTCCGCGCGCTACCGCCTCGCCAAGGAGGCCGGCCTTGCGGTGATGGAGCTTGTGAAGAACAACGTCTGTCCGCGCGACATCATGACGAAGGAGGCGTTCGAGAATGCGCTCACCGTTGACATGGCGCTCGGCTGCTCCACGAACACGATGCTCCACCTGCCCGCCATCGCGCACGAAGCAGGCGTGACCATCAACCTTGACCACGCGAACGAGATTTCCGCCCACACGCCGAACCTCTGCCACCTTGCGCCGGCGGGTGATACGTTCATGGAAGACCTCGACCGCGCGGGCGGCGTCCTCGCCGTGATGAAGGAGCTGACGAAGAAGGGCTTGCTCGACACGTCGGTGATGACCTGCACAGGCAAGACCATGGCGGAGAACCTCGAAGGCGTCGTCAACCGCGACGAGCGCATCATCCGCCCGATTGACAACCCGTATTCTACCAGCGGCGGCATTGCCGTTTTGAAGGGCAATCTGGCAAAAGACGGCTGTGTCGTCAAGCAGAGCGCCGTTGCGCCGGAAATGATGGTGCATGAAGGTCCTGCGCGCGTGTTCGACAGCGAAGAGGACGCAATCGCCGCGATTTACGCCCGGAAGATTGTGCCGGGCGACGTGGTTGTGATTCGCTACGAAGGCCCGAAGGGTGGGCCGGGGATGCGCGAGATGCTGAACCCGACCTCCGCAATTTGCGGCATGGGCTTAGGCGAAAGCGTCGCCCTGCTGACTGACGGGCGTTTCTCCGGCGCGACGCGCGGTGCGTCGATTGGGCATATCAGCCCGGAAGCCGCCGCGGGCGGACTGATTGCGCTGGTGGAAGAGGGCGACCGGATTGCGATTGATATTCCGAAGTGCACAATTGAATTGAAGGTGGATGAAGAGACGCTGGCAAAGCGGAAAGCAGCGTGGGTTTGCCCCGAACCGAAGGTGAAAACGGGGTATCTGGCACGCTATGCAAAGCTGGTATCTTCTGCGGATAAGGGCGCAATTCTCGAATAAAGCTGATTATAATCACTCGTTATTTCCACTATTTACAGTCCCCGCACTGTTTGAAAGGATGGTTTCCCGCGCATGAATCAGATTAAGATTTTTGATACAACACTGCGCGACGGCGAACAGTCGCCCGGCTGCTCGATGAACCTGAAGGAAAAAATCGAGGTGGCAAAGTGTCTGGAGCGCCTGAAGGTGGATGTTATCGAAGCCGGCTTCGCAATTTCCTCTCCCGGCGACTTTGAGAGCGTCAAGACCATCGCGGAGACGGTGCGCGACTGCTCCGTCGCCTCCCTCGCCCGCGCGACGCAGAAGGACATTGACTGCGCATGGGAAGCCGTCAAGAATGCTGCCGACCCGCGCATCCACGTTTTCCTCGCCACGTCGCCGCTCCACATGGAGTATAAGCTCAAAATGACGCCCGAACAGGTGCTGGCGCGCACGGCAGAAATGGTCAAGTACGCCAAGCAGTACACCAGCAACATCGAGTTTTCCAGCGAGGACGCCACTCGCTCGGATACCGATTTCCTGATTCAGGTCGTCAACGCCGCCGTCAAGAACGGCGCGACCGTCATCAACCTGCCTGACACCGTCGGCTATACCACGCCGGACGAAATGCGCAAGCTGATTGAAGACGTGATGGCGGGCGTGGAGAACAGCGACAAGGTGGAATTCTCCGTCCACTGCCACAACGACCTTGGCATGGCAGTCGCGAACTCCCTCGCGGGCGTTTTGGGCGGTGCGCGGCAGATTGAATGCACCATCAACGGGCTGGGCGAACGCGCAGGCAACACCGCGATGGAGGAAGTCGTAATGGCGATGCGCACGCGCCCGGACATTTTCGGCGACACACCCTGCCGCATCGACACGACGCAAATTGCCCGCGCGAGCAAGACCGTCTACAACATCATCGGCCAGAGCGCGCCGCTGACCAAGCCGATCGTCGGCGTCAACGCCTTCCGGCACGAAAGCGGCATCCACCAGCATGGCGTTCTGGCAAACAAGAAGACCTACGAGATTCTCACGCCCGAATCCGTCGGCATCCGCATGGACAACATCGTGCTGGGCAAGCACTCCGGCAAGCACGCTTTCGCCGCGCGGCTGAAGGAAATGGGGTACGAGCTGCCGGACGAAGAGCTTGCGCGTTGCTTCGAGGAGTTCAAAGTCCTCTGCGACAAGAAGAAGAACGTCACCGACCAGGACATTCTCGCCATCGTCACCCACTCCACCACGACCGACGATGCTGAGGTGGACGGCTACAAGCTGATGTGGTTCGCGGTGCATACATCCAACATGACGACTTCGACCTCCGTCGTCCGGCTGGAACTGGACGGGCAGCAGTTTGAAGCCGTCTGCTCCGGCGACGGCCCGGTGGACGCGGCGTTTGAGGCGATTGACCAGATTATCCGCCCCGTCGAGCATTCCTTCGACCTCTACCGCATCAATTCGATTTCCCCCGGCAAGGACACCATGGGCGACGTGTCGGTCAAGCTCAGCTGTGACAACCGCACGTTCTCCGGGCGCGGGCTGCACACCAACATCGTCGAAGCATCCGTGCGCGCCTACATCAGCGCCATGAACAAGCTCCGTGCCTATGCTGCGCGGCGCGCGAAGGGAGAAGTGTAAATTCATGGGAATGACCATGACGCAAAAAATCCTCGCCGCCCACGCGGGGCTGCCCGAAGTCAAAGCGGGCGACCTGATTGAGGCGAAGCTCGACCTCGTGCTCGGCAACGACGTAACGACCCCCGTCGCCGTCAGCGTGTTTGACAAAGCCGGCTTCACCCGCGTGTTCGACAAGGATAAAATCGCCATCGTGCTGGACCACTACACGCCGTGCAAGGACATCAAGTCCGCCCAGCTGTGCAAGACCGCGCGCGATTTCGCCCGCCGATTCCAGATTACCCACTTTTTCGACGTCGGGCAGGTCGGCATTGAACATGCGCTGCTGCCGGAAAAGGGCATCGTCGCGCCGGGTGAACTGATTATCGGCGCGGACAGCCACACCTGCACTTACGGCGCGCTCGGCGCGTTCTCGACTGGTGTCGGCTCGACCGATATGGCGGCGGGCATGGCATCGGGCGAAAACTGGTTCCGCGTGCCAAGCGCCATCAAAGTGGTGCTGACGGGCAAAATGCGTCCCTACGTCTCCGGCAAGGACGTTATCCTCCACCTGATTGGGCTGATTGGCGTGGATGGTGCGCTGTACAAGAGCATCGAGTTCACGGGCGAGGGCGTAAAGAACCTGACCATGGACGACCGCTTCACGATTGCGAATATGGCGATTGAAGCAGGCGGCAAGAACGGCATTTTCCCGGTGGATGAAAGGACGGTTGAGTACGTTTTCGGGCGTGTTGACCGTCCGTGGACGGCATATGAAGCCGACCCCGACGCGGAATACGAGCGCACGGTGGAGATTGACCTCTCCGCGCTTGAACCGACTGTCTCCCTGCCGCACCTGCCCAGCAACACCAAGCTCGTC
>ERZ835051.4280-NODE-4280-length-10046-cov-4.115304_pt1 | contig 10046 bp, 9 predicted proteins | sample MGYA00519575_ERZ835051 | MGnify/ENA primary metagenome ERZ835051 (study PRJEB31850, sample SAMEA3708769) | human gut metagenome | biome: human gut; feature: human-associated habitat; material: faeces | place: China | collected 2014 ... | reverse complement strand
CTCGGTGCCATTCTTGAACCGCACGATGTCGGCAGGAATCGACTTGGGACGCTTCTGCACCTCGCCGGGATGCTCCTCGCACTTCTTCCGGCTCTTGGAGTTCTTCTCCAGCAGCACGCCGTCGCGGCAGCCGTCGCGGTAGACCGTGACGCCCTTGCAGCCGCACTCCCAAGCCGTGCGGTAAACATCGGCCACCAACGCCTCCGAGACGTTGTTCGGCAGGTTCACCGTCACCGAGATCGAATGGTCCACCCATTTCTGGATGGCGCCCTGCATCTTGACCTTGGCCACCCAGTCGATGTCGTTGGCCGTGGCGCCGTGGTAGGGCGACGCGGCGACGAGTTTCTCCAGCTCGGCGTCGGAGATCGTGGCGAGCGTCGAGGTATCGTGCCCGTTCACGCGCGCCCATTCCACGAAGTTGTGGTGGAAGACGTAGAACTCTTCGAACCGCTCGCCCGTGTCGTCCACGAAGGCGACCTTGACGTTGTGATCCGACGGGTTGATCTTGCGGCGGCGTTTGTAGACGGGACGGAAGACCGGTTCGATGCCCGACGTCGTCTGGCTCATGAGCGACGTGGTACCCGTGGGGGCGATCGTCAGCATGGCGATGTTGCGGCGTCCCGACTTGACCATCCGCTCGTAGAGCGCCGGATCGGCCTCGCGGATGCGGGCGATCATCGGGTTGTTCTTCTCCTTCGAAGCGTCGTAGATCGGGAACGCTCCGCGCTGGGCGGCCATCCGGACCGAAGCGCGGTAGGCTTCGACGGCCAGCGTCTTCTGCACCTCGACGGCGAAAGCGATCGCCTCGTCCGAGCCGTAAAGCAGCCCCAGCGCCGCGAGCATATCGCCCTCGGCCGTGATGCCGAGACCCGTGCGGCGGCCCTTCTGCGCCATGGTGCGGATCTTCTTCCACAACTCCAGCTCCACGCGGCGAACCTCCTCGTCTTCGGGGTCGGCGGCGATCTTGGCGATGATCTGCTCGACCTTCTCCAGTTCGAGGTCGATGATGTCGTCCATCATGCGCATGGCCTTGCCGACATGCGCCTTGAACCTGTCGAAATTGAACTTCGCCTCCTTGGTGAAGGGGTTGTCCACATAGCTCAGCAGGTTCATCGCCAGCAGGCGGCACGAATCGTAGGGGCAAAGCGGAATCTCGCCGCAGGGGTTGGTCGAAACCGTCACGAAGCCCTCGTCGGCATAGCAGTCGGGCACGCTCTCGCGGATGATCGTATCCCAGAACAGCACGCCCGGCTCGGCCGACTTCCATGCGTTGTGGATGATTTTATCCCAGAGTTTCTTGGCGTCGATGTCCTGCTCGTATTTGGGATGGTCCGACTTGATCGGGAACTGCTGGTGGTACTTCTTGCCCGCGATCGCGGCGCGCATGAATTCGTCGTCGATCTTGATCGAGACGTTGGCGCCCGTGACCTTGCCCGTATCGACCTTGGCGTCGATGAAACGCTCGGCGTCGGGATGCTTGATCGACAGCGAGAGCATCAGCGCTCCGCGGCGGCCGTCCTGCGCCACTTCGCGCGTCGAGTTGGAATAGCGCTCCATGAACGGAACGATACCCGTGGAGGTGAGGGCCGAGTTCAGCACGGGGCTGCCCGTGGGACGGATGTGTGAAAGGTCGTGCCCCACGCCGCCGCGGCGCTTCATCAGCTGCACCTGCTCCTCGTCCATGCGGAAAATGCCGCCGTACGAGTCGGCCGGGTTCTTATGGCCGATCACGAAACAGTTCGAGAGCGAGGCCACCTGAAAGTTGTTGCCGATACCCGTCATCGGGCCGCCCTGCGGAATCACGTACCGGAAATGGTCGAGCAGCTCGAACACCTCCTCCTTGCTCATCGGATCGGGATACTTGCGCTCGATGCGCTCGATCTCGGCGGCGATACGCTCGTGCATCTGCTTGGGCGACGTTTCGTAAATATTGCCGAAAGAGTCCTTGAGGGCGTACTTGCTGACCCACACCGTTGCGGCGAGGTCGTCCCCTTCGAAATACTTTTTCGACTCGGCGACCGCATCGTTGTATTCGACTTTCTGCGGCGCCACGGGTTTTGCGGCTTTTGACATGACTATATTACTTTATTTCAGAATTTTAGCGTCGGAACGGACAAAGTCCGGTTTTACAAAAATGATTCTTTTATATGGAAAAAACCAGCGACGCACACCAATTTTATCCACAAGTTATTTACAAAAGGTGCAAAAGATGCGCCCCGCATACGTGAGACGCATTTATCGGCCGGCGGAAACCCGCGGCGCCGGTTTCGGCGTGCGGACCGCGGCCCAGAAAAGCACCGGCTACTTCACCGCCACGGCGTCGATCTCGACCAGCGCGCCCATCGGAAGCGCCGCCACCTGATAGCACACGCGGGCGGGCATCCGCTCGGTAAAGAACCGGGCGTAAACGGCGTTCATCGCGGCGAAATCGCCGATGTTCTGCAGCAGGACGGTGGTCTTGACCACGTCGCCGAGCGTATAGCCGCCCTCTTCGAGGATGTGGCGCAGGTTCGTAAGCGACCGGTGCGTCTGGGCTTCGACGCCTTCGTCCATTTTGCCGGTGGCGCCGTCGATCGGGAGCTGCCCCGAAACATAGAGCGCGCCGCCGGCTTCGACGGCCTGCGAGTAGGGTCCCACGGCTTTGGGCGCATGGGGCGATGCGATAATCTTCTTCATAACGGGTATTTTTCAAATTTTACACAAAGGTACGATTTATTCCCTATATTTGCACAACACATATAATAATATACTATGAAGATTTTGCTGAAAATCGCGGCCCTCGCCGCCGTTGCGGCCCTCGCCGCAGGGTGCTGCAGCTGCCGTTCCTACCAAAAGAAAAACCGCAGGCCGCTCGTCGGCACCGAGTGGCAGCTCATTCAGCTGGGCGGCAAGGCCGTCAAACCCGAAGAGGGCAAATTCACGCTTACGTTTCTGGCCGAAGAGAACCGCATCGCGGGCGTCGGCGCCTGCAACCGCATCATGGGGAAGTACGAAGCGACCGAGAAGGGCGTGCTGAAGATCGGGCCGCTGGCATCGACGATGATGGCATGCCCCGGCATGGAGCAGGAGGACGCGTTCACCAAGGCGCTCGAATCGACGACGCACTACGATATGGACGGACCGATGCTGCTCCTGCTGAGCGACGGCGAACTGCGGGCCGTATTTCAGGCGAAGCCCTGAGACGAAGCACGGGCGCAGCAAAAGCGGGGAGAACTTTCGTATCTCCCCGCTTTTCGATTTTACGGTTTAAGAGCCGAAGCGCCGACTGCGTCTCTCTTCGGCACGTCATACTGCTCGCGCAACACTTGCTCCAAGACTTCGCGGCGAAGCCGTTGAAGCGTCGACAGTTCGTTTTCATACGCTTCGATGCGGGCGTCACGGATTTGCAGTGTGCGCATCGTCTCCGAATAACGCTTGAACAACGGCTCGACAGGCATCACACGCCCCTCAGCCTGATAATGATTCAGCAAAAAACGCGCGACGGCGATATTCCGCGCACGCAAGGCATCCTGCCGTGCTTTCAGGGCCGGGGCATATTCGCTGTTTTTCCTGCGCAGACGGTCGTACATCAGGTTATATTGCTCCCGGTTGGCATTCTTCCGATCCTTGTCGTCCACATTCTGCAGCGCGACGTATTCGCGGTGGATGGCATCGTATTTGGGATCGCTCTTCAATACTTTCGTATAGACATCCGCCGCTTTGCGGTACTGCGCATCGAGTACGGCAATCGCCGACACGGTATCGCAGAGAGCCGAATAATCCAATCCGGGATAAGTCATAATATCGGGTACGATGCGCGCCTGTTCGGCATAGTCGAAATAGGTCTCCCACACCAGCCGATTCAATTCCAGCGTAAGTTCCCCGATCCGGGCTTCGATCCGGGCGAGCTTTTCCGAGAAATTGTCAAGCATCGTACACTCCGGAGCCGCCGGCGGCTCCGGACAACAGCACAAAGTCTCCGGAAGATCGATAATTTCGGGTTGGCTTGCGACAGCTGACACAGCACAAAATAACAGCGTCGCACTCAGGGTAACCGTAACGGAATTGGCCCTTTTCATCGTTTTCATACTATTTTGCATTAAATATATGGAATTTATCGTTACGCAGCATCAATAGATGCCGAAAAAGATGAAATTTCCACAAAATCCGCCGCAAAACTTAACTTCCTGCAAAAGCGCAGATTTCACACAGATCCAGACAGACAACAATGAGGCCCCGCATGACGGACACAGAGCTCCTCCCCCGCCACCGAGCCGGCAAACACATCGAATGCTTTGCAAGGCTTTACAGCCGCCATACGAAAAGCGCATGCCGCCTGTCTATTTCGGGTCCCGGCAGGAATAAAAAGGGGAGGACTTTCGAAAAGTCCTCCCCTTTTTCATACGGCTCGCCGCGTCTATTTCAGGTGCGGATTCAGGCTGCGCCATTCCTCCACGGGCGGGATGATACCCATCGAAATCACCTCGTCGCGCAGTTTGCAGAGGTGTTCGTAGCTGGCCGCGAGGGTCTTGTTCTCCTCGGCCGTGCCCTGCACGTTCTTGTAGCTGACGCCCTCCTTGGTGATCTGGGTCTCCATCGCCATCAGGATATGCTTGAACTCATCGTTGTGCACGAATACGCCCGCCGGATAGCCGAACGGCTTGCCGCCCATGGCCGCAGCGATCATGCAGATCGACAGGTAGGCCGGGCTTTGGAACGACGAGCGGCCGCGCAGGTCGATGATATGCTTGCCGCCCTGAATCACACGCTGCTGCAGGTCGTGCCAGTCGCCTTCGGGCATTTCATGGCCGATCAGCTCCGAAAGGGGACGTCCGGCGACGAGCGTCGTCGAGGCGAAGACGGCCATCTGCTCGCCGTGGCCGCCGTAGGTGCGGCAGTTGCGGATTTCGTCGGGCGAAATCTTGAAATACTTGGCCAGCTCCGAACGCAGGCGCGTGCTGTCCAGCGCGGCGAGGGTCGAAAGCTGCGAGGGACGGATGCCCGCATAGATCAGCGTCACCAGTCCCGTGATGTCGGCGGGATTGAAAACCACGACCACATGCTTCACACCGGGGCAGTAGGTCTTGATGTCCTTGCCCAGCTGCGCGGCGATCTCGGTATTGCCTTTCAGCAGGTCTTCGCGCGTCATGCCCGCCTTGCGCGCCGCGCCGCCCGACGAAACGACATACGAAGCGTCCGTAAGAGCCTCCCTGATATCGCTCGTCCAAGTGATGTTCACCCCTTCGAACGCGCAGTGATAAAGCTCCTCGGCCACACCTTCGAGCGCGGGAGCATACGGGTCATACAGGCAGATGTTCGGCGTAAGGCGCATCATCAGCGCCGTCTGGGCCATGTTCGAGCCGATCATACCGGCCGCGCCCACGATCGTGAGTTTGTCGTTTGTCAGAAATTCCATAACTGAAACTATTTTAAATTGGGTACGATCCCGTACCCGGGTCTTATTTGCTGAAGCGGAACGTAAATTCGTTCTTCGCGTCGCGCATCCAAGCGAACTGCCGCGTAGTGGGCGAAATGGCGAACAGGGGCGAGAAAGTCGTCGCCTTCACCGTCACGCCGTCGGGCATGAACTCCAGAATGCGTATCCAGCCGTCGCCGCCGTTGCCCTCGTAACCGCCGCCCATCGACTGCGCATCGAAGAGCATCTGGTGTACGTCTTTTCCGGCGCTGTTTCTGTCGGTGCGGAACCCGCTTCCCGAAATGTGGCCGCAGACCACCAGTTCGATGTTGGAAGCCGGGCGGACCAGTTTCTGCCAGAGCTCCTCGCCGTTGCTGGCGTCGGGAAGCGGCAGTCCCTTGATCTTCACGATCCTGCCGTTGCGCACCAGCGGCTCGTAGCTCGTCACCTTGCAGGGACCGGACAGCCGCTGGTCCTTGGCATCGAGGTAAGCGTGGGTCATCAGCACGATCCGGTGATCGGCGTACTCCTCCAGCCCCGCCACCTGCTTCGCCCACTTCATCACCGTATCGCGGGGCGCGAACTCCATATTCAGGAAAAGGTAGTCCTTGCCGTCGGGGGCCTTCAGTTCGAAGGCGCAGTTCTCGACGGCGGGATTCTCGTCCGAATCGAGTCCGAACTGGCAGATCGCCGCCGCGTTGAGCGGGTTGCGGCCGATCGGGAAATATTCGTTCAGGTGCGTGCGCCGCGCGCCGCTGCGGGTGTAGGTGTAGTCGTGGTTGCCGGTGGCGACCAGATAGGGCACGCGTCCGTCCAGCACCTTGAACGCATCGGCCATGCCCTGCCATTGGCGCACCGAGGTCAGATCGCCCGAAAAGCCGTTGCCGATGCGGTCGTTCTGCTCGACCACATCGCCCACGCAGAGCACCATCCGAACGTTCAGCCGCTCGATATTGTCGGCGATCCACGCCGTCATCAGGCGGGCGATGGGCTGGCTGGCTTCGTTCTTGGCATATCCCTGCAGGTCGGGGATCACCACGACGCTCCACGATTCGGGATTCTCCAGCGCGGGTTGCCGGTATTCCTCCTGCGCCGCAGCGGGCAGGCTCCACAACATGGCGGCCAACGCCGCGAGGGTCATTATTCCTCTTTTCATTTTTCGTACCGTTTATTTATCGGGCCGCGAATCATTCGACTTCGCGGCGGTTCCGCAGGGCATGCGTGATGGTCAGCTCGTCGACGTATTCCAGCTCGTCGCCGAAGCCGATGCCGCGGGCGATCGAGGTGACTTTCACGCCGGGAAACTGCCGCAGGCGGTTCATCAGGTAGAAGAGCGTCGTCTCGCCCTCGACCGAGGTCGAAATGGCGAGGATCACCTCCTTCACGCCGCCGCGGGCGATGCGTTCGGTCAGCAGGTCGATCTTCAGATCCGAGGGCGAAATGCCCTGCATCGGCGAAATGACCCCGCCCAGCACGTGGTAAAGGCCCTTGTACTGGTGGGTATTCTCGATCGAGAGCACGTCGGCGACCTGTTCCACGACGCAGATCGTGGTCCGGTCGCGCTCGTCGTCCAGACAGATCGGGCACACCTCCTCGTCCGAAAGGTTGTTGCACTCGGCGCAGTATTTCACGTCGTTGCGGAAACGGTCGATGCTCTCCGTCATTTCGGCCACCGACTCCCGCTCCATGCGCAGGATGTGAATGGCGAGACGCAGCGCCGTGCGGCGCCCCACGCCCGGAAGCTTCGACAACTCGCCGACGACGTCCTGTAGTAACTTAGACATTCAGATCGTTTCGATTTTGCGGCACTCCAGCCACCCCTTCTTGCCGTCGGCGATCACCACTTCGCACCAGTCATCGAGCCGGTTCGTGACCGTCACGACCGTGCCTTCGTGCAGCACGAAAAGATCGGTGGACGACTTGTCGGGCGAACTCTTGACCGCCGTAGAAGCGGTCATGACCACGGCCGAAGTGTCGTCGAGCATCTCGCGGCGTTCGCCCAGCGCGAACCACGTCGTCAGCATGCACAACAGCACGGCGACGACGGTGCCGTAAAACCCGGCCTTGCGCAGCGAAAGCCGCTGGGCCAGCAGGTAGACCAGAAACAGCGCCAGCGCACAGGCCAGCAGCACCAGCGAAAGGACGCTCCACGCCGTACAGCTCATCGTGTGGCGGGCTTCGCGCATCCACGTCACGAAGAAGAATTCGGGAATGTCCTCGATGTTGTCCTTCGTGCGGGCTTCGGCGACGCTCAGGTTGTGGCGGATGTCGTCGTTGCCGGGAGCCAGCCGCAACGCCCGTTTGTAATAGAGGATGGCCTTGCCGATGCGGTCCTCCTTGAAGTAGGCATTGGCGAGGTTATAGTAGAGTTTCACGGAGCTTACCCCGCGGGAAAGAATCTCTTCGTAGACTTCGGCGGCCGAATGGAAATTGCCGTTGATATAGGCCGTGTTGGCCATGTCCCACAACTCATCGGTCGTGGGCCGGGGCGCGGACTCGCTCTGCTCCGCCGCCGGCTGCGCAAGGCTGTCGGCAGGCTCCTGCGCATAGGATGCAAGCCACCCCAGCAGCAGGACGAGACAAACTGAAATTCGTTTTTTCATAGCTGTTCCTATCGTTTTATCATCGCTTCGATCCGCGAAATGATATCGACGCCCTCGCCGTAGACCTCGGTCATCCGGGCCGATGCGGCCGGCGAATACTGCGCCTCGTCGCACTTGGTGATGATGGCCGTGAAACGCTGCGACTCCTCGGACGAGACGCCGCGTTTGTGCAGCTCCTCGCGGACGTTCTCCTTCGTGAGATTGGCGACCGGAATGTTGAACTTGTCGCTCATGTAGCCCCACAACGCGCGGAGCATCTCCTCGTAGAACGCATGGCGGTTCTGCTCCTCCATGTAGCGTTTGGCGGCGCGGAAACGCTGCTCGGCGACCTTGTTGGCGCGCTTGCCCCGCAGCAGGGCCACGTTCTGCGACTCGCGGATCTGCCGGCGCAGCGCGACGTAGACCATTGCGAAGAGGATCAGGATGCCGAAGAACAGCACCCAGTAGGCCGCGCTGAAGAGGAACGGTTCGCGGACCGAACGCAGCTGCGGACTGCCCAGCTTGATGAAGCGGATATCCTGTCCGAGCAGCTTGACCTCCTCCTTCGACATGCCGCGGCCCTGCACCACGGGGGCGTCGCCGCCTCCCTTGGCGTCGGGCGTGATCTCCAGCTCCAGCGCCTTCGACTTCAGCGTCATGTACTGCATGCGCGACGGGTCGAAATAGCTGAATTCGACGGGTTCCACCTCGTACGTGCCTTCGGCGCGCGCGATGAAGGGATATTCGAACTGGCGGTAGCCGGAAATGCCGGCCGCCGAGGTGTTGATCGACTCGGTGGTCTTGACGTTATACTGCTCGAACGAAGCGGGGAGCGTCAGTTTGGGCGCCTGCACGAACGTAAGGTTGCCCGTGCCGGAGATCTTCACCGTATAGGTCGCCGCGGAGTTGGCGGCCAGCCGCTCCTGCGGAAGCACGGCATCCATCGTGAAACTGCCCACGGCGCCGCTGAAGCTGGCGGGAGCGCCCGCAGGCAGCGGCTTGACGGCGATGTTGATGCGCGGACTCTGCACCTTGCGGGGCACGTTGACGAAGTCGGGACCGCCCCCGAAGAAGGGGTCCACGTTGCGGCGTCCCGGCACCACGACCTGCGCCACGGCCGTCAGTTCGGCCGGCTCGATCACGAGCGTCCCGGCCTGCTGCGGGTAGAGCAGGTACTCCTTGGCCACGAGCGTCTCGTAGACCTTGCCGTTGAAGGTCTCGCGCTGGCGCCGGGCGTTGTCGGTATTAAGCTCCTGCGCCCAGAATCCGTTGAACGACGGGAATTTCACGTCGTTGTATCCCACGACCGGCACCCGCTCGTACAGCTTGAACGTCACGCGCAGCGGCTCGCCCTTGTAGACCGAGGTCCGCGACACGACGGCGCGCAGCAGAATGTCGTCCTTGGCGATCTGGTTCTGCGCCGTAACGTCCGGCGAGGAGTCCTCGCGCGGCCGGGACTGCGTGCCGCCGGCGCCGGGGGACTTGCCCTCGTTCACGATCTCGATCGGCAGGGCGTTGGAACGGTAGACGGTGCCGTCCACCGTGACTTCGGCAGCCCCGACGGTGACGTTGCCCGCGGCCTGCGGAAGCAGGACGTAGGTGATCGTGTAATTGATGCTTTTGGTCATCGCTCCGTTGACGATCTGGATCGACTGGCCCGACGACTCGGCCGGGCCGGCGATCACGTCGAATCCGTCGAACGAAGGCGCCTTGAACGTCCCCTTGTCGGGATAGGCGTTGAGCGCGAACTCCACGCGGAACGCTTCGCCGACGGCGACCGTCAGCGGAGAGCTGGCCTCAAAAGTGACCTTCTCGGCAGCGGATGCCGAGAAGATCGCCAGCGCGAAGAGCGCCGTCAGGGATATTTTCGCAATGAAATCTCTCATTGAGCCTTACAATAAAATCTTTCTTCAGATTTTACAACGTAAACTTTTGCCCGTTAGTATATCTCCGGGCCGTTTTTTAATGTTTGAAATCGGCAAAAAAGTCGTTGCCCTTGTCGTCGACGATGATGAACGCCGGGAAGTTCTCGACGTAGATCTTGCGGACAGCCTCCATGCCCAGTTCGG
>ERZ835051.4272-NODE-4272-length-10064-cov-6.794385_pt1 | contig 10064 bp, 8 predicted proteins | sample MGYA00519575_ERZ835051 | MGnify/ENA primary metagenome ERZ835051 (study PRJEB31850, sample SAMEA3708769) | human gut metagenome | biome: human gut; feature: human-associated habitat; material: faeces | place: China | collected 2014 ... | reverse complement strand
AGCCAACAAATACCGGCATTGTAAGGTTTTTAAACATAAATATGATTTACGACTGGTATAATCAGTCAATAGAAGCCTGCCATTGAAAAGATGGCATTTCAGACGTCCGGACCTTATGCTTTCACAGTTCGGATTGCACAAAAAGCAAACTTTCGTGCAAAAAAGATTCGCTTTATTCAATAATTTTCTATATTTGCGCCCGAATTGGTTTGAAATCCGTGGTCAACGGAGGAAGATTAAAAGGGAATCGGGTGTAACTCCCGGACAGTCCCGCTGCTGTGAAGCTCTGTGAAACATCTTACAAATTAACCGGATTCGTGCCACTGATGGAGGTGAAAAATCCATCGGGAAGGCTTGTAAGATGAGAGTCAGTCAGAAGACCTGCCATTCGGATATATATTTTCCTGTCTCGTGGGTTAGAAAGGAAAGTATCGCTGTTAAGCCCCAAATCGTAAAAATACTGTGTTTCATCGGGTGGAGTGTATCCGCAGGGTGGAAAAGCACTAATATATGCATTTAATTGAGAAATGAATATGATAAAAAGAATCTTAGTTGCCAATCGCGGAGAAATTGCCGTGAGGGTAATGCGCTCCTGCCGGGAGATGGAAATAACGAGTATCGCTGTTTTCTCAGAGGCAGACCGCACCGCAAAGCATGTGCTCTATGCCGATGAAGCTTACTGCATCGGCCCGGCCGCATCCAAAGAGAGTTATCTGAATATAGAAAAAATCATCGAAGTGGCCAAATCATGCCATGCAGACGCGATCCATCCCGGATACGGTTTCCTGTCCGAGAATGCAACATTTGCCCGTCGCTGCCGCGAAGAAGGCATTATTTTCATCGGTCCGGAACCGGAAACCATGGAAGCAATGGGAGACAAAATATCCGCCCGTATCAAAATGACAGAAGCGGGTGTACCGGTAGTTCCGGGAACACAGGAGAACTTGAAAAGCGTGGAAGAAGCCGTAGAGCTGTGTAACAAGATCGGTTATCCGGTCATGCTGAAAGCATCGATGGGTGGCGGCGGCAAAGGCATGCGACTCATTCATAATGCCGGCGAAGTGGAAGAAGCTTATACCACGGCAAAGAGCGAATCGCTTTCTTCATTCGGAGACGATACGGTATATCTGGAGAAATTCGTAGAAGAACCGCATCATATCGAGTTCCAAATATTGGGCGACAAACATGGCAATGTAATTCACCTCTGCGAACGCGAATGTTCGGTTCAGCGCCGCAATCAGAAAATAGTAGAAGAGAGCCCTTCGGTGTTCATTACTCCGGAGCTCCGTAAGGATATGGGTGAAAAAGCAGTAGCTGCCGCCAAAGCCGTAAACTACATCGGTGCGGGCACTATTGAATTCCTTGTCGATAAACATCGCAATTATTATTTCCTGGAAATGAATACCCGCCTGCAGGTGGAGCACCCGATTACCGAAGAAGTAATCGGTGTGGACCTCGTAAAAGAGCAGATTAAAGTGGCCGACGGACAGGTGATGCAATTAAAACAAGAGGATATCAGACAGCGCGGACATGCCATCGAATGCCGTATCTGTGCAGAAGATTCTGAAAACAACTTTATGCCTTCACCGGGTGTTATCCGTCAGCTGATGGAGCCGAATGGTATCGGTGTGCGTATCGATAGCTATGTGTATGAAAGCTACGAAATTCCTATTTACTATGACCCGATGATTGGTAAACTGATTGTATGGGCTACTACTCGTGAATTCGCCATCGAACGTATGCGTCGCGTGTTGTACGAATACAAGATTACCGGTTTGAAGACCAATATCGGTTACCTGCGTCACATCATGAACGTGCCCGATTTTGTAGAAGGACATTACAACACATTGTTTATCCCGAAACATCAGGACATGCTGCGTGAGTGGGCCGGACAGAAAGAAGAGGAAACTGAAAACATCGCCATGATTGCGGCTTACATTGACTACCTGATGAACCTGGAAGAAAACAAGTCGGCATCAAGCGACAACCGTCCTATCAGCCGCTGGCGTGAGTTTGGCCTGAAAAAAGGTGTGCTGAGAATCTAAGTATTTTGAATTAAAGTAGAAGATTATGGAAATACATATAGGAGACAGAGTTGCGGATGTGACATTGGTCAGCAAAGAAGGTAACAAGGTACAGTTGACCATTGACGGTGTTCCATACGATGTAGACATCGTGATGGCGGAAAATGGTAGCTGCTCCATTCTGCACGAAGGAAAGTCGTACAATGCCGAACTGATTCGTAAGGAAGGTGGAAAAAGCTATACTGTAAATGCACATTATCAGTCATATAACATTGACATCATCGATTCACAGGCTAAATACCTGCGTATGCGCAAGGGCGGTGATGAGAAACAGCAGGATAAGATTGTTTCTCCGATGCCGGGTAAGGTAGTCAAGATTCCGGTGAAAGCAGGTGACCGTCTGCAGGCTGGCGACATCGTTGTAGTGATTGAAGCTATGAAGATGCAGAGCAACTACAAGGTAAACAGCGAATGCGTAGTGAAGGAAATCCTGGTAAACGAAGGAGATTCTGTCAACAGCAATCAGGTGATAATGACTTTGGATGTAATTAAAGAAGACGAACAATGACAACAGCAGAACAATATAAGAAATTTGAGGAGCTGGATAAGCTTGCTTCTCAGGGTGGTGGCGTAGAACGCGTGGAAAGACAGCACGCCAACGGTCACATGACAGCCCGCGAACGTATCGACATGTTGCTCGATAAGGGTACGTTCAATGAAATGGACAAGTTCGTAATCCATCACTGTACAGACTTCGGAATGGATAAGAATCACATTCCGGGTGACGGTATCGTATGTGGTTACGGTAAGATTGACGGACGTCTGGTGTACGTATATGCATACGATTTCACTGTATATGGCGGTACACTGAGCGCAACGGGTGCACAGAAGATTGTGAAAGTGCAGGAACTGGCATTGAAGAACGGTGCGCCGGTGATTGCCTTGAACGACTCAGGTGGTGCACGTATTCAGGAAGGTGTAGGCAGTATCTCAGGTTACGCTTCTATCTTCTACCAGAATACCATCGCTTCAGGTGTGATTCCGCAGATTTCGGCCATCTTAGGTCCTTGTGCAGGTGGTGCCTGCTACTCTCCGGCACTGACCGACTTCATCTTCATGGTGAAAGAAAAGAGCCACATGTTCATCACTGGTCCGGACGTAGTGAAGGCCGTGACACACGAAGAAGTGGACAAGGAAGAACTGGGTGGTGCTTATACCCACAGCAGCAAGAGCGGTGTAACTCACTTCCTTTGCGATACTGAAGAAGAAACTTTGATGAGCATCCGTGAACTGTTGAGCTTCCTTCCGTCTAACAACATGGAAGATGCGCCGATGATTCCTTGTACTGACGACATCCGCCGTGCAGAAGAGTCACTGATGACAGTCATTCCGGATGACCCGAACATGCCGTACGACATCAAGAACATCATTGAACCGGTAGTCGACAACCACTACTTCTTTGAAGTGATGCCTCACTTTGCCAAGAACATCGTGGTAGGATTTGCTCGCCTGGGCGGACGTTCTGTAGGTATCGTAGCCAACCAGCCTGCTTACCTGGCCGGTGTGCTCGACATCGATGCTTCTGACAAGGCTTCTCGCTTTATCCGTTTCTGCGACTGCTTCAATATTCCTATCGTTACTTTCGAAGACGTACCGGGCTTCTTGCCGGGATGCACACAGGAACACAACGGTATCATCCGTCACGGAGCGAAGATTGTGTATGCGTACGCAGAAGCTACAGTGCCTAAGATTACCGTAATTACCCGTAAGGCTTACGGTGGTGCTTACATCGTAATGAACAGTAAGCCGATTGGTGCCGATGTAAACTTCTCTTACCCGACTGCAGAAATCGCCGTAATGGGTGCCGACGGTGCCGTAAACATCCTGTACCGCAAGGCTACTCCGGAAGAAAAGGCGAAGGCAGTAGAAGAATACAAGGAAAAATTCTCTAATCCTTACCGTGCAGCCGAACAGGGTTACATCGATGAAATCATCCTTCCGAAGGATACTCGCTATAAACTGATTCAGGCATTGGAAATGACTCAGAACAAGAGCCAGAGCAATCCGCCGAAGAAACACGGTAACATGCCGCTGTAATCAGGTAGCAATTGTATAGATAATAAATAAGAAGAAGCGAAGAATTCCGCCGGTCATACGTGAGGAGTTCTTCGCTTTCTTGTATTGTGTTCACATTAGATTCTTTTTATATGAAGGAAGCATTCATAAAACTGCATCTTTCCATTCTCATTGCCGGAGGAACGGGGGTTTTCGGAAAACTGATTTCCCTGAATGAAGGCCTGCTCGTGTGGTACCGTATGATGTTCGCCTCCGTAATGTTTTTCCTGCTGCTTTCGTTTCTGAAAAAGCTGCGGAAAGTGACCTTGGGCGATGTAACTAAGATTGGCTCTGTGGGATTATTGTTGGCCTTGCACTGGATATTCTTCTATGGAAGTATCAAAGCCTCCAATGTATCCATCGGCGTGGTTTGTCTTTCGCTGATGAGCATCTTTACCGCCATCTTTGAGCCCCTCATCAATCGTCATCGCATTTCCTTGCGGGAGATTCTGTTCAGTCTGGTAGCCGTGCTGGGCATTGTGCTGATATTCCATTTTGACACTCGCTACCGGGTGGGTATCTGTATGGGAGTCATTTCGTCGGCTTTAGCTTCTCTGTTTACCATTGTCAACAAGAAGGTAGCCGTGAACTACACCTCCAGTACCATGCTGCTTTACGAGATGCTGGGCGGTTTCTTAGGGCTCTCCTGCATCCTGCCGGCTTATTTGCATTACTTCCCGGTGCCCTCTATTCTTCCCGGCGCCCAGGATTTGATTTACCTGCTTTGCCTGGCTTCGGTATGTACCGTGGGACTTTATATCCTCCAGATTCAGGTACTGAAAGTGATTTCCGCCTTTACGGTCAATTTGAGCTATAACCTGGAGCCGATATACAGCATCATCGGCGCCATGCTGATATTTCAGGAAGCCAAAGACTTGAACTTCAGCTTTTACTTAGGACTGGGACTGATTGTCCTGTCGGTCGTACTCCAGACCCTCAATGTGTTGTCGCAGCACCATAAGTTTATTCCTTCATTGTATGTAAAATGGAAACGTTGAAGAACCGTATCGTTAAACTGCTGGGCACCCTGAACGAGCGGGTGTACGGCAAAGAAGAAGTCATGGCCCTGGCGCTGCTTTCGGCTGTGGCGGGAGAGAGCATTTTCCTGCTGGGCCCTCCGGGAGTGGCCAAGAGTATGGTAGCCCGCCGGTTGAAACTGATGTTCCGTGGAGGGACAGCTTTCGAATACCTCATGTCGCGGTTCAGTACCCCCGACGAAATATTCGGTCCCGTATCCATCGCCCGGCTGAAAAACGAAGACACCTACGAACGCATGACAGAAGGCTATCTGCCCACCGCCACCGTCGTCTTCCTGGATGAAATTTGGAAAGCCGGTCCCGCCATACAGAATGCTCTTCTGACCGTCATCAATGAGAAAATCTTCCGCAACGGACAGTTTTCGGTACGGGTTCCCATGAAAGGACTGATTGCCGCATCGAACGAACTTCCGGCTTCAGGACAAGGACTGGAAGCACTGTACGACCGCTTCCTGGTGCGTAAGCTGGTGGGCGGCATTGAAGACCTGTCCGATTTCGACCGGATGATTTCCACTGCCGACGAAAGCGAGCCGGAAGTGGACGAAAGTCTGGCAGTGAGCGACGAAGAATACCGCCAGTGGCAGGAACAGATGAAATCCGTCGGCCTGCACTATTCCGTGCTGGAAGTCATCCATTCCCTTAAAGACAAGCTGGAAGATTATAACCGCCAGCTGGAGAATGCTGATTCACCTTCCTCTGTGGCACTCTACGTGTCCGACCGTCGCTGGAAGAAAGTTGTCCGCCTGCTGCGGGCCGCTGCCTTTTTGCAAGGAAACACCGAGGTACGCCTGTCAGACTGCCTGCTGATGGTACACTGCCTGTGGAATGAGACCAGCCAGATAGACTGGGTACGCGATGCCGTACTGACGGCAGTAGGCGAGAGTGTGCGTGGCTACGTGCTGAACCTGTCGGGCATTGAAACCGATTTGCAGGCCTTGAAGAAAGAACTCGACTCGGCAGGAGCCTTGCGCGAACGGGCCGATGCCGGACTGCAACTGGTCGATACATACTACTATCAGGTGGAACGCGTACGCCTGGCCGGACGACTGCTCCTTTTTGCATCCGACTACCAGCAGTTGGACGACGTCGGCAAACAGTTCTATCTGCATAAAGACAAATACAAGACCGATTGCTATGTACTGAAGAAATACGACCCCTCCATGCGCAACAAGGTATCCCCATCGAAAGTCTATACCTTGCGCCGTGGCCGTCGTTCAGTATTTATCAACGACTATGAATACCCCTTGCTGTGCACTCCCGACTGTGCGTCGCTGCCCGCCATGGAAGTACAGGCGCAGGAAGACATCCCCGCACGCTTCAGCCAGCTGGAACAACGGCTCAGCCATGCAGAAGCCCATTGCGGCGACTGGGTGAAAGAAGAAGCCGACTACTGCGCAAACCACCTGTTTGTCGGGAAAAGAGAGAAAGAAGCCATGAGCCGGATACTGGGCGAACCGTCGAAAGCCCTGTTCCGCTATCGGAACGAGTTGGAGGAAATGAAACATGCATACCGGAAAGAGAACGAGGAATATCCGTCTGAAAGACCTGAAAACAGCCTATTTGGAGCAACTTCGTGAGCGAAGCCGGGCGCGGATGGAAGAATACCTTCAGCATCACACCGTGCTGGAAAGTGAACTGGAAGAGTGCATCTGGGATTATTATCGCCAGACGGCCCCTTCCTTGCAGGAATTCTATTCCCGCTACACCCCCGAATGGGAAGTCTTCTACGAGCACGAAACCCTGCCGCCGACCGATTTCCTGATATTCCTGCAACGGATGGAAACCGCCTTCCGTAAACGCTATACCCTGGCCGAACTCGACGTATCCTATTACATCGGTCGCCTGTCCCGGCTTCCCGAACGGAGCGAAGAACGGGCAACCTTGCAGGAACTCTTCCTCGACAAGTGGCACCATCTGCTCACGGTCAAGGAATATGACTACCAGTACCAGCACCTCTTCCGCCTGTGCGAAGGATTTCAGATTCTGGATAAATCGTTCGGCCTGAAAACGGAAGGCAATCTTCGGGGCTCGCGCGTGAAATGGCTGTTGCGGAACCATCCGGAACTCTACCAGAAAGTAGTCCCCTACGAAAAAGCCATGGAGCAGAGCCGTCAGATACGCGAGCTGGTGCGCTGCCTGGGAAAGAACGCTGGCGGACGGAAAGAAAGCTTCGACTCCCTGTCGGGCTTGCGAGCCGACAGCCTCATTCGTCATGCCTCACAGAGTGATGTGGAAGGCGTAACCTTGGGCGACGACCTCAACAGCCTGCTGCCTGTGGAATACTGCTACCTTACCGACGAGGAACTGCATCCCTTCTTCATGCAGCGTTATGTAGAAAAACGCCTGCAGCAGTTTGATTCCTATTCGCATGAAGATACCTCCGCTCCTTCACCGGAGAAAAAGAAAGTCAGTTCGCAGGGACCTTACATTATATGTATAGATACCTCCGGCTCCATGCGCGAAGGCCGCGAACGCCTGGCCAAATCGGCCGTGCTGGCCATTGCCCGCCTGACGGAGACCACCTCACGAAAGTGTTACGTTATCAACTTTTCAGAAGATATACAAACCTTGCTGATTCGTGACCTGAAAACCGATTTCCCGATGCTGGTGGACTTCCTGCAACGTCGTTTCGACGGAGGAACCGATGTGCGTCCGGCTTTTTCCGAAGCCCTGATGATGCTGCGCACCCACGGCTGGCATCGTTCTGACGTGGTGCTGATTTCCGATTTCGAGATGCCGCCCCCCGCGGACGACCTGTTGGCCGAGATTCATCGTGCCCGTTTGCGGGGTACTTCCTTCTATGCGCTGGTGTTCGGTTCTCATCCGGAAACGGACTACCTTCATGAGTGCGAAAAGTACTGGGATATGTATTAGTTTGAAAAATTATTTTGCTTTTATTTAATGGTTATTTCCGGATAAAAGATTTAAAATGCGAGATTCTGCTTTCACTCTGAATGTCAGAATTTCGCATTTTTTTTGCCGTAGATTTTGTCACCCCTCTCAGGAGCCTTCTGGAAAGGGTGACTTTTGTGTAAAAATGAAGGTTTGGACGGATTTAGCTAATCAAATACGGGAAAATCTGTGTGAAAAGCGAGATTTCGGACAAAAATTCCGAGGTGTTTGGAAGAAAACTCCAAAGAGCTTTTTGGAAAACTCTTTTACGTTTGGAGGAAAACGCAAGTGCGTTTGAATTCAAATGTACTTGTGTTTTGGGAAATGTGCTTCTGGGCCTTTTGAGAGGGGATGGAGAATGAAGACTTTTGAGGACTTTTTTTGCTGAAGTGAGTCTTGTTGGGAATAAAGTGAGGGATTCTTTTTGCTTGTGTAAATCTTGTGTCGTATACTATTTTGTGTAGTGTTTGTCGTTATTGGTGATATTTTGATTGAGGTTTGGGCCGATTTTGATTCGGTTAGAAATATGCAAATAGGTTTCTCTTTGAAAAAATGGGTTAAGTATAAGGAGTTTTGCATTTTTAGAGGCTTTTTATATAGTTGAAATTGATTTGACATTTTGTTATATCGAATTCTTTAATCAAGCTTTAGGATAATTATATCTCTCACAGACAAGAGGAGTTGAAGAGGTATAGTTTGGTATTAGAATTGAACTTAATAAAAGTTAAAAAGAAATACTTGAAACAAGTTCTAATTGATGAATCTTTATTTTTGAATTAATTATCATAAATAGGATATAAGAAATGAAAGGGAATTGGCTTGAAATATACGATATATTGAGTTACTGCATCAGTAACGAGGTAATGGAATCAATTTACCAGAGAGAAATTGAGAACTGCTTCAAGATACTTGGATGGAGAAAGACCAACAATACATTGCAATCACAGATTACTATACCTATTGGAAGTAACAATTTCATCAGACCGGATATAGTCTTGCAGAAAGAGAATGATAGCGGGACCTGTGTTCCATTGATTGCCGTTGAGATTAAAAGGCCGGACAACATAAAACGTGAAAGGCAGGAACTACAACTGTTTTCATATATGAGACAACTCAGACTCAACTTCGGTCTGTATATAGGTGAGAAGATCCAGCTGTTTTACGATACTCAGGACAATAAGGAAAATCCAATAGCAAACCCAGTGCCAGTACTGACTGTAAATATAAAAGATACAGACAATAATGGAGAAATCTTCTGTGAACTTTTCACTTATAGTAGCTGTAGTGCGGATAGGATAGAAAGTTTTTGTAAGGACTCATTAAAGAGGAAGCAGGAATACTCTAGACTTAAAGAAAGAATAAGCGACTTTGTTCTGGATGCAGAAGAGAACATAAAGAAGTTAATAAAGGATATGCTGCTAACAGAGGGTTTTGAGGAAGAAAGAATATATAAGGAACTGTCGAAGATAGATATTCATGTAAACAGTAGGACAGTTGAAAGTAAGATACAACATACTGTCCGACAGCTGGAAGCTACAGCAACTAATCATATCGCTGACAGCAATAGTTCACAAACAAGAGATACCACTCGTTTTTCCTTTGATGGAGGAATACATTACTACAACAAAAGGAAGTTTGTACTGGAGATAATTAAGCACTACGTCAATACGCATTCAGGAATAACATTTGAGGAACTAGAGAAAGTATTCTATCCGGAAATTTTTAACAGGAACAGGGGGGGTGTAAAAAGACTGACTGATGTGCAGAAGATGATAAGCCAGTCAGAGGATGTAAAGAATAGGTATTTCCTTGATAGTGATATTATAACCTTATTTGATGGAACGCAAATAGCAGTAAACAATCAGTGGGGTACGAGATTTCCAAAGTTCCTTGCAGCTATAAATGGGATTTACACGGTGGTAAGCAATAATGACTATAAAGCGAAGTGATTTAAACTTTTCTTTTCCTTGCACATTTTCTCAATAGCATAACGGAA
>ERZ835051.4270-NODE-4270-length-10068-cov-2.967642_pt1 | contig 10068 bp, 9 predicted proteins | sample MGYA00519575_ERZ835051 | MGnify/ENA primary metagenome ERZ835051 (study PRJEB31850, sample SAMEA3708769) | human gut metagenome | biome: human gut; feature: human-associated habitat; material: faeces | place: China | collected 2014 ... | reverse complement strand
CTTTCTTCTTCGAATCATCTGCTTTCAGATATGGATGATTGATATTCCCTGCCTTTGCAAGCAGAGAGGTCATTGTTGCATACATACAGTCAAAATACGGCTTTGATTCTTCTGCCCGGGTTCTTGCTTTCTGCAGCTTTACGGTAGAGACAAGTTTCATGGCTTTTGTAATCTGCTGCGTGCTCTGTACACTGGTACGGCGACGCTTGATATCTCTCATAGATGCCACTTTGTATCACCTACCTTGCCTGAAATTGTTCTTTATATTCTCCGATTGCTTTTCTGAGAGCTTCTTCTACTTCTTCTTTCAGCACTTTGTCATTCTTGATAGATTCCGGAATTTCCGGATATTTTGTCTTAATATAATCAAAAAGTCCGCTTTCAAAAGCCCAAGCTCTTCGGAAGGACCTTTGGGGACTTGCGTCGTAAGTGTGCCTTCCTGAATCATCATCGGCACCAAATTGTCAAGAGGCTGGTCTCCGATGATGATGCCGCAGGCATGCTTGCCCGTCTGCCTTATCATGCCTTCCAAAATTTGCGCCTGGTCGAAAATATGGCGCGCGGGAGCGGATTTTTGCAGGTACTCCTTTAATTCGTCGGACTTTTCATAGGCGTCTTTTAGCTTTATCTTCAAGTCGTCGGGGATTTTCTTTGCGTAGGCATTTGCCTCTTCAAAAGGCATATCGTTTACCCGCGCCAAGTCGCGGATTACAACTTTTGCGCCGAGAGTGCCGAAAGTAATGATGTTTGCAACTCTGTCCTCGCCGTACTTTCTGCGCACATAGTCTATAACTTCGTCCCTGCGCGCCTGACAGAAGTCAACGTCGAAGTCGGGAGGGGAAACGCGCTCAAGAGAGAGCATTCTCTCAAAGAGCAGCCCGAAGCGCAGAGGCTCGATGTCCGTAATTTTGAGCATATACGCTATCATGCATCCCGCGCCCGAACCGCGCCCCGGCCCTACGGGAATATTTTGGGAGCGCGCCCAGTTGATGTAGTCGTACACAATCAAAAAGTAATCTACAAACTCCGCGCCGACTATGATTGAAAGCTCGTAGTCGAGCTTGTCGCAAAGCATTCTTGCGCGGTTTTCAGGCTCGTTTTCCTTGGGGACGTAAGCATCCGGATTATCGTAATCGACGCCGTAGCGTTCCATAAGCCCCTTTTTGCAAAGGTCGAACAAGAAAAGCCCGTTTTTGAAATATTTTGGATAGTCCTCTTCTTTGATTTTAAAATTCGGCTCTTTGCCGTTCTGCTTCAAAACTTCGTTTTTCTTGACTTCGTAAAGATGCAAAATGCGTATGAAATTTCTTTCGTCCGAAGTAAAGGAAACGTCCACGGGTTTTTCATAGCGCGGGTAATGGTTTTCGCCAAGCGGTATTTTAAGGTCAACCATTTCCGCGACATGCAAAGTGTTGTCAAGACAGCCTTCTATTTCCCCAAGCGCGGCTTCCATTTCCTCGCGCGTTTTCAAATAAAATTCGGCGCAAGGATATTTCAGGCGTTTTTCGTCTTTTATCAGCTTGCCGGTTTGAATGCAAAGCATGGCGTCGTGCGCCTCGGCGTCGGCTTTATAAACGTAGTGGGAGTCGTTTGTCGCAACGATTTTCAGCCCAAAATCCTTCGCAAGGCGCACAAGGCCCGGAATGATTTTCTGCTGCATCGGCAAAAAGTGGTTCTGGACTTCTATAAAATAATTTTCCTTGCCGAAAATATCCACAAACTTCGCGGTGGCCTCGCGGGCCTTTTCGTAGTCCGAATAAAGCAGGTATTGGGAAGCTACCCCGTTTAGGCAGCCGCTAAGCGCGATTATTCCCTTTGAGTATTTGGCAAGAGTTTCAATATCGACTCTCGGCTTGTAATACATACCCCTGAAAAACGCCTCGCTCGAAATTTTTGCAAGGTTCAAATAGCCCTCGTAGTTTTTTGCAATCAGCGTCTTGTGGAAGATTTGATGCTTCGGGAAATTTTCGGGGCGCAACATGTCCTCGTTGTTTTCGACATCGGAAATGTCGTCGGATTTTTCGACATTGCGCTTCGGGCGGTCCGCCATCGAGTGGTCGTAAATAAAGTATATTTCCTCCCCGCAAAGAGGCTTTACACCCGCCTTTTTCGCCGCATTGTAAAAATCAATGGAACCGCACATGTTGCCGTGGTCGGTCATCGCGACAGCGGGCATGCCAAGTTCGCCGACGCGCTTCATAAGTTTATCTATGCGCGTGCAGCCGTCTAAAAAACTATGGTCGGTGTGCAGATGTAAATGTACGAAATCCATTTTGCAAAAATTTTGTTTTTCCTCTTCCCGCTTTGCGAAAGCAGCTCTATTTTGCATTCGTCTATTTTTCTAAGCCCCACCTTTTCAACGGTAATATTCATGCGTGGAGACATTATCTGTATCTTTTCGCCCTCTTCGGGAAACCTTCCGAGAATGTTTGTTATAAGCCCGCCGAAAGTCGAAACTTCGTCGTTGTCGAAATCCACGTTCAAAAAGTCCTCCACATTGTGGATTGCCGCAAGCCCCGCGACTTTGTAAGTGTTTTTGCCGATTTTTGAAATCGCGTTTGAAAGGTCTATGATGTCGTCTTTTATTTTCCCGACAATTTCCTCCAAAATTCCGTCGAGCGTCAATACGCCGATTATGCCCCCGAATTCGTCTTCGACAACCGCCATGTGAAGCTCGTTGCGGCGCAATTTTTTGAGCGCGTCAATGAGAGGCTCTTCGTATTTAACTTTGACGATGCCGCGCTTGATTTTCATGAGGTCAACTTCCTCGCCGTTTTCAAGAACCCTGAAAATATCCTTGATGCGCACAATTCCAAGGCAGTTGTCCAGATTTCCGTCGCAAATAGGATAGCGCGTATGCCCGTATTTTGCGGCAATTTTCAAATTTTCCGAAACCGTGTCGGAAATGTCGAAAAACTGCACCTGGTTGCGCGGTATCATGACGTCCGAAATTTCAAGCTCGTTTAAGCGTATCGAATTGCGGACGATTTTTTTCGCGTATGGCGAAAGCTCGTCGCTTTCCTCTTCTTCGGTGCGCAATTTCACCAAAACGTCGATATGGTCAAATGACGCGTCGTCTTCTGAAATTCTCTTTCCGAAAAATTTTTCGGAGACCTTGCGGGCTACTATTTCAAACGGAAAAACCGCATAATAAAAAATCGAAAAGAATTTGGAGTGCCGCTTTATGGTTTTTACGGGTTCTTGAGAAGCAAAGCATGCGGACGGCAAGTCGCAAAAAACATACTGCAAAAAAAGCGTTATGAGAATTGAGAAGGCGACTATTTTTAAAGCCGTGTTGGAGCCTATCTCGGCATTGCAAAGTTTTAAAACCCCGTAAGACGCGCACACAAAGGCAAACGTTGCCACCATGAGAAAAAATCTCGCCCCGAGAGCCGCAAATATGCCGACTTTCTTGGATTTTTCTATCAGGCGCAGCTCGAATTTTGAAAGCTGCGCCTTTTCCTTTGCGTCTGCATTCTCGAAGCGCACCGCCGCAACCGCGTACGAAATCGACACAAAAGTCATATTCGCCACAAACGAAAGCATTGCGGCGGCGCCTCCCAAAAGCAATTCTGCAAGCCCCTCTCTCATGCGCTTACAAAAGTTTGGAAAACTCGCTCAAAAAACGCTCGTTTTGCTCGGGCAAACCTATTGTGATTCTCAGCCAGTCCGGCAAACCGTAGCCGACATTCGGGCGCACGATTACGCCCGCCCTTTGAAGGGCGTCAAATTTCTTCAAGGCGTCATTAACTTTGACCATAATGAAGTTTCCGCCCTCGGAGATGTATTCAACGCCGAGTTCATTGAATTTCTTTTCAATCTGCTCTCTGCCCTGCTTGTTCAATTTTTTGCTTTTTTCGTAAAATTCAACGTCGTCCAAAGCCGCCATCGCCGCAACTTGGGCAAGAGAGTTCATGTTAAACGGCTCGCGCACCCTGTTTATGTACGAGGCAAGCTCTTCTGAACAATAGCCGTAGCCCGCCCTCAAACCCGCAAGCCCGTAAATTTTCGAGAATGTTTTAAGCCCTATGACATTTCTGCCTTCCGCAATCAAGCCGCGAATATCAACAGGGTTATCCTGAAAGTCTCCGTAAGCTTCGTCGTAGCAGAAAACGACATGTTCGGGCAAAGCTCTTACAAATTCAAAAACTTCGTTTTGCGACAAAACCGTGCCTGTCGGGTTGTTCGGGTTGGCAAGAAAGACGATTTTTGTTTTTTCGTCCACAGCGTCGAGCATTTGCGACAAGTCGTAGCGCAAAGACGGCATTGGAACTTCGCGGGCTTCCGCGCCCATCAAAAGGGTTGAAAGCTTGTAAACGATAAACGATTGCGCGCCCATCACCGCATTGTCTCCCTCGCCCAAAAGCGCGTGCGCAACAAGCTCGATTACTTCGTTAGAGCCGTTGCCGAACACAAGTTGGCTCGAATTTAAACCCATTACTTTTGAAATTTTTCTGCCCAATTCGTAGCATCCGCCGTCGGGATAGTAGTTCAAATTATCGAGGGAACGGCTGACGGCTTCGATGGCTTTCGGGCAGGGACCGAGCGGATTTTCATTGGACGCCATTTTCAAAATGCCGTCCGGGTCAAGCCCGAATTCCCTTGCGACATACTCTATGGGTTTTCCCGCCTGGTAAACAGGCTGGCTCAAAACTGATTTTCTTACAATATTTTCGATTTTCATTGCTTTGGGATTATTGACTTTGATTTTATTATTTGCAAGTTCAGATAAATTTTCTATTCATTTTATTCATGCAAATAATTTGTACAGGCGCAACAGGTCTTGTCGGCTTCAATTTCATAAAGGAAGCAGTTTCAAGGGGTCATAAGATTACCGCAATTTCAAACAGCGCGGACTTTCCGAAAATCGGCGGCGTGGAAACCGTAAAGCTTGATTTGACAGACTTTTCGGCTGTCGAACGCTTTTTTTTGGACAGATTCCCCGAAGCGATTTTAAATTGCGCCGCAATTTCAAGCCCCGCAGTCGTTGACAAAAATCCCGAACTTGCGCATATGCTTAACGCGCGGCTTCCCGAAAAGCTTGCAATGCTCGCAAACCACATGAATTCGCGCTTTATCCACATTTCAACCGACATGGTTTTTGACGGAACCTGCGCGCCGTATAAAAATACAGATGTTCCCTGCCCGTTCAACTTGTACGGACAGACAAAGCTAATGGCTGAAAATTCGGTTTTAAAATACGCCGCGCCTCTTAGCGTTGTTTTGCGCATTTCACACGTCTGCGGCAGGAGCTTGAAGCAGAACCGCTCCTTTGACGAAAAGCTCTTTTTGGCTTTTGCGCGCGGAGAAAAAGTTGAACTTCCCGACAATGAAATCAAGCGTTTTGAGCCTGCAAGCAGGGTCGGAGAACTTATAACGGAGCTTTTTGAACGCCCGAACATCAGCGGAATTTACCATTATTGCGGTTTGGACAGCCTTTCGAGGTATCAGGCGGCAAAACTCATTTGCGAAAAATTTTCGCTTGATTGCGAAAAATTCATAATAAAAAAGAACTTGCCAAAAGACATTGATTTAAGTCTCGACATGTCATGCATTTCTTCAAGGGTAAAAACCCCTGCGGTAAATTTCAGCGAAATTTTGGAAGAGATAAAAATTCCCGACAGCTGTCTGAAATGGTATGAAAATCTGACGGGAAAAACCCAAATAAAGCGGTTTAAAATTTAATTGTTTTAAAAAAAACGGCGGAATTTGAACTTTCCGCCGTTTTTTGTTTTGTAAAACTACTTGTTTTTGCGGTCAATCGCGCTTTTTACAAATGCCAAAAACAGCGGATGCGGCGCAAAAGGCTTCGAATGGAATTCGGGGTAGAACTGGACGCCGACCATCCACGGATGGTCTTTTTCTTCCAAAATTTCAACCAAGTCGAACTTCTTGTTCACGCCTCCGACAACCATTCCCGCGTTTTCGAGTTTGTCTTTAAAAGCGTTGTTAAGCTCGAAATTATGGCGGTGGCGTTCGCTTGTCTCATGCTTTTTATAAGCCTCGAAAGCCTTTGTGTTAGGCTTAATTTCGCAGTCATAAGCGCCTATTCTCATTGATTTTCCGCCTTTTTGCTCTTCCATCGAGCAAACAACGGGAGCCGAAGTTTCGGGGTTGAACTCGGTTGAATTTGCGTCTTTTAAATTCAAAACGTTTCGCGCAAAATCTATCGCCATAACCTGCATGCCGATGCAAATGCCAAAGTATGGAATTTTGTTTTCGCGCGCATATTTGGCAACTTCAATGCTGCCTTCGATACCCCTGTTGCCTACGCTTCCCGCAATCAAAATACCGTCAACATCGCTTAGATATTTTTCAGCTCCGTCTCTTTCTATGTTTTCGGAATCGACCCTGACGATATTAACTTTGCAGTCATTGCCTATGCCCGCATGTGCAAGAGATTCGTAAACAGATTTATACGCGTCTTGAAGCTCAACATATTTTCCGACGACCGCAATTTTAACATTGTCTTTCGGATAGAGAATTTTCTTTACGATGTCGTTCCACTTCGACATGTCGCTCTTTTTTGCATCGATATGGAGCTTTTCCACAACCAAATCTCCAAGTCCTTCGTTTGAAAGAACTAACGGCAGTTCGTATATGGAATTTTTCACGTCCTGCTCTTCTATTACCGCTTTTTGCTCTATGTTGCAGAACATCGAAAGCTTCTGGCGCATTTCCTCGCTTATGGGATGCTCTGTGCGGCAAATCAAAATATCGGGCTGGACGCCTATTTCCCGCAATTTTGCAACGCTTTGCTGGGAAGGCTTAGTTTTCAATTCTCCCGCGGCTTTCAAGTAGGGAATTAAAGTCACATGGATAAACAGGACGTTTTCCTTGCCTACTTCCAGAGAAAACTGGCGGAAAGCTTCCAAAAACGGCAAACCTTCGATATCTCCCGTAGTCCCGCCAAGCTCGGTTATGAGGACATCGCAGTCTTTTCACGATTCGTAAAGAACGCTCTTAATTTCGTTTGTAACATGCGGAATTACCTGGACTGTTTTGCCCTCGAAGTCTCCGCGGCGTTCCTTTTGTATTATGGATTCGTAAATTCTGCCCGAAGTCGTGCTGTTTAAGCGACTGAGAGGGCTGTTTGTAAATCTTTCATAATGTCCCAAGTCGAGGTCTGTTTCGGTTCCGTCGTCCAAAACATAAACTTCCCCGTGCTGAAAAGGGCTCATATTGCCCACATCCACATTCAAATAAGGGTCGAATTTTCTTATTCTCACTTTCAAATCTCTCGTTTCCAAGAGAGCACCCAATGCTCCGCTGGTCAAACCCTTGCCCAGCGACGACACAACACCGCCTGTAATAAATATGTATTTCATATGCCTTAGTAAAAATCTAATCTCCTATTTTAGCCCCGAAATCAACACATTTTTTTTTAATCCTGAAAAAACTTTTTTTATTTTGAAAATGCTTGACGAACTTAAAATATTAACAGATACTTTCAATCCCTTTTCAAAATACGGAAAGGATTTTTTATTAAAAAAAGAAAGGTGGTGAACAAAAATGCCGGTAGAAGTAAGAATGCGCAAAGGTGAAGCAATGGAAAAAGCATTGCGCCGCTTAAAGAAGAAGATTGACCGCGAAGGCATCATTCGCGATGTCCGTCAGAAGCGTTACTTTGAAAAGCCTTGCGAAATCAAACGCCGCAAGCGCAAGATCGCCGCTTTCAACAATATGCTCCGTCAGCGTTACGAAAATCGCTAAAAGAAGCATTTTCAAATTTGACAAGCCCTCTTTCGGGGGCTTTTTTTTTGCCCGCAAATACTTTTTTGTGGTATTTTCGCAAAAATAAATCGATAATATAATAAAATGCATACAAACATAATCATGGCACTCGCGCTTGCGACGCTTGCAGGAAGCGCGACAATACTCGGCGGATTTCTCACGTTTTTCATAAAGAGAAATTCGTTCAAACTGCTTTCTTTCGGGCTGAGTTTTTCGGCGGGCGTAATGCTTTATGTGTCTTTCATGGAAATTTTGCCGGAAGCGAAAGCATCAATCCAAAGCAATACTGATTTTTCAACCGCAAACATCGCGGCTACATCCGCATTTTTTGTAGGCATAATCCTGAGCGCAGTTATCGACAAATTTTTTCCCGAACACATTTCGGGGAATGAAGTCGAAAGCACCCCGGACAAAGAGAATTTCCAAACGTGTGTTTGCAACAGAAAGCATTTCAAAGGCAAAAACATTAAAAAAGTCGGCATTTTCACCGCTATTGCGCTCACAATCCACAATTTCCCCGAAGGGCTTTCGGTTTTCATTTCAGGTGTTGAAAACATTTCTCTTGGAGCGTCCATAGCAGTTGCAATCGCTCTGCACAACATTCCCGAGGGAATTTCAGTAGCCCTTCCAATTTACATGTCAGGCGCAAGCAAGAAAAAAGCAATGCTTTACACGGCAATATCCGCTCTTGCAGAACCTTTTGGCGCGCTGTGCGGGTTGATGGTTTTAAAATTTTTCATGACGGATTTCACACTGGGAGTTTTGCTTGCCTTCACCGCAGGCATAATGGTCTATCTTTCAATAGACGAGCTTCTGCCGACGGCAAAAGAATATGAAGACAGCCATGAATCGGTTTTCGGCGTCATAAGCGGAATGATGCTTATGGCGGTTTCTCTCTCTTTATTTTAGGATACTATATAAATAAAATAAAATTAAAAATTTGTTATCTATTATTTATGCTCTGTCAATATGTCGATAAGTTTTTATTTTGTTTATAAAGACCTATATGCGCGATTTTTCATTTTCAACAATTCCTTAATTCGTTTTTAATAAATCTTCCGATGTCCGAAAATTTAAGAATTATTTAAAAGTTGTTTACATAAATTTTACAAATTGCCGTCAATTTATTTACAATAGTTTAATTTTGCTTGAAAAATAAGCCGCCATTTTGAATATGTTTAACCATAAAAATAATAATTATGGAAAGAACACTAATCATATTTAAACCCGATTGCATCAAAAGGAAACTTGAAGGCAAAGTATTGGATATTTTTCTTTCAAAAGGCTTTAATTTGAAAGCCTGCAAAATGATGAAATTAGACATGGATATTTTGAGCCGCCATTACGACCATTTGAAAGACATGCCGTTCTTTCCGGGCATTGTGGATTTCATGACAAGCGACAATGTAATGGTTTTGGTTTTTGAAGCTGAAAACGCCATATCAAAAGCCCGCGAGCTTTTAGGCCCTACTGATTCAAAGAAGGCTGATAAAGGCACCATACGCGGAGATTTCGGAACAGACATGCGAATGAATGTTTGCCACGCTTCGGATTCCGTCGAATCTGCCGAAAGAGAAATAGCAAACTTCTTTCTTCCAGAAGAAATTTTTTAAGAAGTGCATACTCAGGAAGAGATTTTCGCCCGTTTTCCCGAATTAAGCCAAGAAATTCGCGAAAAACTAATGCTTTTTGCGGAGCTTCTTAAAAAGACAAACGCGCGCGTAAATTTAATATCCCGAAAAGACGAAGACGACATAGCCTACCGCCATGTCGCTTTTTGCCTTTCAATATGCAAGTTTTTGACTCCGAACAAAGGGGCGAGAATTGCCGATGTCGGAACCGGCGGAGGTCTTCCGGGCATTGTTATGGCGATAGTCTGGCCTCAGGCTGAAATTTTTATGTTTGACGGCGTCGGCAGGAAAATAGAGGCGATATCTCAAATAATAAAAGAGCTCGGCTTAAAAAACGCAGTCGCCAAAAAAGCGAGAATAGAAGAAACCAAAGAAGTTTTCGACTATGCAACCGGGCGTTCTGTTTGCGCTCTTCCGATGTTTTTTAATTTTGTAAAAAAATCCATCAGAAAAGGCAAGGCGGGAAGCCTTGAAAACGGCGTCATATATTTTAAAGGCGGCGAACTTGAAGAGGAGCTTGTCAAAAAAAACATTTTGCCCGACAAAGAAATGAAACTCGACGAATTTTTCGAAGACAAAAATTACGAGGGCAAAAGGCTTCTGCATTTTAAATTTTTTAAGCGTTGAAGTGCGCGGATTTTTAACTATTGTTTTTTAAGATGATTTTTGAAGAGGGAAAATTTTTACTCATAGCAGGTCCATG
>ERZ835051.4264-NODE-4264-length-10085-cov-2.062712_pt1 | contig 10085 bp, 13 predicted proteins | sample MGYA00519575_ERZ835051 | MGnify/ENA primary metagenome ERZ835051 (study PRJEB31850, sample SAMEA3708769) | human gut metagenome | biome: human gut; feature: human-associated habitat; material: faeces | place: China | collected 2014 ... | reverse complement strand
CATTCTCTCCGAAAGCTCCCTGTTAAATTGGCAAAGAGCATTGATAACGTTTTCTTTTTCTTCTGGTGGGTATTTATAAGCGATTGCCCAACGCGGTACTTTAGCTGTTTGTCCTAATTGTTGTCTTTGTTCATAGCTATCAATTTTAACAACCGCTCCATCAATGTCATAGCCTAATTGATCTCTACTTTCACCAATCATTTCAATTGCTTTCCATACTTCTTCAAAACTGTGACAGACTTGATAATTATCAATAACCTTCATTCCTTGTTTTTTCAAATATTCATAGCCTTGACTATGCGTCGTAATTTCTTTTCCTCGAATATCTTGAATATTAAAGATAAACATAGAAAGATTTCTTTGTTTAGTAATACGACTATCTAATTGACGAAGCGTTCCAGCTGCACAGTTTCTTGGATTTGCGAAAGTCTTTTTATTATTTAATTCTTGAATCTCATTGACTTTATCAAAAGCCTCATTCGTCATATAGACTTCACCACGTACTTCTAAGTATTCTATCGGTTCTTTTAATTTATTTTTTACATCTTTGATGACTCTTGCATTAGCTGTGACATCTTCTCCTTGGTTAACTCCATCACCACGTGTAATCGCTGTTGTTAAGTCACCATTTTCATATCTTAAAGCCATTGAAAGACCATCAATTTTATATTCAACGACAAAAACAGGATCGATTAAAGTTTCTTGCATTGATTCCACAAATTCTTGGACTTCTTCTTTAGAAAAAACATCTTGTAAAGAAAGCATCGGTACACGATGTCTAATAAAAACACCTGCTTCTCTTTTGACAGTTCCTCCAACATGTTGAGTTGGTGAATTTGGTGTGACGTATTCAGGATGATCCTTTTCTATTTTTTTAAGTTCTTTCATCATCATATCATAGTCATAATCACTTATTTCTGGATCATCTTGGTTATAATAACGATCATTATGATATTCAATTGTTTTTACTAATTCTTCATATCTTTTTAAATCATCCATCATTTTCTCTCCTTTAAAATCTTTTTTATTATAACAAAATAATGACATACAAAAAAGAGAATATTACATTCTCTAGTTTGTAAGTTTTTTTAATGCTTTATGATTGGCCATTAAGGATTTAAGTCCTACAGGAAGTTCAAAAGCAATATCTAAAATTGTCTTATTGACCTTAACAACAACCCCTTTACCAAAGACATCATGGTTAACAAGGTCACCTACTTTCCAATCATCAACTTTATTATCCCCAATTAATTCTTCTTTAGAAACGGTTTGTTTTGGAATATAATCACTTGTTTTAAAACGTGGCTTACTTCCACTATGCACAATTCCTTCATTTCCTACTTCATCAATGAAACGGCTTGATACTTTTGGCGAATCCGTTACAAAACTAAAGCCTTCACTATCCGTTAAGAAAAGTTGTTTTTTTGCTCTAGTAAAAGCTACATAAGCTAATCTTCTTTCTTCTTCAAGCCCTTCATCTCCATCATCGGCCAAACTTCTAAAACTTGGGAAAATACCTTCTGAAAGTCCTAAAACAAAGACATAATCAAATTCAAGTCCTTTTGCCATATGAATAGACATTAAAGAAACATATTGCCCTTGATCAATAGAATCATTATCAGTATATAAAGAAATATCTTGTAAATAATTCTCTAAAGTTGGTGCATCTTCATGAGAAACTTGGAAATCATAAATAGAACGTTGTAATTCATGAATATTATCAATTCGATTATCTTCTAAATCATTTTTTAACATATCGATGTAGCCTACATCAATCATTAATTGTTCAAACATTTCATGAAGTGGTAATTTTGATTGTCTTGCTTTTTCAATTGCTTCTACAAATCCTCTAACTTCTTTTTTAGATTTATTAGAAAGACGAATTTCTTCACTATGAAGTGTTAACGCTTCATAAAGAGAAATTTGATAATTTAAAGCCACTAATTGAATATTCTCTAATGTCTTTTTACCAATTCCTCTAGCTGGTGTATTAATAATTCTTTCAAAAGCTAAATCTTCTTGATTACAAACAAGTCTTAAATAACTTAAAGCATCTTTAACTTCTTTACGATTAAAGAATTTTAAACCACCAAAAATACGATAATCAATTCCTTTACGAATCAATACTTGTTCAATCGTACGTGATAAATAGTTAGCACGATATAAAATAGCAATATCACGATAATTAACGCCTTCTTGATTACTTACAATATCTTCTATTTTACTTGCAATCCAATTGGCTTCTTCTTCTTCACTTTTAGCGACATGATGAATAACATCTTCTCCACCTGTTTGTTTTGTATAAAGATTTTTTTCTAAACGTTGACTGTTTTTACGAATTAAATTATTGGATACTTTTAAGATATTTCCTGTAGAACGATAGTTTTGATCAAGAATAATTGTTTTATTTGGTTTAAAATCTTTATCAAAATCTAAAATAAAATGAACATCCGCCCCCCTGAAACTATAAATTGTTTGATCTGGATCACCAACCACACAAACAATGGCATATTTAGATAAGAGTTGAACTAAATGATATTCAATTTCTCCAACATCTTGAAATTCATCAACATGAATGTATTGAAATTTTCTTTGCCATTTTTCTAATATATCAGGATAATTATCTAAAATATAAACGGCTTTTAATAATAAATCATCAAAATCTAATAAGAAATGATCTTCTTTATAATTTTCATAAGCTTCATATACTTTTGCTTTTTTTAGTTCTCCAGAAAATTGTCCAGCAAGTTCAATGGCTCTTTGTGGTGAGACCCTTGCTGTTTTATAAGATGAAATTGTATTGATCATACTTTTAATAGAAATAACTTTAGCGTCGATTTCTAATTGAGTATAAAGCTTTTTAATAAGTGCTTTTTGATCTTCTGAATACTTTTGCATGATGATAGCCGCTTGTCTCATTTTTAAGTGTTTGATACTATCTAGTTCTTGTTTCTTTTTAGCGATTTCAATTTGATTGATACTGTCTCTTAATCTGTTCACTGCTGTTATTGAATCATTTTTTCTTTTATGGACGGCTAATTTTATTGAGTCATTTCGGTGTTGTATAACTCTTAGACTATCCTCTTTAGCTTTGATATATCGATCTACTACTGTTTTGTCAATACATTCTTTATTTAAGCAATATTCTTTGTTTTTATAAATCACAATAAAAAAAGTTGGATGTTGTTCAAACTCTTTGATAAGTGTTATATCTGCTCCTTCTTTGATCTTTTTATTTGAGTCGAAAGATTCCCCGTTATAGTTATATACTAGATAGCTATCTTTTGAGGTTTTTGTTTTGATTTGACCGAACATAGATGTACTGCATAATAATAGCAGTATTAGAAATATTAGCTCCTTCATTTTGTTTTGTTATTAGTTATTATTTTGCATTAAATCGATATTCGCCTCTTTTAATATCCCTTTTGTCTTTGTCTATTTCTCTTTTTGCATCGCGGAGACTGTTTAGTCCAGAGAGAACATTATTAGCACTATTACGTATATCCTCGTCAGTGTGTCCGATCGTTTTTCCGTCCTCGTTAAAGTAAAAGTTGTGTTCCTTGATCTTTCCGTCTATTTTATATTTCGCTTTTATATATATTCTATTTTTGTCATCTACCAGACTAGGGAAATCAATAGATTTAAAGCACTTGTTTGTTATAGGATCGAGTTTTGCATCTTCTTGATTATATATATTCAAAGCGCTATCTAAAATTAAAATAGCCTCTTTAGTACTTTTTGCTTCGAATGCTTTTGCATTTAGTTTTGCTATATCAGCACCGAGTTTTGAATACATATAAGATAAAGACATTAATTCTTTATATGGAGAATATATACTGTCTATCTCTGAAACTTCGATTATTTCCAATGATGATAAATTGGGATTGTGTTTATTTAGATATATTTCTAAAGGAGTCCCGGTTTTAGTTGAACATCCGTTTAGACATAGTACAGACAATAATGCAAATAGTAGCTTTTTCATTTTGTTTTGTTATTTATTGTTAGTTTAAATCCATGTTTTCACGCTTACCACACCGACGACTAGTGCCCAATCGTGTATTTCATTGACCGGAACATCATAAGGTTTAAAACCTTCTTCCTTATTGAAAGGAACACATTTTATATATCCTTCCTGTTCTGATTCTTCGACCTTTTTTATCATTATACCGTCGTATGTTGCTAAAGCGTATACCTCACCCCATCTTACGTGTGATCTAGTTGTAACGATCCGGCATCCTACAATGTCCCGATCATTAATGCTCCGTTCTGGGACGTTTCTGTTAATCATACTACGACCTCCGGCGCGGATCGTGAAATCACAACCGGGCATATCGGGGATAATATATCGCTCACAGTCTCCTTTTGTTATTGCAGAGTTAAAGCCATTGGGCAGACCGCACGAAGCGGTTACTATGTCTATATGCGGAATGGCTTTGCCTTTTAGACCATCGTAATGAAGGGTATAGTTATTGTTTTCTAAGGGGTTATCTTGTTGCTTTTCGGTTGAACAATTTAAATTTGATCCGAATCTTTTGTTAATATAAGTTTCAATAACGTCCAATCTTAGACTACTTGGCGTTGTTATCCCTTCATAATAATTAGTTAATGTCGATTTGCTCATTCCTAAATCTTTAGCCAATTCGTATCTGCTAACTATTTCTTTATCAATTAGAAATCTTAGTTTCTCTAGTGTTTCCATTATTGGTTGTTATTTGGAAATAGTCTAAATATGGACTATTTTGGTTAATTATTGGACTATTTGTTTTGTATAGTCCAATAATGGACTTATCTTTGTCGCATCAAAGTTAATGAATGAATAAATAACTAACAAATAAAACAAAGGAATTATGAAAGTGAGAATGAGCGATAAAGAAAAAGGCAATATGATAACTCAAATAATGATTAGCATGAAACAAGCCGCTTTTGCTGAAAACAAACCTTTTGATGAAGGTGTATTTTTTGACCTCGCATTTATGAGTGATAAAGAGTTATTGAGAGTTTCGAAACTTTGCGGTATTAAATAAAGCAATTCAATATGAATCCGTGCCCTTCGGGGCTACACAATACACACAACAATGATTATTAAGAAGATAAAAGAACTAAAGAAAGGCGAATATTTCAGACTAAAAGATAACGATTCGGCTCCTGTATGGATTAAAGGCGAATATGTTCGCTCGGAGAAAAAGTATAGTACTTACAAATTCGAAGATGTTAATCATGAAAGATTGATCTGTCCTGATAAGAGCGTATTTACTGATTTTGAATTTTAAACACTAAATAAAATATTAGCAATGAACACAGAAACATCATTTATCGCAAACGCAGAGATTGAGAAAAATTACACAGGAGAACAGCGTCTTTCCGTATTAACTAAGGAGTTTCCAACGATTGAAGAAGCTTTCAAATGGATAGATAAAGTTCGCAAGAGACTGGATATAAAGGGAACCTGTTTTCCTACCTACTATTGGATAGAGAAAAAAACAGCAGATGGAATTGAATCTGAATATGGAGCAGATTTCTTTGAATTTAAACCAACTCGCAAAACTCTTTTGGACTTAAAAGTATCTGATTATGTTTTTTTCTTCAAAGATAAAGAAGATACCGCAAAAGCAACGGCAAGCCAACTTAAAAGAAAGGGGTTAGCCTTATTCAAAACGAAAGCAACCGAAACAGGAATCTATCTAACACGACTACAATGACAACAGCAGAACGTTACAATGAGAAACTAGCGAATGAAATCAACCGAATTTATGACGCTACGAGAGAACTAACCTTTAGTAAAAATATGTCGGCGGAAATCGTCGGAGGTCGCCGGAGGTTGGAGGATTTAGTAGGACGCGGGAAAATCGCAACTGATAAGCCAACCGCACACCAACACGGTAAATGGAGGTGTAAAGCGTCCGACGTACTTAGATACGCTTATAGTGAAGAATATCCAAATTAAAACGAAATATCATGCTAACACTCAAACAAAGCCCTATCGCTATCATCTTAATGCTCCTAGCGTGCAGCCTCGCAGAAGGCGAACCGAAACCGGGCAAACTTATCATCGCACTTCTGATCGTGTTTCTAACGATTATCTATGTGCTAGTCTGTAACTATATAAACGTAAAAAGACATGGCGGCGAATCATCAATGTATCGGTAACTGTCGAATGTGTACGGTGCTAGGCGCATGTCCTGCTGATACTCTAACTTGCGAAGATTGCGGCGAAGAAATCGAACCGGGCGAAGAAATCGAGATAGAAGTCGAAACGTATGAACGCGGCAGACGCGGTACGAAAATAATCACTGTTTGCGCTCGCTGTTATGAGTCGCTTTATCAAGGTGGATCGGATAATTTTTAAACAAAACAATAAAACCTTACGGTGTATAGGTAACTGTATATGAATATGGGTACAAATAATAACTCAAAAGGTAGTGAAATTGGTTTTTGCGGGCTTCTTACTATTGTTTTCATTGTATTGAAACTCACAAATTGTATTAATTGGTCTTGGTGGTGGGTAACGTCTCCCTTATGGATTCCCATAGCTATTTTGATAACTGTAATTATTCTCGTTTCCATACTGAAAGCAATATTTAAATAACCAAACAACACGATTATGACACATTGGAAAACTCAATTCAATTATGACTATCTAGGCGCTTACAGCCTACCGGACGGAAAAGATATAGTTCTCACCATCCGTGAAACGAAAAGAGAACAGGTAGTCGGTGCGTCTGGAAAGAAAGAAGAATGCTTCGTTGCTTACTTCTTCGAGAATGTAAAACCGATGATCCTCAACCGGACGAACTGCAAAACTATGACGAAGATTTTCAAAACACCGAATTTCGAAGAATGGATAAACAAGCAAATTCAGATTGGCGCGGTGATGGTAGACGCTTTCGGCGAAAAGGTTGATTCGCTCCGTATTCGTCCATTCATCCCGAAAGTTGAAAACTCATTGCCTACGGTTGAAACTGGATCGGCGATCTGGAAAAACATTCTAGACGCATTGGCGGGCGGCTATACAGTTGCGCAAGTCCAAATGAAATACAAACTAACAAAAGAACAAATCAAAGAATTAGTAGCACATGAAATCAAGTGAGCAAAAAGAAATCGAATGGAAGGAAAGGAGACGAGGCAAAATAACTGCCTCTACGCTTCCCGATTTAATGAAAGCGGGCAAAGGTTGTCCGTTTGGTAAGGGTGCGTTTGATGCGATGTATTTAGTACGATACGAACGCAGGACCGGGACGATACGGGAAAACGGAAGTAATAAAGCGTTTGATTGGGGACACGAAAACGAACCGCTAGCGGTCGAGTGGGTGAGGACCCAACTAATGAATGAGATCAAGTCGTGTACAACCGATTTTTACGACATCGTTTTCAATGAACCGTTCGAAGGGTTCGGGGATTCACCCGATTTCTATGTGTATGGATTCGACGGGAAAGTTATCGCTCTAGGCGAAATCAAATGTCCGATGTCGCAGGGTAAAATCGAATCTTTGCAATTCGGGAATACCATCGACGAAAAGGACGAGTACTACTGGCAATTCCTCGGTCATTTCCTCGGTCGCCCGGACGTAGACAAACTGTATTACGTCATTTATGACGGCTACGTGAACGACGGTCGGATACTTGAAATGAATCGCGCCGATCATGTGGAGAATATAAAGAAACTCTATGACCGTATCCGGTTAGCTAGTGAAATGATAGACGAATCTATTCGTTCCGGTCTGGATTTACTTGATTGTGTCGATAAGGCAAAATCGGTCCTAGAATTAAAGATACAGATCGAAACGTTAAAGCCGGATGCGAAAAACAGCGTACCGATCAAAAATCAGATTTATAAGCTACGGAAAGAAATACGCAAACTGACAAAGAAATAACCGTCACAACACTAACACAACACGATTAATCACATTTTTTATAAACGATTTAATAAACACGAAATTATGCACAATTGGTTTTTAACAAAAATCCGTTACGAGAAAGTAATGGAAAACGGGATACAAAAGAAAGTAACTGAACCGTATTTAGTCGATGCGCTGAGTTTTACCGAAGCAGAAGCACGAATAACCGAAGAAATGACTCCGTTTATCTCCGGTGAGTTTACAGTGTCCGACATTTCCCGCGCACATTATAGCGAGATATTTACGAGCGAAGAAGATTCTGCCGATAAATGGTTTGCTGGTCGACTTGCTTTCATTACGCTTGATGAGAAAAGCGGCAAGGAGAAACGAACCTATACAAACGTACTTATAAAGGCTGCAGACATTCACGACGCAATGAAGAAACTCGACGAAGGTATGAAAGGAACGATGGCGGATTATTCTTCGATTTCGTTGAAAGAAACGGCGATTGTAGATGTCTACCCATATGGAGTAAAGGAGGGAGAAAGTAAATGAGAAAGATTCTGTTTGTTTTAATGGCTCTTTGCCTGTTCTCGTGTGATCGGAATGGATTAAATAACCATTTGGTTAAAGACGCCAAAGGCAATGTCTATTTTTTAAGAAGTATTTCGGGCAATGGATACCATGTATACAAATGTGATTCCCTTGCGGCTGATTCTCTTAAATTCTAATAATAAGCCGGGTGAAAGTCCCGGCAAATCGGATAAGTGGCGGAATTGGTAAACGCTCCACCCTAGTGCGTGGAATTGGTTCCGATCGTGACGGACGTTCGCAAGCGGTCTGCGACAAATCTCGGTTCAAATCCGAGCTTATCCACATTCACAAACCAAAATAAAGACATGGTAAAGTATAACAATGTAAAGATAGAGGGATACGACTCTAAAAAGGAGTATCGGCGCGCTAAGGAGTTGAAACTACTCGAAAAGAAGGGGATTATAACCGGATTGCAAGAGCAAGTAAAATACGAGCTTATTTCGCCCCAATATCGTTTCTATGAAGTGCAGGGAGTGCGGAAGATGCTGCGTAAAAAGGAACTTCTAGAACGAGGCGTTTACTATATCGCAGACTTCGTTTATTATCGAGATGGCGAGTATGTCGTTGAGGATACGAAAGGAGTTCGAACAAAGGAGTATATAATCAAACGGAAGCTCATGCTTTACGTTCATGGAATCAGAATAAAGGAGGTATAAAATGGCGAAGAAAACAACACAGGTACACAAAAGCGATTGCCGGACGTGTCGGAACGGCGGAGAAGAAAAGAACTTTATTTGTTATTGCTCCGTCCTTAAAGTGGGGCGGTCCATAGGGATAAGGATTTGTAGTTATTATGTAGCGCGATAGACTTTATAAGTGTGATGAATATAGACGGATATACGCTAACTGAAAAAATGAGAAAAGCACGACGACGTTTCAGATTTACCGCCACCGAACAAGCCCTTTTTTATGAATTAGTGGCTATTTGTAACGGCGAAGATTGGAGGGACGTTTTCGATTGCTCGAACATTGAACTTTGTTTTGCGCTTAACGTGAACGAGAGAACACTTGTAAAAGCTCGCGAGTCTTTGATAAACGCAGGATTGATTTATTATAAATCTGGTAAAAGTAGACGTGTTGTTAGTTCCTATTCTTTTGTGAAGGAGTTTAAAACTACCGTAATGACTACCGTAAATAATACGGTAGATAATACGCCCGATAAACCAACCGATAAGAGGGGAGATAAGACAACCAATAGTACTACCAATAGTACGGACTATAATAAACTAAAACAGAAACCAAACGAAAATATACTCTCTAAAGTCTCTCATGGAGATTTTGATTTTATATCTAACGAGTTTTTAGAGACGTTTATTCTTTGGCTTGAATACAAAAAAGACAGACGGGAAAATTACAAATCGGAAAAGTCGCTTAAAGCGTGTTACAGCAAATTAGTGAAATTGAGCAAAGATAATCCGGCGATTGCATCTCAAATCATAAATGAAGCGATTGCAAATAATTGGGCGGGATTCTTTGAACTGAAAAACAATAAAAATGAATATGGAAACAAGAAGCTGTCATGGCTTAACTGTAACCAATTTTGACTAAAAACATTACTGTTCATGTGACGCATGTATACCAGAGTCATCTCCTTAATGAAACTTCCAGTCTTTTACCACCATCTGAAGGCTTCGGTTTCCATTATATTCATTTATT
>ERZ835051.4260-NODE-4260-length-10092-cov-2.813291_pt1 | contig 10092 bp, 5 predicted proteins | sample MGYA00519575_ERZ835051 | MGnify/ENA primary metagenome ERZ835051 (study PRJEB31850, sample SAMEA3708769) | human gut metagenome | biome: human gut; feature: human-associated habitat; material: faeces | place: China | collected 2014 ... | reverse complement strand
GGAGGTCCTCAGATGGCATACTACGCCATGTCCGGTTTGGGATGGGAAAAAGTAAAGAAGCTCGATATAGGTATTGATTTTACATTGTTCCGCAACTGGACATTTACCTTCGATTATTTCTACGACAAGCGTTATGACATCTTCATGAACCGTGAAGCATGGCCGCAATCACTGGCTTATCATATTGCCAAACCTTGGAGTAATATTGGTAAAATGGATAATAAGGGAGTAGAATTCAGTATTAATTATGCCAATAACTTCTCCAGAGATTTGTCTGTCAGTCTACAGGCAAACTTCACCTACAACAAAAATAAAATGGTCTATGTGGATGAACCGGAATATCCGACAATATGGAAGTCAGAAACCGGAAAACCTTATTCACGTATTACCGGCTACATAGCAGAAGGCTTATTCAAGTCACAAGAAGAAATAGATAACAGCCCTGCCCAGAATTTGGGTTCTACACCCAAGGTCGGAGATATTAAATATCGTGACCTTAACGGTGATGGTATCATTGATTCGGATGACCAGACGATGATCTCCAAATATGGAAGTACTCCACGCTTACAATACGGATTTGGCGGAACTGTCAACTACAAAAAGTTTGATTTTGGTGTCTTCTTCAGTGGCTCTGCTCTGCGTTCTATCATGACAAACGGTATTGACCCTTTCCAAGAAGGAATAGCCGTCGGTAACAGAAATGTATTAAAATATATAGCCGATAATTACTGGTCGGAAGAAAAACAGAATTGGGATGCCAAATATCCTCGTTTGGGACTACTTGCAACAGACGTTGCCAACAATACAGTGAACAGTAGTTACTGGTTGAGAAATGGTTCTTTCCTCCGATTGAAGAATGTAGAAGTAGGATATAAGATACCTTACGGACGTATTTTCGTCAGCGCAGCCAATCTATTCACCTTTAGTCCGTTTGACCTTTGGGATCCTGAACTGTCTTCTTGGAACAGTTATCCTATGCAAAAAACTGTCAATGTCGGAATTCAACTTCAGTTCTAATTTATTATGAGAAAAAATATGAAACTAACACGCATCTTTCAAAATATAAGTATAGCAGTTATTATCACTGCATTGGGCTTAACCTCATGTGATTATCTAGACGTCGTTCCACCCGAACAACCCAATATCGATGACGCAATGTCAAGCCCCACCCGAGCTTTAGGATTTCTTTATTCCTGTTATAGAGGTGTCAGTACAGACTTACCCAGTGCCTATCTGGGGGAAATAAACTCTACGACAGACGAATATGTATTACCTTATTCATGGAACACAGACGGTTATTGGGGCGCCTATGCATTTAACACTGCATCATCCACTAACCAAGACTGGCTATGGGGAACTACTTACCAATATATAGGACAATGTTATCTGTTTTTACAAAAGTTGGAAAATGCGGGAAGCGACATTGCATCTGATGCAGAAAAGGAACAATGGAGAGCCGAATGCCAATTCCTGGTAGCTTATTACCACTTCGCTACTTTAAGAAGATATGGTCCCATCCCAATTACAGACTCGTACATTCCGATGGATACCCCAACGTCAGAGTATAATGGACGTTTTCACTTTGACTATTGTGTAGACTGGATTGCGAACCAGCTGGATGAAGCCGCCAAAGTACTTCCTGCCAACCGCACCGTTACCAATGAATGGGGTCGCGCTACATCTACTATAGCTAAAGCTGTAAAAGCACGTTTGTTACTTTATGCCGCATCTCCTTTATGGAACGGAAGTTTCCCCTACCCTAACTGGCAGAATGAGAATTTCGAGACTCCGGGTTACGGTAAAGCTTTGGTAAGCAATACTTATGACAAGAGCAAATGGGAAAGAGCACTGGCCGCATGTCAGGAAGCACTTACATTAGCTACAACTTCCGGTGACCGTGAACTTTACGATGACGACGAATATTACTCCCGACAATCCCTGAACTTACCTTTTGTTCCCGGAGTAGCAGACGTGGAAGATAATAAAGAATTCCTGAAAAACGTAATGAAGATGCGCTATGCCGTAAGTACACGTGAATCTGAAGGAAACAAAGAAATTATCTGGGGATTATCCAACCAGTTTGATTTTTATTCCCGTTATCCGCTTCGTATTCTGAAGAAATCGGATGGAACATGGCATGCTGGTTATAGTGGTGTATCTCCTACATTATATACGTTCGAACATTTCTATACAGCTAACGGGAAACTACCTGAAAAAGACCTTGACTTTACTCCTTCCTCTGAATGGTTTGAGTCAGCAGGTATCTCTTCACGGGAAGACATTATCAAATTGAATGTGGGTCGTGAACCTCGTTTCTATGCATGGATGGCTTTTGACGGTGGTGACTACGGAACTAAATTTGCGGCCGGTTCTCCTCTGAAACTGGAAATGAGGAATTCGGAAATGCACGGTTACAATCCGTCTCTATTTAATCGTGACCATAGTGTCACAGGGTTCCTGACACAAAAGTTTGTTGATCCGGTAACTGAATTCTATACAGCCGGCGGTTCTACAAGCGGAACAAGCGCACCTACTATCTTATTCCGCCTGGCCGAACTCTACCTAAACGTAGCAGAATGCCATGCAGCATTAGGAAATACACAGGAAGCCATTGATGCACTAAATCCTGTTCGTGAACGTGCCGGAATCCCTAAATTAACATTGGCTGATATCACAAATAATATGACAATAAAAGACTGGGTACACAATGAACGTTTTGTTGAATTATGGAACGAAGGTCACCGCTTCTTCGATGTCCGCCGTTGGGCAGAAGGAGCCAAGTACTTTGGAGCAAACAAACGGGAAGGATTGAATGCAGAAGTTCAAAGTCCCACATTCGAAGAATTTAATAAACGAACTACAGTTGATGCACCTTATGTGTGGGAAAACCGCATGTACCTGAATCCGGTATTCTACAACGAAGTATACAAAAATCCGCAAATGGTACAAGCACCCGGATATTAATTATTTTTTATTCATTCATAACAATATAGAATATATATGAAACATATATCAATAGCATTGTGTTTGTGCGGGATGATTCTGATGAATACTTCCTGCGACAATTATGACGATACCTATCCGCAGGAATATGAGAAAATACTATCACTGCAGACCACCGGTGAGCAAGCCGTAGATCTTTATAAAACAGGAGAGGCTACTAACTATTCAATAACGGTCATTAAATCCGGAAGTCAACCCACATTGACAGCTTCTGCCCATATCGGTGCAATGGATGCAGTCAATTTTGAGAAGTATATCTCCGAGAGAGGTTTGGACTATGTGGCAATGCCTGCCAATTGTTATTCGTTCAACATGGAAGAACTCGATTATTCTTCTGCTGAAACCTATAAGATCATCAATTTACAGTTGAATACCAACGAGATAGAAATCTTTGAGCAGACTCTTGAAGAGGGACAAACGTGTGTTCTTCCAATCATGCTGACCAGTACATCCGATTCCATCCTGGCGGATAAAAACACATTAGTTCTGAAACCGGAGATTATTACTCCATCTCTTTCAGTCACTGAATCCAATTCAGGAACCGTGACTAAATATTTATCACAAAGTGGAGGTATCATTGATCTTGCTTTAGGATTGCAAGTCGAAAACCAATGGAATTTCACCTGTAAAGTAGCAATTGATGAAACTACTACTACCTTAGAAGGAGCAACGTTAGTTTCGGATATCATCTCATTTGAGCCTGGAAACACATCTTCTGTTCAGGTTAATATCCCTAAGTTTACGAAGACCTCCGGAAATGTGGGTATAAAGATTCTGGAAATTAATGGAAAAGACGGTTTCGAATTCGACACGAATCCATTTATACTGGTTGCATCTGTTGAAAAATACAGTCTGACAGCGGACATGCTTTCCAGTAATGCAATAGAACCGTCAGAAGGTTCCTTAGCTAATTTATTGGATGGAGACATAGGTACCTACTTCCACAGCGCGTGGAGTGTATCAATTGCCGACAAGCATTATGTTCAAGTAAAATTGCCCGTATCAACTAAGACATTCCGTTTCACCTATACAAACAGATCAAATAACGGAAATGCCGCTTTGGCATGGTTCAATTTATATACAGGAACGAATGAGAACAATTTACAACTTTACAAGCGTTTTGCGTGGGATGAAGATGGTCTCCCGTCAGGTGCTGCAGGAGTTTATGTTTCTCCCGACGTTTCAATAGACAATGCTGCCAACACCTTACGCTTTGAATGTGAAAGCAACTGGACCAGTGGTTCCTTCTTTGTATGGAGCGAATTTAGTCTGTTCATACTGTCCGAATAATAAATGAGAGACAAAGGGTGAGTCAGACTTTTGATTCACCCTTTTATACCTCATCTATCTTAAAAACTAATACAGCAAAAAAATGACAATAAAAAGATTCATTACTAACCTGTTAGCCCTTTTTACTCTATTCACAGTTTCACTGGCATGCAAGGATACCGAAAAATCGATTATAAATAGCTCCTTCAGTATCAGTGAAGAATATCTGATACAAAATCTGGATAAATCAAGTACGTCTGTCCAGATTCCAATTAACACATCTATGGAGTTAGCTCAATGGAGTGTCTCTTATGAAGCAAACTGGCTACAATGCTCAAAACAAAAGACAGCAGCAGAAGGAACTTTCCTGAGAATTACAGTGAATGAAAATACAGGCGAAACCAAAAGAACAGCCAACATAAAAGTAACATCAACTACTGCTACCTATACTATCACCGTTAATCAATATGCCAAAGGCGAAGTAATTGTTGAGGGTGACATCAAGGTTACACCAACCGGAGGCAAAGCGAGTGAGCATCAGGAGGGACAGGATATTGAAAATACATATGATGGCAAATTTTCAACTGATGGAGCTGCCCCTTTCCACACTCCGTGGGGACAATCCGCCAAATTCCCTGTCACGCTGGAATACTATTTTAAAGGAGATACGGAAATAGACTACTTAATTTATTATACACGATCCGGTAATGGAAACTTCGGAAAGGTCAAAATATATACAACAACCAATCCTGACCGATCAGATTATACATTACAGGGAGAATATGACTTTAAAGAGCAGAATGCTCCTTCCAAAGTTTCATTTTCAGAAGGCATAAAAGCGACCGGAATCAAATTCGAAGTATTAAGCGGTCTGGGTGATTTTGTAAGCTGTGATGAAATGGAATTTTACAAAACAAATACGGATAAAACACTGGATAAACAACTTCTTACCGTATTCACCGATATAACTTGTACGGAAATAAAGAACAACGTCACCAACGAACAGATACAAGCTCTGCCAGACTATTTCGTCAGAATAGCAGAAGCGGTTCGTGACAATACATACGACAAATGGGAAAAAGAATTTCGCATTCGCAGCTATGAACCATACAGTAATATTGCTGAATGGGCGGATAAATTAATGACTAAGAAATATAGTGATCTCGACAATCCGACTGGTATATCCGTCAAGGCAGGAGACGATATCATCGTATTGGTTGGTGACACATACGGACAGAATATTTCAATGCAGTGTATTTGGGAAACAGGAACAGAATACAAGCAAACAGCTTCTTCAGGCGATGTCTATATGCTAAATCCCGGAGTCAACAAACTGACTATGAAAGGAGAAGGACAATTGTTTGTCATGTACAACACCGAACTGACTTCAAATACAGCAAAACCCATCAAAATTCACATACCACTCGGAAGTGGCACAGTGAACGGTTTCTTCGACCTGAAAGAACATAAGACAGACGAAAAATACGCTGAATTATTGAAAAAATCAACACACAAATACTTCTGCATACGCGGTGAAAAGATCATGTTCTATTTCCACCGCAACAAATTATTGGAATATGTACCCAACAACATCCTCTCAGCTATCCATCTATGGGATAACATTGTCGGCTGGCAACAAGAATTAATGGGAATTGACGATGTACGCCCATCACAAGTCAACAACCATTTATTTGCCATCTCACCGGAAGGAAGTTATATGTGGGCTTCTGACTATCAAATCGGATTTGTCTATACCTACTTAGGCAATATCTTGTTGGAAGATAATGTAATGGCAGCGGAAGATAACGCGTGGGGACCAGCTCATGAAATTGGCCATGTTCATCAGGCAGCTATTAACTGGGCCAGTTCTACCGAATCATCTAATAATCTGTTCTCTAATTTCATTATCTATAAATTAGGAAAATACAAATCGCGTGGTAACGGGTTAGGAAGCGTTGCAACCGCCCGTTATGCCAACGGGCAGGCTTGGTATAATATGGGAGACGCAACCCACCAGAACGAAGACACAGAAACGCATATGAGAATGAACTGGCAACTATGGATTTACTATCACCGATGCGAATATAAAACAGATTTCTGGCAAACACTTTTCAAACTGATGCGTGAAGTGAATATGACCGAAGGTGAAGATCCCGGGAAAAAGCAACTTGAATTTGCCAAAATGGCAAGTAAAGCCGCCAATCAGAACCTGACAGACTTTTTCGAGATGTGGGGATTCTTCGAACCTGTCAATACGACTATCGAACAGTATGGAACATACAAATACTATGTAAGTGATGCGATGATTCGGGAAGCAAAAGAATACATGGCACAATTCCCTGCCCCGAAACATGCTTTCCAATACATTGAAGACAGAAAGAAAAGTGAGTTTCCACCGAATGACTACCGCTATTCGGCAGTCGGAGATGTCGGATATTACACTCAATTCAAAGAAAATCAGAAGATAACCAAAGCTATCACGGCAGAGCTGGCAGGACGCAAGGTCTCCATCCAAAACGGAGATGAAGCTGTGGCTTTTGAACTCAGAGAGAATGATGAAAATGGAAAATTACTTTATTTTTCTACCTTCACGACTTTCGAGATTCCTTCATCTATATTGATGGTGAATGCCAAATTATATGCCGTACAAGCTGACGGAAAACGTATTCTGTTATAAGAATAATTTAACTTAACACACATTACAGATGTAGAAACGGCATCGCTCACTGTTCGGGCGATGCCGAAAATATCATTATAACATAGCGAATAGTGCGACTCTTTTTCTACCAAAAATATAGACGGGCAATGAAAATATCTACAATAATTACACTGGATTGATTAATTAATTAGTATTTTTGACACCGAAATGAAAAACCAATTAATAACCCCCAATTAAAAATTAAAAGAAAGATGAAGAAACTACTACTTAACACACTCATCGGTCTTGCATTGTTGACCTGCCAGACCAGTTTTGCTCAAAAGACAAAAGCAAAGTTCTCTCCGATTAAAGTAGAAACTCCGGCTCGTCCGGCAAATCAGCAAGATGTAATCCAACTCGTTACTCCTAAACTTGAAACAGTCCGTGTAGGCTTTATCGGATTGGGAATGCGCGGTCCCGGTGCGGTCGAACGCTGGACACATATTCCGGGAACTCAGATTGTAGCTTTATGCGATCTTCTCCCCGAACGTGTTGAAAATGCTCAAAAGATACTGGAGAAAGCTGGTCTGCCGAAAGCAGCTTCCTACGCAGGAGACGAAAAAGCATGGAAAAAGCTCTGCGAACGTGACGATATCGACGTGGTATACATAGCTACAGACTGGAAACACCATGCAGACATGGGTGTATACGCTATGGAACATGGCAAACATGTAGCCATCGAAGTACCTGCCGCTATGACACTGGATGAAATCTGGAAGCTAATCAACACTTCTGAAAAGACTCGCAAACACTGTATGCAACTGGAAAACTGCGTATATGACTTCTTTGAACTGACTTCACTCAATATGGCACAACAAGGTGTATTCGGTGAGGTACTTCACGTAGAAGGTGCTTATATACACAATCTGGAAGACTTCTGGCCGTATTACTGGAACAACTGGCGTATGGACTACAATCAGAAACATCGTGGTGATGTATATGCAACTCATGGTATGGGCCCGGCTTGCCAGGTACTCAATATTCACCGTGGCGACCGTATGAAAACTCTCGTAGCTATGGACACCAAAGCTGTGAACGGTCCGGCATACATTAAAAAGTCTACCGGAAAAGAAGTAAAAGACTTCCAGAACGGAGACCAGACCACAACCCTCATCCGTACGGAGAACGGCAAAACAATGCTGATACAGCACAATGTAATGACTCCCCGTCCTTACAGCCGTATGTACCAGGTAGTTGGAGCTGATGGCTATGCCAGCAAATATCCGATTGAGGAATACTGTCTAAGACCTACACAAGTAGACTCTAATGATGTGCCGAATCACGAAAAGCTGAACGCACACGGTTCTGTATCTGAAGATGTAAAAAAAGCATTGATGGCTAAATACAAAGATCCTATTCACAAAGAACTGGAAGAAACTGCCAAGAAAGTAGGTGGACACGGCGGTATGGATTATATCATGGACTATCGTCTGGTATACTGTCTGCGCAATGGTTTGCCACTGGACATGGACGTTTACGACCTCGCAGAATGGTGTTGTATGGCCGAACTGACCAGACTCTCCATCGAAAACGGTTCTGCTCCGGTAGAAGTTCCTGATTTCACCCGTGGCGGATGGAACAAAGTGCAAGGTTACAGACATGCTTTTGCCGAATAAGCCATTATACCTTATTAATATATAAACTTACGGATAGCCAGACTGGGAAAAAGTCAGGTTATCCGTAAGTTCATGTTCGGCACTTTACTGATTATTATAATCACCTATATGAAAGCAGATATTTTAAAACCCTCTAGACAGACTATCCTTCGGGAAGCCAAAGATTATGTGATGATCGCCGTAGGTATGATACTTTATGGCATCGGATGGACCGTTTTCCTACTCCCCAACGACATTACGACGGGCGGAGTGCCGGGTATTGCATCTATTGTATATTGGGCAACGGGATTCCCGGTACAGTATACATATTTCAGCATTAACTTTTTCTTATTGTTGCTTGCGCTTAAGTTATTGGGATTAAAGTTCTGTATTAAAACTATTTTTGGAGTATTCACCCTGACTTTCTTCCTGTCCGTTATCCAGCAACTGGCATCAGGCGTTTCCCTTCTTCGCGACCAACCTTTCATGGCATGCGTCATCGGAGCATCGTTCTGTGGCGGCGGTATCGGAGTTGCGTTCTGCGCCAACGGAAGCACCGGCGGTACGGACGTCATTGCCGCCATCATCAACAAATACCGGGACATAACCTTGGGAAGAGTCATACTGATCTGCGATATGATCATCATTACCTCCAGTTATTTCGTTCTGAAGGACTGGGAGAAGGTGGTATACGGATTTGCAACACTTTACATTTGCAGTTTCGTCCTCGATCAGGTAGTAAACAGCGCACGTCAGTCTGTCCAGTTTTTTATCATATCCAATAAATATGAGGAGATAGGACGACACATCAACGAATACCCTCACCGTGGAGTGACGATCATCAATGCAACCGGCTTCTACACAGGCAGAGAAGTGAAAATGATGTTTGTGCTTGCCAAAAAGCGGGAGTCTACCATCATCTTCCGACTGATTAAAGATATCGACCCCAACGCATTTGTATCGCAAAGTGCCGTTATCGGAGTTTATGGGGAAGGCTTCGACCATATCAAAGTTAAATAAAAAAAGAAACAAGATTGAAAAACATGAAATACAGATCATATCACCTATTACTGGCAGGAATATTCTCTCTGTTAACAACAGGCGCTATGGCCGAAAAGACATCCGACAAACCTTACTGGCAGGATGTGCAAGTTGTATCGGTCAATAAAGAATATCCGCGTACTTCCTTCATGACGTACGATAACCGGACTGATGCACTTACCGGGAAGTTTGAAAAAAGCAACTATTATCAGTTGCTGAACGGTACATGGAAGTTCTTCTTTGCAGACAGCTACAAAGACCTTCCCGCCAATATCACCGACCCTTCCGTGAGCACGGACTCCTGGAATGATATCAAAGTCCCGGGCAACTGGGAAGTACAAGGGTATGGAGTGGCTATCTACACCAACCACGGTTATGAGTTCAAGCCCCGTAATCCACAGCCTCCCAGCCTTCCGGAAGCCAATCCCGTGGGAGTCTACCGTCGGGACATCGATATTCCCGCCGATTGGAAAGGCCGCGACGCAT
>ERZ835051.4256-NODE-4256-length-10105-cov-2.352935_pt1 | contig 10105 bp, 10 predicted proteins | sample MGYA00519575_ERZ835051 | MGnify/ENA primary metagenome ERZ835051 (study PRJEB31850, sample SAMEA3708769) | human gut metagenome | biome: human gut; feature: human-associated habitat; material: faeces | place: China | collected 2014 ... | reverse complement strand
TATCAGCGTAATCAAATTGAGGTTCAATGACAAATTCTCCTTTTTTATTTATAAATATTTTTTTAAGCTGCTAAGATTCCAAATTGTGCACAGATAATACCAAAGATAGCTGTACCAACAATCATAAGAATGACATTTGTCTTTTTTTGCAACAACTTATAATAGATTCCAGTTGCTGCTAATGGTAACAATCCTGGCATAATACCATCTAATACACTTTGAATCTGTGTAGCTGACTTACCACTACCAATTTTTAATGCTGTTTTAGCTACAACAAGTTCGTTTGTCATACCACCAATGACCATAACCCCTAGAATTGCAGCTGCTAACATGAATTTTTCCATCAAACCAGAAGCCTGAACTTTTTCTAAATAGTTGGCTCCTAATTCATATCCTTTAATTGCACATACATAACGTAAGATGAAAGTAGGAACATTGAAAATTAAGAAGAATAGGATTGGTCCAAGAATATTACCCTTAACAGCAAGAGATGTACCAATACCAACTGCTAATACACGAAGTGTTCCTAAGATAAGTGAATCACCAATACCACTTAAAGGACCCATTAACGCAGCTTTTACTGCATTGATAGATGATGCATCAAAATCATCATTTGCTCTATTAATTTCTTCCATAGCTAGTGTGATACCACCAATGAAAGGTGAGACATGAGCTGTACAGTTAAAGAATTCCAAGTTTCTATGTAATGCTTCTTTTAATCCTTCAGGATCATCTTTATAAATCTTTTTAAGAGCTGGACCTATCATGAATTCAAATCCCATATGCATCTGTCTTTCATAATGCCATGAGAATTCCATTGGTAATGATCTCCAGAACATTCTAACTAAATCTTTTTTTGTAATAACGCCACCGTTTTCAGCATTGATTGGTGTATCTGCTTTAGAAGTCATCATCATCATCCTCCTCTACTACAGCTGTTGCTAATTGTGTTTTTTTAGTTGTGAAATCAATTGTTGTAAAAATAATAATAAGACCTAAGAGTGCGATACCAACTACTGGTAATTTGAAATATGCTGATAATACAAATCCTAAGAAGAAGAATGGTACGACCTTCTTATTCATGATCATCTGAGCTAACATAGCAAACCCAATACCTGGTAATAAACCTGTTGCGATAGTTAATCCGTTAGTAATAACAGCTGGAATAGCTTCTACAAATTTCTTCATTGCATCTGATCCAACTGAGAATCCAAGGAATACCATTAAAAATAGTACTGTACATGTTAAGAACCCTGTAGCCATATGAATGACACTTACCATGTGTACATTACCTTTTTCAGCATAGTTATCAGCAACTTTACCAAGCAATGGTCTAACTAATGAGAAGAAGATATTATCAATTGCTACTGCGAGTAAAGCAATTGGAAACGCCATTGTAAATGCAACTGCAGGTCCCTTACCTGTAACAATCGCAAATGCTGTTCCTAATACACCACCAACAATAACGTTTGGTGGAATAAATGCACCAACTGAATAAGAACCTAAGAATGCAAGTTCAAGCGTTGCACCGATCTTAATTCCTGCATCAAGATCACCTAACACCAACCCTACCAGCGGCCTAAAATAATAGGTCTCTGTAATTGATTTGTACCTGTAGCTAAATCACATTTCCCCAAGAATGCAATACAGCCTAGTAAAAACGCCTTCAATATCATAATATTTTTCCTCCTTTATAGAACGTTTTTAGCTAACATCTTTTTATCTGCTGGAACCATTCGAATTTCAACTTCGTCCCCTCTTTCGATAAGTTCCTTTACTAATGAAATTTCTTCATCAGTCAGATTCACTGCTTTAGAAATATTCTTTGTTTCATTTGTAGCCTTTGTTCCACCAAGTGTTACAGAATGAATATTTGCTTTTGTCATCAATTCGTAAGCATCTTTTACGTTCTCAACAATAACAAATAACTTGTATTTATCTGTTACTCCTGAATTTAATGCTTTGATTGAATCTTCAATATTCTTAATAACTAATTTTGTCCCTGCTGGCTTTGCCATTTTAATAGCTGTTTTTCTAAGATTATCATTAGTAACTGCTGTATTTGCAATCAAGATACAATCAGCCCCTAATGCACTTGTCCAAGAAAATGCTACCTGACCATGCAATAAACGATGATCAACTCTTAACCCAACTAACATAAATCCACCTTCCTTTTTTTTAGAAATCTTCGTCTTCTGTATTAACGACGACATTATCTTTATTTTTTAATTGAATTCCTTCTTTTCCTTCTTTTAAGGCATTATCAATATCAATACATCCGCTACTGTTTTTAATAACTAACTCTAAAACTATATTCATGTTCATTCCTGAAATAATTTCTACATTACCCATATCCAGCAACTGAATCATAGTGTTATAAACGCTACCACCTTTGATATCACATAAAATTATGAATTTTTCTGAAGAAGCACTGATTCTTTCTCTTAATTCAGTTACATATTCGTTAGGATTGCGTCCTGGTAATAAACTATATGTTTCTACATCAGCAGCTAATTCTCCAACAATCATTTTTACTGAATCAAGCATTCCTGCAGATAATCCTCCATGTGATGCAAGTATGATTTTTGCCATAATTTACACTCCTTTCTACTCATCTTAGTTCAAGCAAGCTTCGTGCCAGTTTATAGATCCTTACACTTAATCTGTACAACTAGCTTCCACTTATGCTCAAGCAAGCTTTGTGCCAGTTTATAGATTAGTTACGCTTAATCTGTACAACTAACTTCCACTTATACCTAAGCAAAAAGTGTGCCAATTAATAGCACACTAATCATTAATAATATAGTTGTATATATATTCTATTTCTTCATCTGGAATCTCAACGTTGTAGTATGTCTTAACTTCTTTCATTGAGATATTTACTTGATCTATAAATTCTTGATGCTTTTCTTTAAAATCTTGATCAGTAAAGTTTGAAATAGCCTGTCTTGTAACTAATCTTTCTACAAGACAGCAGATATGAACATATAATCCAAAGCATGTTCTATTTTTAAATCTCTTATGTAAGATATTCTGTAGATGGTCAATTGCTTTCGCAACATGTTCAAGTAGTTTATCCGGATTTAATATAGTTAAGTTATTCATGACATTGGATAATGTGAAATTACGTAAGATATTCTTTTCAAATATCTCCATCTGTTCTTTTTTCATATACTTTCCAAAGTATATCTCTACCGCATTCTGACCTTCATTAATGATCAATTCCTGTATACCAATATACTTCATAGATTCAATGTTAGGATCAAGTGTTCCAATAACACATACAACCTCATAATCATTCATTAACTGGTCATAGACCTGTTTACGTATTAAAGCAGGATAATCATAAGTAATAATCTTTAGATTAGAATCTTCAGGTAAAGAATTGAATAAGATTTCTTTGATCTTATGCGCTGCACCTAATCCTGATGCACAAGAACAGATTACAATAGGTTCTTTGTTTTTCTTAAGTTCTACATGTGTTTTATAGATGTTTTCCTTAAGAATAGAATCAATGACTTCAGTCACTGTTTTATTGAATTTAATTCCCTGTCCTATTTCTAACGCACATTTAGTATTAATATTGTTTACTAAGGCAATATCCGCATTACTTGTATCTAATCCCTGATATATTTCTTCAAGAGAACCCATATCAACTAATAAATAAAGTTTTGAGATATTACCAACATGTGCAATGTAATCATTGATCTTTCTTGTAATAGTTTGTACATCCACATCTAATGGCATATCAATCGCATCAAATATATAACTATTCAACATTCTATTGGCTGCTTCTAGCAGTTGAATAACCATGCGCAATAATAACCGCAATTGTGAGATCTTCACCAGAATGTGCAAAATACTTAATCATACAAATACAGATAATACATTCTACAAAGTCATCAATATCCTGATTCATATTATTCTTTAAGTAATGAGAAACATCCTGTCCTATTTCATATTCACGATGGAATTCAAGTTTAAGATATTTCTTTAAGTTCTTCACTTCATCATAATTCTCATTGATCCAGTTATTTGTCAGATATGTATTCTTAGAGAATTCTGAGATATATGTAGCGAGTGCTATCAACTCATTATGTGAAGTCCTAAAGCCATAATGTTCAGTGATATTATTAAATATCTTTTCTAGATAGTTAGTAAGATAATCAATTGAACCTGCACGATTATCATTAAAGATTAATTTTTCAAAATATCTATCTACAGTCTTCTGTGCATTTATCGCAAATGAAGTATCTCTCTTTATATTAATTAATGATTGATAAAAATCTTTAATGATACCCTGATCTGATACAGGAAGAAGTGTATTAAGAGACACAAGCTTATGCTTCTTCATAATCATAGAAGAGACATCTATACTATTTCTAATACTGTCAGGTAAATCATAAGCATGAATTTCTAACGTATCTGAATTACTTTTATATAATGCACTCACACAGCTTGCCTGAATCGTATTAGTCAGTTCACCAATATTACCTACAAATGTATGATTCAGTAACAACTCATAGACATTAGATGAAATAAGAATTGTTTTGTTGATACGCTTCTCTTCATTCTTTAAGAAGTTATACATGAGTTCTAGCTTTTCATTTTCTCCTCTTTGGGCAAGAGATGGAATTGTAAGAATAACAGGAATACGTCTAAGGAATGTTTTTAATAATGCTTTTTGTGGTATTTCTGTTGTTGCAAATATAATTCTACATTTTGATTTATACCACTTATTATTATCACCTACTAAGTGATAGATTCCCTGGTCCATATAAAGGAATAGTTTTTCTTGGCATTCCGCATTTAAACAATGCACTTCATCTAGGAATAATACACCACCATCCGCAAAATGTAATAAACCTAAGTTATCACTATCTGCACCTGTAAATGCGCCCTTCTTATAGCCAAATAGGTTTGCTGTGAGTAGTTCTGGGTTATTGGCATACTCTGAACAGTTCACCTGTACAAAATTCTTAGATGCATCAATTAAGCCTGTATCTACACAATATTCATACGTAAGTTTAGCCATAAATGATTTACCAGTACCAGTTGGTCCATAAAACAACATTGGTAATCCAACTGGTGGATATGCTACTGTTGCCTTAATCTTCTCAACAATCTGATACATACTTTCATTAGACCCAATAAGCTTTTCAAAGTTCTGTAACTCTGTCTGATTATTTAATTCAGCTTCCAATTCATCCAATGATTTGTATTCATCTGATGAAAGTTTCTTCTTATATTTACTTTCAAGAGAAGCTCTTGAAAGATATAAGATAGGACTTGCTTTAATTTTAATAAGTTTTTTCTCATTAAAAAGTTCATTTAATAATCTTATCACTTGATTTCTACCTAGTTTTAATTCTTTTGATAATTGGGTGGATTGACATTCATCATATGAATTTTGATCCATTTTTCCATTAATCAACAACATTATTTTTTCTTCCAATGAAATCACCTCATTATTCATCATAAAACAAATAAAACTTGTACGCAACAATAGTTATTCGGTATACTATTCAAGTAAATACCTAAACATTAATTGGCACGAATTTTGCTATATATTGATGAGAGGTGATGGACATGAAACAGAAAATGCAATATATTCAAACATTGAAACAAACTTTAAAATTGAATCAAAAACTATTAAAATCCTTAGATTTCTTGACTGACAACATTGATGATATCAACAAAGCAATACAGGATATACTAGAAACGAATCCTTTTTTAGAATTAAAATCATCAAAGAATTATGACAATCAGCAGTTTATTGAAAGTATTTCTAATAAACGTTCTTTAAAAGATGATCTCTATTATCAGTTATATGCCTATACACATCCTTATAATGAAGATAGAACGTACCCCGGTTCAGATCAGCCATGTCTGTCAGTTCCCGGACCGTAATGATAGTGGATTCTTATCTTATCCTCTTGATCAATATATGAGTGACCTTCATATCGATCAAGATATGCTTGATGCACATTTAGATATATTACGTTCATTTGAACCTAATGGTGTGGGTGCCTCTGATGCGATTGATTCTATTCTTATTCAGTTAAAAAATAATAATAAAACTAAAACCTATACACTATTTAGAGATTATCAAGATGTCATCTTAACTCAGAATTATTCACTTATTAAACAAACAACAGGATTAAATAAAGAAGAAATAGATCATTTATTCTATGAAATACGTTCTTGTAATCCATTCCCTTGTAATATGTATAACACGTCTCATGATGACTATGTATCTCCTGATATACGCATTGAAGTAGAGAATTCAGATATTACTATTACACCTATTAACCAACCTGCTCTCATGGTGAATGACACTCTATATGAAAAAGTAAAAAATGATGAGAATATGAAAGCTTATTTTAATGAGGCACATTTCTTAATGGAGAATATGACAAAGAGAAATCAAACTGTTCTTATTGTCGCAAATGCGTTAGTAAATATACAAAGTGGATATTTCTTATATGATGATGAATTATATCCATGTACTTTATCACAGCTTGCAAGTGAGACAGGATTCCATGAATCTACTATTTCACGTACTTTAAATAATAAGTACTATAGCTTTAATGGTGAGGCTTATCCTCTTAAAAAACTTCTTGTTTCTCAAACTGCTTCAGGAGATAGCAGTGATTCTATTAAAAAGGCTATTGTTGAGTTAGTAGATGATGAAGATAAAGAACATCCACTTTCAGATAATCAGATTCTCAAAAAACTAGAGGAATTAGAATTACATTGTTCACGTCGTGTTATTGTCAAGTATAGACAACAATTGAACATTCCTTCTTCTACTAAACGTAAGGTGCTTAAGAAAGTAGGCTAACCTATCACTAGGCTAGCCCCTTATCAAACCGTACGTGCACTATTAATGCATACGGCTTACCAATTTACTATTTATTTAATTTATGTACGGACTATCTTGATAAAGAATCGTCCATTTTCTTTAATCTCTTTTTTGTGTAGAATGCTATACCTAGTTCTTTGAATTTTTGAATGCGTTTTTCCATATCAACCTTATTTCTATGCATGTGACCTTCGAATACTTTGAGAACCTTGTAGACATTCAAATAATAGTTGATCTTACCAACGATGATAGGATTTATATCCTTTATCCATTCTTCTTTTGGCTTAGTCCATCTATAAGCCATATTGACCTTGATTTCTTCACCGGTCATTCTCATAGAATTGATACCAAATGTATAATTGATAAAAATCATTTTAAAAAGTCCCACAGGATCAATAGAACATCTGCCAAAATCACTATAAAGTGATTTTACTAACGGATAGATGAATTTCCAGTCTATCGTAGCTTCCAGTGTTCTAACCAAATGATCTTGTGGTACTAAGTCATCTAAAGTACTCATAATAATTCCATCACATTATATATTTGCTCGATTAGTCATTACCATATTTATCCCTTCAGCACCTTAATTATATCATTTTCAGGTGATAATTGTCAGAAAATAAAAAGTCGTAAGGCCACAAATTTTGCTTAATTGGAGTGTAGCCACTTACGACAGTAATTATATTATCACATAATTTTCATGTTTTTAATGAAATAAAGAAAAGACTGTTAACATTTTATTTGTCAACAGTCTGAATAGAGTTCATAATGAACTCTATTTTGTAAATTGTTTGATCGCATTTGCGACTGCAATTGTGACATCTTTATTGAAGATTTTAGGCATGATATTTTCTTCATTTAAATCTTCATCACTAATTGTATCAGCGATTGCTTTAGCAACAGCGACTTTCATTTCTGGTGTAATTGAAGGAACTCTTGCTTCTAGCGCTCCTTTGAAAATGCCAGGGAAAGCAAGTACGTTATTGATTTGGTTTGGATAATCTGAACGCCCTGTTCCTACCACTCTTGCCCCTGCAGCTTTTGCTTTTTGATAAGTAATTTCTGGTTCAGGGTTAGCCATCGCAAAGATAATTGGATCTTCATTCATAGAATGAACCATCTCATCTGTAACAAGATTTGGTTTAGAAACACCTACAAAAACATCTGCTCCTTTTAAAGCATCAGCAAGTGCTCCTTGCATATTATCAGGATTTGTAATATCACATAAAGCACGTTTATGAGGAATAAGTCCTTCTTTTCTTTCTTTATATAAAATACCAAATTCATCAACTGCAATAATTTTGCCAACACCTGCCGTATGCATCATTTTAATAATGGCCGTTCCTGCAGCACCTGGTCCATTTAAAACAACTGTAATATCTTTGATATCTTTTTTTGTCACTCTTAAAGCGTTATAAAGAGCCGCTAAGACAACGACTGCTGTTCCATGTTGATCATCATGGAAAACTGGAATATCTAACATTTGATCCAATCTTTCTTCGATTTCAAAGCAATCTGGAGAAGCAATATCTTCTAAGTTGATTCCTCCAAAACATGGTGCAATATTTTTTACTGTTTGAATCAATTCTTCTTTATCTTGTGTATCTAGACAAATAGGTACCGCATTAACATTACCGAATTTTTTAAATAATGCAGCTTTTCCTTCCATAACTGGAATAGAAGCTTTTGCTCCAATATTACCAAGACCTAAAACAGCTGTTCCATTAGAAACAACAGCAATGGTATTTGATTTTGTTGTATAACGATAAACATCTTCTTCGTTTTCAGCAATCTTACGACAAGGTTCTGCTACCCCTGGCGTATAAACAACAGACATATCATCCATTGTATTAATTTCACAATTTAATTCCGTATGTATTTTTCCTTGATGTTTTTCATGTAATTTCAAGGCTTCTTCATAATAATTCATTTTCATCACCCGTCACTATTATACCTATAAAATAACTAATTCGTCTAATCTTTTTTATCTAAAACATAGCCATGATCCATTGGACCTTGACCTTGTCCTAAATCAAGCATTGCTGCAAGTGCTCCTGAAATATAATCTTTAGCTTTTTTAACTGCATTTTCAAGGTTTTCACCTCTAGCTAAATAAGAAGCAATCGCACTTGATAAAGTACATCCTGTTCCATGGGTATTATTGTTATTAATACGTTTTCCTTTAAACCATTGATATTTTTCTTCTTTATAAAGTAAATCATTGGCATCATTGATTTGATGCCCACCTTTAAGCAATACAGCACAGTGATAATGATCTCCAATATATTTAGCTGCTTCTAACATTTCTTCTTCGTTATTGATTTTTAAACCTGATAATACTTCTGCTTCTGGAATATTTGGTGTTAAGACAGTTGCTAGTGGGAAAAGATTTTCTTTTAAAGTATCAATAGCTTCATCACTAATAAGTTTGGCACCACTTGTTGCCACCATCACAGGATCAACAACAATGTTTCGTGCATGATATTGTTTTAATTTTTCACTAATCGCTAAAATAACTTCTTTTTGTGAAACCATACCAATTTTAACGGCCATCGGATAAATATCTGTAAATACACTATCCATTTGACTTGCGACAAAAGAAGCATCCACATCATAAATCGCGTCGACTCCTGTTGTATTTTGAGCCGTTAATGCAGCAATAACAGACATAGCATAAACACGATTTGCAAGCATTGTTTTTAAATCCGCTTGAATTCCTGCGCCACCACTACTATCACTTCCAGCAATAGTAAGACATGTTGGCATTTTATTAGAAACAATTCTTTGAATTTTATCTTTTAATTGGCTGCTTGCTTTTTGAATATCTTCACTTCCAAAGATACTTGAAACAATCGCTACACCATCAAGATCAATTCCCATAAATTCTAAAACATTAACTTGATTGATTCCACCTATGGCAACTACAGGAATATCAACTTTTTGACAAATTTCATTTAATGTTTTCATCGAAACATCTTGTGCATCATTTTTTGTTTGTGTTGAAAAAATAGCACCTACACCTAAATAATCTGCACCATCTTCATAAGCGTTCTTTGCTTCTTCCATATTATGGGCAGAAACACCAATGATTTTATCCTCACCTAAAAGTTTTCTTGTTTCTTTTAAATCTAAATCATCTTGTCCAATATGAACACCATCTGCATCAATGTCCATGGCGATCTCTACACTGTCATTGACTACATAAGGTACTCTGTAAGAGGCACACAGCTCTTTCAGTGC
>ERZ835051.4249-NODE-4249-length-10142-cov-3.524338_pt1 | contig 10142 bp, 10 predicted proteins | sample MGYA00519575_ERZ835051 | MGnify/ENA primary metagenome ERZ835051 (study PRJEB31850, sample SAMEA3708769) | human gut metagenome | biome: human gut; feature: human-associated habitat; material: faeces | place: China | collected 2014 ... | reverse complement strand
ATGTGAAGCTTCGCTTTAAAGAGCGGGCAGTGGATCTGGGGCTGCCGCGCAACCAGCAGGGCTGGGGGGCGCTGGATATCGGGCGGCTGTTAGAGTAGAAGCGGGGCGGTGCCAGATGGCGTGTACAGGCAGGCATTTTTGCAACGGAAGGTTTTGTGTGAACAGTAATGGTGGCAGCGTAACTGTGTCGTACGGAATTTTCCGAACTGAAAATTCCGTACGACACAGTTCGGGTAGCAGCTTTTCTCGGCAAAATAATAGACAGAACCAGCCGGAAAATGATATAATTGTAGATACTTTGAATCGCAGAATCAGGTTATAGATCCGGCAGCATCCTGCAGTGCGTCCGGGGGAAAACCAAAAGAAAACAGTTGACATTTACAGCCGGATCCGCTATGATAGAACTAAGTTTAGAACGTTTGTTCGTGATTGGCCGCGGAGCGGCGTTTTGGAGGGAAAGATGAATAAAGAAGACAAGCTGAAAGCATTGGATGCTGCGTTGACACAGATTGAGAAAGCATACGGAAAAGGCTCAGTGATGAAGCTGGGTGATTCTGGTGCGAATATGAATATAGAGACGATTCCGACCGGCTCCCTGAGCCTGGATATTGCACTGGGACTGGGCGGTGTTCCGAAGGGACGAATCATCGAGGTATACGGACCTGAGTCCAGTGGTAAGACGACGGTTGCCCTGCATATGGTGGCAGAAGTACAGAAGAGAGGCGGTATCGCTGGATTTATCGATGCAGAGCACGCACTCGATCCGGCATATGCGAAGAAGATCGGTGTTGATATCGATAATCTGTATATCTCCCAGCCGGACAACGGCGAGCAGGCGCTTGAGATTACCGAGACGATGGTGCGCTCCGGTGCGATCGATATCGTGATTGTGGACTCGGTTGCCGCACTGGTTCCGAAGGCAGAGATTGACGGCGAGATGGGTGATTCCCACGTAGGTCTGCAGGCACGTCTGATGTCGCAGGCACTCAGAAAGCTGACCGCAGCAATCAGCCGTTCAAATTGTATCGTTATTTTTATCAACCAGCTGCGTGAGAAGGTTGGTATCATGTTCGGAAACCCGGAGGTTACGACCGGTGGACGGGCACTCAAGTTCTATTCTTCTGTCCGCATGGATGTCCGCCGGATTGAGTCTCTGAAGCAGGGCGGCGAAGTGATTGGAAACCGTGTCCGCATCAAGGTTGTGAAGAACAAGATTGCTCCGCCATTCCGTGAGGCAGAGTTTGATATCATGTTCGGAAAAGGTATTTCCCGTGAGGGCGATATCCTGGATCTGGCGGCGAAGGAGAACATCGTGGAGAAGAGCGGCGCCTGGTATGCTTATGAGGGCAGCAAGATCGGTCAGGGACGCGAGAACGCGAAGAATTTCCTGGCAGCAAATCCGGAAATCTGCCTTGAGATTGAGAACAAGGTACGGGTCAAATACGGACTTTCCGAAGACACGATGATGCCGGAGGCGTCCAAGGAAGCACCGACGGAGCTTCCGCCGGTAGGAGTGGACGCAGAGGACGAAAAATAGAGTAAAATCCTGTTACAGGGCGCATATGTGTGAACAGTAACAGGAAAAGTTACAGCTGGCAGCGTGTGAACTGTAGCTATGAAAAGGGGCTGTATATGCGGATTGAACGCGTAGAATCCCTGGATAAGAGAAAGTGCAAAGTTTTCACGGATGAGGACTTTGCCTTTCTTTTATATAATGGGGAATTAGAAAAATACGGTGTCTGTGAAGGCGCGGTTTTGGAAGAAAGAACGGAGAGGGAGCTTTTGGATCTTTTAAGCCGCCGGGCACATGAGCGGGCGCTGAATCTTTTGAAGGTGCAGGACCGGACGGAAGGAGAAATGTGCCGCCGCCTTTTTCAGGACGGGTATCCGGATTCGATCGTGAAGGAGACGATTGGATTTTTGCAGGAATATCATTTTGTGGACGATGCCAGATATGCGGCGAATTACCTGCAGGTTCATGGAAAGCGGAAAAGCCAGGCGGAATTGAAGCTTTACCTGCAGCGAAAAGGCATATCGCGCGAGATCATCCGGGAGCAGCTGGAAGAGACAGAACATGATTCGGGCGAGGCAATCCGCGTCTTGCTTGAGAAGAAGCATTACAGGGCGGGAGAGACAGCGCCGGAGGAGGAAAAAAAGATCATTGCCTATCTGATGAGGCGGGGATTTTCATGGGAAGATATCCGGAGAGAGATGAAGGAGCAGGAGGATGCACTTGGTTGACTTTCAGGCGCAGAGTCATTTACCAAAGATAATTTTGAATGGATTCTGTTTCATGATTGTGAACGTGCAAATGTATTATAAAACAGAACAGAACGCTGTCTAAAGGTGTCCCAGGAAGCTGGTTAGGAAGCGCTTATTCTGCTTGACATACTGTATAAAACCGTTTAAAATTATAGTATTGTATTTTCGTACAATGAAAACTAAATAAGGAGGTGCTCCTGTGTCACAAGTAATAATTGCGGTTATCGTTACAGGTGTTATTGTAGCAGCTATTACTTGGGTCGTTGCGAATCAGCATCGCCAGAAGACATATGAGGCGAAGATTGGAAGCGCAGAAGAACGATCCAGGGAAATAATAGATGAAGCATTGAAAATTGCTGAGACAAAGAAGCGAGAAGCTCTCCTTGAAGCGAAGGAAGAGTCGTTAAAGACAAAGAATGAGCTTGAGAAAGAAACAAAGGAAAGAAGAGCTGAGCTTCAGCGCTATGAAAGACGTGTACTGAGCAAAGAAGAAAACCTGGACAAAAAAGCAGAAGCGATGGAAAAGCGTGAAGCGGGTATGAATGTCAAGGAGGAGGCACTTAAGAGAAAGACTGCGGAGGCAGAGGCTCTCTATGAGAAAGGTATGCTGGAACTGGAGAAGATCTCCGGTTTAACCTCTGAACAGGCAAAGGAATATCTGCTGCGTTCCGTGGAAGAAGATGTAAAGCATGATACGGCGAAGCTGATCAAAGATCTCGAGGCGAAAGCGAAAGAGGAAGCAGAGAAGAAAGCCAAGGATTATGTGGTAACAGCGATTCAGCGCTGTGCTGCGGATCATGTGGCTGAGACAACCGTATCAGTCGTACAGCTTCCGAATGATGAGATGAAGGGACGAATTATCGGACGTGAGGGAAGAAATATTCGTACACTGGAGACTCTGACGGGCGTGGAACTGATCATCGACGATACGCCGGAGGCAGTTGTCCTGTCTGGCTTCGATCCAATCCGGAGAGAGGTAGCGCGTATTGCACTGGAACGTCTGATTGTGGATGGACGGATTCATCCAGCCAGAATCGAAGAGATGGTAGAGAAGGCACAGAAAGAAGTGGAAAACATGATGCGCGAGGAGGGCGAAGCGGCTCTTCTGGAAGTTGGCATTCATGGTATCCATCCGGAACTTGTCAAGCTGCTTGGTAAGATGAAATTCCGGACAAGTTACGGTCAGAATGCATTGAAGCATTCGATTGAGGTTGCACAGTTAGCCGGACTTCTGGCGGCTGAGGTGGGCGTCGATGTACGGACCGCCAAACGTGCAGGTTTATTACATGATATTGGAAAGGCAGTCGATCACGAGCAGGAGGGAACCCACGTAGAACTGGGTGTGGCGCTCTGTAAGAAGTACAAAGAGTCCGCAACCGTTATCAATGCAGTGGAAGCCCATCACGGCGATGTAGAGCCACAGAGCTTGATTGCATGTCTGGTACAGGCAGCTGATACGATTTCAGCGGCACGTCCAGGTGCGAGACGAGAGACTCTGGAAACATATACCAACCGTCTGAAACAGCTGGAGGATATCACGAACTCCTATAAGGGTGTTGATAAATCCTACGCAATTCAGGCAGGTCGCGAGGTGCGTATCATGGTTGTACCGGAACAGGTCAGCGACGATGATATGGTTCTGATGGCGAGAGAGATTTCAAAGCGGATTCAGGAAGAGTTACAGTATCCGGGACAGATCAAGGTCAATGTAATCCGTGAATCGAGAGTTACCGAGTACGCCAAATAAAACCCGGCAGCAGGGCTGCATGGAGTAAACTTGAGCATGAAAATAAAAGTCTTATGGATGAAGATACATTACATTCATAAGACTTTTTTGTTTCATGGGAAATTGCGTCCTATGAAACAAAAAAACGCTCCGCGAGGATGCGCACTCGCGCGAAGCAGAAACATGTCGCAAGCGACCGCGCGAGACGCCCGAATGTGCCAAAGCACATTCTTTACATCTTTTTTGAGAGAGAAAGAAATACAGAAAAATACAGTTTTTTTCATGAAGCGGAAAACGGAAACTCTGTTTTTCGGACAGACTGAAAATTTGCATGAGCAGGGTAAAATAAAGGGTCGTGAGCGTGAAGGCAGGCGGAGAAATTTTGCTTGCAAACTGTCCAAAAGACGAGTATTATAGCATGATAGAGTTGAAAAATAGTGATTATTTAGCAGCTTCATGCATTTATTGTGGCGTAATGGTAAGAAGATTGAACCGTTACCAAGATGCTGAATAGAAAGCCAGATGTGGCTGTTGGAAAGAGCAGCTGCAGTCAGACAACAAATGGAGGCTCATCCGGCAGGGAAGTGCCGGATGGCAGATGGAGGGAGACAAAGATTATGGCGAAAATTGGTTTTATCGGAATGGGAAATATCGGCTATGCGATCATGCGAAGCCTGCTGAACAAATATAAAACGGAAGACATCACTTTTACGGATCTGAACCGCCGGAGAGTGGCACAGATAGAGAAAGAGACAGGTGTCAAGGCGGTTGACACAAACCAGGATTGTGCGGAAAATGCAAAATATATCGTATTAGCTATAAAACCGCAGTTTTATGACAATGTACTGGCAGATATCAAGGACCATGTAACGAAAGAAAATATTATTATTTCGATTGCACCGGGTATCACGATTGACAGTGTCAACGAGAAGCTGGGCGGTGACCGCCGTATCGTGCGTGCGATGCCGAACACGCCGGCGCTGATCGGCGAGGGTATGACAGGTGTCTGCTACGACAAGAAGCTGTTTGAAGAGACAGAAAAGCAGATGATCAGCAATTTCTTTGAATCTTTTGGTATGATGGAGATCGTTCCGGAATATATGATGAATGCGGTTGTATGTATCAGTTCCAGTGCACCGGCATACATCTATATGTTTATCGAGGCGCTGGCAGATGCGGGCGTTAAGTACGGCATGCCGCGCGATGTGGCTTACCGGATGGCGGCGCAGGGCGTTGTCGGCAGTGCGAAGATGGTACTCGAGACCGGCAAGCATCCGGGCGCGCTCAAAGATGATGTCTGCTCGCCGGGTGGCACGACGATCTACGCGGTCAGCGTCCTGGAGGAGTATGGTTTGCGGAATGCGGTTATCAAGGCATGTGACGCATGCTATGAGAAGTGCATCGACCTGAAATAGTGAAAAAATGTTGAAAAAGAACCCAGAAGGAACCTGGACATAAGGGTGAGAAAATATGGAACAGAAAGTAGAAAAGCAGGCATCGCTGGAGTCCGTGCCGGTCAAACGCCTGAAACGAGAGTTAAAATATCAGGGAACCATCTTGAAAATGTACGAAGATACCGTCGAGGTAAACGGACATCAGGCAAAATGGGATTTTATCCATCATGACGGCGCGGCAGCGGTGCTTCCGGTTACGGAGGATGGAAAGATTCTCATGGTGCGTCAGTACCGCAATGCGCTGGACCGCTATACACTGGAGATTCCGGCTGGTAAGCTGGATTCGCCGGATGAGGCGAAGATTGACTGCGCGTACCGCGAGCTGGAGGAGGAGACGGGCTACCGTTGTGATCATCTGGAATATCTGATGAGCGTCAACACAACGATCGCGTTCTGTGATGAGGCGCTGGATATTTTTCTGGCACGCGATCTCAAGAAAACCCATCAGCATCTTGACCCGGACGAGGAGATTGAGGTAGAGGCGTGGGAACTTTCCGACCTTTTGAAACGGATCTACGCAGGAGAGCTGACGGATGGAAAGACTGTGTCCGCGATTCTGGCGTATGCCTGCAAAGCAGGACAGAAGTAAAAATAAGGATCAGCGAAGCACTGTGAGCATCTGTGATGAAATAAATATATGGATTAAACGCTGAAAGACGCATGAAGCTAACAGCATATAGAGGCAGATATAAAGGCATATTATAAAAAACACTGAATACAGATAAGGTAACAAAGGAATAGGCAGGGATTGCATGTGAAAAGGAGATTCCGGCTTCCGGCTTTAAGTACCTGGGATGTATCAGTGTTTTTTTGGATCCTTGGGATTGTATTGGGGACGATAGCAGCCGTTTGTTTTCAAATTTCGTCCGGGAGCGGACATGCCGGGCTGGAAAGTGTGCTGGCAGCGAGGCTTGGACAAGAAATTGGAGATCCATCGGGTGCCGGGTGGCATCTAAACGCCGGAATGAAGGCAGCCAGCCGGGGAACTTTGTTTTTTCAGGTCTGGCTGCAGCGGTCAGGGATGGCGCTGATGCTGTGGCTGGCAGGTATGACGCCGGTCGCATGCCTGGCTGCGTGGGGTGCTTGTCTCGTCTTAGGTCTGGAGCAGGCATGGCTGCTGGCAGGATTTACTGGCTGGGGCGGTTTTTGGGGACTGCCTGTATTTGTGGCGACGTTATTTCCACAGGTGGTGTTTTATATTCCTGTGTTCTGGCTGCTTCTTTCCTGGGCGCTTGCAAAGGAGAGGCGGATACGGACGGCTGGATTTTTAATCCTTTTATTGGTGCTGGGGATGGGAACTGCGCTGGAAGTGTGGCTGAATCCTGGTTTTGTATCATTACTGGTCTCACACTGCCCATTTTAATGGGGCTGTCCGAATAAAAATATAATTCAAAATTTACAACATATGGGGGTAAAAAAAGTGGACGCACCATATGTTGTATTTTTATGTAAATCAGTCGAAAAATGTAGGAAAAGTGGGGAAAATTATGTTTGATTTTATGGGAAAATGTAGATATAATGATACCTGCGGACGATAAAAGCCCTGTTTGTGGAGAAGAAGGTAAGTTGCAGATAGGGTGAGAAAACCTCAGGAGAATGGATGGTTCAGATGGAGGAATCGATAGGATTGCCGCGAAACGATATCTGCCCCACAGGCTGGGGCTTTGGCAGAAAATGCCGTGAATAAAAGAATGGCGGAAATGGTTACGAGAATAGATTGGGGAAGTATGAGAGGGGAAGTAGACAGATTTGAACAGTACCTGCGGGAGGTAAAACAGGCATCGGAAAATACCGTACAGTCATATCGGAGAGATCTGATGCAGATGATTACTTATCTGGAGGAGAAAGAGATCCGGGAGGCGGCGAAGGTGACAAAGACCAGCCTGCATGGATATATTCTTCATATGGAAGAGCAGGGAAAGGCGGCTACCACCATTTCACGGATGATGGCGGCGATGAAAGCGTTTTTTAATTATGAATGTATGCAGGCATGCATCCGGCGGAACCCGGCGGAAAGTCTGCATGCGCCGAAAGTGGAGAAAAAGGCGCCGGTGGTCCTGAGTGTCGATCAGGTATCAGCGCTTCTGGCACAGCCATCCGGGCAGACACCGAAGGAGATTCGGGACAAGGCGATGCTGGCTCTTTTATATGCGACCGGAATCCGGGTGTCAGAGCTTATAGGGATCCAGATGGAAGATATCAATATGAACATTGGATTTCTGGTCTGTCGCGACGGGGAGAGGGAGCGGACGATCCCATTTGGACGTTCGGCGAAAGCAGCGCTGGAGGAGTATTTGGAACATGCGAGAAACGAGCTGCTGCGTGGAAAGGGATCGGACTATTTCTTTGTCAACTGTACGGGCGGCGCGATGAGCCGGCAGGGATTCTGGAAGATTATCAAATATTACGGCGAGAAAGCCGGGATTGAGGAAGATATCACGCCGCACACGCTGCGCCATTCCTTTGCGGCGCACCTGATTGCGAGAGGTGCAGACATGCGGGCGGTTCAGACGATTCTTGGACATTCGGATATGGCGACGACGCAGATGTATGCGGCGTACCGGGGAGAATGAAAAATATCATATAAATTATAAAAGAACGTCAAATTCAAGCGAAAAACTTAGAATTTGACGTTCTTTTTGCATATTTATATTCGATTCGATGCTACTCAACCGTCCCGGCGTCTTTGATATAGGAAATGAAACTCTTCTTGATCGAGGTCACGATTTCTTTGCATTGTGTATATTCTTCGCTGTCGCTGGCATACTGCTCGTCGTAGTGCGGATCCAGAATGAAGATCTTGTTGCCGCAGAAGCCTAAGATGGTGCAGCCGTTTAAATCGCGGTAATGCGTGTCCTCAAATGCGAGAATGCGGAAGAGAAGTCCGCCTCCGTTGGCTTCATAGGCTGTTTTTTCATATACCTCGTAGGAATCCCCGCTCGGAACCATGATGAGTCTCGAAAATTCCTGGGATGGAAGTTTGAATGAAAAATTGTCGGTAATTACTTTAGAGCCGGTCAGCTCGATGGAGAGGTTGTCCGGGTCCTCCTGAGAAAAACTCACAACCTGTGCGGAATAATCAGCTGCATAAGACGGCGTCACGTAGAGAGCCGCAGCCAGAGCCGCGCAGAGGAATAATTTTGATTTCATCCTGAGATCTCCTTTTAGTCTGTCTTTTTGTTCCCCTATATAGAAGATAGGCTATGGAATCCATAGCCTATCTTAAACTCCATATAAATTTATTATATCACAGACGTCTTTAAAAGTCAGCTGGAAATTTTATCCAAAATCATCCAATTCTCGAATCTTTTTTTCCTTCTGACAGGTTCTTCTGTGCGGTGGAAAGCATCAGTTTGATACGATTCAACTGATTGACTTCACTGGCACCCGGATCGTAGTCTACGGCGATGATATTCGCCTCTGGATGGCTGGCGCGCAGTTCCTTGATGACGCCTTTTCCGACGATGTGGTTCGGCAGGCAACCGAACGGCTGGGTGCAGATGATGTTCGTCGTGCCGCTGTGAATCAGTTCCAGCATCTCGCCGGTCAGGAACCATCCCTCGCCGGTCTGATTGCCGAGGGAAACGTAATGCTTCGCCATCGACGCCAGATCCTGAATTCGTGCAGGCGGAAGGAAATGTGTGCTGCGTTCCAGTTCGCGGCGGCAGGTGCGGCGGAAATACTCCAGCAGGGAGATTCCCATGTTGCACAGATGTGCGGTGGAGCGCTTGCCGCCCAGATTGTCAGCTTTGAAGTTGCTGTTGTAGAAGCAGTAAAGCAGAAAATCGAGCAGATCCGGCATTACTGCCTCGGCACCCTCGGCTTCCAGAAGCTCTACCACGTGGTTGTTTGCTAACGGAGAGAATTTTACCAGGATCTCGCCGACGATGCCAACCTTCGGCTTTTGGACATTGCGTCTCGGAAGTTCGTCGAAGTCATGGATAATACCGCGGATGTTGCGGTTAAACTCTGCCATGGATAAAGAGTGTTTCTGCAGCGATTTGATGCAGATTGCTTTCCATTTCTCATGCAGGGCATTGGCGGAACCGGCTTTTGCCTCGTATGGGCGGGTCGCATAGAGAACCCGCATGAAGAGGTCACCGTAGACAACCGCCTGCATTGCCTTGGTGAGAAGCGGCAGGGTAATCTTGAAGCCCGGATTCGTCTCCATGCCGTTGGCATTGACGGAGATGACCGGAACCTGCGGCATGCCTGCCTTGTCCAGTGCACGGCGGATAAATCCGATATAGTTGGAGGCACGGCAGCCGCCGCCGGTCTGGCTCATGAAGACGGCTGTATGGTCTAAGTCATATTTGCCGGATAATAGTGCATCCATGATCTGGCCAATGACGATCAGGGACGGGTAGCAGGCGTCATTGTTGACATACTGCAGGCCCACATCTACGGCACTTTTACTGTCATTTTTCAGAACCTCAATCTTGTAGCCGAAGGCGCGGATAGCCGGTTCGATCAGTTCAAAGTGGATGGGAGACATCTGCGGGCAGAGCAGGGTGTAGTCCTTCTTCATCTTCTTGGTAAAGATGACACGGTTGTAAGCGCTGGATACAACTTTGCGCTCGAAATGCTTCTGCTGGCGCACCTTTAAGGCTGCGATAAGGGAACGGATACGGATTCTTGCAGCACCAAGGTTATTTACCTCGTCAATCTTTAAGCAGGTATAGATTTTGTCACTTCCGTCA
>ERZ835051.4245-NODE-4245-length-10147-cov-2.860087_pt1 | contig 10147 bp, 7 predicted proteins | sample MGYA00519575_ERZ835051 | MGnify/ENA primary metagenome ERZ835051 (study PRJEB31850, sample SAMEA3708769) | human gut metagenome | biome: human gut; feature: human-associated habitat; material: faeces | place: China | collected 2014 ... | reverse complement strand
ATACACCTATATCTTTTCTTGACAGGAATAACAATCATGAATCAATCCGTATTCCCTTATTTCACAATTTATCCATACAAATTTAAGAAAATTTTTCAAGGCAGTCAAGCTCTGAATTTCTTAAAAAGGCTTGTCTCTCAAACATATAACAACAGCACCCGAAAGGCTATACAGACAGTCTTTCGGGTGCTATTACCCTTTTGGGGAAAATACATTATTTCACTTCCCAAGTCTCCCCGGTCAACAAAAATTCACGCAAGGAGGAATAAGGTACTTTCGAGGTTACCTCTTTTACTTGTCTATCCACCTCTTCGTCATATACGGGAGCCTCCACATTACGAATCACACCTATCGCCAAAGGCAGTTCATGTCCGTCCATCATCGCAAGACTTTGATGCAAGAAATTATCGGGAGACTTGGCATCATGTACCAAAATATCATCGAGAGTCACACCGTTCTCCCCGATAGTCACAGCCTTTAATTTGTAACCGTCCAACACGAGGCCTCGATTATTGTCTTTCCCGAAAATCATCTTTTCACCATGACGCAAATGAACAGTCCGGTCGGCACGGAACTCTTTATCAGCCACATAACTGTGAATATTATTATTGAAAATCACACAATTCTGCAACAGCTCCACCACCGACGTTCCTTTATGGCGGGCAGCTTCTACCAATACTTCTTGCGAAACAGACATCTCCACATCGAGCGAACGAGCGAAGAATGTTCCTCTCGCCCCGAAAACGAGTTCTGCCGGAATGAAAGGATCTTCCACCGTTCCATAAGGAGACGATTTAGTAACGAAACCTCGATCGCTCGTCGGGGAATATTGGCCTTTCGTCAAACCGTATATCTTATTATTCATCAAGACCACATTGATATCCACATTCCGACGTACCGAATGAATAAAATGGTTCCCACCGATAGCCAGACAGTCGCCATCTCCCGAAATCTGCCATACCGTCAGATCGGGATTGGCCGTCTTCACCCCGGTAGCCACAGCTGCGGCACGACCATGAATCGTATGAAAACCATAGGCATTCATATAATAAGGCAAACGCGACGAACAGCCGATACCCGAAATCACCACCGTTTCGTGGGGAGGCACTCCCAGTGTCGCCATAGCTCTCTGCAACACAGCCACGATAGAATGGTCTCCACAACCCGGACACCAACGTACATACTGGTCGCTTTTAAAATCCTTTGCCGTATATTCCTTTTGTTCTTCCATATCCTATTCCTCCAAAAGCTTTGAAAAATGCGCCATCAACTCACTCACCATGAACGGCTGTGCCTGAATTTTATTATATCGCAAGAAATTCACACCCGGAACTTTCCCTGACAAATACGATGCAAACTGCCCGTTATTCAACTCGCAAACGACCACTTTTTTATATCGCCGTAATATCTCCTCGGTATTCGCGGGCAACGGATTGATATAATTGAAATGAGCGAAAGCCACAGGTTTCCCTTCTGCATTCATAGCTTCCACGGCAGAATACAAATGTCCGTAGGTTCCGCCCCAACCGACAACCAATAAATCGGCAGAAGAATCGCCCGACACTTTCAACAAAGGAATATCGGTGGCGATACCGTCGATTTTCTGCTGCCGGGCACGAACCATCTTTTCATGGTTGATGGGGTCAGTAGAAATTGCGCTAGTCTTATAATCCTTTTCCAATCCTCCGAGCCGGTGCATGAATCCCTCTGTTCCGGGCTTCGCCCAATAACGTACGGATTTTTCGTTACGGTCGTATGGTTTCCACGTACCTTGTTGTTCCGGCATGACATAATTGGGCTTTATCTCGGGATATTCATCGATTTCCGGAATACGCCATGCCGAAGAGCCATTTCCAATAAATCCGTCGGTCAACAAGATAACGGGAGTCATGTGCTCCAAAGCGATTTTAGCCGCTTGAAATGCCATATCGAAACAATCGGTCGGTGTAGAGGCAGCCACCACTACCACCGGACTCTCGCCATTCCGCCCGTATAAAGCCTGCAACAAATCGGTCTGCTCGGTTTTCGTCGGCAGGCCCGTCGAGGGTCCTCCGCGCTGTACGTCCACCACGACCAGCGGCAGTTCGGTCATCACCGCCAGTCCCAGCGCTTCGCTCTTGAGCGACAGTCCGGGGCCCGAGGTGGTCGTCACGGCGAAATTGCCCGCGAAGGCCGCGCCGATGGCCGTGCAGATGCCGGCTATCTCGTCCTCGGCCTGCACGGTCTTCACCCCGAGGTCCTTGCGTTTGGCCAGTTCTTCGAGGATCACCGTGGCCGGGGTGATCGGGTACGAACCGCAGAAGAGCGGCAGGCCCGCCTTCTCGGCCGCGGCGCAGAGTCCCCACGCCGTGGCGACGTTGCCGTTGATCGACCGGTAGGTGCCCTTTTCGCGGGGAGCCGGGGCCACGGTGTAGTTGTTGGCGAACTGGTGGGTGTTTGCGGCGTAGTTATAGCCTGCCGCTATGGCCAGTTTGTTGGCCTGGGCCACGGCGGGATTTTTCTTGGCGAATTTCCCGTCGAGGTATTTGAGTGCGTAATCCTCCGGACGGTCGAACAGCCAGAAGCAGATGCCCAGTGCGAACATGTTCTTGCACTTGACGACGGCCTTGTTGTCGAGTCCGGTCTCTTTCAGCGCCTCGCGCGTCATGGAGGTGATGTCGGGAACGACGACGTTGTATTCGTCGAGCTTGAGTTCTGCCAGCGGATCGAGGGTTGCGAATCCCGCCTTCTTGAGATGTTCTTCGGTGATCGAATCGCCGTCGAGGATGACCGTCGCGCCCGGCTTGAGCCACTTTCGGTTGGCCTTGAGCGCCGCGGGGTTCATCGCCACCAGCACATCGCAGTAGTCACCGGGATTCAGCTCGCGGTGGTCGCCGAAATGGACCTGGAAGCCCGAAACGCCCGCAACGGTTCCCTGCGGGGCGCGGATTTCGGCGGGGTAGTCGGGGAAGGTCGAGATGCCGTTTCCCAACAGCGCCGAAGTGTCGGAAAAGAGCGTGCCCGTGAGCTGCATGCCGTCGCCCGAATCGCCCGAAAAGCGGATCACGACGTCCTGCAACTCCCGCACTTTTGATTGTTCCATGATTTTGGTTTCAGATTATGGGTTAACAACGATTTCGCAAATATACAGTGACTGATTGGGGCAAAACGGCGAATTTGTTCGCAGCCCATGCCGAACCGATCCTGTCCGTTATGCAAATATATTAAATAAATTGTCATATCGGACTTTTTCGGGCGATTTTTTAGTTTTCCGTTCCGTGTCTGTCGGTTTTTTGCGTCCCGGATCGCTAATTCCTTGTAATTCAGAAGATAACTTTTTGTTGCGATCGTCGCTGAAAAACCTTTTCGGACTCCGTTCTTTCGGATGCGCTCCGCATGCCGCCGGGATTTCGGGCCGAAAAGCGGCGATCCGGCCGATTTTTTTCATTCCGGTGCGGTTTCCTCGTTCTTTTGGGCTACTTTTGCAGTTTCAAATTCAGATTTTAAGGATGATTACAGTTTCGAATTTAGAGGTACAATACGGAAAACGGGTTCTTTTCAAGGATATCAATCTCAAATTCACCCCGGGCAACTGCTACGGTGTGATCGGGGCCAACGGGGCGGGGAAGTCCACGTTCCTCAAAGTGCTCAGCGGCGAGGTGACCCCGTCGCGGGGCAACGTGGCCTTCGGCCCGGGCGAACGCCTGTCGGTGCTCAAGCAGGACCACTTCGCCTATGATGGGTTTACGGTCCTCGACACGGTTCTGATGGGGCATCAGCCGCTGTGGGAGACGATGAAGGAGAAGGAGGCGTTGTACGCCAAGCCCGACTTTTCGGAGGAGGACGGTCTCCGGGCCGGGGAGCTGGAGGAGCGGTTCGCGGAGATGCAGGGCTGGAACGCCGAGAGCGACGCCGCCAACCTGTTGAGCAGCCTCGGGGTCCGGGAAGCCCTGCACGGCCAGCTGATGCGCGATTTGAGCGCCAAGGAGAAGGTGCGCGTGCTGCTGGCGCAGGCCCTGTTCGGCAAACCCGACAACCTGCTGCTCGACGAGCCGACCAACGACCTCGACCGGACGACGATCGCGTGGCTGGAGAATTACCTGTCGAATTACGAAAACACGGTGCTGGTCGTCTCGCACGACCGCCACTTCCTCGACTCGGTGTGCACGCATACGGTCGATATTGATTACAGCGACATCAACCTTTTCTCGGGCAATTACAGCTTCTGGTACGAATCGAGCCAGCTCGCCCTGCGCCAGCAGCAGAACCAGAACAAGAAGGCCGAGGAGAAGAAAAAGGAATTGCTGGAATTCATCCAGCGGTTCAGCGCCAACGTCGCCAAGTCGAAGCAGACGACTTCGCGCCGGAAGATGCTCGAACGGCTCAACATCGAGGAGATCAAGCCCTCGATGCGCAAATACCCGGGCATCATCTTCCAGCCCGAACGCGAGGCGGGCACGAAGATCCTCGGGGTCGACGAGTTGAGCAAGACGGTGAACGGCGAACGGCTTTTCAGCGACGTCAGCTTCACGGTCGAGAAGGGCGACAAGATCGCCTTCCTGGCGCGCGATCCGCGTGCCGTGTCGGCGCTGTTCGACATTCTGGTCGGCGACGACAAGGCCGATTCGGGCGTCGTCGAGTGGGGCACGACGATCAATTACGCCTACCTTCCGCTCAACAACGCCCCCTGGTTCGAGAGCCAGCTCTCGATCGTCGACTGGCTGGCGCAGTTCTCGTCCGACACCTCGGAACTCTATTTGAGGGGGTATCTGGGCAAGATGCTCTTCAGCGGCGAGGAGATTTACAAGAAGGTCAGCGTCCTCTCCGGCGGCGAGAAGGTGCGCTGCATGGTGGCGAAGATGATGATCCAGCAGCCCAATACGCTCGTGCTGGACTCTCCGACCAACCACCTCGACCTCGAATCCATCCAGGCGTTCAACAACTCGCTGATCAATTTCAAGGGCAACGTGCTGATGAGTTCGCACGACCACGAATTCGTCAATACGGTCGCCAACCGCATCATCGAACTCACGCCCAACGGCATGGTCGACCGTTATATGGAGTACGACGACTACATCACCGACGAGCGCGTGGCCGCCGCCAAGGAGCGACTCTACGGAATGTAGGGAGCGCCATGGTTATTCCGAAAAAACTGAAAATATAATGGTAAAACACATAGTATCGTTCAAGCTCAACGGCAGCGAGCAGGAGCGCCGTGCCGCCGCCAAGGCCTTCCGTGCCGCCCTGCTCGCCCTGCCCGGGAAGATTGACGTCCTGCAGAGCATGGAAGTGGGAATCAACGAGAACCCCGCCGAGACCTGGGACGTGGTCCTCACCGCCACCGTCGCCACCCTCGCCGACGTAGACGTCTACGCCAGGCATCCGGCCCACGTCGCCGCAGCGGCTATCATAGCCCCACTGAAGTCTGACCGCGCCTGCGTCGACTACTCGTGCTGAGAACAGTAACACATTGAAGTTGAGAGTAAACTGAAAAACATCGGGCGCATAGTAAAGGATAGAGCTTGCACATTTTTGACGTGCAAGCTCTATCCTTTACTATGCGCCGTGGTGCGGCCCTACATGCGACCGTATGGACTGACCGGCCGCATCAGCGGCCGGCATTGCGGACCATGTCGCGCATGGCCTGGTTGAAGACGTCCTGTCGCATCAGCTCCTCGAGGCTGAGGTGCATGCGGTAGCGCCAGTAGTGGCGGGAGATGGCAGGGATGTTGATCTGCTCCTCGCGAGGGTCCTGGCGGCGCAGGCCGCCATCGGTGCCGAGCCAGTCCTGCAGCGGCAGGATGCAGAGCATGGAGGGAGACTTAAGATTCAGGTCCACGATGGCCGAGCATATCCAGGGTTCGGCGTAGAAAGGCGCCTCGCCCTGCTGGCCGAGCACGTAGTTGTAGTAACGCTGGGCCACGGCGTGGTTCTCCTCCCACCAGCCGCGAATGCCGGGCATGTCGTGGGTGGAGGTGGTGCACACGGAGTAGTAGGGATAGTGCCAGGTGTCGCCGAACTCGGTTCGGGGGTCCTTGGGCATGCGCTGGATCTCGAGCGACAGAATCTCGAGGGTGCGCATCACGTATGGCACGCAGTCGGGAATCATGCCGAGGTCCTCGGCGCAGGTGAGCATGGAGGTGGAGTCGATCAGCGGGGGGAGCTTCCACATGGCCTTGTCCTGCCAGAAGTCGTTGTTGCGGCGGTAGAAGAAGTCGTTATAGAGGGCGTCGAAGCGCGACTTCTCATACTCGTTGAGGCGGCGGTACTGGTAGGTGAACTGGGCCGATATGCGGGGATGGTATGTGCCGCGCTTGTAGGGGTCTTCAATGAAGAGGACATCGTCGATGAGGCCGAGCAGGGCGTTGCAGAGGCGCTCGTTCTTCTCGTCGCGGGGCTGCGTGGCGAAAAAGTCGGCCACCTTGCGCTGGGTGCGCACGAAGTCGCGCAGGCGGTAGCGACCGTCTACGATAGGCTCCAGGAAGCGCTCCTTAGCCTCCTGCACGTAGGGGCCGAAGAAGTCGGTCAGCATCCACTCCATGATGAGCGGATTGGTGTGCAAGTCGACGTCGATCCAGAAATCGAAGTTGTTGCGCATCTCGTCGGGAGAGAATGGCAGCGCGGGATTGAAGATGCCGAGCAGGCCGTGGATGGCGTCCATGGGAATCTGCCAGATGCGGAAGAAGCCGAGGATGTGGTCGATGCGATATGCGTCGAAGTACTCTGACATCTTGCGGAAGCGGGCCTTCCACCAGGCGAACCCGTCGCGGGACATCTCGTCCCAGTTATATGTGGGGAATCCCCAGTTCTGTCCCATTGTGGAGAAGGCGTCGGGGGGCGCTCCGGCCTGGCAGTCGAGATTGAACAGGCGCGGGTCCTTCCAGGCGTCTACGCTGGTGCGGCTGATGCCGATGGGTATGTCGCCCTTCAGTGCCACGCCCTTGGAATGGGCGTAGTCGCGGGCGCGCCGCAGCTGACGGTCGAGGTAGTACTGCACGAAGTAGACGAAGGATATGTCGTCGTCGTGCTGTGCGCAGTAGCGGTTGACGCGGTCGCGGTCGTAGACGGCCATCTCGCCCCACTTCGACATGTCGGGGGTGCCGAACTGGTCGCGCAGGCAGCAGAAAGCGGCATAGGGACGCAGCCATTCTATGTTGCGGTCGATGAAGTCCTTGTAGGCCTTGCTGCGGAAGACGGTGGACTTCTTCTCGGGATAGATTTCTCGCATGAAGTCCATCTTGCCCTTGGAGACGCGCTCGTAGTCAACCTCCTTGAGGGCGTTGAGCTCGCGGCCGAGCGCCTCGTAGTGCTTCTGGCGGGCCGGCTTGCGAAGCCTGCCGACGTCCGCGAGGTTGAGGTAGAGGGGATGGAGGGCGAAGGTAGAGTTGGCGTTGTAGGGGTATGAGTCGGTCCAGGTGCCGGTCATGGTGGTGTCGTTGACGGGCAGGAGCTGGAGGACCTTCTGGCCGGTGAGGGCGCACCAGTCGACCATGGGCATGAGGTCGAGGAAGTCGCCGACGCCGAAGTCGTGTTCCGTGCGGATGGAAAAGACGGGTATGGCGGTGCCGGCGGCCTTCCAGTCATAGCGGGGATTGGCCAGGCGCAAGCCGTCGACGGTGGTGACGGCGTCGGCGGCCGGGGCGGGGATGTTGAGCACGCGGTTGGAGCAGTTCTCCCAGGCGGAAATGCGGCCTGTCACCTTGTTGCGTATGAAGAACTTGTACTCGAAGGGGATAGGCAGTGCGGCGGCAGGGAAAGCGACCTGCCAGAGGGGGTATTCGGCGTCGCTCATGGGCAGGGCCTTGGCGGTGTCCCAGGCGCCGAGGGCGATGGGTGCTCCGGCCAGGCATACCTCCTCGTCAGGCTCAACCATGGGGGCGTATACCTTAATCACCATCTCGCCGGCGGCGAGTGCGGGCAGGGGCTTGCGGTCGGCGCGGGCGAGCATGCTCTCGGTGAAGCAGGAGGAGTAGAAGGGCTTGTCGGCGGGCTGGTCGCACCAGGCGTCGCACCGGGTGTACTTCTGCACCCTGGCGACCTGGCGGAAGATGTGGGGGCTTCCCCACTCGAAGCGCCAGGCCTGGTGGTCGGCCTTGACGACGTAGCGGTAGGTGAAGGACTTTATGCGCGCGGGGACATCGACGGTGACGCGCCAGGTATTGGCGTCGGCCATCTCCATAGGCAGGGCCTTGACGGGGTCGTTGGCGCCCAGCTCGGCGATGTCGCCGTACAGGTGCAGCGATTCGCCCCAATTGGTGCGGTAGCTGACTGTGAACGTTATCTTCATTTATCGTGTAGTTTTATTTCCTGACATGTGAGTTGGCGGACGCACCAGGGTGCATCCCTACATCATCGGCAAAGGTACACAAAAGGCGCGGGGTACGCAAATCTTTTTGTAACTTTGCAGCATGGGAAGAATTTTAGCCATAGACTACGGGCGCAAGCGGTGCGGGGTAGCCGTCACGGACGTGCTGCGCATCTCGGCGAACGGGCTGGAGACGGTGCCGACAGGCAAGCTGGAGGCTTTCCTGGCCGACTACTGCGGACGCGAGCAGGTGGACGAGATCGTGGTGGGCCTGCCCCGCCAGCTCAACGGCGAGGACTCCGAGAGCATGCGCTACATACGCCCCTTCATGGGTCGGCTGGCGCGGCTGCTGCCACAGATGAAGGTGACGATGTACGACGAGCGGTTCACGTCCACGCTGGCGCACCAGTCCATGCTGCAGGCCGGGCTGAAACAGAGCATCCGCCGACAGAAGCCCCTGGCCGACAAGACGGCCGCGGTCATACTGCTGACGGACTACCTTGAATCGGTTAGAAAGTAAGTGTTCTCATTCACAAAGCAAAAAACAGCAACAATACCCAATCCGCCAAGTCCAGTCGCATACCGTACTGCGGGAGGTCCCCTGAGAGCCCGTATTTGGCCAACAGCGAATTAATTGTTAATTTTGCACGATAATCAAGACAGAAATGACATTACCAGTATACCTGTACGGTCACCCGGTACTCAGGCGCGAGACGGAGGAAATCACGGCCGAATACCCGGAGCTGCAGAAGCTCATCGCCGATATGTGGGAGACGATGTACCACAGCGAGGGAGTGGGCCTGGCCGCGCCGCAGATCGGCCGTTCCATCAGGCTCATCGTCATCGACGGCACACCGATAGCAGAGGACGACCCGACGTGCAAGGACTCGAAGATGGTGCTCGTCAACCCGGAGCTGGAAGTTATAGCGGACCGCGATCCGGTGAGCCGCGACGAGGGATGCCTGTCGCTGCCGGGCCTCAGCGAGGCCGTGAAACGCGTCGAGCACGTCCGCCTGCGCTGGCTCGACGAGAACTTCCAGCCCCACGAGCGGGAGTTCGAAGGATTCCTGAGCCGAATCATACAGCATGAGTACGACCACCTGGAGGGAAAGGTCTACATGGACCACGTCTCCCCCATCCGCCGCGCCCTGCTCAAGAGCAAGCTCTCCGCACTGGTCAAGGGCCGAGTCAAGTGCGCCTACAAAGTAGTGCCCGCACCAAAACGCTAATATTTTCTTCTCGACAACCGAATTTCGCAAGCATACCATAAGCAGTTGATATGGCTGACGACAAAAAGATAATATTCTCGATGGTGGGAGTGAGCAAGGTCATTCCCCCTCAGCGACAGATACTTAAGAACATATACCTGAGCTTCTTCTACGGTGCCAAGATCGGCATCATCGGCCTCAACGGCTCGGGCAAGTCCACGCTGCTCAACACGCTGACCGGCGCGGGCATCGAGGCGAATGACCGCTTGTTCGATACGCTCGACCCGACCACGCGCAAAAAGCGCATTTCGGACACGCAGGAAATCCTTCTGTCCGACACCGTAGGCTTTATCCGCAAGCTGCCGCATCATCTGGTGAGCGCGTTCAAGGCGACCCTCGAGGAGCTTGCCTACGCCGACCTGCTGCTGCACGTCGTGGATGTTTCCGACGAGGACTGGCAGGTGCAGGCGGAAACCGTGGACAAGGTCATCGCGCAGCTCGGCGCGCAGGACATTCCGCGTCTCATGGTCTACAACAAGGCGGATAAGTGCGCTCCGGACGTCATCCCGTTCTTCCGGCCGGACGAGGGCGTGAAGATTTCGGCAAAGACCGGGGAGGGACTGGACGAGCTCCTGAATCTGCTGGAGAGTATTTT
>ERZ835051.4243-NODE-4243-length-10148-cov-2.199247_pt1 | contig 10148 bp, 4 predicted proteins | sample MGYA00519575_ERZ835051 | MGnify/ENA primary metagenome ERZ835051 (study PRJEB31850, sample SAMEA3708769) | human gut metagenome | biome: human gut; feature: human-associated habitat; material: faeces | place: China | collected 2014 ... | reverse complement strand
TCACTTTCATATTCATATACTTTACCGTTTGTCCAAGATCCTCCGGCATCATTGGTCACCTCTTTTACTTCGGTGAAAAGTGTAGGAATAACAGTTTGCGGATCTTGACCTAATACACTGTTAAACACATAGTTCGTTGTCATTTTCCCATCTTTCACAAACCAATATGTTCCACCATCCTGAGTAGCATAAACAGCCCAAGGCGTATTAAAGTTAACATCTCCTACTACAGTTCCACCACTGACGATTCTTTTCAGGTCCGAAGTTGAAACAGCCACATCACCATCTTCTCCGGATGTTGCCAGTGTATTACCGACTCCATCAGACATCAGACGCATGTCGCTGATTTCATATCCGCTATTTTTAGTGATCAACATCGTATAGTTTGTAGCAGTGGTAGTGTACGCAGCCATCTGATTACTCTGAAAGATAGCATACAACGAAAGCAGGTAATCTCTTTTAAGGAAAGACGGTCCCATCACGGTACTGAATATTTCAGGCATCGGGAAATTGCTTAATCCATAAAAACTACCGTTCACACAGATACTCTTATCTTTCACATCGCTCAACTGGAAATCATAATGCGAACCCAAAGAGTTGGTAATTCCGCTAATTTCGTCAGGGAAAACGATAGAACCTCCATATACTGATTGATAAAGCAATATCTTAGTAATCAACGGGTCCAAATCAGTTAAAGAAGAATATCCTCCAGCTTTCCAATATCTATTGAAGAAAGTGTTGAGTGCCTGGTTGGACGGTGCAAAGATACTATAGGAGATAGAAGCTAATTCCGGATAAAGACGGAAGTTAGGTGTCGGCCATTCCAACGCGATATTCGGAAGCCCGTTTGGTGAATGTGCATGCAGAAAAAGACTATCTACTCCTACTGCTTTTCCATAATCGGCAGACAAGTCCTTATCATAGGCATAAGTACTGTACTGGCTATAAAAGTCGAGGAAATCGGAATAATCTGATTTTTTCTTTAAAACATCATAAATAGTTTCCAATGGTTCCAACACCCTGTCTACATTATATATATAGCCGTTATTGGTTATGATTTGGTATTCTTTAACACTTGCATTCGACACATTGAACCCGTTATCTCCCGTCCACGTAGAGTTAGGATAGAAAAATTCATAATTCTTCTTGGCATCTATACCTTTAGAGGCAAAGATGTGGTGAGAGAATACAGGCAAGAACCGCTCTAAATGATAGACGGTTACAGTATTGTTTGTTGATGGATCCACTTCCTTTGTAATAGGACTGGTGCTGTGTGTACGAAACTTGTAATACATTCCCGGTTGTAAAACTCCCAATTCATCATCGTCATCATCGTCTTTGCTTGTTGCACTGTCTTCCGGGCGGAAGTTTTCAAGATCACTCTTGCTATAAGAGTAGTAGATTAAATGATAACCAATCAGTTTCTTCAAATCATCTGTCGGTATATCCTTCACTGAAACATAACCGTGTTCTTCCAGATAAGCAGCAAACGCATCATTGTCCGGAGCCATGACAGTTGCGACACTCTTACCATCAAGAATAGGCTTAAAGCCTGATAACTCTGCCGCTTCTAGAAACATGGAGAACTTACCTCCATATTCATTAGAAAGAACTTCCCAAGCTGTACCTTTCAGCCATTCGGGTTTTTCATAATGCTCATCCATCTTGTCCTCACAAGAGAGAAAAAAAGGTGAGAGGAGCAATAATAGCAGCCAATGCCGCTTACGATTCATCACATTTCTCATAATATTAAAATCTGTTAAGTAACAATATAAATCTATTTTATCTATTTTTTAATTAAACAAAAGTTAGATTCTGTTTTTCTTCGGGCACTTTATCATAATACCTGTGAAAAACTGTTGCAAACTTAACGACTTATATAAGAAATAGCAATGAAGAATCGTACATAAACATGGAAAATACCGCCTTTTGAACGAAAATACATGCTCTGAACGCGTTTTTTAAATAAGAAAGAGTGTAGATAATACAATTTATTCCGGTTTTTCTTGAAACAAGAATAACCATATATAAAAGCAATATGGCAAACTTTTCAAATATAATTGTGTCGACAAAGAAGTTGACAAATTAAAAATATATGCGATAAACACAAATTCATGTTTGCGAAGTACAATCAAGAACTATAAAGATTATTTTGCCATTCTTATTGTCACTTGTCACTTTTACAACTTAAACAATTGATTATCAAAGTAATAAGAGTGACAATAGACAGTGACAATAGAGTGACAATAGAAATAATAAAGCTTTCTATTGTCACTTTTACTTTTTCCTCTTTTATATCTTAACCACCAGATACACAGTCCCTTTATTCGTATGTTTGCAAGGAATCCCCTCTTTCTGAAGCAGCCGTCCAAAGTGATGCGCCTTGCCGGAAGACAGCGTAATGGTCGTTCTTTTTTGCAGATAATCCAATATTTCTACCGGAGATAAGTATTCTCCTTCCTTATCATCCCCTGCAACCTTGAAATAACGATAGAATAACTGAATAGCCGGCGGAGTCTGTTCAAACTCCCGATTCCCCTGTGCCAGGATAGCCTCATCCTTATCGTCAAACCAATACCGCTCGCCATGACAAATCTCGTACATAGCCTGTGCATACAACTGCTCATAGTCAATCGGGCGTGCCGTATCAATCGTACCCGTCACCTCAACGCACATAAAACGACGGCTACCGGACGGATCAGTCAGCAAATCCTTCTGATTGCTGGTCGCGATAAACGAAGCATAACGCCGCAACTCCTGCACCGAATTACTGTACGATTTACGAAGATTGACTACCGGCTTTTGCAGAATATGCTTCAAAAAGCCCTGCTGCGTCAAAGTAATCTGATCGAACTCGTCAATATTGATCAGCGCAAAGCGATTCAGATACATTTCCGCATCCCGCTTCCGGCTGAAATCAATGCTATCCGTGTAATAAGCTTGCAGACACGGTGGCAGAATCAAACGGCAGAACGTAGATTTCCTGTATGCCTGCGGGCCAACCAATATCGGCGAAGTGCTATTCGCATAATTCTTCCTCATCATTCCACGCCAATGCGCTACCATGCTGAGAAACCAACGGCGAAACAAATGCGGCCAATGAGGATTGTCGCAAGGCACCCGTTTTGCCAGATCCCCAATATGATCCTTCCCATCCCAATGGGGAAGGTCATAAAGAAATTCTTCAGCTGGTTGATACACAGGAACATGATCGGAATTCAGATAACGCACCACATCCTTGTCCCAAAGCTTAAGCCCCTCGTACTGCGCATTCATCGTAATGCTTGCCATCTGCCGTTTGTCCACCGGATGAAAATAGAAATTAAAGGTATTCCGCTCCCGACATTCCACCTGTGTAGTCAACTGGTTGAAACGAAACTCATAGCGGCGTTTCATAAACTCATCCATCTGCATAACGAATATCTGTTCGGGAAGCAGACTGCTCTTATCGGCAAACCCACGTCCGGAACGATAGACATTCTTCACCGTCTCCCGAATCAAAAAATCATCCTTCGGCAAGTGATAATGAGCGCGCGACCACCGTACCGTATCCTCTTCGGGAATACCTGCACGGAAACAATGTCCCGCAAGGGCAACCAGCAACGAATGTATATCTCCGTCCGGCTGAAATTCCTCCTGTTCCTCCAGCGCCCGCGCAAAAGCCGCTTCGAACAGAACGGAAAGCGCTTCATGACTTTCATATCCGGGCGCAAGCCGTTGTAAAGGGGAAGTCTCCGTCTGTACCTGTTCACGATAAGTCGTTTCGCCGGGCATAGATGCGGGCTGCTTCATGTAAATCGGCATTGATTCGGGATTGAAATACAGCTCCGGATCGAAAGTCAGGCGACAATACTGTTCCAACGAAGGTTCTTTCAGTTCAATATGAAAAGGAAGTTGAGGTTGGTAGAACTTCACCGCCAGCCGATAAGCGTGCGCATGGAACAATTCCGCTTGTTCGCGGGTGACCGGCAAAAGATCGTCAGGATAAGTAAAACGTACCCAGATCTTGACAGACTTCCCGGAAGAACCGACAAATGCCAGATACGTTTGCGGGAGTTCCTTCACCCACTTCTTCACTTCATCGGCCTCCATAGGCCCCGACAGATTATTCACCTGAATCATTACAATTCCATTGTATTCCGCCATAACCATCACCCCGTTTCTACGGACAAAGGCGGCAGCAGGAAGCAGTTTCGGCACTTTCTGAACATAGTCGTTTTTATCACCGGGAAGCATATAGGACAGGACTTCTCTCATTTTTGAGACGGGCTGTGCTTTGGTTTCCACTTTCATCAGCTCCACGAGCTGCTCAATTCTCAACGTACGCAGTGTATTCACCTTGCCATCGTCTCTTACTTGTGTTATTCTCATTATTTTATTTATTTGTCCTGCATGTGTGGTGTAGGGCTGTTGTTTACAGACACAAATGTACTGCAAATATTTCACAGAAGCAAATGTATCGTCTCGACACCTTGTATGCAATATTTTAGCGGCAGGAAGTTTTTTATGTATTCAATTTGTGGCATTGTCCCATTAAATTATTAGCCAATAAATTTACTTCCTAAATTTAATATCTAAAATTTCAGCCAAGGCAGGCTTGATCTTCTCCAACATTCGTTCAAACCCTAAATCGCTAGGATGAACACCATCAACAGTACCCTCATGATCTGTTCCTAGAAAATGATTTTCTTTTATTAAGTATAAGTTTTTAAAACCGAGTTTGTGAAGGATGTGTATTTGATCTTCTATTGCTCTATTTTGTTCTTTTACCATCTTACATATTTTCATGTTAAAATTCCCTTTCTCACGAATAACGGACTGAATGACAATTATGGGAGCATCGGTATGTTTGTCACGGATCGTTTTTATGAAATTGATAGTTCTATCACATATCTCATCGACTGAAGGATTGGGAATACAATCCAAAATAAAAGCATCAACATCATTTATTTGAGATAACATTTTTGCAACAGGTAATTCCATCTTGCCATTTCCACTTAACCCCATATTAATAAACTGATATCCACTACTACGTGATAGTTGAGACGGGTAAGCCAGTCCAGGTCTACTGGCAGATGCTCCTTGGGTAATACTCGACCCATAAACAATGATTTTTCCTCTAAATGGATTATCCATCTTTTTCAAATAGGATTTTTTTGATACTCCTATCTCTAAATGTGTAATTTCATCATATAAAGGTAAATATATCAAACATTCTTTTTCTGATTCATCCATATTTTCTGCTAATATAGAAGATGAATCTATGCCTTGGGGAATACCAACCCCTGCATACTGCCATATTCCATCTTTTCTAATGTATAAATCAAGTCCTTTTTGCATAATGGGAGTCATATTGGCATTTTGTTTTTTATTAGGCACTCTCCATTTCACCTTTATCACTGAACTATTTGTTTTAAAAGCAATGGCAAGTCCCGCCGAATAAGTATACAGTTGTTTTACAGTCAATGGCAGATTTTGATAATGAGCCGTGTCAATGCGATGAAAAAAATCTCCTTCCACAGTAGCTTTACCAATTAATTGTAAATTGCTGGCATTTGTATAAACTATGTTTTCTTCATTGGCTGCTTGTAGCCATAAACCAGCATAAAAAGCAAATAGAATCAAAATATGTCTTTTCATATATAAAATATGATTACCTAATTAAATTGGGGATTCATACTCACCGTTACACTCTTTTTGTTTCCTACAAAAAGCTTGGCTTTAACTTCATTTGTCCTGCATTTCACTGGCTTATTCCAAATCTTGGAATTTTTAGTAGGCTCTTTCCCGTCAGTGGTATAGTGGATTTCTCCACCCAAAATAGGAGTGTTTGCAAATAAGAAACCATCTTTGTCAATATATAAACCTGGAAAAGGTAGCCTATAGTTTATATTCATTTTATCCCAATAAGGGATTTCTTTTTGGGATATACGCTTGTAATAAAATGCCAGATCCTTTTCAAAAGCAAGCTGCTCGTCTATGCCTGTCATAGGTTCCCATATGGGAGAAGAGTGCCATCCACGTTCGGCAAGCCCCATAATTTTAGGAAATAAATAATATTCAACTCCTTTGTAATTGCGAATAGTTTCACTCCACAAGGCAGATTCTACTCCTTTAATATTTTTACGTCCTTCGGCTGTCAAGAATGTTTTTTCCTCTTGTATTTGATTAGCGAGGAGGTGAGTACGTATTGAGCGGTAGATGCAATAGGGAAGTAGAGCGAAGGATTTTGATTCATCAACGTATCCATTCCAATTATGTCCTGGTTCATCTGGATGTGCATCATACGCCAGATCGAGATAAAAATTAGTGGCATTACTCAAAATAACAGGATACCCTTTATTGGCAAACTTATAGATTAATTCATCCGAATGATTATTGGCAGAGGTTCGCCAACAGGAAATGCCAAAAGCATTATCAGTTAAATACTGCTCGGAGATTTCATCATGTCCTAGAACAACCTCTTGCCAACCTGAAAAAGGTATTTTTTGTTCTTTTAAGAAATCGACCATCCTCATTATAAAATAATCAGATAGTTCTTGTACATCGGTCATACTATATTCCAGCATGAAATCTTTGCAAATTGGAGATCCTTGCCAGGCACCTTCGGCAACTTCATCTCCACCTATATGGATAGATTTTAATGGTACACCAGCTTCTTCATACATAAGTTGAAGTTCTTGTATCACTTTCTTCATAAAACGATAAGTAGAAGGCATCGCTACATTCATTACATTATCCGAATACCCTTGTGCCGACACATAATGGGAAGCATCGTGAATGTCGTTCAATAGGTATTCATGTGCTTTAATAGGATCTGTCTCAAGATATCTCTCATAACGGGCCTTCATGGCAACAATGGCAGCACGGGCATGTCCTGGAGATTCAATCTCCGGGATTATTGACACATGCCGATCAGCTGCATATCGAAGCAAGTCAATAAATTCATCACGAGAATAAAAGCCATTACCTGATGTCTCTGACTGATAATCAAAATTCCCATTATATGCAGGATACAAACATTCGGATTCATCATAAGTATGTCCCCTGTGAGAGGCTATTTCCGTCAATTCCTCTAACCCTGGAATTTGTAGGCGCCATCCTTCATCATCTGAAAAATGAAAACGAAAAACATTTAGTTTATAAGAAGACAATATATCTATTAATTTCTTTAAATCAGTTATCCCTATGAAGTTACGTGCTACATCTTGCATATGTCCTCTATAGGAAAAATCCGGATAGTCCTTGATGAAAACAGATTTTATGGAATAAGGGACCTCCTGCCCTTTCAATAAGGACAAGAAAGTTTGTATTCCATTGAAGATACCGTGCGGAGTTATTGCTGAAATATGTATTTTATCGTTTGTCACATTCAATTCATAATATTCTTCGTTGACGGCATTTTCTTTCTGCTGCAAGTAGTCTAGTGTCAATTGGACTTCTGATAGAGAGTCTTCTACAATCGCATATAGGGAAGCTAATTTGTCTTTCATTATGGCTACTTCCGTATGAAAATCCGGATGGGCAACAATATGTATTACATTCTTTAGTTTCAGATATGACTGAGAATATGATACGTGTTTCACTGCAGGTATCACTTCTATACCATTTGCATGCTTCATTGCACTCTCTATACGTTTATTGTCTTTATACACTTGGATAGCTTTTTCATTTTTTGAGTATATAAATGGTAGCGAACGAGTGACTAATTCTATAGGTAATGGAGTCGAGCTATGAGACTCATCTACCCAATAAACTCCTTCTGGTTTCATTGAGTATCCCGGCATTTCTCCGCGTCCACTTATAATTAGTATAATAGAATCACCTGGATTTAAAGGTTTGTAATCTTCTTTAGGAGAGATACGGTGAAATGTTCCTTTCACATTCTCTACCCTTACCATATTTGATTGTTGCTTGCAACTTTTCATTGGAAACTGGGAATAAAAAAGGCTCCAATTGCGACCAAGAGGAGTGTTGGATATGTTTTTAATAACAAATCTATGTTCATTGTTATTACTCTTGTTTATATCTGGTACACTCACTTGCCACGACACAGAGACTGGAGCTTTCCTATTTGACAGCTCACAACCTATTACAACCATGAATGTACATAATATTAATGATATATTAATTACCTTACTCATAATTCTCTTTTATTTCATCTCACTATTAATAAATCAAATCAATGCCCATTACTTATGTAATTTTCTTTTTCGAAGATATTGTAATAAATAGGCTGGGCGGTCGGTTTGGATGATGCGTGCTCCTAATTTATCTATCAAATATCCATAACCTGCATCTGGATTTGATAGTGAAAGGTCGTCATCATGTCCACCTGCCATCGTGTCCCATAGTGTATTATACCAAATCAAAGATTTTCCTTTCAACATAGCAGGAATTTTTTTAGGCAATTCGTTGTTGTCTTTTATAAACAATAGTTCGAAAGCAACAGGATTAATATCCTTACAAAACTGTTCTATTTGTTGTTCCGCATTAAGTTTATCCAAGCTCACAATAGGCATATAGATGATTTCACAGAGATATTTCTCATATTGTCCTTTGACTTGTTCAACAGATTTACCTCCTTTCATTATAACCTGATTGACGGTTCCCGTCTTTTTTAATAAAGCGTAAACTTCATCAAAGTAACGATCAGCCTTGTCGAGATTTATCATAATTTTCCCCTTGGTTAACAGTAATGCTTCCTCCAAAGTTGGAACTTTGTGTTTAGTTCGAATTGCACAGCCATTTCGAAGGTATAAGTTTGATATGTAATCCATTGTAACCTCTGACACCTTCCCCTTTCCGGTTGTCGTACGATTCAAAGTTTCATCGTGCATTAAAATAAGGACTCCATCTTGGGTTCGTTGCACATCTAATTCTACGATATCTACTCCCATTTTTATTGCATTTTCAATTCCTTCAAGAGAGTTCTCAGGAAAATTGCGCCAATCGCCTCTGTGAGCAACAACCAATACACTGTTAGTAGAACGAGACATTAATTGCTCGCGAATTTGACTCACTCGATTTTGTGCATAAAATTGAGTCGATAATAAGGTAATTATGAATGATAAAATAATTTTTTGCATGATTTTTTGTTGATTATATGATGTGAAAGGGCGTATTTAGAATTATACGCCCTAATTTGGTTTAACTATAGCCCGGCATCGTATGCGCCTGCCTGCATTTTCTCTACATTACGGGATTTGCCACGCCCATCAATGCTGAACGCTGATTCACCGCACCATTCCAAAAAACTAACTCCTATTGCCTTATCATCTACTTTGAAATCTCTTACAACGTCTATTACTTCTCGTGTAGTGGCAAAATTTTTAATTTTTTCTTCTGATACATTCCATTGGTAAACGCCATCTGTAAGTTCTGGCTCCGGCATTTGGACATCGCTATAATCAGTGTCTTTCTCTGTAGCTCCCCAGCCTTGATCAGCTGCTTGGTAGACATTGTAGCCTTTGGAAAGATAGGAAGACTTATCGAGGTAAATTGTTCGAGTTCCTTTCCCTTTGCTAAATAGAGAATTTACTAAAACTGCAGAATAACTAGGACTTCTAAGTACACCATAATTATTTTTTTCGTTACCTATAATAGTTGTATTCGCAAATAAAAAATAACCGTCCCCATTAACAACAATGTTTCTGTCGTCATTACCAGCCGCTCCCCAGATGGTTGTATTATTCATACACATAATAGCCTTGCCACCTGTATGAATCGCTGTACTCCATTGTCCTGTGACATAGTTCTCATATAAGGTACATGTATTCATAAATAATTGACAGTTACCATTTGCTACTATCAAGGCACCACCACGATCTCCTGCAATGTTATCATGTATTTCTACATTATTCATAAACACATTACCTTGATTGATAAAGATGGCACCACCACGAGGGGTCGTTGCCTTTTTTACATTAAAATTTTTAATTACACAATCTGTTAGGTATAATGAGCTGATTCCATTAGAGTAAAATGCTCTCACAGCCCCATCTGTTTCCTTGTCATATTTTCCATCGAACACACAACCATTGAAGTATAAGTTCATTTGATTGCCCAATTGAAAAACTGAATTGGTAGTTTTGCCTGCATTGCTATCCGTATTTCGTGTCAATGATGTGATAAAACGTTTGGTATCC
>ERZ835051.4240-NODE-4240-length-10151-cov-3.466026_pt1 | contig 10151 bp, 6 predicted proteins | sample MGYA00519575_ERZ835051 | MGnify/ENA primary metagenome ERZ835051 (study PRJEB31850, sample SAMEA3708769) | human gut metagenome | biome: human gut; feature: human-associated habitat; material: faeces | place: China | collected 2014 ... | reverse complement strand
ATGAGAATATCGGGCTACCGCATCGCAAGCATCTGTATCAGATTATGGCGAATGAGCTGAAGATTCCCCATATAATGGTTTCTTCTATTTACATGGCAGTGCAGGCAATCATCATCGTAGGATATATAATGTGTTTAGGTTACAGTTATTGGTATTTGGCAGGTATAATTCTTTTGCTTTGTTTTCTTTATATCTGTTTTATGAAGAAGTATTTCGGATTGCACCAGTCTACGTGAGTAATGCTGAAATGATGATTAGTAAAATAATGAAAGGCGATGGAGACTAAAATCTCCATCGCCTTTCGTCTTATTTTTGAAATATAAATCGTACCTTTGTCATACACCAATCAGGTTATAATAATAACATGGAACAGATACGTAAGCTGCCGATAGGCATACAGACTTTTGATAAACTACGTGAAGGCGGTTTTCTTTATGTAGATAAAACTGCTATGATTTATCAAATAGCATCTACTTCTACTCCTTATTTCCTAAGCCGTCCCCGTCGGTTTGGCAAGAGTCTGCTCATTTCCACTTTCGAAGCTTACTTTCAAGGACGCAAAGACTTGTTTCAGGGCTTGGCCATCGAACAGTTGGAAACGAAGTGGGAACAGTATCCTGTTCTACATCTTGACTTGAATGCCCGGAAATATGAAACTGCTGCTGACCTGACGGCTATGCTTAATCAATATCTGGAGAAATGGGAGCTGCTCTATGGTCAGGAGAAGGAAGACCGTAGTCCGGAGGAGCGTTTTGCTTACGTGATAGAGCGGGCATGCACGCTGACGGGAAAGCAGGTTGTTGTGCTGATTGATGAGTATGACAAGCCATTGCTTCAAGCGGTCTTGGATGAGAACTTGCTGGATGAGTATCGGAAAATATTGAAAGCGTTCTACGGTGTCTTGAAGAGCGCTGACCGTTATCTTCGTTTTGTTTTCCTGACCGGAGTGACCAAGTTTGCGCAAGTAAGTGTATTCAGTGACTTGAACCAGCTGAATGATATCAGCATGAAGTCTCCTTACGCTGCTTTGTGTGGTATTACCAAAGAGGAGTTGGTGAAAACCTTTCTGCCGGAACTTGAGAGACTGGCTAAACGAAGAGGGATATCTTTACAAGAAGTGATTGATTTGATGGAACGTCAATATGATGGTTATCATTTTCATCCGGAAGGTGTAGGAATGTTCAATCCGTTCAGTGTATTGAATGCTTTTGATGCAGAAGAGATGGGATATTATTGGTTTCAGACCGGCACACCTACTTACTTGGTTGACTTGCTGAAGCAGAGTGATTACGATATACGTCTATTGATAGATGGAGTGGAAGTGCTGGCTTCCGCTTTCTCTGAATATCGTGCGGAAACAAATAATCCTCTTCCGATGATTTATCAAAGTGGTTATTTGACCATAAAAGGGTATGATGATGATGTGAAGCTATACACTTTAGGCTTTCCAAATGATGAGGTTCGTTACGGCTTTCTGAATTTTCTGGTTCCTTTTTATACTAAAGTTACTGATGATGAAACTGGTTTCCACATCGCTAAATTCATGCGTGAATTGAAGAGTGGGGATGTGGAGGCGTTTATGGAGCGTCTTAAGATATTCTTCTCCGGTATTCCGTACGAGTTGAGTGATGATACGGAACGTCATTATCAGGTTATTTTTCATGTAGTGTTTACTTTGCTGGGACAGTTCATCCGGTCCGAGGTTCGCAGCAGCCGCGGCCGTGCGGACGCAGTAGTTCATACCCCTACCGCTATTTATGTTTTTGAGTTCAAACTGGACGGTACGGCCGACGCAGCTCTGAAGCAAATAGATGAGAAAGGTTATCTGATTCCTTATACCTTGGATGGCAGGAAATTAGTGAAAGTAGGTGTGAACTTCAGTAAAGAAACACGGAATATTGATGAATATATTGTCGTGGAGGAATAGGAACGAACAATCCTATATACGGAAAAGGCGATGGAGAATCAAATCTTCATCGCCTTTTCCATATTATAGTATTTCATTTTATTTCTTCATCCTCAGCACCCGTATTCCCGTCCACTTATTATTGTCTTTCAGCATTTGGGACAAGGGGACTTTGGAGACGACCACTTTCTTGTCGGTAGAGGAAGCGTGTACCAGCAGGAGTTTGCTATCCGCATAGAAAGCGATTCCCATGTGGGCTACGTCCAGCCCCGGAGTGTTGGTGGTGATGGCTATGATATCGCCGTCTTTAATCCACGGGAGACCATCGGCGGGAAGTTTGGCTTTGGGAAGATAGTGAATTTCCTTGCCGGACAAGGATTGTTCAATCTTCTTCATTTTGGCTATGTTCTCCGGAGAATTTGCCAGCTGCTTGTAGAGTTGGGGGTGGGAAGACATGTAGGAGATGGACAACCGTTCGGTGTCGGGACTCATGGCGCCCGTTACATCTTGAAGGAAGCCGTTGCGTACGCCATTGTTTATCCAGTCGGCAATATAATGCAGGCGGGAAGTGTACCCGTCGATTTTACCGTCACGGTAACGGATTTTTTGCAGGTTATCGGCGAAAGCGCTTTCCGAGATGTCTCCGTCGGCCAATTTGGGGGTGAGTGTCTCTGCCAGTACATATTCCACCAGCGTGGTACAGTCTACTTCATCGCAGTTGATGACGAGTTCTTCGGGACCATCAGCCTCCAGCGTATGGGCTACGTATGGCACATCCAGATACTTTATTCCATTGCTCAACATATCTTTCCCTCCCTGGGCAGAAACGGAAGTTACCATGGCTGCGGCGCAGAGGGCGCTGAACATAAATTTAGTCATTGTTTTCATTTTTCTTTCTTTTGATTATTATTGTTCTTGAACGTAAAAAGGATGCAGCAAATTTACTACATCCTTTTTATAAAAGCTTAATCCGGAGGGATTAAATTCAATATTGCCGGATTAAATATTTATAATCCTCCTTTTTATCGAACGGAACAAGGGAGAAACCGTATTCAATGGTGTTCTCTTTGCCCGGACGAATCAGATAGGGCTCATGGGCGGTTGCGCCCCAACTGTCGTCTCCACCGACACCCATCATGCGGTAATCAATGAACAAATCGACCATCTTTTCCGGCAGAGGGTCGGTGAGGTGGCGGTGATGGGTCTTTTCGGTACGCGGAGCGCCGTTGTCAATCGTATCGCCGCTGTCCATACTTTCCAGGGGATAGTTGGAGGCGTTCAGCTCAAAGGTGCGGTCGGCGATGAGCAGCAAACCACGTTGCGTCTTATCGGTAAGGGCGCACCAATAGATGTCCGTGCGATGGTTGTTCTCCTGTGGGCGGACATACGGCTCGTACATATCCTTGACCGGGATGGCGTACTCTCCGATGAACTGGGAGGTACGGCGGTCTCGGTAATTCTCTTTCGGACCGCGACCGTAGTAGGTCAAGTCTGTAAAGCTTTCCGGCAACTGCATCCGCAGGCCCACACGCGGTATCATCGGAGCTTGGTCTCCTTCGGCCACGAACCGGTTGTCTACCTTGATGACTCCGCTGGCATATATCTTATAGGTGATGTCCCAACGGGCATCTGTCTGTGGAAAACGGTAGGTCACCTTTATTGTCGTGGCATTGCTGCCCGGAGTCACTTGGAAACTTTCGGCTTTTGGTTCTTGATAGCTTGCCTCTTTCCAGGCTTTGAGGCGGACGGGGAGGTTGGCTCCATAATCATTGTCCGTCGGTGCACGCCAGAAGAATGGGCGGGGACCTTGACCGTTCAGTATGTACTCGTGCTTCTTGTATAAATAGGAGGTGAGCAGACCGCTTTGCTTGTCGAAGGTGGCTTTGAAGTCGGGACCGGAGAACGCCACCAAATTTCCCTCTTCCTTAGAAGTGGCGGGCTGCTGTGCCGTAGCCTCTTTCTTGTAGAAAGTATGGACGTAGGTCTGTTCGCGTGCGATGACCGTGCCGGCCGGGAGGAAAGGCTCTGCCGTCTTGATGGCTGCATAGAACTCGATACGCACATCTCCCGTTGTCTGTTTCTCTTTGGGTATGCCGTTCAGGAAGCCGGTGGTTACCGTCTTGCCCGGTGCGGCATGGATATTTTCAATCTTGCCACGGTAGACTTCCTTTCCGTGGTCGCGGATGATGTAGTAGAAGTCGTACTTGTCGAGATTGGTGAAGGAGAAATCATTGCGGATTTTCACGGTGGAAGTCTGCTTGTCGAAATCAAGGAACTTGATGTTCTGGTATACTTTTCCCATCTCTTCTGTCTGCGGCTTGACACTGCGGTCGGGGTATACCACGCCGTTGATGCAGAAATTGCCGTCGGAGGGCGTGCCGTTCTCGCCATAATCGCCGCCATAGGTCCAGTATTTACGGCCGTCGTCTGTTTGGGCGGCAAAGCCCTGGTCTACCCAGTCCCAGATACAGCCGCCCTGGAGGATGGGATATTTTTCGATGATGTCCCAATACTCCTGGAAGTTGCCGAGGCTGTTGCCCATGGCATGGGCATACTCGCAAAGAATGAGGGGACGCGTCATCTCCTTGTTCCGGGCATACTTTTCCAGATAGGAAGGGGAAGCGTACATCGGGCAGTAGATGTCCGTATTCCATTCCAACAGTGCGCGTTCATACTGGATGGGACGACTGTCGAGCGTCTTCAAGGTGTTGTAGGTAACGTAGAAATTCAATCCGTTTCCGGCTTCGTTGCCCAGCGACCAGATGATGACTGACGGATGGTTCTTGTCCCGTTCGTACATATTCATGGTACGGTCGAGGTGGGCATTCATGAAGAGCGGATTGTTTCCCAGCGTGCCGCCTACACGCAGGTCGTAACCCATGCCGTGGCTTTCTATATTGGCTTCGTCGATGACGTAGATACCATATTCGTCACAGAGTTCGTAGAAACGTTCCTGCTGGGGATAGTGACAGGTGCGGACGGTATTGACATTGTATCTCTTCCAAAGCTCGAAATCTTTCTTCATCAGTTCTTCGGAGACATAGTGACCGGTATTCTCGTTGTGTTCGTGATAGTTCACGCCTTTCACGAGGATAGGTTGTCCGTTTACCAACAGTTGCTTGTCCTTGATTTCCACTGTACGGAAACCTACTTTGCAGCTTGTCGCTTCAATCACATCTCCGTTCGGGCGCTTCAAGCTGACGACGAGGGTATAGAGGTTGGGCGTTTCGGCTGTCCATTGCAGGGGTTCCTGGATGGTCTTCTTGGTGAATTCCACTTCCGTTTGGTCACCGCTGACCTGAGTAGAGGACTGGGCTATCTGCTGGTCGTTCTTGTCCAGCAGGCGGTAACCAACGACAAATGGGGAATTTTGTCCGCTTTCATTGGTAAACTGCACCTTTACCTTGAGGATACCGTTCCGGTAGTTCTCATCCAAAGGAGACTCCACCTTGAAGTCCGTGAGATGGATTTGAGGCTGGGCATATAAGTAAATGTCCCGTTCGATACCACTGATGCGCCAGAAGTCCTGGCATTCCAGATAGTTGGCATCGGAAAAGCGGTGTATCTGAATGGCAATGACATTCTTCCCTTTCTTGGCAATGGCGCTGACGTTGAAACGCGCCGGAGTCTTTGCATCTTTACTCATGCCTACAAACTTGCCGTTGAGGTAGTAGAAGGCTGCCCCGCGTACGCCGTCGGCACTCAGGAAAATTTCCTTATCGTCCCAGTCTCCCGGAAGAGTGAACTCGCGGCGGTAGGTGCCGGTGGGATTCCATTCTTGGGGAACGTATGGAGGATTGGGCTTGTCCCAATAAGGAGGATAGCCCGAAGAACAGAATTCATAAGGCTGGTTCACATAGATGGGCGTACCGAATCCCTGCAACTCCCAGTTTCCGGGTACATTGATGTCCGGCCAGCGGCTGGCGTCCACACGGTCCATCATGAAGTCCGTGGGGCGGTCGGCGAAGGTTTCCACATAATGGAATTTCCATTTCCCGTTAAGGGACAAGCGGAATGTTCCGTTCTTGCGGTCATTGATGACGGCATCAGCCTCCGTGACGTAGGAGGTGAACGTGCTGCGGGCAGGCTCCCGGTTGATGCTTGTCAGCTTGGGGTTGGTAATCTCTTCGTAGCGATTGTTCTCCTGAGCAGTCAGGGCAAAGGGAAAAGCTGCGAGGCAAGTGAGTAAAAAATACTTTTTATTCATAATTGCTTTTATTTCTTTGTGGTAGGTTCAGAGACCGGGAATACGAGCCCTTCACGCAACCACTTCTCCAGTTCTTCCGTCCATTGACGCTTGTAGGTGAAGTTGTCCCGGAATCCCCAGCCATGTCCGCCGGTGGGGTAGGCATGCAGGCTGGCAGGCACTTTGTGGTCACGCAAGGCGAGGAAATAGCCAATGCCGTTGATGGGTGGCACTGCGTCGTCGTCCGAAGAAAGCATGATAAAAGCCTGCGGAGTGCCTGGGGACACTTGTCTTTCGAGGGAGTATTTTTGTTCCAGTTCCTGAGATGGATTTTCTCCGATAAGGTTCTTACGGGAACCTCCATGGGTAACGCCTTTCTGCATGGAAATCACCGGATAGAACAAGATCTGGAAGTCGGGACGGGTCTTGTCACTGCTGTATAGTGTGGCAAGCGAAGCTGCCAGATGGCCGCCGGCAGAAGCGCCCATGATGCCTACACGCTGAGGATTGACACCCCATTCGGCGGCATGTTCGCGTACCATGCGGATGGCTTGTTCGGCATCGGAAAGGGGCACTTCATGGTGCCCGTTGGGCATACGGTATTTCAGTACTGCATAGGTGATGCCTTGTGTGTTGAACCAGGGAGCCATGTCGTGTCCCTCGTGCTTCATGGCCAGCCCCCCGTAGCCGCCTCCCGGACACATGATGATGGCCATGCCGTTGGGGTGGGAGGCAGGGTACACCGTAAGGGTAGGGGTGGTGACATCGGACACCCATTCGTTGTTATGGTTCTGTCCGGAATTGGTCAGTTCGTTGTTATTGGGGGCACCGTTGGGCCATAGGGGCAGCTCAACGGGCTTTTGTGCAGATAACATGGTCGCTGCAAATAGAAAAGATAAAAGTAGAATCTTTTTCATGTTCTTGGTATTTAAAAGTTATTTGGTTTTCATGGAAGCTTTGATGAGGTAGAATATCAGAATGGCATAAGCACCCAGCGCCAGCACTTCGGACCAGGTGTTCTGCAACCATGCATCGTTTACGAGGTTGATTCCTCCGAAACGCATGGCAGCACTTGCCACGCCCATCAATGCACCGCCGGCAATGAAACCGGAGGCAAGCAGGGTACCTTTCTCCCCGCGTTCGGCATTGAGAGCGGCATCCTTGCTGCGGCTGGTCACGTACCAGTTGATGGCACCGCCCACTACCAACGGAACATTCAGTTCCAATGGGATGAACATACCCAATGCAAATGCCAGTGCGGGAATCTTGCAGAAGTTGAGGATGACGGCCAGCACTGCACCGATGCCGTAGAGCAGCCAGGGCGCACCCACACCGTTCATCAACGGTTCGATAACGGCCGCCATGGCATTGGCTTGCGGAGCGGCCAGCTGTCCGCTGGTGAAACCGTATGTCTTGTTTAGGATAATCATTACACCACCTACGGTAGCGGCAGAAACGATGGTTCCGAGGAACTTCCAGGTCTCCTGCTTGGCAGGCGTGCTACCCAGCCAGTAACCGATTTTCAAGTCTGTGATGAAGCCTCCCGCCATGGACAGTGCCGTACATACAACACCGCCCATCACCAGTGCCGCAACCATCCCTTCGGGACCTTTCAGCCCTACGGCTACCATGACTACGGATGCCAGGATTAATGTCATCAGCGTCATTCCGGATACGGGGTTTGTGCCCACAATCGCAATGGCATTGGCTGCCACGGTGGTGAACAGGAAAGCGATACCTGCAACAAGCAGGATAGCTACAATGGTATGTGTCAAGTTGCCCTGCATCACATCGAAGTAGAAGAAGAGAACAACCAGCAGCAGCGTGATGATGGAACCGATGGCGATAATCTTCATAGAGATGTCCCGCTGTGTGCGTTTCACACTGGCTTCCACGTTGGACTTACCTCCCATTTCCTTGGCAGCCAGTCCTACGGCACTCTTGATGATGCCCCATGACTTGATGATGCCGATGATACCCGCCATTGCAATGCCGCCGATACCGATGCTCTTGGCATAGTACTTGAAGATTTCTTCGGGAGACATGGCACCTACGGTGGCGGTAATCTCCGGATTCCATTGGTTCAGCACGCTGTCGCCCCAGATAAGGGACATGCCGGGGATGATAATCCACCATACGGCAAGCGAGCCGGCACAGATGATAGAGGCGTATTTCAGTCCGACGATATAGCCCAGACCCAGTACGGCAGCTCCGGTGTTTACCTTGAACACCAGCTTGGCTTTCTCTGCCAGCATTTCGCCGAAGCCGCATACACGGGTGGTGAAGTTCTCGTTCCACCAACCGAAAGTGGCAACAATGAAGTCGTACAGACCGCCGATAATACCCGCCATCAGCAACGGTTTTGCCTGGCTGCCGCCTTTTTCTCCCGATACAAGCACCTGCGTCGTTGCGGTGGCCTCGGGGAAAGGATATTTGCCGTGCATGTCGCTTACGAAATATTTACGGAACGGGATAAGGAAAAGGATACCCAGTACGCCGCCCAGCAGCGAACTGATGAATACTTGTGCAAATGTTACGGTGATTTCCTGCGGATAGCTTTCCTGTAGGATATACAGTGCGGGCAGGGTAAAGATTGCGCCTGCCACAATTACTCCGGAGCTGGCTCCGATGGACTGGATGATGACGTTTTCGCCCAGTGCGTTCTTACGCTTGGCTGCGCCGGACACGCCGACGGCGATAATGGCGATGGGGATGGCGGCTTCGAATACCTGTCCCACTTTCAGCCCCAGATAGGCTGTCGCTGCCGAAAACAGTACCGCCATGGCGATACCCCACAGCACCGACCACAGGTTTACTTCGGGGTATTTCTTGTCGGGACTCATCAGGGGATTGTAGACCTCTCCCGGCTTCAGTTCGCGGAACGCGTTTTCCGGTACGCCGATTGCTTTCTCTTCTTCTTGTTTCATAATAGCTGTTTTATTTTTATTGTTATGATTGCGATATGTATTCCATTATAGACTTCAAAGAAAGCAAAAAAAAAGGAGAATTGAAAAATTCTCCTTTTTTCTGTATCATAAAAACGTTTATTTGGCGTCTTTGGCAGTCATGTCGCCTTCAACGAACAGGCGCATCATTTCGGTCTTGGCGTTGGTGCGCAGCGTAACGGACTTCTTGAAATGTCCGGGGTATTTGCCTGTACCGTTGTAAGTAATCTTGATGGTTCCGGTCTTTCCGGGCATCACCGGCTCTTGCGTGTATTCGGGCACTGTGCATCCGCAAGACGCTACCGCCTGATGAATAACTAAAGGAGCGTCACCGATATTAGTGAAAGTGAATACGCAGCTTACTACCGGACTGTTTTCTGAGAATTTTCCAAAGTCGTGTGTTGTTTTGTCAAACTTGATATCAGCGTTAGTCTGGGCAAAAGCGAAACTTACTCCTACCACTAACAAGGTCATTAAAAAAAGTATCTTTTTCATTTTTCCTTCTTTTTATTGATTACAAACGCCAAAGGTAACGCTTTTCCCTGAAACTATCCCGTCGGCAGAGTTAATTTTATCGAAAAAGGGAATAAAATAACTTCTGTTTATCATCGTCCTTGGGCTTGGCAATCCTGACCACCGAGGTGAGGAACACTGAGCACTGAGCTGAATGAGAATAAGCAGCGAGGTGAAAAACGCTGAGCGCCGAGACGAGCAGAAGTGAGCACCGAGGTGAATACTGCCGATCTCTGTTCGCTAAATTAATTCATTTCAACACGCTAATGAATACTCATATTTTTTGTTTATCGCATAAAAAATTACTATATTTGGAACAAACCCATAAAATCCAGCTATTATGAAAACAAAACTTGATTTCTATTATATGACTCCCTTTTATGAGTTGAATTACTTTATAGCATTTATTGTTAAGTTGTACAAACGCATTCAACAACGTAGAGAACAGAGAGAACATCGAATCAAAGATGAACTGGTCTGATTCATTTCTACACCGAAAGTGAATCGGTGGCGGCGAAATTCTTTCTTCTCTTTCTTAGTAATTCTATTTCTTTAGAATAGAATTATATACTCTTCTCTACTCTACTGGTTTTCATTGGCT
>ERZ835051.4239-NODE-4239-length-10151-cov-3.762876_pt1 | contig 10151 bp, 7 predicted proteins | sample MGYA00519575_ERZ835051 | MGnify/ENA primary metagenome ERZ835051 (study PRJEB31850, sample SAMEA3708769) | human gut metagenome | biome: human gut; feature: human-associated habitat; material: faeces | place: China | collected 2014 ... | reverse complement strand
CCTGATCATACCAATTTCTAATTCCCATTATGGAAGCAATTCGCTCCCCACAAAGACACAGTTCCATTAATAAAGCGGCAAACGTTGCTTCTCTTCCTTGACGGAATTCATTTGATACTCTATTCTCTTTCATTGCATCTCCCTTTTTTATTACCAATACTCATACTTGGTATAACCTGGCGTCCACCCTAATACTCCATCATTATTATAGCCATATGTATAAGATATTGTAACTTTTGCATAGTTTATGCCACCCTTTTGTGCAGCTGCTAAAACTGTTTTAGCAACAAGTGCTGCCACTGCTACCCCTGCTCCTGCTCCGCCTACCTGTCTTGCGATAAAATTAGTTATTGTCGCTAAATCTTTCATTTCTTGCAAATCAATTGTATACACAATATTTACAACGGTTCCTATAGCAGCTGTTGCTGGTAATCTTCCAGTTATACTAGATGCCCTCGAAGCACCTGTAGATCCTCCACTACCACTTTTGCTTACTTCCAATAATTCTTTAACTTCCGATCTTGAAAAACCAAAATCTTCCATTAACATATCTTCCACAACAGTTTCATCCGTTACCGAAGCATATTTATCATAAATATCTCTCAATTCATGTTGATCAATCACAACCTTTGTTGCCACTTTATCTATTGAATATGGCGGCGCTTCCGCAAATGTTGGGATTACCAATGAAGTTGACATAACTATCGACAATAAAATACTCATAATTTTTTTCATAAAACCACCTCTTAACGTTATTCACATTATTAATGAGCATCCCACATTTTTGCTGCATTGGAATCCCTCCCTTCTTTAAATTTAGTAAACAAGCTTTAATTTGATTATATATTATCATCTTTGATTATATATGTCAATATTAAAAATATATTTTCATTTCAAATATACTTTCAATCTTTTCTACACAATTAAAAACTACTCTTTCGCCAGCGCCGCGAGCCCGGAAAGAATCTCCCGCGCCTTCACAAGCATCGTCTCGCAGTCCGTATGTTTCTGCCGCACATCGCGGTAATAGAACGACGGCACATCACCCGTCCTGAAGGTCAGCGTGCCCTTATATTTCTCCATCAGCGCCGGAATGCCGGAAACGTCCAGATCGGCTTTCTGGTACATCTGAATCGTGATATCCTGCTTCTTTACATCGACCTCCACGACACCCGCCTGATGAGCAAGCGCTTTTAGATCGGCGATCTTTAACAGGTTCTCCACCGAACGTGGAATCTCGCCAAAGCGGTCGATCAGCTCATCCTGCATATCCATGTACTCTTCCTGGTTCTCAATACCGGAAATCCGCTTGTAAACGTCGAGTTTCTGATATTCATTGCGGATGTAGGACGGCGGAATATACGCGTCGATGTCGCAGTCCACCACCGTCTCGAAGTCCTCGGCTTCGTTCTCACCGCGAAGTGCCAGCACCGCCTCGTTTAAGAGCTTGCAGTACAGGTCATAGCCGACCGCCTGCATGTGGCCATGCTGTTCCGCGCCCAGAAGATTTCCGGCGCCGCGCAGCTCCAGATCGCGCATCGCAATCTTGATACCGCTTCCCAGCTCCGTAAATTCACGGATCGCCTGCAGACGTTTTTCCGCCTCCTCACGCAGCAGCTTGTCGCGCCGGTACATGAGAAACGCATACGAAGTCCGCCCGGAACGTCCGACGCGACCGCGGATCTGGTAGAGCTGCGACAGCCCCAGCCGGTCGGCGTCGTGGATGATGATCGTGTTCGCATTCGGAATGTCCAGTCCCGTCTCAATGATGGTCGTGGACACCAGAACGTCGATATTGCCCTCGACGAAATCCAGCATAATTTTTTCCAGTTCATGTTCGTGCATCTGCCCGTGGGCGAACACGACGTTTGCCTCCGGCACCAGAGCCGCCACATGGTTTGCCACCTCGTCGATGTTGTTGACACGGTTGTAGACATAATATACCTGTCCGCCCCGCGCCAGCTCCCTGTGAATCGCCTCGCGCACCATCTCGTCGTTGTACTCCATGACGTAGGTCTGAATCGGCAGGCGGTCCACCGGCGGTTCCTCCAGGACACTCATATCCCGGATGCCAATGAGACTCATATGCAGGGTACGCGGAATCGGCGTCGCCGTCAGCGTCAGAACATCTACATTTTCCTTTAATTTCTTGATCTTTTCCTTATGTGCCACACCGAAGCGCTGTTCCTCATCGATGATCAGAAGCCCCAGATTTTTAAAGACAACATCCTTAGAAAGGACGCGGTGCGTTCCGATCACGACGTCCACCTGCCCTTTTTTCAGATCTTCCAGCGTTTTTTTCTGCTCGCCCGCCGTGCGAAAACGCGACAGCATATCGACCCGCACTGGGAAATCCTTCATCCTCTGCACAAAGGTATTGTAATGCTGCTGCGCCAAAATTGTGGTCGGCACCAGATACACAACCTGCTTCCCCTCCTGAATCGCCTTAAATGCCGCCCGGAGCGCGATCTCCGTCTTGCCGTATCCAACGTCGCCGCAGATCAGGCGGTCCATGATGCGGCGGCTTTCCATGTCTTTTTTTGTCGCCTCGATCGCCTCCAGCTGATCCTCCGTCTCCTCAAACGGGAACATTTCCTCAAATTCCCTCTGCCAGACCGTATCCGGTCCATACTGGTAGCCCTCGCTCCGCTGACGCGCTGCATAAAGCTCGACGAGATCCTTTGCAATATCACGGACCGCACCGCGCACCTTGCTCTTCGTCTTATTCCATTCCATTCCGCCCAGTTTATTGAGCTTCGGCGTCCTGGCATCCGAACCGGCATATTTCTGGATTCCCTCCAGGCGTGTCGCCGGAAGGTAGAGATTACCGCCGTCGCGGTACTCAATCTTGATGTAATCCTTGACGACCTTGTCCTGCTCGATCTTCTCAATGCCCCGGTAAATGCCGAGTCCGTGGCTCTCATGCACCACATAATCGCCGATCGAAAGCTCGGAAAAGCTCTGGATTTTCTTACCCTGGTAGGAGGTCTTTTTCTTCTTTTTCCGCCCCCGTCCGCCGCCGAACATGTCTCCCTCTGTGATCACGACAAACTTAATCAGCGGATATTCAAATCCCCGATGCAGCTTTCCGTAAGTCACCAGGATTTCACCCGGTTTCACGGTGTTTTCGCCCTCATCCGGGCAGAAGGCGCTTAAATCATACTCCCGCAGATCGCCCGCCAGACGGCTCGCGCGCGTCCGCGAACCAGCCAGCAATACCACCCGGTATTTTTCCTTCTTCCAGCGCGCCAGATCGCTGATTAAAAGCTCAAATCCATTCTGGTAGGAATTGACATTTTTAACGCTCAGACTGTATTTTTTCTTAACCGTCATGCCGGAGAGCTTCTGATCCAGCCCCAGCAGTAAAAGAGTGTGCGGACGCATTGCCATCGCCAGCGTCTCCTTCGCCGAATAGAGGAAGGAAGTCTGCCCCGGAAGCAGATAGCCGCCCTCGAGACGGTGCGACATGCTCTCTCGGAACTCCGTCTCGGTCGTCTCTGCTTTTTCCTTCAAGCGCAGCGGCTCATCCAGGAAAATCGTCAGCTCATCGACTGGAAAATAGTTTAAAAATGATACCGTTTCCTTGCAGAAATACCGGATATAGCTTCCCAGCCCATGCACCCGGAAGCCCTCGCGAAGCCCCTCTAAGACCTCCGAGACAGCCGAATCCATCCGGTACGCCTCTTCCGTCTTCATGGCATCCCGGAGCTTTTTCACGTATTTCCTGCGGTCTTTCTCGATCGCCTCGGTTCCATCCTGAATCTGCTCCGGCGTCAGCGCCATCTCCGTCGCCGGATAGATCACTGCCTCATCCACCTGCTCGATCGATCGCTGGCTCTCTGGGTCGAAGGTACGGATCGAATCGACCTCGTCGCCCCACAGCTCGATCCGGTACGGCACCTCCTCCGTCAGCGGGAAAATGTCAATGATACCGCCGCGCACCGAAAACTGCCCTGATCCCTCAACCTGCGCGACCTTCTCATATCCCATTTCTGCCAGGGCGTGCGTCAGCTTCCCGACCTCGACCACATCTTCTGCCCCGATCGTGAGACTCCGCTCTTTCATCCACGCAAGCGGCAGCAGATGTTCCATCAGCCCGTCGATCGTCGTGACCACCACGCCGCCGGAACTCTCCAGGACCCGCCGCATGACCTGAATCCGCTGTTTCGTCAGCAGGTTTCCGTGGATATCCGACGTATAAAACAGCAGATCCCTCGCCGGGTACAGCGAAATATCCGTATCAAAGCACCGGTAATCCTCACAGATCTCCCGCGCCCTCGAATCATCGTAGGTGACAATCAGCTTCCAGGGCGTCAGATCCGAAAGCTCGGACAGCAGATGCACCTTCTGCGAATCCAGGCATCCCGTGACAAGAAGCGGTCCCTGTCCGCGCTGTAAATCCGTCTTGAGATCCTGAAACTCGATCATCTCCTCTAACGGATTTGCAAATAAATCGCTCATTGTGTCTTGACTTCCTCCTTCCTCTCCGCCTTCTGCTTCTCTAGCTTCTCCTTCTCCCCGCGCGCCGCGCCGTTAAAATGGTTCATCGCCGCCTCAACGCCCTCTGTCATCATATCCACGACTGCCGCCGCACCGTCCTTAAACGCCGTCGTCATCGTTTCGGCTTCCTCTTTCGGAAAATGTCCCAGCACATAATCTGCCAGATCCATGCGCGCCGGCTTCTCGCCCACACCGATCCGCACGCGTGGAAATTCCTGCGTTCCCAGATGGGCGATGATATTTTTGATTCCATTGTGGCCGCCCGCGCTGCCTTTTTTGCGGATCCGGATGCCGCCCGGAACCAGGCTGATATCGTCATAAATCACGATAAACTCCGATGGATCTACCTTATAATAATCCATTACCTGACGGATGCACTCGCCGCTCAGGTTCATATACGTCTGCGGCTTTACCAGAATGACCTTATTTCCCTCGATCACGCCTTTTCCGATCAGTCCCTTAAATGCTTTCTCCCGGACATCAATGTTATACTTGTCCGCCAGCGCATCCAGCGTCATAAATCCCACATTGTGGCGGGTTCCCTCATATTCTCTTCCCGGATTTCCAAGTCCTGCAATTACATACATAATTCTATTTCTCCCTCTTTTTCTATAGTATCAAAAATACCAGATTCTTCACTCATCGTCTTTCTCAAAAAGCCAAAACAGACACGACTTTAAGCGTTAAATCCTGAAACTGCCACTTTTTCAAGCTGTTTCAGGATCTAACGCACTTATTTTTTCTCGATACTTTTAAAGTTACTGTTCACGGGTAAGCACTTTTGGAATCGAAAGTGCCGTAAGTTTTGGGGTCGTGTAAATAAGAAGTTACTTTCCTTTCACAACCTCAACCGCCTTCTGCAGCTGATTATCCTTCTCCTCTGGAATCACGACTTCCTGCGCCGCCTCTTCATCCAGCTCCACCTCGAGATCCGGCTCGATGCCTTTTCCATGGATATCATTTCCATTCGGCGTATAATAATGGTCGGTCGTCAGCTTAATCGCGCTTCCATCCGAAAGCGGCATCAGCGTCTGCACGATACCTTTACCGAAAGTCTTCGTTCCGACGATCGTCGCCACGCCGTAATCCTTCATCGCACCGGTAAATACCTCCGACGCGCTGGCGGAATTGCCATTTACCAGCACAACCATCGGGATCTCCAGGCTGTGTCCATCCTCAGCGTCGTATGTCTCCTCCGTGCCCTTCTTATTTGCCACGGTCAGGATCCGTCCGCCATCCTTCAGGATATAATCCGCCATTGAGACAACCGTCGTCACCTCGCCGCCCGGGTTGTTCCGCAGATCGATGATCAGGCGCTTCATGCCCTCTCCCTGCAGTTCCTCGATCTTGGATTTAAACTGATCGGCAGTCACACGGTCAAACTCCGCAACGGAAATATATCCGATCTCTTCATCCAGCATCTTGCCTGACACCGTCTGCACATCGATCGGTCGGCGGGTCAGGGTGATATCCTTGTACTCGTCGCTATTTTCACGATAAACCGTGATCGTCAGCTGGCTGCCTTCCTCGCCCTTGACGTAATTATTGACCAGAAGCGACAGATCCATGCCAATCACCTCGGTGCCGTCTACCTTATAAAGCGCATCACCCGGAAGGATGCCTGCCTCCTCGGCCGGGCTGCCCTCAAAGACGCGCACGATCGTGCTGACGCCGGTCTGGACATTCTGGGATACCAGAGCGCCGATGCCGCAGTAAGAACCATTTGTCTCATCCAGGAAGCTTGTCAGCTCGTCCGGCGTATAGTAAACCGCATACGGATCATTTAAACCACTCAAAAAGCCCTGATAAATGCCGGCTTCCTCCTCGGATGTATCAATTTTTTCCTCAAACAGGTACTTTTTATCGATAATATCCTGTATCTGCTCCAGCTTTTTCGTGACATTCTCAAAATTGACCGGCTCCTGTGCCTGCGACGGTGTTCCCTCGGTCTGTACCTGTACCTGTGTCTGGTTATCGATCACACGGCGTCCAAACATGTAAATCCCCGCCGAAGCACCGACCGTGATCAGACACACCAGTGCTGTCACCAGCACACCGACCATCACACCGCGCCAGAATTTATTTTTACTGTCCATCTCTTATGCCTCCTGATTCCTGTCTATTCCTTCCGGATTTCATCTTTTGCAGCCACCTGATACTTTCCGCACTACGGACTTACATAGCTCGAAGGATTTACATAACTTCCGTTCTTGCGGACTGCAAAATGCAGATGAGAACCTGTCGAATATCCGGTCGAACCTACCTTCGCGATCGTCTGTCCGGCTTTTACCGTATCCCCTGCCGATACCAGAAGCTGGGAACAGTGCATATACACGGTTGAAAGTCCATTTCCATGGTTGACCACAACATAATTTCCAGCCGAATAACTGTAGGTTGCAATCGAAACCGTTCCTCCGGCGGCTGCCACGATGCTGCTGCCGGTCGAAGCGCTGATATCAATGCCCTTATGGTTCGAAGACGCGCCCGCCGTCGGTGATTTACGTTTTCCGAATCCAGATGTAATGCGTCCGCTTGCAGGGCACGGCCAGCGCAGCGAAGAACTTCCCGTCGAAGTGGTAGTCGTACTGCCAGTATTCCCTTTCGCGGTCGAATTATTCGTCTTTCCCGCTGCGGCGGCTTTTCTGGCAGCTTCCTCTGCCGCTTTTTTCGCCGCCTCTTCCGCTTCCTTCTTCTTAATCTCCGCCTCCATCTGCACGATCTTGGCTTCCTGCGCCTTGATATCGTCCTCATACGCTTTCGCCTGCGCTGATTTCTCGCCGATCTGCGCGTTGACGTTCTGGAGTTCTTTATTTTTCTCATTCAGGAGAAGCTGAACTGAATCCTGCTTTGCCTCCGTCTGCGTCTTCATCTCCTGCAGCTCCGCCTTCTCCGTCTCCAGCTTTTTCTTGCTGTCCGCGATGGACTCTTTCGTCGCCACATACTGGTCGAGCATCTTCCGGTCATACTCCGAAATCTTTGAAACATACTCTGCCCGGTTTAAAAGCTCTGAGAGCGAACGGGCTTCCAGAAGCAGATTTAAGTAGCTGCTGTCGCCCTTCTCATACATATATTTGATACGCATTTTCATCGAAGCATACTGCTTTTTTTCGGTTTTCTGCGCTTCTTCCAGCTTTACCGCCGTCTCATCGATGCTTTTCTGCTTGCTGGAAATATTATTTTCCAGCTTCGTGACCTGTGACTGCAGATCATTCATCTTCGTGTCCAGCTCCTTGACATAGCTCTCGGTGTTACTTTTCAGCCCCTGAAGACTTTTGATCGCCTCCTCGGTCTTCTTTTTCTCCTGTTCCAGGGCGCTTTTCTTATCCTTGGCGCTGCTTACATCCTTTTTCGTCGCTGCCGCCACCGAGGTCAGCACGGTAGAAGACGCCAGCGCCGCCGTCACAAGGAACAGAGCCGCACGTATTTTCAATCCCTGTTTTTTCATGTTCTCATCCTTTTTACCGCAAATTTCCTCTGCCGCCGCATTCTCCTACAGCAGCCGCCAATGTTTCTTACACCTTTAAATGTCTGCGGATCGTAAAGAAACTTCCGACAAAACCGATTCCCACGCCCAGCGCCATCGCCACGGCTACCATGCTCGGGAAAATGGTCTGAATCGGGATAAATTCAATCAGGTTCGACAAGATATCAAACCGTTCCATCATATATACAACCGCCTGGCGGTACAGAAAATACGTGATCGCCAGCGGAATCAGTGCGCCAACCAGACCGATCATCACACCCTGTACAACGAACGGCGCACGGATCATGAAATTCGTCGCACCGATCAGGCGCATGATCCGGTTTTCCTCCCGTCTAAATGCAGCTGCCGTCGTGATCGTATTGCTGATAAGGAAGATAGCAACTGCCAGCAGAATAGCGATGATCACCGCCGACAAAAGTCCCAGCATCTTGTTGAAGCTCGAAAGCCCGGACGCCGTATCGCTCGAATAATTGATCTTCCGGATTCCCTGCACCGTGCCAAGCCATGCAACCATGTCATCCTGCATGTCAATGTCTTTCAGATAGATCTCGTAGGACGCCGAACCGGCTAACGGGTTGTCATCCGCAAATCCTTCTGCCAGATCCTCGACTCCCTTAAAATATTCTTTCTTAAAATTCTCCCATGCCTCCTCGGCAGAAACATACTTTACTTCCTTGACCTCATCGCGGGCGCGTATCTCATCCCCGATTTTCTGTATATCGTCCTCACTCATATCTTCATTGAAGAAAACCGTGATTCCTACTGTAGATTCTGCATTCCGCACCATATACTGTACGTTGGCAATCAAGCCAAAAAACATACAGAACAGGAAAATACATGCCGAAATAATCGCCACCGACGCCAGTGAAAACCAGATATTCCGGATGATATTGCGCATGCCCTCCTTGGTGCAGTAAATCAATGTACTAATTTTCATGCCAGATACCGCCTTTTTGATCTCCCGTCAGCACGCCGCGCGTCAGCGTGATCACACGTTTTCCCATCTCTGCTACGATCTCCCGGCTGTGCGTTACCACAAGCACCGTCGTCCCGCGCCGGTTTATCTCCTCCAGAAGCTCCATGATCTCCATAGAATTATGTACATCCAGGTTTCCCGTCGGCTCGTCCGCCAGAAGTATCTCCGGCGAATTGATCAGCGCACGGGCAATCGCAACACGCTGCTGCTCGCCGCCCGAGAGCTGGTTCGGGTATGCTTTATATTTTGAAGAAAGCCCTACCAGTCGGAGCATTTCCGGCACATTTTTCTTAATCTCACGGGGCGATACGCCGATGACCCGCTGTGCAAACGCGACATTTTCATATACTGTTTTATCCTTCAACAGACGGAAATCCTGAAACACCATTCCCAGCCGTCTGCGGTACTTCGGAATGTAGCGTCTCGGCATCTTTTCCAGATCCATATCGTTGACGATAATCTGGCCGGAAGTCGGCTCCAGCTCCTTCAAAAGAAGCTTTAAAAGCGTCGATTTGCCGGAACCGCTTCGTCCCATGATGAAAACAAACTCGCCGTCCTGAATCTGAATATTGATTCCCTTTAAGGCTTTATTCCCCGTCTTGTACGTCTTGGTGAGATTTTTAACCTCTATCATGCGTAAATCCTCTTTTTCAATTCTCCAAATGAAATTGCTGCGGCAAAGGCAATCTTCCTCCCCGCCACAGCAATTTGGATTAATAATCCAGGTTTTCCATGTATTTCATATATTTTACAACCATCAGCGCAATCTTGAATGTGATCGCATCCTCAAACACACGAAGGTCAAGTCCGGTGCTCTTCTGGAGCTTGTCCAGACGATAAACCAGAGTATTACGGTGAATGTAAAGTAAAAAGCAATTAATGGTTATAGTTGCTTTACAGTAGCGTTATTTTAGAAAAACATCTCGACATAATATATTAATTGTGGTACAATCCTTTCAAGCATTATATTTCCAAGATCTTGAAGGTTTGTACCATTTCTAATTTCAATATATTTTCTAGGAATTTTCAATGCTTGAATTATCACAATGAACAAGCAGAAGGGATTTTTAGAAATATTTATATGGCATATGTATTTGGGGATAATCTGTATGGACGGAAGTTGATTAAGATTCCCGAACCGAGATTTGTGGTATTCTATAATGGAAGGGACAAGATGCCGGAACAAAGTGT